>Ga0105242_10004840_pt1 | contig 10428 bp, 4 predicted proteins | sample KBSM24metaG_FD_81521 | JGI IMG/M metagenome (GOLD analysis project Ga0105242, IMG submission 81521) | Miscanthus rhizosphere microbial communities from Kellogg Biological Station, Michigan, USA - KBS M2-4 metaG | ecosystem: Host-associated > Plants > Roots > Rhizosphere > Soil | place: Michigan... | reverse complement strand
TCCGTCGAGGGCGTCGACTGGGCGCCGCTCGACGGACACGACGACGACTGCATGCGGATCGCGTTCGTCGACGGGGTCCGTCGCATCGACGCCCGGCTGACCGTCGACGACGCGGTCGCCGGTCCGATCCCCGGCCTGTGCGGCACGATCGCGATCGGGGCGGTGATCTGGGACCGTGCCGCCGTGCGCTCGACGGTGACCGGCGAACGGGTTCAGCGGTGGGCGGTGCTCGCGGGTGGCCGCGCGGAACGGTTCCCGGTCGTCGATCTCACCCCGCCGTACGAGACGATCGCGATCGCGACCCGCGACGGCGACGCCCTGGTGCACGCGCTGCAGTCGACGATGCGCTCGGCCGAGGCGTCGCTCGCGACGTCGCTCGCGGCAGACCAGTGCGTCTTCGCGGACGGGCCGTTGCACGAGCTCGGTCCGCACGAGGTGGTCGGCGTCATCAAGAGCCACCGCGTCACGTACCTCGAGCCGGCCCGCAACGCGGTGATCGCCGCGCTCGCGGCGGGACAGCGCACCCCGCTGTTCGCGATCAAGGATTACGGCCGGTATTCCTGGTACGTGCGCCTCGCCCCGATCGACGGCGGCCATACCTGGAGCGGGCTCGTGCGCTGCGAGGCCTCGGCGCATCTCCCGCTCGAGACGGTGCGCACGATCGCCGACCGGGCCGCGGCGCTGCTGCCTCTCGTGGCCTCGCAGGCGCACCTCGATCCCCGCGCGCCCCAGAACCTCGTGCCGATCGGCGCGTTGGAGCGCGACCTCCGCCACCGGATGGGCGACCCCGGGCTCGTCTACCGGGCGCTCCGTGCGGCGGTCGCCGAGCGGAGGGCGTCGTGAGTGACGACCAGGTCGGGCGCGTCCTCGGCTCCGAGCACACGAGCACGGCGACGTTCCGTGTGGTCGTCGACGACGACCAGTTCTTGCAGCTGGACGATCTCGTGGTCGTCCGTACCGAGGTCCCGAAGATGGGCGAGGTGCGAACGTACGGTGTCGTCACCGAGGCGGAGGCGATCTACGAGGGAGCTCGGTACGAGTCGGATACGCATCGGATCGCCGAGCTCGGCATCATGCCCGCGCAGAAGGTGCGGTCGGCGACCGTCGCGGTCACCCGCGTCGACCCCGAGGTGTGGGTGTCGGCCGACCCGGGCGAACCGGTGGAGCGCGCGACCGGCGACGAACGGAGTCGCGCGTTGTACACCGATCAGATGGAGCGGCCGCTGCCGGTCGGACTCGGTCGCGACGGGGCACCCGTCCACATCGACCTCGACTTCTTCGACGGGCGGAAGGGCGGCCACATGTCGATCGCCGGCATCTCGGGCGTCGCGACCAAGACGTCGTTCGCGCTGTTCTTCCTCCGGGTCCTGACCGCCTCGCCCGACGTCGTCGGCGAGGGCGCGGCCAACCTCCGGGTGCTCGTCTTCAACGTCAAGGGCGAAGACCTGTTGTGGCTCGACAAGCCGAACGCGCGCTTCGCGTCCGCCGACGGTGCCGCCGAAGGATGGGGCGCGATCGGCGTCGCGCCGGCGCCGTTCCCGAGCGTGCGGTTCTGGGCGCCACCCCGCCGAGGCGTCGCCGACCTGGTGCCCGACACCGGCGGCCGGCTCGAGGGCATCGACGTGTTCGCGTGGACACCGCGGGAGTTCGTGGATCTCGGGCTGCTCGAGTTCTGCTTCACCGACGCGAACGACGCCAAGAACCAGTTGCCGTTCATCCGCGAGCGGGTCCAGCAGCAGCTGCAGCGCTTCGCCGTCGACATCGAGGGCCGGCCGGGGGCGATCGCGCTGCGCGACCCGCGGGACCAGCCCGATGGCCGCTGGCACGGTCCCCTCGCGGCCGCGCAGGCGGGCCGGATCATCGCCGACCTCCCGACGCTCGTTGCCGAGCTCGAGACGATCCTCGACCCCGAGGACGGCGAGCCCGATACGGCGTGGACCGGCCGGGTCCAGCTCTCGACGGTCTCGGCCTTCCTCCGGCGGCTGCATGCGGCGTCGGCGCGGCTCGGCCACCTCGTGCGCGCCGGCGACTCGACCCGCATCGACCGCGACGCCGCCAACGTCACGGTCGTCGCGATCCAGTCGCTCCACGAACAAGCGCAGCGGTTCGTCGTCGGGGCGCTGCTGAAGGAGACCTTCCAGCAGAAGGAGGCGACCGGCCAGCGCCTGCCGCTGTCGGTGATCGTGCTCGACGAGCTGAACAAGTACGCGCCGCGCGAAGGCACGAGTCCGCTGAAGGACATGCTGATCGACATCGCGCAGCGCGGCCGTTCCCTCGGCGTTCTGTTGGTCGGCGCGCAGCAGAGCGCGAGCCGGGTCGCACCGGAGGTGCTCGAGAACGCGTCGATCCGGATCAGCGGCCGGCTCGACGCCGCCGAGGCCGAGCGCGCCGAGTACGGATGGATGCTGCCGTCGACGCGTGCCCGGGCGCGGCTGCTCAAGCCGGGCACGATGGTGGTCAGCCAGCCGGCCGTGCCCGTGCCGCTCGTCGTGACCTTCCCGTTCCCGCCGTGGGCGACCCGGCGCGAGGAGGTCGCCGCCGACGGCGAAGATCCGTTCTCGGGTCTGTAGCGTCGCGGCATGCGGATCCTGCACACCGCCGACTGGCACATCGGACGCCGCCTCGGCCGGCACGACCGGACCGAGGAGATGCGCGATGCTCTCGACGAGGTCGCCCGGATCGCCGATGAGGAGCACGCCGACCTGGTGCTCGTCGCCGGCGACGTGTTCGACCGGGCGACCCCACCGGTCGAGTCCCTGTCGCTCGGCCTGACCGCCTTGCTTCGCCTCGCCCGCGGGCGGCCGGTGGTGGTCGTCGCCGGCAACCACGACGCGCCGGAGCTGTTCGACGCGCTCGCGCCGCTGCTCCGTGACCGGGGCGTGCACCTGATCGGCAGGATCAGGGCGCCGAACGCCGGAGGGCTGCTCGGTCCCGAAGAGCTCGGCGTGCCGGCGGTCGTCGCCGGGTTCCCGTTCCTGCGCGAGGGGCGCGTGATCGACTTCATGGCCGAGACCGGCACGTGGTACGGGACGTACGCCCAGCGGATCGCGGCGCTCACGGACGCGTACAACACGGCGCTCGTGGAGCGCGCGGGCACCGACCTCGTGCCGATCTTGGTCGCGCACTTCATGGTGAACGGGGTGCGGGTCTCACGCAGCGAGCGCGAGCTCCACATCGGCGACGCCTACGCCGCGACCGCCCAGGCGATCCCCGCGGGGCCGCAGTACGTCGCCCTCGGCCACATCCACGCGCCGCAGCCCGTCCCGGGAGCTCCGGTTCCGGCGGCCTACGCCGGCTCGTTGCTGCCGATGGACTTCGGCGAAGCCGGCGAGACCAAGCGGGTCGTCATCGTCGACGCCGAGCCGGGCCGGCTCGCCACGCTGCGATCGATCCCCATCGAGGCCGGGCGCCCGCTGGCGCAGGTGCGCGGGACGTGGGACGAGGTGGCCGCCCGCGCCGACGCGCTCGCCGATCGGTACCTCGACCTGACGATCTCGATCGGAGGTCCCGATCCCGACCTCGGGCGTCGCGCCGCGGCGCTGTTCCCCTATCTCGTCCGCGTCCGCGCCGAGCGCCCGGCCCAGGCGCGCCGCGAGCGATCCGCCGACGCACGCCCGCCGGACGACGACCTGTACGCCGCGTTCGTGCGAGCGACGACGAGCGAGGAACCACCGGCCGCGCTCATCCAGCTCTTCCGCGACACGATGGAGGAGGTCGCCGATGCGGCCTCGTGAACTCACGATGCGCGGGTTCCGCTCGTACCGCGACGAGGTCACGTTCGACCTGCGCGATCGCCGCCTCGTCGGCGTGGTGGGCCCGATCGGATCGGGCAAGTCGACGATCCTGGACGCGATCGCGTTCGCGCTGTTCGGCAAGACCCCGCGGGTCCAGCGCGAGACCCGGACGCTGATCAACCAGCTCGCCGATGCGGCGCACGTCCAGCTCACGTTCGAGGTCGACGGCGATGTCTGGCAGGTCACCCGGGTGCTCAAACGCAAGGGGCAGGGGCAGGTGCAACTCGTGCGGCTCGCCACCGACGATCCCGAGGCCTCTCACGAAGAGGTCGTGGTGCTCGAACGGCCGGTGCGCGACCGGATCGAGCGGCTGCTCGGGATGGACTTCGACACGTTCGGTCGCTCGGTGCTGCTCGCCCAGAACCGTTTCGCAGAGTTCCTGCTGGCCTCGGATGCGCCGCGCAACGCGGTGCTGAAAGGGGTGTTCGGCTACGAGCGGTTCGACGCCGCCCTCGCCGCGACACGCGACCGTGTCGTGCGCGCCGAGACGACCGTGGCGATGCTCGACGAAGACGGCGCCCGGCTGCTGCAGGCCCGCGCGGAGCTCGACGCCGCCCGGGCGGCGGCCGGCGAGGCCGCGGCCAGGCGCGACGTGCTGGCGGCCGTGCGTCCGACGATCGAGGAGCTCGACGCGGAGGCGGCGGCGGCGGCCGACCGTGCCCGACGCGCCGAGCGTGATCTCGCCCTGGTCGAGAAGGTCGCGGCAGGGGTCCCCGGCGACGCCGCGGTCGCGGAGGTCCTGGCTGCGGCCTCGGTCGCCGATGGCGACGTGGGCACCGCGACCGAGGTGTCGGAAACGGCGACCACCGACCGGCAGGACGCCGATGCGGCCCGCGACGCCGCCGCGGACCGGATCGGCGACCTGCGGGCGTTCGCCGATCTCGTCGCACAGATGCACGCACAGGCCGCCGCCGTGACGGCCGCGACCACCATGTTCGGGAAGGCGACCGACGCGGTGAAGGACGCCGACCAGGTCGTCACGCGCACGACGACGGAGCGCGAGGCGGCAGACGCGGCCAGCAGCGCCGCGGCGACGGCGCTCGCCGAAGCCACCGACGCGGTGTCGGCCGCCGACGAGGCCCTGCACGCCGCCCGGCACGCGGAGATGGCGACGGCACTTCGCCGCACGCTCGTGGCGGGGGAACCGTGTCCCGTCTGCGCGCAACCGGTGAAGACCAAGCCGCGCGCCGGCGCGGCGGCGAGCATCCGCGGGGCCGAGCGCGCGCGAACGACCGCGGCCGCGCGCGTCGAGAAGGCGTCGAAGACCCAAGAGCGCGCGAACGCCGCGGCCGCGAAGGCGGCGGCGAACGCCGCCACCTCCCTCGCCGGCCGGGACCGCGCCGCGGCAGCCCTCGAGGAAGCCCAGGAGGCAGCGCGGACGGCCGAGGCGACGCTCGCCGCGACCCAGAGCGCGCTCGTCGATCAGCTGGGTGAGGGCGACCCGGCGGCCTTGCTCGACCAGCGCCAGGCGGAGCTGCGCGATGCCGACGCAGCCGCTCGAGCCGCGGCCGAGCGCGAACGCGCCGCCCGTGACGCGCTCGACACCGCGCGCCGTGCGGCGGCCGATGCCACCGCGCGCGTGGCCGCCGTGCGGGAGCGGCTCGCCGCGGCATGGGGTGCGCTCGGCGAGGAGGCTCCCGATGCCGCGCTCGACGACGCGGCGGCACGCATCCGCCGGTCCCTCGACGATCGTGCGCAGGCCGCGTCCGACGAGCGCACCGCCGCGGCCGAGGCGGCCGACGACGTCGGGCGGCGTCGCGCGGGCGCGCTCGAGGCCGCCGGGCTCGAACCCGACGCCGACCTCGGTGCCGTCCTGACGCAGGCGCAGGTCCGCGCCGCCGAGGCCGCGGAACGTGTCCATGGGATCGAACGAACCCTCGAAGCCGGCGCCGACCTCGGCGAGCGGCTCGACGCCGCGCGGACGGACCTGGCGCTCAGCCGGCGCCTCCGTGACGATCTGCAGCCCTCCCGGTTCCTCGCGTGGCTCCTCGGCGAGGAACGTGCCGCCCTCGCGGAGCTCGCGAGCGTGCACCTCGAGGCGCTCACCGACGGCGACTTCCGGTTCACCGAGGACGAGACCTTCCACATCGTCGACGTGAACGCGGGCGGGACGGTCCGGGCGCCCGATTCCCTGTCCGGCGGCGAGACCTTCCTCGCATCGCTCGCCCTCGCGCTCGCCCTGGCCGAGATGGTGACCCGAGGTGGCAGCCGGCTCGACTCCTTCTTCTTGGACGAGGGCTTCGGCAGCCTCGACCCCGAGCACATCGAGCTCGCGATGCGCGGCGTCGAGCACCTGGTGACGGGCGCCGACCGGCTCGTGATGCTCGTGTCGCACGTCGACCAGATGCACGCGCTGATCGAAGACCTGATCGTCTTGGACAAGGACGACGCGGCGGCGTCGTCGCGGGTCGTCTCCGGCGCACGGCTCGCGGCGTCAGACGGACGGGGGACGACGTAGGGCGGTCCTCCGGCACATGCCGTAGTGCCTGTGACCACTGAATCCCGCGCAGCATCCTGCCGATAACCACTCACGGAGACCAGCTCGATACGGCCGGTGGGGGCCGGATGCGAGCACCGAACAGGGTGGCAGGGAGCAGCGAGGGCCGCGAGATGATCGCTTCGTTGAAGGGGTACAGCCGCATCGCGCGGGTCCTGCTCGGGATCCTGGGCGGGCTACTGATCATCGGGATCATCGGATCGCTGTTGATGGGCGTCCGGGCGAAGCGCACCGCCGAGGACATGGTGGTCACACAGGCGCGCGCGATCGCCGACAGCTCCCTGTCGCTGTTGTTCCAGCCGAGCGACCTCACCGGTGTGGTCAGCGACGCGCGCGCGACCGAGCTGACGTCGCAGATCAAGAGCGTCGTCATCGACCCGAGCGACTTCGATCAGGTGACCATCTACTCCCCCGAGGGCACGGTCCTGTACTCGACCGACCCGGGCCGCATCGGCAACGAGCTCCCCGGCGAGAAGGACCAGATCAAGGAGGCCCTCAAGAACACGCCGCAGGTGAGCACGTACCAGGGGACGGTCTCGATCATGCTGCCGTTCGAGTTCCGGTCCGGCGTGGGGGCTCCGGCCGCCGTCGAGCTCACCCGGTCCGACGCCCCGATCGCGAGCGCGGACAACCCGTGGAACACGAACGCGATGTTCCTGTTCGGCATGCTGTTCGTCCTCGGCCTCGCGGTCTTCGGCGTGGCACGCCTGCTCCAGATGGCCCAGGCGCAGGCCGTCCCGGCAGATCTCGCGCGCGCGACGGCGGCCCCGGCGCCGCCGGTCGCACGCCCGATGCCCCAGCCGGGGCTCCGCGAAGAAGGCGACGCACGACGCAAGGCCGAGGACCGCGCCCGCGCCGCCGAGGAGCGCCTCGCCCTGCTGCAGGATCAGTACCGGAAATCGCTGGAGGAGCTGCAGAACTACCGCGACATCGCGCGTGAGCCCCGGCAGGAGATCGACCCCGAGATCGAAGAGCGGGCGCTCCGCGCCGAAGGCCAGGTCCGCGACCTCGAGCAGAAAGTGCACACGCTCGACGGGGAGCGCGCCAAGCTAAGCGACCAGCTCCGCGACGCGCTGCGTGTCCCCGTCGATGCCGACGCCGGGCGCGTCGCCGCGCTCGAAGGGGAAGCGGCCGAGCTCCGTGCCGAGCTCGAGATCGCGAAGAACGAGCTCCGTGACGCGATCGCCCATGCCGACCGTTCCGACGAGCGCGAGGGCATCGACCCGCGCCGCATGGCCGAGCTCGAGACCCAGGCCTCGGAGCTCCGCGCCGAGCTCGAGCTCACGCGTACGGAGCTCCGCGAAGCGATGCTTCGCGCCGACCGGCCGGCGACCGTCGTCGACGACGAAGAGCTGCAGGCCGAGCTGGACACGATGCACGTCGAGCTCCTGCGGACGAAGGACGACCTGGCCACCTCGAACACGATCGCCGACCGAGCGCGCCGCGAGCTCGACGACGCGCGGACCGAGCTCCGCGCGCTCCGCAACGAGGAGCAGCGCGCCGCGATGCTCGAGGACGAGCTGCGGGCGGCGAAGGCCGAACTCGACAGCCGCGAAGCGTCCTACCGGGCCGATCTGGTCGAGCGCGAGGCGGACCTCGAGGAGAAGGTGCGCGACACACGCGAGGCGTTCCAGCGGCAGCTCACCGACATGGAGGCGTCGTACCAAGCACAGGTGACGCAGACCCAGACGCAGCTGGCCGATCGGATCTTGGACGCCGAAGCAACCGCCCGGCGCGCCGCGGCGGAGCTCGAGACGGCGCGCGTCGATCTCGACGCGATGCGCGAGGACCTCAACGCCGCGCGCGGCGAAGCCGAGAGCCGTGAGCAGCGCGTCCTCCAGGCGCACGAGGAGCTGCTCGCCGCCCGGCAGGAATCCAAGGCACTCACCAAGGAGATCACGGAGCGCACCGCCGCGGTCGCGCAGGCGCACAAGGAGGCCGACGACATCCGGCGCGCGCTGGTCGCCGCGCAGGCCGACCTCACTCGCGCCGACGGAGCCGTCGACGACTCCCGCGGCGCCCTGGACCTGGAGCGGCAACGCGCCGACGAGGCGGATCAGGTCGCGGCGAGCGCCGGCCGGGAGCGCGACGAGCTCCACGAGCGCGTGGAGAAGCTGATCCGTCAGCTCGACGATGCGGCCGGCGACAACCAAGAGCTCAACCGCCGCCTGCAGGACTTCGAGGCCCGCCGACAGCTCGAGCTCGCCGACGACCAAGGTCGCGCGCAGATCGACGAACTGCTGCGCGTCACCCAGGAGCGGCTCGCCGGCCAGACCGAGAAGCTGATCACCGCCGAGGACCGGGTCCGCGACCTGGAGCTCGAGCTCGAGTCGGCCGCCGAGCGCGCCGACGTCGCGGAGGCCGAGATCCGGACCCACCAGATGTCCGATGCGCTGCGCGAGATGCGCGAGCAAGACGTCGCGACCACCCGCGACGCGGTGACCCAGCGCGACGTGTCCGCGGCGACCTCCGCGGCGATCGACGCCGGGGCACTCGAGGATCGCCGGTCGACGTCGCCGCTGTTGCGAGAACTCTCCGTCGACGCAAAGCGCTCGCTCGCCAAGATCGACGGGATCACGAAGCTGCTCAAGCACAAGAAGGACGGCAAGGACCAGGCCCAGCTGATGAAGCAGCTGGCGACGTACACACGGCGGCTCGACCACGCGGTGGCCGACATCGCCGACGCGGAGAAGCTGGCCAACGGCACGATCGAGCTGGCGATCAAGCGCTCGGACATCGAGGCGCTGATCAATAGGGTCGTCGAGGAATCGAGCGCCGACGCCGACCACGACATCCGCGTGGTGGCCGACCCGCTGAAGCTCCGGGTCGACGCGCAGCGGACCGAGCGGATCGTGGGCGGGCTGCTCCAGACCGCCACCGAGCGGACCCAGAACGGCAAGACGATCGTCGTCCGGCTGCAGCAGCACGAGGGCGGCGCGACGATCTCGGTCGAGGACCCGGGAACGCCCTCCGAAGCGGCCGTGTCACCGATCGTGCGGCGGTTCGCCGAGATCCAGGGGGGCACGATCACAGCCGAGGCGATCGACGGGGGCACGGCGTTCCGCGTGTTCCTGCCCGACGGCGCCGGCACCGGCGCCGCGCCAAAGCTGCAGATCACCGTGGACGAGGTCGAGGGGGAGCAGGGGGAACAGGGAGAGGACGCCTGGGAGGCCGAGGCGGCGCACCAGGAGCTCGCTGCGGAGCTCCGACGGTTCGCACAGCTGCAGGGTGACGCGAAGGCGTAGGCGAGCGCGCGGTCAGGCGCGGCGCACGATCAGCGCGTCGCCCTGACCGCCACCGCCGCAGATCGCAGCGGCCGCCAGCTCGGCATCGCGGCGGCGCATCTCGAGCGCCGCCGTCAGCACGATCCGGGCGCCGCTGGCGCCGATCGGGTGGCCGAGCGCTACCGCTCCCCCGTTGGGGTTCACGATCGCCTCGTCCACGCCGAGCATCCGCGTGGCGTGCACCGCGACCCCCGCGAAGGCCTCGTTGATCTCCACCACGTCCAGGTCGTCGGCGGTCGCGCCGATCCGCTTCAGCGCCTTCTCCAAGGCGAGCGCCGGCACCGTGTGCAGCGAAGCGAAGCGGTCGGCCGCCATGCCGTACGCCTCGATCCGCGCGAGTGGCGCCAGGCCGAGCCGCCGAACGGCGTCCTCGCTCGCGACCACGACGGCGCACGCGCCGTCGCTGATCTGCGACGCGTTCCCGGCCGTCACCGTGCCATCCTCGCTGAAGGCCGGGCGGAGCGCCGCGAGCCGTTCCACGGTCGTGTCGGCGCGGATGCCCTCGTCGCGTTCGACCACCACGGGGTCGCCTTTGGGTTGCGGCACCGACACCGGGACCACTTCGCCATCGAACCGTCCGGTCTCCCACGCTTCCGCCGCGCGGAGATTGGAGCGCGCAGCCCACGCGTCCTGATCCGCGCGCGCAACGCCGTACTCGCGGTTCATCGCGTCGGTCCCCTCGCCCATGTGCCGGTCGTCGAAGGCGCACCACAGGCCGTCGTGGATCATCGTGTCGAGCATCGGGCTGTTGCCGAGCCGTTGTCCGTCCCGTGCCCGCGGGATCACGTACGGCGCGTTCGTCATCGACTCCATGCCGCCCGCGACCGCGAGCTCGATCTCGCCCGCCCGGATC
>Ga0105242_10004836_pt1 | contig 10430 bp, 14 predicted proteins | sample KBSM24metaG_FD_81521 | JGI IMG/M metagenome (GOLD analysis project Ga0105242, IMG submission 81521) | Miscanthus rhizosphere microbial communities from Kellogg Biological Station, Michigan, USA - KBS M2-4 metaG | ecosystem: Host-associated > Plants > Roots > Rhizosphere > Soil | place... | reverse complement strand
GCCGTGGGCTGGCCGCGAGCGACCTCGAGGGCGAAGCTGGGTCCGGAGAGCGCCGCGACCTGGTGCGCACGCGGCATCGCCGCGGCCACGATCTGGTGCGGCAATTCGCGGCTCGCGGACTCGAATCCCTTGCAAGCCCACAGCAACGCGGGAGGAGTGGCGATGCCGCGCACCGCCGCCAGCGTGTCGCGAAGCCCGGCGGTCGCGGTCGCCACGATGACGAGCTCGCGTCCGGACAGCGCCGCCGCCAGCTCGGCCTCGATGCGCACGCCCACGGGCAACGCGATGCCGGGCAGGTAGCGGCTGGCGCGATCCCGCCCGAGCGCCGCGCAGTCCTCGCGGTTTCGCGTCCACAGCACGACGTCGTGACGCGCGCCGGAAAAGGACGTCGCGAGCGCGGTGCCCCAGGCGCCTGCGCCGAGGATCGCGATCTTCATCGGAATGGGAGCGCGCGGTGCGCGCTCAGGCGCCCCAGACGTGGGCGACGCGGATGTAGCCCTGCTGCCCGTCGCGGTGGCGGACCTTCACCCAATCGTTCGCGGCCGGCTCCATGACCTCGAGGATCACCTGCTTGTAGGCCTCGAAGACCAGCGGGGACTGCGCGTTGGGCGCCGTGCGCACGTCGGCGAGCGGCACCGTCACGAGCACCGTGGCCTTGGATCCGAGCGCGCTGTTCTCCACCCACGCCACCTCGCCATTGAAGTCGCGCACCTTCGTCCACTGGTCGAGCTTCACCAGCACCTCGAAGGGATAGTTGCGCGAGACGGCGAAGAGGCGGTCGGCGCGCGAGGACGGCGCGTCGTAGAGGATGGTCGCCTTGTCGCCCAGCGACCTGAACTCCGCCGCGAACGCCGGCGTGGCGGCGAGCGCCAGGGCCAGCAGCGCGCGGCGGGCGAGGCTCAATGCGAGACCGAGGGCGTGATGAGCTGGACCTGCGGCTCGGCGGCCTTCTGCGGCTGCTGCTGCGCGTAGATCGCCTCGAAGTTGACGGGGGCCAGCACGACCGGGGGGAAGCCGGCGCGCACCACGACGTCGGAGATCACCTCCCGCACGTACGGGAAGAGGATGTTCGGGCACGCGATCGCGAGCACCGCCTCCAGGTCCTGCTGCGGCAGGTTGCGCACCACGAAGATGCCGGCCTGCGCGGCCTCGACCAGGAACATGGTCTTGTCCTTCACCTTCGCCGTCACGGTCACCGTGAGCGCGGTCTGGTAGACGCCGTCCTCGACCGGGGTCGAGTTGTGGTGCAGCTGGATGTCGACCTGCGGCGCCTCGCGCTCGAGGAAGACCTGCGGGGCGTTCGGGATCTCCAGCGAGAGATCCTTCACGTACACCTTCTCGATGGAGAAGACCGGGGCGTTGTTCTGGGCTGCGTCGCTCATGAAGCTTCCTTGTTGTGGATGGTGTGCGCCCGGCGCTTATGCGGCGAGCAGGGGGTCCAATCCGCCGGCGCGATCCAGCGCGGCGAGGTCGTCGTAGCCGCCGACGTGGCGGTCGCCGACGTAGATCTGCGGGACGGTGCGACGGCCGGTGCGCTCCATCATTTCCTGGCGGCGCGCCGGCTCGAGGTCGACGCGGATCTTCTCGATGTCGGCGACGCCCTTCGCCTTCAGCAGCCGCTCCGCCATGAGGCAGTAGGGGCAGACTCCGGTGGCGTACATCGTGATCTTGGCCATGCTATTTCTCGACCGGAAGGCTCGCCTGTTGCCACGCGGAGAGGCCTCCCTTGAGCTGGACCACGTTCGTGAAGCCCGACTTGGTCAGCACGCGCACCGCCGCGCCGCCTGCGCGTCCGTTCTTGTCGGTCACGAGCACGGGCTTGTCCTTGTACTTGGCGAGCTCGCCCACGCGGCCGGCGAGCTCGGCGAGCGGGATGTGGCGCGCGCGCGGCAGGTGTCCCTCGGCGAATTCCTTCGCGTCGCGGACATCCAGCACCAGCGAGACGCCCTGGTTCATGAGGCGCGTGGCGTCGAGCGTGCCGACCTGGGGGCCGCCCACGCCGGCGAGCTTCGAGATCTCGGGCCACACGAGCATGAGCCCGCTCGCCAGGAAAAGGGCGACGAGGCCGAGGTTGTTCATCAGGAATTCGCCCATGGCGAGGAGACGCGCGCCGGGCCGTGGGACCCGGTTCAAAAAAGGAACAATTTTACCCCATCGCCCACTGCAGGAACCAAAGCACGCTCATCCCGGCCACGATCGAGGCCATGACGCTGCGTGTCACCGCCGCCACGGCGATGGCGACCAGTCCGGCGATCCAGCGCAGGTTGCCCGCCGAGGGGTCGAAACGCCCCTGGTTCAGCAGGATTCCGGGGGCCACGATCGCGGCGAGCACCGCCGGGGGCACGAAGGCGAGGGCCTGGCGGAAGAAGCGTGGGAAGCGCTGCGGATCGGCGAAGACGATGAACGACGCGCGCAGCAGGAACGTGGTGAGGCCCACGCAGGCGATGGCGAGCCAGGTGCTCATGCGCGCCTCCAGTGGCGCCGGTCCAGCACCAGGCCCACCGCGATGCCGGCGAGCGATCCCACGACGAGCGACAGCCGGTAGGCAAGCCCGGTGGTCGCGAGCGCCACGGTGGCAGCGACGATCGCCGCGGCGAAGTCCGCGCGGGTGCGCACGACCGGGACCAGCAGCGCGATGAACGTGAGCACGACGACGAAGTCGAGGGACCAGGACGCGGGCACGCCGGCTCCGGCGAGCACGCCCACCACCACCGCGAGCTGCCAGGTCCAGAAAAGCGTCATCGAGGCACCGATGAAGAACCAGTGCTTGTCCTTGCGGTCGCCGGGCTCGCCATAGCGCCGCACGGTCATGGCGAAGCTCTGGTCGGTCATGAGGTAGGCGATGAGCCAGCGCCAGCGCGGCGAAAGGTGCGCGAGGTGCGGCGCCAGCGCCGCGCTGTACATGAGCAGGCGCAGGCTCACGATGAGCGCCGCGGTGACCGTGATGACCAGCGGCGACTGCGCGGCCATGAGCTGGACCGCGACCAGCTGCGCGATGCCGGAGAACGCGAGCACCGACAGCGACACGCCCTCGAAAGGCGTGAGGCCCGCCGCCACCGAGGCGATGCCCACGACGAGCCCGAACGGGATCGTGCCGACGAGGCTGGGCGCGACCTCGCGGCTGCCGGCGATGAATTCCTCACGGGGAGTTGGATCGATTGTTGCGAGCATTCTTTCCCCGGCATTCTAAGATTTTCCTCGTGCCCTTCGCTTTCCTCTGTGTCCTCCGTGTCAACGGCTTGAGTGTTCTAGAATCCAAGGATGAAAAAAATCGTGCTGTTGCGCCACGGCGAGAGCGCGTGGAACAAGGAAAACCGCTTTACCGGCTGGACCGACGTGAACCTCACGGAGAAGGGCATCGAGGAGGCGCGCGCCGCCGGGCGGCTGCTCAAGTCGGAGGGTTTCGACTTCGATTTCACCTTCACGTCGGTGCTCACGCGCGCGATCCGCACGCTCAATCTCACGCTCGAGGAGATGGACCGCCTGTGGCTGCCGGTCGAGAAGGACTGGCACCTCAACGAGCGCCACTACGGGGCGCTGCAGGGCCTCAACAAGGCGGAGACGGCGGCGAAGTTCGGCGAGGACCAGGTCCTCGTCTGGCGGCGCAGCTACGACATTCCGCCGCCGGCGCTCGAGGCGGGCGACGAGCGCGACGCGAGCCGCGACCGTCGCTATGCGAACCTCGGGCCGGCCGCGATTCCGCGCACCGAGTGCCTCAAGGACACGGTGGCGCGCGTCGTTCCGTACTGGAATGACCGCATCGCGCCGCGCGTTGCGCGGGGCGAGAGGATCCTGGTCGCCGCGCACGGCAACAGCCTGCGCGCGCTCATCAAGTACTTCGACAACCTGTCGGACGAGGCGATCGTGAAGGAAAACGTTCCGACCGCGATCCCGCTGGTGTACGAGTTCGACGACGCGATGAAGGTCCGCGGCCGGCGCTATCTCGGCGACCCGGAGGCGGTCGCGAACGCGATGCACGCCGTCGCCTCGCAGGGAAAGGCGAAGTAGCCCTGCGAGTCCTCGCCGTCGCGCTGTTGCTTGCGCTCGCGGCAACCGCCACGGCCGCGCCGAGGAACGCTGCGCCGAGGAATCCCCCACCCACGAAAGCGAGCGCCGCCGCGAGCGAGCAGGAGCTGCGTGAACTTCGCGGCAGGATCGAGAAGCTGCAGTCGGACCTCGCCGCCGCGGAGAAGTCGAGCGGCGAGGCGGCCGACCAGCTGAAGGAAAGCGGCAAGGCGGTGAGCGAGGCGCACCGCGCGCTCTTCGAGCTCGCGCAGCAGCGCCGCGACCTGGAGGCCGAGCTCGAGGCGATCGCGAAGCGGGAGCGCGAGGCGCGCGCGGGGGCCGCCGAGCAGGAAGCGCTCGCGGGCAAGCTGCTGCGCCTGCAATACCAGCAGGGCGCTCCCGACCGCCTGCGCCTGGCGCTCGAGGGGCGCGATGCCGCAACCGTCGCGCGCCACATCGAGTACTACAACTACATCCAGCGCACGCGCGCCGACCTCATCGCGCAACTTCGTCGCAAGGGCGACGAGCTCGCCGTCCTCGCGAAGGACGCCGAGGCGAGGCGCGCCGAGATCCGGCAGAACGAGGCCGAGAGCACGGCCGAGGCGCGCAAGCTCGAGCAGGAGCGCGCGGCGCGTGCCGCGGTGGTGCAGCGGCTCGCGGGCGAGATCTCGAAGAGCCGCCGCGAGATCGGCAAGCTCAAGCGCGACGAGGCGCGCCTGTCGAAGCTGGTCGAGGAGATCGCGCGCGCGATCGCGAAGCAGGAAGCGGCCGCGGCCCCGAAGGGGCCCGGCAAGCGCGTCGACCAGGTCGCCGACGCATCCACCTCCTCGCAGCCCTTCGACAGCCTCAAGGGGAGGCTCCGGCTGCCGGTGCGCGGGGAGCTGGCAGGGCAATACGGCGCCGCGCGGGAGGAAACCGGGGCCGCCTGGAAGGGCCTCTTCATCCGCGCTGTTACAGGTGAAACGGTGCACGCGGTGGCCGATGGCCGCGTTGTCTATGCAGACTGGCTGCGGGGGTTCGGTAACCTGTTGATTCTTGACCACGGCAAGGGCTACATGAGCCTCTACGCGTACAACGACGGGCTGCTGAGGCAGGTGGGCGACAAGGTGCGGGGCGGCGACCCCGTGGCGCAGGTCGGCGCCTCGGGTGGAAGCGCGGAATCTGGCCTATACTTTGAGCTCAGGCGTGACGGAAAACCGTTCGATCCGATGCGTTGGGTCGCCCAATAAGCGCCAGGGGGATCGAGGACAACTACCGAGGGCCCCGTCGTACTGGGGCAAGGGTGAAACAGGATGCACAAGAAGTTCCAGCAGGTCGGCCTCGTGGCCATCGGCGCGGCGCTCGGCGTTGCCGCCAGCCTTCATTTCTCCGCCGTGGCCGATCGCCAGGTCACCGCGCTCCAGCTCCCGGTCGACGACCTGCGCCTCTTCAGCGAGGTGTTCGGCCGCATCAAGAGCGACTACGTCGAGCCGGTCGAAGACCGCAAGCTCCTCAAGGAAGCGATCAACGGAATGCTCACGGGCCTCGACCCGCATTCGGCGTTCCTCGACCAGGAGGCCTATCGCGACCTCCAGGTCGGCACCCAGGGTGAATTCGGCGGCCTCGGCATCGAGGTCGGCACCGAGGACGGATTCATCAAGGTCGTGGCGCCCATCGAAGACACGCCGGCGTTCCGCGCGGGGGTGCTGGCGGGCGACCTCATCATCAAGCTCGACGAAGTGTCGGTGAAGGGCATCTCCCTTTCCGACGCGGTGAAGCGCATGCGCGGCAAGCCCAACACCGACGTGAAGCTCACGGTCCTGCGCAAGGGCGAGAGCCAGCCGCTCGAGTTCGTGGTGCGCCGCGACGTGATCAAGGTGAAGAGCGTGAAGGCGAAGATGCTCGAGCCCGGCTACGGCTTGATCCGCGTCACGCAGTTCCAGGAGCACACGGGCGAGAACCTCGTCACCGCGCTGAACGACCTCTACAAGCAGTCGAACGGCGACATGAAGGGCGTGATCCTCGACCTGCGCGGCAACCCGGGCGGCCTGCTCAACGCCGCCGTCGCGGTCTCCGCCGCGTTCCTGCCGAAGAACGCCCTCGTCGTGTACACCGACGGCCGCACCGAGGACGCGAAGATGCGCCTCACCGCGACCAAGGAGAACTACGTCCGCGGTGCGTTCAAGGAAGACTACATCGCCAAGGAACCCGCGGCGGCGAAGACGGTGCCGCTGGTCGTGCTGGTGAACGGCGCCTCGGCGTCGGCTTCGGAGATCGTGGCCGGCGCGCTGCAGGACCACCATCGCGCCACCATCATCGGCACGCAGACCTTCGGCAAGGGCTCGGTGCAGACGATCCTGCCGCTGCCCAACAACCAGGCGGTCAAGCTCACCACGGCGCGCTACTACACGCCGGGCGGACGCTCGATCCAGGCCAAGGGCATCTCCGCGGACATCGTGGTGGAGGACGAGGCCACGAAGGTCCTGCTGCGCGAAGCCGACCTGCAGCACCACCTCTCGGTCGAGGACGACAAGTCCGTCACCGTGACGCCGAAAGGCAAGAAGCCGATCGACAAGGTGATCGCCGGTCCGGGCGCGCCCAACCAGCCCTCGGCGACGGCGCCGATGCCCGTCTCGCGCGGCAAGGCAGATTCGACCAAGGAAGCCAAGGCCGACGCCAGGGACGAGAAGAAGGATCCCAACGCCAAGAAGGAAGACGTGCAGCTCAACGCGGCGTTGAACCACCTCAAGGGCCTGCCCATCACCGGCGCCGCCACGAACACCGCCGCCGTCGCGAAGTAGCGCGGCGCGTTCGGGGCGCGCGTGGACGACCAGCAGCGCCTCCGGTACAGCCGCCACCTGTTGTTGAACGAGTTCGGCGAGGAGGCGCAGGAGCGCCTCCTCGGCGCCCACGCGCTCGTGGTGGGCGCGGGCGGCCTCGGCTCCGCGGCGCTCATGTACCTCGCCTCCAGCGGCATGGGGCGCATCACCGTCTGCGACGGCGACAAGGTCGACCTCACCAACCTGCAGCGCCAGGTGGTCCATCGCCAGGAGTCCGTCGGCAAGCCCAAGGCCGGCTCCGCCGCGGCGACGCTGCGCGCCATCAATCCCGAGATCCACGTCGAGCCCCTCGAGGAGCGCGCCGGCCCCGAGCGCCTCGCGGTCCTCGTGCGCGCGGCCGACGTGGTGCTCGACTGCTCGGACAACTTCGCGACGCGTCATGCGTTGAACAGGGCATGCGTTTCCGCCAGGAAGCCGCTGGTCTCGGGTGCGGGCATCCGCTTCGACGGGCAGGTCGCGGTCTTCGACCTGCGCCGGCCGGACGCGCCCTGCTACCACTGCCTCTTCGCGGAGGACGCGCGCGCGGAAGAAGAGCGTTGCGCGACCATGGGAGTGTTCGCGCCGCTCGTGGGTATGATCGGCACGTTCCAGGCGCTGGAGGCGATCAAGCTCGTAGCCGGCGTGGGCGAAACGCTCGCGGGGCGCCTCATGCTCTTCGATGCGCTCGCCAGCCGCTGGCACGAGGTGCGGCTCGCGCGCGACCCGCATTGCCAGGTTTGTGGAGCGGCCCGCGCGGCCGCATGAGGAGCGAGGAATGAAGAAGATCCTGTTGGCGGTCGCGGTAGCCGCGATCGCGTTCGGCGCCTCGGCGCAGACGATGTACAAGCTGATCGACAAGAACGGCAAGGTCACCTACGCCGAGAAGCCGCCGAAGGACTTCGACGGCAAGGTGATCCGCATGGACATCGATCCCAACGCCAACACGGCGACGCTGCCGAAGCCCACGGGCCCGCTCGTCGACCCCGCGAAGGCCGCCACCGCCGACAACGTGAAGGCGGCGCGTGAAAAGCTCGAGGCCGCGAAGAAGGCGTACCAGAACGCGCTCGACAATCCGGGCGACGGCGAGCTCACGTACATCGGCAACAAGGGTGGCGGCACGCGCCCGGTGCAGTCGGAGGAATACCAGAAGCGCCTCTCCACGCTCGAGCAGGCCGTGAAGGATGCGGAGGAGGAGCTCAAGCGTGCGGGTGGCTAGGTTCCTCGCGGGCGCTCTGGCGCTCGCGTGCGCAGCGGGTCTTGCGCAGGCGCAGGTCCTCTACAAGTGGATCGACGAGAGCGGCAAGGTCCACTATGCCGACCAGCCGCCGAAAGGCTTCAACGGCCCGGTGACGAAGATCGAGCCGGACGCCTCGCCGACGCCGGTGGCGCCGGCCGTTGCGCCGCCGAAGGCGACACCGCCGGAAGCGACGAAGGCGCAGGCGCCTGCGGAAGACATGCTCACGCAACGTCGCGCCAGGCGCGCCACGCTCGAAGCGCGGCTCACGGCGGCGCGCGAGAAGCTCGATGCCGCGAAGAAAGCCCTCGCCGAAGGCCAGGATCCGCAGCCCGACGAACAGCAGGTCATCCGCCAGGAGATGAAGGCGGGACAGGGCGGGATGTATGGCTTGAACACGGCGCGCTCCAACTGCCGCAAGTCGGTGAAGGACGGCAAGGAATCGATGATGTGCCCGGCGCTGCTCGCGACCGACGCGTATTACGAGCGCATCGGAAAGCTCGAGGTCGCCGTTCGCCAGGCCGAGGAAGAGCTCGACGACGCCGAGCAGGCGTACCGACGCGGCGTCGACTGACCTACGCGACGCGGGCCGCGGTCGCCAGGTCCCAGCGCGGATGCACCTCGAAACCGTCGTTGCCCGCGCGCCCTTCCGGAAACTTGAGCGCTGCCGCGAAAGCGATCATCGCGCCGTTGTCCGTGCACAGCCGCAGCGGCGGGAAGTAGGCCTTCGCACCACGCTCCGCGACGCCCGCCTCGAGCCTCTCTCGCAGCTGCGTGTTGGCACCTACGCCGCCCGCGACGACCAGCCGCTGAAGGTCTTCGCGATCGAGCGCCTGCAGGCACTTCGCCACCAGCACGTCCACGATGGCCGCCTGGAACGACGCGGCGAGATCTGCCCGCGTGCGATCGTCCGTCGAGCCCAGCTCGCGCACGCGCGTGAGCACGGCGGTCTTGAGGCCGCTGAAGCTGAAGCTGAGGTCGCCGCTCGCGATCATCGGCCGCGGGAACGCGAGGCGCTTCGCGTCGCCGCCCTCCGCAAGCCTGGCGAGCGCCGGTCCGCCCGGATATCCGAGACCCAGCAGCGTGGCCGTCTTGTCGAACGCCTCGCCGGCTGCATCGTCGAGGGTCTCGCCCAGCATCTCGTATCGACTCACGCCGTCGACGCGCATGAGCTGCGTGTGGCCGCCGGAAACCAGCAGCGCCACGAACGGAAACTCGGGCCTCGGATCGGCAAGGAGCGGCGACAGCAGGTGGCCTTCGAGGTGGTGGATGCCCACGACCGGCTTGCCGAGCGCGATGCCCAGCCCCGCCGCCACGGATGCACCCACCAGCAATGCGCCTCCCAGCCCCGGGCCCTGGGTGAAGGCGATGAGGTCCACGTCCTCCAGGGTCCGTTCGGCGCGCTCCAGGAGGCTGCGGGTGAGGGGCAGCAGGCGCCGGACGTGGTCGCGCGAGGCGAGCTCCGGCACCACCCCCCCGTAGAGGGCGTGGAGATCCACCTGCGAGTGCAAGACGTCCGCCAGGAGGCCCTGATCGGTGTCGTACAGGGCCGCGCCGGTCTCGTCGCAGGAGGTCTCGATGCCGAGGATGAGCAAGGGCGTGCGGGAAAGCTTCCCGTGAGTGCAAAACTCTGATATTATGCGTGGTTTTCCGGCAACACTAACCCGTTTCAGCCCCTATGCCCATCGTCCGAGTCAAGGAAAACGAGCCCTTCGACGTGGCCCTGCGCCGCTTCAAGCGAGCCGTCGAGAAAACCGGCCTCCTCACCGAGCTTCGCGCGCGCGAGTTCTACGAGAAGCCGACCGCCGAGCGCAAGCGCAAGCACGCCGCCGCGGTGAAGCGCCGCTACAAGCGCATGCGCGCGCAGATGCTCCCGCCGAAGCTCTACTAAAAGCACCAGGCAGCACCCATCTTCAGCGGCGAGCCCGGCATCCTGCCCGGCTCGCCGCAGTCGTTTATGGGGTCAGACCCCATTTCAAGCGCGCCACGTCACCGCCAGCCGTGACGGTCCACGAAAATGGGGTCTGACCCCGGTTTTGACGGAGCAACCCATGCCCCTGCGTGACCAAGTCAGCGAAGACATGAAATCCGCGATGAAAGCACGCGAGGCGGACAAGCTCGCGGCCATCCGCCTGCTGCTCGCCGCGATGAAGCAGCGCGAGGTCGACGAGCGCATCACGCTCGACGACGCCGGCGTGGTCGCGGTGGTCGAGAAGATGATCAAGCAGCGCAAGGACTCCATCGCGCAGTACGAGAAGGCCGCGCGCCATGACCTCGCCGACAAGGAGAAGTACGAGATCTCCGTGATCGAGAAGTACCTGCCGCAGCAGCTCTCGCAGGCCGAGATCGACGGCATCATCGCCGAGGCGATCGCCTCGACGGGCGCGAAGGGC
>Ga0105242_10004835_pt1 | contig 10430 bp, 10 predicted proteins | sample KBSM24metaG_FD_81521 | JGI IMG/M metagenome (GOLD analysis project Ga0105242, IMG submission 81521) | Miscanthus rhizosphere microbial communities from Kellogg Biological Station, Michigan, USA - KBS M2-4 metaG | ecosystem: Host-associated > Plants > Roots > Rhizosphere > Soil | place... | reverse complement strand
GGCGAGGCCGTCAAGGCGACCGTCGCTGCCATGAAGCAGATCGCCCAGAAGATCAACATCATCGACGACATCGCCTACCAGACGAACCTGCTGGCGCTCAATGCCGCCATCGAGGCGGCTCGTGCCGGCGAGCACGGCAAGGGCTTCGCCGTGGTGGCGGCCGAGGTGCGCAAGCTGGCCGAACGCAGCCAGGTCGCTGCCCAGGAGATCGGCGACGTGGCCAGCTCCAGCGTGCAGCTGGCCGAGCGCGCGGGCAACCTGCTGGACGAGATGGTGCCCAGCATCAAGAAGACCTCGGACCTGGTGCAGGAGATCACGGCGGCAAGCGAAGAGCAGTCGTCCGGCGTGGGCCAGATCAATTCCGCCGTGGGCCAGCTGAGCCAGACCACGCAGCAGAACGCATCGAGTTCGGAAGAACTCGCCGCCACCGCCGAGGAAATGAGCGGCCAGGCCGAGCAGCTGCAGCAGGCCATGAGCTTCTTCAAGCTGAGCGGCAACGTGCCCGGCAAGGCCTCCCGCGGTTTCGGCAAGGCGGCAGCGCACGCCAAGCCGAAGGCCGTGCGCAAGGCCACATCCACGCTGGCCGTCGCGAACTTGTCCGCGGACGAGATGGATGAGACCCAGTTCACCCGCTTCTGAACCCATGCCTGGAGCCGTCCCCATGACCGAAGCACCATCTCACTCCGCCGCTCCACGCGCAGCCGCAGGGGCCGCGGTGGCCGACGAACCGGCCCAGTACCTGACGTTCCAGCTCGGCGGCGAGATGTTCGCCATCGGCATCCTGGCCATCAAGGAAATCATCGAGTACGGCGATCTGACGACCGTGCCCATGATGCCGCGCTCGGTGCGCGGCGTGATCAACCTGCGCGGCGCCGTGGTGCCCGTGATCGACCTGCAGGCGCGCTTCGGCCGGCCGCCGGCCGTGATCGGGCGGCGCACCTGCATCGTGATCGTCGAGGTCCAGTCCCAGTCCGAGCAGCAGCAGGTGATCGGCGTGGTGGTGGACGCGGTGAACGAGGTGCTGGACATCGCTGCCTCCGATATCGAGCCGCCGCCGGCCTTCGGCGCCCAGATCCGGGCCGACTTCATCCGCGGCATGGGCAAGGTGCGGGGGCGTTTCGTGGTGCTGCTCGACCTCGACAACACCCTGTCCGCCGAAGAGCTGGCAACGTTGCCCGAGATCGCGGCCGATGCGTCTGCAGGAGCCTGAGTGACTGCCCGATTGCATGCCGCGTGCGGGTGCGGGGAGCGCGCGCATGACGAGTCCTGAGTCCGCCTGGTCCCGCCGCTCGGTGCTGGTGGTGGACGACAGCGCGCTGCAGCGGCAGCACGTGGCCCGCCTGTGCATGGCGCTGGGCGTCGGCCAGGTCGCCGAGGCCGCCCACGGCCTGGCGGCGCTGGAGCAGCTGAGCCTGCTGGACGCGCCGCCCGATCTGCTGATCATCGCCCTGGAGATGCCCGCGATGGATGGCATCGAGCTCGTCGAGGCCCTGCAGCTGCGCGGCGTGCGCAGCCCGGTCGTTCTGCTGTCGAGCCGGGACGATGCGCTTATCGATTCCGTGCAGTCGCTGGGCCACAGCGTGAAGCGCGGCCTGCGCAAGCCGCTGGCGCGCGACGAACTGCGGGACGTGCTGCGCGAATGCCTGGCCGACCCGTCGGCTGCTGTCGAGAGCGGCCGGGGCCGTCTGCCGTCCGGCATCTGCGCGCAGGTGCTGGAAAAGGCCCTCCTCACGCGGCAGATCGTGCCGCACTTCCAGCCCAAGATCGACACGAACACGGGCATCCTGCGCGGCGTCGAGGCGCTGGCCCGGTGGCACGACCCCGAGCGCGGCATGGTGCCCCCGGACGAGTTCATCGCCGTGGCCGAGCGCGAATCGCTCATCCATGCGCTGACGCTGTCGGTGGTGGACCAGAGCTTCGCGCAGGGTGCGCTGTGGCAATCCCGCGGCATGCGGCTGACCATGGCCGTCAACATTTCGCCCGAGCTGCTCGCGCGGCCCGACATCGTGGCGGAGGTCTGCGCCCTGCAGCAGCAGCACGGCCTGGATCCGTCGCAGATCACGCTGGAGATCACCGAGAGCACGGCCGTGGCGTCGCAAGGCGCTGCGCACGCCGCGCTGGTGCGCTTCCGGCTGAAGGGTTTCGGGCTGTCGATCGACGACTACGGCACCGGTTTCTCGTCGATGCAACAGCTGTCCCGCATTCCGTTCACCGAGCTGAAGATCGACCGTTCCTTCGTGCATGGCGCCCACCGGCGCAAGAGCCTGCGGGTGATCCTGGAATCGGCGCTGGACATGGCGCGCCGCCTGGACCTGGCCACGGTGGCCGAGGGCGTGGAGACGCTGGAGGACTGGCGGCTGCTGCAATCCTTCGGCTGCACCTCCGCGCAGGGCTGGTTCATCGCCAAGGCCATGCCGGGCAGTGCGCTGCCCGCCTGGAACAAGGGCCACGGCGCGCGGCTGCCGGAGCTCCGCCTGCCGCGCAAATGAGCGGCCCCGCCTCGCAGCCTTCCGTCTTCCCCACGCCTTCATGAACCCGACGCTCAAACCTCTTTCCGACCAGGAGTTCGGCCAGTTCCAGCGCTTCATCTTCGAAGCGGCGGGCATCACGCTGTCGCCCGCCAAGAAGGCCCTGGTCTGCGGCCGACTGGCCAAGCGCGTCCACGCACGGCAGTTGCCGAGCTATGGCGCCTACTTCGACCTGATCCAGGGTGAGCGCGATCCGCAGGAAATGCAGACCGCCATCGATCTGCTGACCACCAACGAAACCTATTTCTTCCGCGAATCCAAGCACTTCGAGCTGCTGCGCTCGGTCGCCCTGGAGGCACCGGTGGCCACGCCGCTGCGCGTATGGAGCGCCGCCAGCTCCAGCGGCGAGGAGGCCTACAGCATCGCCATGGTGCTGGCCGACTGCCGGGGCGAGCGGCCCTTCGAGGTGGTGGGCACGGACATCAGCACGCGCATGCTGGCCAAGGCGCGCACCGGGCACTATGCCGAGGCACGCACCCGGCACATTCCGGTGAACTACCTCAAGCGCTTTTGCCTGAAGGGCCAGGGCGAGCAGGCCGGCACCCTGCTGGTGATGCGGGAGCTGCGCCAGAAGGTGCGTTTTTCGCAGGCCAATCTCAACGACCGTCTGCCCGATCTGGGCCACTTCGACGTGATCTTCCTGCGCAACGTGATGATCTATTTCAGCGGCGACACCAAGCGCCAGGTCGTGGCGCGCGTGCTGTCGCTGCTCAAGCCCGGCGGCTATCTGTACATCGGCCATTCCGAGAGCCTGCACGAGATCTCCTCCGCCGTGCAGCAGGTCGTCCCCTCGGTCTATCGCAAGGCGTGACGTGATGGTGCCGGCCTGTCATCGCGCCCACGCCATCGGTACCCTGCGGGTGCCGGGATGATGCCGTGCGCGGTACGGTCCAGCCCGCAGATCTGTTCCTGCAACCCGGGGAATATTTCGTGGCCGACGCCACCATGCGCGTGCGCACCATCCTCGGCTCCTGCGTGGCGATCACGCTGTGGCACCCCCGGCTCCTCATCGGCGCCATGTCGCACTTCCTGCTGGCCGACCGGCCGCGCCGCCCGGGCCAGCCGCTGGATGCGCGCTATGGCGACGAGGCGCTCGAGCTGATGGTGCGCGGCCTGCAGCGCGAACGCGTGCGCGCCAGCGAATGCGAAGCCAAGGTCTTCGGCGGAGGCGACATGTTCCCCGGCCACAGGCTGCGCTCCCTGCAGTCGGTGGGCACGCGCAATGGCGAGGCCGCGCGGCAGCTGCTGGCCGAGCGCGGCATTCCCGTGCGCGGCGAGCATCTGTTCGGAGAGGGCCATCGGCAGGTGGTGTTCGACGTCGCCAGCGGCGCCGTGTGGGTGCGGCAGATCCCGTCCGGTGCGCCCGGGCGGCCCCTGCGCGGCTGAGCGCCGGCCCGCCTTCCCTTCCTTTTTTTCTTTTTCTTTCTTGCCTGAGGTAACCGCTTCCCATGCCTTCCATCAAAGTGCTGATCGTTGACGACTCGGCCGTCGTTCGCCAGGTCCTGACGGGGCTGCTGAGCCCGGTGGCGGGCATCGAGGTGATGCACGCCGCGGCCGACCCCTTGCTCGCGATGCAGCGCATGAAGCAGGAGTGGCCCGACGTGATCCTGCTGGATGTGGAGATGCCGCGCATGGACGGCATCACTTTCCTGCGCAAGATCATGGCCGAGCGTCCCACCCCCGTGGTGATCTGCTCCACGCTCACGGAAAAGGGCGCCAGGACCACCATGGAAGCCATGGCGGCGGGTGCGGTGGCCATCGTGACCAAGCCGCGCATCGGCCTGAAGACCTTCCTTTCGGAGTCGGCCGAAGAGCTGATCGCCACGGTGAAGGCGGCCGCCCGCGCCAACGTCCGGCGCCTGGCCGTGCGGGCCGATGCGCCGCCGCCCGTGCCGGTGGGCAAGCACAACGCCGACGTCATCCTGCCGCCGGGCGCGGCCCGGGCCATGGCCAAGACCACCGAGCGCGTGGTGGCGATCGGCACTTCCACGGGCGGCACGCAGGCGCTGGAGCAGGTGCTCACGGCGCTGCCGCGCGTGTGCCCGGGCATCGTCATCGTGCAGCACATGCCGGAGAAGTTCACGGCCGCCTTCGCCAGCCGGCTGGACAAGCTGTGCCAGATCGAGGTGAAGGAAGCCGAGAACAACGACCGCGTGATGCCCGGGCGCGCCCTGATCGCGCCCGGTGGCCGCCACATGCTGCTGCGGCGCAGCGGCGCGCAGTACCACGTCGAGGTGGTGGACGGCCCGCTGGTCAACCGCCATCGCCCCTCGGTCGATGTGCTGTTCCGCTCCGTCGCCAAGAGCGCCGGGGCCAATGCGCAGGGCATCATCATGACCGGCATGGGCGACGATGGCGCGGCGGGCCTGCTGGAGATGCAGCAGGCCGGCGCACGCACCGTGGCCCAGGACGAAGAGAGCTGCGTGGTGTTCGGCATGCCCAAGGAAGCGATCAAGCGCGGGGGCGTGGACAAGATCGTCTCCCTCGGCGCCATCTGGCGGGAGATCGCGCAGGGCTGATCGCATGCCGCCTTGCGGCCGTGGCGCTCCGCCCGTCTTGGCCTCTCGTCCAGGCACAGCGCATTTTCTTCGCCGAAGCGCGGGGCCTCGCCATGGGCCACCCGCTCGGCCACCGGTGGCGAAGGCATCGACCCGCTCGTCGGCAGCCCCTGTCGCGGTCAAGACGACGGTGGCTGCGATGACGCAGAGCGTCTGCCATGCGTGCCCGCTTGCCCTCAACGCGGCCATCGTGGCGGCGCAGGCGATCCGCGACGTGGCGGGCCAGCGCACCTGCACCGTGATCGTCGATGCGGGCAACGATGCGGTCGAGATCCCGCCCGAGGACATCGAGCCGCCGCCTTCCTCCTGCGCGCGCATCCGCGCCGATTGCATCCCGGGCACGGGCAAGGTGCGGGGCGCTTCGTGATCCTGCTGGCGCTGGAACGCGTCATCTCCCTGGAGGAGCAGCCGGCGGCAGAACCGGAACCGGAGCCCGCCTGGCGCGGGCGATGGTACGACCCTCGGTTGGACGACTCCAAGTGTCCGGCCTGTCTGACAGCGTGAGTCCCCGATCCGCCTTACGCTGGCACCAACTTTTTGCCGTTGACGAAAGAGGATTGACCATGCACCTGAACCCCATCATCCGCGCACTCCCCGCCATCGCCCTGTTCGTGGCTGCTGGCGCCGTCCATGCGGCTCCGGCCGGCGGCGCTGCCGGCAGCTCCTACCAGGAAGACCGGGCCGCCTGTGCGCAGATCTCTTCAGCGGACAGCCGCGCCGCCTGCATCCGGGAGGCCGGGGCCGCACGCCAGGCTGCGCGCGCAGGCAAGCTCGCCCCGGAAACGGACGCCGACTACCAGCGCAATGCCGAACAGCGCTGCACCGTGTTCCGCGAGCCGGTGGACCGCGACGCCTGCATCGCCCGCGTGAAGAATGGCCCCGTTTCGGGCTCGGTGAGCGGCGGCGGCGTGCTGCTGGAGGCCGAAACCCTGGTGCCGGTGGCCGGCCCCGCTCCCCGGCCCATGGCCGAGCCCATGCCCCAGGCCATGGACAAGCCCAAGCCTAAGCACAAGCACAAGCACGGCCCCAAGCATGGTCCCGATGGCAAGCCGGGCCCCAAGAAGCCCATGCCTCCTCAGCCCATGCCCGAACCCAAGTCCTGAGCACGCTGACCCGAACAACAGCCCGGCCGCCGAACAGGCGGCCGGGCTGTTTGCCGTCCGGCGGGCTGATCGATCAGCCCGCCAGTTGGCCAGTTGGTCAGGCGAGCGCGGAGCGCATCGCGTCGATGACGGCGCGGTAGTCCGGCTTGCCGAAGATGGCGCTGCCCGCCACGAAGGTGTCGGCGCCGGCATTCGCCACTTGCCGGATGTTGCCTTCCTTGATGCCGCCGTCGACTTCGAGGCGGATGTCCTTGCCGCAGGCGTCGATGCGGCGGCGCACGGCCTCGATCTTGCGGAGGGCGGAGTCGATGAAGCTCTGGCCGCCGAAGCCCGGGTTCACGCTCATGATGAGGATCAGGTCGATGTCGTCGATCACCCAGTCCAGCACGTCCAGCGGCTGGGCGGGGTTGAAGACCAGCCCGGCCTTCACGCCCTTGGAGCGGATGGCCTGAATGCTGCGGTGCACGTGGCCCGAGGCATCCGGGTGGAAGCTGATGTAGTCGGCGCCCGCGTCGGCGAAGGCGGCGGCCAGTGCGTCCACCGGCTGGATCATGAGGTGCACGTCGATGGGCACGGCCGTGCCGTCCGCGGTCTTGGCGTGGGGCTTGAGCGCCTGGCAGATCATGGGCCCGAAGGTGAGGTTGGGCACGTAATGGTTGTCCATCACGTCGAAGTGGATCCAGTCGGCGCCGGCGGCGATGACGTTCCTGACCTCGTCGCCCAGGCGGGCGAAGTCTGCGGACAGGATCGAGGGTGCGATGCGGTAGGTGGGGCTGCTCATGGCGCAGGATTGTCGCAGTTGGCGCAAAAGCGCGTGCCGCGCCCGCCCGTTCCGGCCCCTTGAGGGGGCTCCGTACTTACCCTTTACCATTGCTTCCATGCCCAAGTACCAGTTCCAGGCCGAAGTGCGGCCCGAATACCTGCCCGAGCAATCCGCCCCGGCGGAGGGCGTCTACAGCTTCGCCTACACGATCACCATCACCAATACCGGCGAAGTGCCGGCCCAGCTCATCGCGCGCCACTGGATCATCAGCGACGCGCGCGGCCACACCGAAGAGGTCAAGGGCCTCGGCGTGGTGGGCCAGCAGCCCCTGCTCAAGCCGGGCGAGGCCTTCCAGTACGCCAGCGGCTGCCGCCTGCGCACGGCCAGCGGCAGCATGCATGGCAGCTACCTGTGCGTGGCGGCGGACGGCGAAACCTTCGACTGCCCCATCGCGCTGTTCGTGCTCGAAGCGGTGGGCGGCGGCGATACCGGCCAGCCGCTGAAAGACCGGGTGCTGCATTGAGGCGTTCCCCCGTCGACCTGGGCCAGCTGCTGGCCGAACTGGACCCAGCCGCACCGTTGGCGCAACGCCATCTGCTGCTGATCTCCCTGCTGGACTGGGTGCGCGGCGACAGCCGTTCCGTCGAAGGCGCCCTGGGGCGCGTGGCGCTGATGGTGGAGGCCGTCGAGAAGGACGCGGCGCTGCAGGCCCGGCTGCAGGCCTGGTGGCTGGCGCTCATCCAGACCGTGGACATCACCACGCTGCTGGCCGACTTCGGCTTCGCGCCGCGCACCGCGCTCTTCAGCGAGATCGCCGAGCGCATGCGCTACAAGCTGCTGCCGGGCAGCCCGGAGACGATCGATGCCTCCGAGCTGTTCATGCTCGCCCTGCGCAGCGAATTCGACGCGCGCTGGCTGGCCTCGCTGGACGAGCCGCTGCTGGAGCGCCTGCTGGCGGTGCTGGCGCCTGCCGACGGGCCGGGCGCGACGCGCTGGCAGCGCTCGCTGCTCGACGCCATCACCTATTGCGCGGGGCAGATCCTCTCCACCGGCTTCGCCCCCGAACTGCGCCTGCGCATGACCGAGTCGGCCCGCGACGCCCAGCCCTTCCATGCGCTGATCCGCGACGTGGAGAGCCTGCGCGTGGAGGTGCTGCACCAGCTGCGCACCAGCGACCGGCTGGACGAGGCCGTGCAGCGGCTGCGCGACCGGCTCGATGCCTGCCGCGCCGCCGCCTTCACCGTGTATTCGCACTTCGAGGACAACGGCATCTCGGTGGGCCTGGTGTTCCGCCTGCGGCAGCTGCGCGAGCGCATCCTGCGCGTGCGGGCGCTGCTGGACTGCCTGCTTTCGCCCACGCCTTCCGTCGCGGCCGCGCAGCTCATGGCGCGGCTGGTGAACGTGGGCATCGAGCGCCGCAGCGTGCGCGCGCTGCTGGCCACCAATTCGTCGCTGCTGGCCGCCAAGGTGGCCGAGCGCAGCGCCGAGACCGGCCAGCACTACATCACCCGCACCGGGGCCGAATACAGCGCCATGGTGGCCAAGGCCGCGGGCGGTGGCTTCGTGATGGCCTTCACCACGCTGATGAAGTTCGGCATCGCCGCGCTGGCGCTGTCGGCGTTCTGGTCCGGCTTCTGGGCGGGCGCCAACTACGCGGTGAGCTTCGTGCTCATCCAGCTGCTGCACTTCACCGTGGCGACCAAGCAGCCGGCCATGACGGCGCCGGCCATGGCCGCCAAGTTGAAGGACCTGCGGGATGAAGAGGCCGTGGAATCCTTCGTGGACGAGGTCTCGCACCTCGTGCGCACGCAGGTGGCGGCGGTGCTGGGCAACGTGCTGGTGGTGTTCCCGGCCGTGGTCGGCATCACCTGGCTGATCGCCTATTTCAGCGGCGTGCCGGCCATCACCGCCAAGCAGGCCCAGCACGTGCTGCAGGCGCAGCATCTGCTGGGGCCCTCTCTCTTCTTCGCGGCCTTCACAGGCGTGCTGCTGTTCGCCTCCAGCATCATCGCGGGCTGGGCCGAGAACTGGTTCGTGCTGCAGCGGCTGGATTCGGCCATGCGCTACAACCCGCGCATCACCCGGCTGCTGGGCAAGCCGCGCGCGGCGCGCTGGGCGCATTTCATGCGCGAGAACCTCTCGGGCTTTGCCGCCAACATCTCGCTGGGCTTCATGCTCGGGCTGGTGCCCGCGTTCGCGGCCTTCTTCGGCCTGGGGCTGGATGTGCGCCACGTCACGCTCTCGTCGGGGCAGATCGGCGCGGCCGCCACCTCCCTGGGCCTGGGCGTGCTGCACCTGCCCGCCTTCTGGTGGGCGGTGGCTTCGCTGCCGCTGATCGGCGCGCTGAACGTGTCGGTCAGCTTCTACCTGGCCTTCCGTGTGGCGTTGCGTGCGGAGAACACCACGGTGGGCGAGCGCTCGCGCCTGTATCGGGCCTTGCGTGCGCGGCTGCGCAGCGCGCCCCTGAGTTTCTTCATGCCCGTGCGTGGCCGCCGCGCTGCCCCGGCCCCGGCCCCGGCATCCGAGCCGGGTACGGGGCCTTCGGCGGCCTGACCACGGCGGAGGCCGGGCCATCGCCGCCGGTGTCCTACAGGGGGGCGACATGCGGGGCGGGTAGATTCGGGCCACTGCCGGGCTCCGCATGGAGGCCCGGCGCGTGTGCCTTTTCCGAGCCGGCGGGGTGACGAGCGCCCCGGTGGCGCATGGGCCGACGTCGGGCGAAAACCAAGAGGATTGACCAAGACATGAACGAGCTGATGAGCTTCTGGGCGCAGTGGCTGCGCCCCTCGGCCGGACTGCCCACGGTGCAATGGTCGCTGCTGCTGGCCGTGGCCGCCGTCGCGGGCTATGTGGTCCAGCGTCAAACGGGCCTGCCCAAGGTGGTGGGCTACACGCTGGTGGGCACCGTGGTCGGGCTGCTGGGCTTCAGCGGCGCGATGTGGCCGCTGCAGGGCATCGGCCTCTTCCTGCTGGAGCTGGGCATCTCGCTGGTGCTCTTCGAAGCCGGTGCGCGCATTCCGCTGCGCTGGTTCCGCCACAACCCCATGGTGCTGGTGCAGAGCCTGGCCGAATCGGCCTTCGCCTATTTCGCCGTGTACTGGGCGCTGATCTGGCTGGACGTGCCCGCGCGCGCGGCCGGCCCGCTGGCGCTGGTGGCCATGGCCGCATCGCCCGCCGTGCTGACCCGCGTGGTCAACGACACGCGCGCGGCCGGCCCCGTCACCGACCGGGCCATCGTGCTGGCCACGCTGTCCACGCTCTATGCGCTGACCCTGGGCAGCGCCCAGGCCGAACTCATCAACCGCCCGGCCGCGCGCTTCGCCGACACCATCTATCCGGTGATGGTGGTGCTGGGCGTGTCCGTCATCGTGGGCGGCGTGCTGGCTCTGGCGCTGCGCATGGCGCTGCGCTTCATGAGCCCGACCAGCGAGAACACCTCCATCCTGCTGCTCGCGCTGATCGCTGCGGCGACCACGGT
>Ga0105242_10004834_pt1 | contig 10430 bp, 9 predicted proteins | sample KBSM24metaG_FD_81521 | JGI IMG/M metagenome (GOLD analysis project Ga0105242, IMG submission 81521) | Miscanthus rhizosphere microbial communities from Kellogg Biological Station, Michigan, USA - KBS M2-4 metaG | ecosystem: Host-associated > Plants > Roots > Rhizosphere > Soil | place: Michigan... | reverse complement strand
GCCGACCAGTTGGTCGAGTGCATCGCGCGCGCGCAGCGCGTAGGCAACATTCTGCGCGAGTTCGGCGGCCGGCACAGGCGAATGCGGATCGGCCTTGATCTCCGCGGTCGTCGTCATCGTCTGGCCCGCCGCGTACAGCTTCAGCGTGTACGTTCCGGGAGGCGCGAGTATGCCTTTCTCCGGCTCGCCCGAATCGACCTTGGCTTTCTCCAGACGCTTGGCGCCTTCGTAGCGAAGGTTCCAGACGATGCGGTTCAGTCCCTGCTCCTTCGTCAGCTCCGTCGTTGCTTCTTCTTCCTGCGGCTCGTCGGCGTCGTCCTTCGGATATTTCGGCGGCTTCGGGTCCGTGCTCAGCGTGCGCACGACCTTGCCCTGCGCATCGAGGATTTCGAGCTTCAGGTCATTCTTGTGCGCGTCTTCCGACGGATTGTCGTCGTCCTGTGGTTCGCCCTTGATCTTGTCGCGCAGCCAGTAGTCGACGATCAGCCCGAGCGGCGCGGCATCGGTGGCGCCGTCGTGATCCCAGCGCGTGTCGAGGCGGAAGCGATAGGCCGGCCGCGGTTTGAACAGGTGCACTGCTTCCTTGCGAATCGACGGTACGAAGGCGCGCAGTGACGACAGATCGTCGAGCACCCAGATCGAGCGGCGCGTGCCGAGAATCAGGTCGTCGTGCTTGACGCGCATGTCGGAGACACCGATCGCCGGCAGGTTCATGCGCAGGTCCTCGAAACTTGCGCCGCCGTCGCGCGAATAGAACACGCCGCGCTCGGCACCGACGTAGAGCAGATTCGGATCGGTCGGATCTTCGCGCAGCACGAACAGGTGCTGGTCCTCGGGCAGCCCTTTCGACAACTGCTCCCAGGATTTGCCGAAATCACGCGTGCGGAACAGGTATGGATGCACATCGTTGAGCCGGCGCGCATCGACCGTCACGTAGGCCGTGCCGGCATCCTTGCGCGACGCTTCGATGCCTTCGACGGTTGCCCACTGCGGCAGTTTCGCCGGCGTTACGTTCTGCCAGCTCTTGCCGCCGTCGCGTGTCAGCTGCACGAGGCCGTCGTCGGTGCCGACCCAGATCTGGTCCTTCGCCACCGGCGATTCGGCGATCGAGAAGATCGTGTCGTAGACCTCGACGCCGGTATTGTCTCCGGTAAGCGGGCCCCCGGCCCATTTCTGTTTCGATTTGTCATTGCGCGTCAGGTCGCCGCTGATCGGCTCCCAATGCACACCGCGATCGCTCGTCTTGAACAGCACCTGGGCGCCGTGATACAGCACCTTCGGATCGTAGGCGGATGTCGCAATCGGCGCAGTCCACTGGAAGCGGTACTTGCCGTCGATCGCGCCGTGTCCGGACATGTTGTGCGGATAGATCGTGACGTTGCGGAACTGCCCGGTCAGCTCCTGGTAATGCGAGATGTAGCCGGAGTATTCGCCGGCATAGATATGGCCCGGCAATTCGCGGTCGAACTGGAAATCGCCGGCTTCTCCGCCGCCGACGGCGTAAAAGTCCCCGACCAGCGGCGCGCCGTTGCCGCGCAGCACGTACGCCGGACCACTCGACGTGCCCCAGTCCTGCATCGTGCCGCCGACGTGGTAGGGAATGCGGTCGTCGGCGTCTACGTTGTAGAACTGCGCCAGCGGCAGCGACGGCGAGAACCATGTCTTGCCGCCATCGGTGGTCAGATCGACACCGCCGTCGTTGCCGACGATCATGCGGCGGTTGTCGGTCGGATCGATCCAGACGTCGTGGTTGTCGCCGTGGTGCAATCCCTTGACCGAAACGAATTCCTTGCCGCCGTCGACGGTCTTGACCAGGTTTACTTCCGGCAACCAGAGGATATCGGCATTGTCCGGATCGATCGTCAGAGTCGAGTAGTACCACGCGCGCTGCCGCAGGACACGGGCGCCGCTGGCGCGGTCCCAGGTCTCGCCGCCATCGTCCGAACGGAACAAGCCGCCGTCCTTCGCTTCGATCAACGCATAGACACGAGACGAATCGGTGCGCGCAACGGCGACACCGATCTTGCCCATTTCGCCCAGCGGCAAGCCGTGCTCGGTGATCGGCTTCCAGGTATCGCCGCCGTCGTCGGAGCGATACAGGCCGCTGCCGGGCCCGCCCGAGGTCATGTCCCACGGATAGCGCTTCGCCTGCCACAGGCCGGCGAACAGCACGTGCGGACGGTTCGGATCGATCGCGACATCGGACGCGCCGGTCAGTTCGTCCTTGAACAGGACGCGCTGCCAGGTCCTGCCACCGTCGGTCGTGCGATAGACACCGCGCTCCTTGCTCGCGCCGAACGGCGAGCCGAACACGGCCGCGTAGGCGACATCGGCGTTGCGCGGGTCGATCGCGATCGTGCCGATCTGGCCGTGCGTTTTCCACACCTGTTTCCAGCTCTTGCCGGCATCGACCGACTTGAAGATGCCGGTACCGAACGACACGTTGCCGCGAATGTTCGCTTCGCCGGTGCCGACATAGAGCACGCTGTGATCGGATGCCGCGACCGCGATCGAGCCGGTGTTCGCGTTGGCCTGATCGTCGAATATCGGCTTGAAGTCGCGGCCGCCGTTCTCGCTCTTCCAGATGCCGCCCTGCGCAGCGGCGAGATAGAACGTCAGCGGATCACCCGGCACGCCGGTGACGCGATCGACGCGGCCGCCGACAGCCGGACCGATCGTGCGGTATTTCAGCGCGCCGTACGGCTTGGGCTTTTCGTCGGCGGGAAGCGGAGTTCCGGCCGGCTTGCTGTCGCTGGCCGCGAACGCCGAAGCGGCGACGGTGGCGAGAGCGAGCGCCAATACAAGACGTGCGGACATGCGTTTCCCCTGGCTGAATCGAAAGATGAACGCGCGAAGCTAGGGGTGATGCGACGCCGCGTCAATAGGCACCTGGCGTAAAGAGATGTGCTGGTAGGCAAAATGATGCATTTGCCGGCGTTCCACGCGGGCTTTGTGACCGAGTTGGCTGTTGCACGGCGGCCGGACCCCGGCTGCTCGTCAGCACCGCGCCCGCTCAACCGTCATTTGTCGCCACTCACATGGGCACGTGTTCAATCGGCGTAGCACGGCCCCAGTTCGCGAACTTCGACGGTCGCCCATTCGGCTGCCGGGCACTCGCCGGCTATCGCGATCGCCTCCGCGGCATCGGCGCAGTCGAGCAGGAAAAATCCGCCGACCAGTTCTTTCGTTTCGGCGAACGGGCCGTCGATGCGCGTGCGCTTGCCGTCGTGCGTGGCAATGCGCACGCCACCGGTGCGCAACGACTCTGTCGCGCGCAGCAATCCGCGCGCTTTCAGATTCGCCGCGAATTCCAGCATGCGCCCGTAAGCCTGCGTGCCCTCCTCCGGCGTACGCGCCGCACGCTGCCCGTGCGGCTCCATGATCAGCAACATGTACGCCATTTCGCCTTTCCTCTAGGGTTGATTTTGCGCTGCTGCAGCGCGCTCCAGCAGCAGGTCGCGTTCGCGCGCGTTGCGTGTCAGCGTCGCCGCGCGCTCGAATTCGGCACGCGCTTCGTCGCCACGGCCGAGCTTGGCGAGCAGGTCGCCGCGTACGGTCGGCAACAGGTGATACGACTTCAGTGCGGGCTCGGAGATCAAAGTGTCGACGATTTCGAGACCCGCCGCCGGACCCTGCGCCATGCCGACAGCGACCGCGCGATTGAGTTCGACGACCGGCGATGGCATGACGCCGGCAAGTTCCGCATACAGCGCGGCGATGCGCCGCCAGTCGGTTTCGTCGGCCGCGCGCGCACGCGCGTGGCACGCGGCAATAGCGGCCTGCAGCGTGTAGCGCCCGCGCGATGGCCCAAGTTTTTCCGCGAGTTCCAGCGCCTTGAGCCCGCGCCGGATCAGCAGCTGGTCCCAGCGCCCGCGGTTCTGATCGAGCAGCAACACCGGTTCGCCGTTCGGCCCGGTTCGGGCGTGCACGCGCGATGCCTGCAGTTCCATCAGCGCGACGAGGCCGTGCGCCTCGGCTTCGCGAGGAGCGAGCCCGACCAGGATGCGGCCCAGCCGCAACGCTTCCTCGCACAGCTGCGGGCGCATCCAGTCGCTCCCCGCCGTCGCCGTATAGCCTTCGTTGAAGATCAGGTAGATCACCTCGAGCACGGACACGAGGCGCTCCGCCAATTCGACCCCTCGCGGCACTTCGAAGGGGACCTGCGCGTCGCTGAGCGTGCGTTTGGCGCGGACGATGCGCTGCGCAATCGTCGCCTCGGGCACGAGGAACGCACGCGCGATTTCATCCGTGGTCAGTCCTCCAAGCAGGCGCAGTGTCAATGCAACGCGCGCCTCGGTCGACAGCAGCGGATGGCAGGCCGTGAACATCAGCCGCAGCAGGTCGTCGCCGATCGGATCATCGAGCGCGTCGTGAGCCCTGGCATCGGCATCGCCGAGCGCGGCTTCGAGTTCGTGCGCCAGTTCGACATGCTTGCGTTCGAGCAACTGGTCGTGCCGCAGCTTGTCGATCGCCCGGTGCTTGGCCGTTGCCATCAGCCAGGCGCCCGGATTATCCGGAACGCCGGACTGCGGCCACTGCTCCATCGCGGCGACCAGCGCGTCCTGCGCGAGTTCCTCCGCGATGCCGACGTCGCGTACGATGCGGGCCAGGCTCGCAATCAACCTCGCTGACTCGATGCGCCAGACCGCCGCGATGGTTCGATGGGTATCGGTCGCCGTCATGGCGGCCGATCTGACCATCTTCCCCGGCGAGGCGCAAGATCATTTCATGCGGCCTTCCCGCAGTTCACCATCCATGGCACTCCGAAACGGTCGACTATGATGCTGTAGCGATGAGCAGCAGTATCGGCACGATTCGGCGGCGCTCAGTGACCTTCCGGCCCTTCCATGATCTGATACGTCACGCACTCGCCGTCGCCGGCGACCTGCAGGAACGCACGGGTGCCTTCGATCGCGGCTTCGCGCGACGGAAATTCGAGCATGGCGAATCCACCGAGCAATTCCTTCGACTCGGCGTAGGGGCCGTCGATCACGCTGGTGTTGCCGTTGCTACGGCGCATCACGCAGCCGTGCTGCTTGATCGACAGGAAGCCGCCGCCCGTCAGCAGTTGTCCGCTGCTGAAGCTTTGCTCGATGAACTTGTCCATTTCTTCCTTGCGCTTGCCTTCCAGCCGGCCAGGGTTGGTTTTCGGATCCGGAATATAGATGCTGAAATATTTCATGGCTGATTCTCCGCTCGAGTTGATTCAGTTCGTGGCGCGGCGTGCGAGCTCGGCGCGCTGGCGTTCTTCCTGTTCGCGCAGCTCCGGCGTGAACTCCGCACCGAAATCTTCGGCCTCGAAAACGCGGCGGACTTCGATCTCGCAATCGCCGTGCTCGAACGGGCGCGGACAGCGCTTGACCCACTCGATCGCCTCTTCCATCGACGAGCATTGCCACAGCCAGAAGCCGGCGACCAGCTCCTTGGTTTCGGCAAACGGGCCATCGATGACCTGGCGCTGGTTACCGGTAAAGCGCACGCGTGCCCCCGTCGAACTCGGGTGCAGGCCCTCGCCGGCCAGCATCACGCCGGCTTTGACCAGTTCCTCGTTGAACCGGCCCATGTCGGCCAGCAGCTTTTCGCTCGGCATCGCGCCGGACTCGCTCTCTTTCGTAGCCTTGACCATTACGCAGAATCGCATCGCATTTCTCCTCTACTGGATGGCGAGCCGGCATTCAGGGAAATGCCGCGCTCTTGCTGATTACGTCGTACGAAGGGGAGCGAAATCGACAGTTCAGGAAAATTTTTCTGCGACGGCTATCTGCGCCCTCATTGCGTACGTCGAACGACCGCGCACGACATCGACAGCGGCCCGCCGACTTTTCTCCGCGCCAGGTTAAACCGGGGTAAAGGCGGGATCAGGCGGCCGCTACGGCACGCAGGCAGTCGCCGAATATCCTCATCGCCGCGTCGAGGTCGGCCGGCGGCAGATCGGCGTAGCCGAGCAGCAGACCCGAGCGCGCCTGCGGCTTGAGATAGTAGGGCGCGATCGGATACAGGCCCAGGCCGCTTGCACGTGCGCGTTCGATCAGGTCGCGTGCTTGTGCCGGGCGCAGATGCGGCAGCCACGCGAGCAGGTGCATGCCGGCACTGGAGTCGGCCACTTCGACCGCTGCGCCCGCATGCCGGCGCAGCGCGTTGAGCAACGCCGTGCGCCTCGTCTTCAGCGCCTTGGACGTTGCACGCAGGTGCCGTTCGAACGCGCCGCTCGCCATCAGGCGCGCCAGCGCGGCTTGCTCGATTGCCGGGCAACCGCGATCGGTCAGCCATTTGCCGGCAACAAACGCATCGCGCAGGCGCGGCGGCAGCACCATGTAGCCGAGGCGCAGCGCCGGAAAAAGCACTTTGGAAAATGTACCAATGTATAAAACCTGGTCGGCGCGGTCGAGCGATTTCAGCGCCGCCAGCGGCCGCGCGTCGTAGCGGAATTCGCCGTCGTAGTCGTCCTCGATCAGCCAGCAGCCGGCCTGCTCGGCCCAGGCCAGCAGCTCCATGCGCCGCGTCAGGCTGAGCACGGCGCCGGTCGGGAACTGGTGCGACGGGGTGACCACGGCCAGGCGGACGGCGGCGCGCTCGGGCAGTTCCGTGACGACGATGCCATCGCGGTCGACGCGGCAGCCGACGAGTTCCGCGCCGGCCGCTTGCAGGATCTGGCGCGCGCCCTGGTAGTGCGGATCTTCGATCGCGACACGGTCACCCTCGTCGAGCAGTACTTCGGCCGCGAGTGCGAACGCCTGCTGCGTGCCGCTGACAATAAGTATGTCGTCCGGCGTCGCGACGATGCCACGCCGGCGCGCGAGATAATCGCAGACCTGCTCGCGCAGTGCGGGCAGTCCCTGCGGATCGGGATAGTCGGTGACCATGTGGGCGGCGGCGTGGCTCAACTCGCGCCGCCAGGCGCTGGCCAATTGTGGATTGGTCATCGGCATGCCGTACTGAAGGTTGTAGCGCAGCCCGCGATGCTGGCGGCCGGGGATCTTGACCTCAAAAAGCTCGCGCATGCGCTGGCCGCGCCGCGCCAGGCGCGGCTCGCGTTTCGTAGGCTTGCGCGCCGCCACTTCGTTCGGCGGCGGCGGCTTGAACGAGATTACGCCGCTCGTCGTCGCGGCCGGCGCGGCGAACGTGCTGACATAGCAGCCCGAGCCCACGCGGCCTTCGATGAAGCCTTCTGCGGCGAGCTGCTCATACGCGGCGAGCACCGTGTTGCGCGACAGGTCGAGATCGCGCGCCAACGTGCGCGTCGCCGGGAGTCGCGTTGCCGGAGCGCAGCGGCCGGTCAGGATGGCCTGTTTCAGCGCCCGCGTCAGTTGCGCGTAGCGCGGCCCCTGGTTGTCGAGCTGGAGGAACATTTTGGCACCATTAAAATATAAATTAGGGGACCTTGTTGAGGCCAATTTGACGCCTTATGCTGAGCGCGTCAAGTGACTTTTTTTCACGCCATGTATAGCGTTTCCTTCATCTTTGAACCGGGCGGCTACGACGCGCGCTTCCACGAGTTGAACGCGCTGATCGACGCTGCCGCGCGCGCGAGTGCGGGTTACATCGGCACCGAGTCATGGCGCTCGGCGGACGGCAAGCGCGCGAATGCCACCTACTATTGGTCGTCGCTCGAGGAACTGCGCGAATTCGCGTCGCACCCTCAGCACGTCGAAGCCAAGCGCCAGTACCAACGCTGGTATCGCGGCTATCACATCGTCATCGCGCAGGTCGTGCGTTCGTACGGCGACGGAAACCTTTCTCACTTCACGCCGAATACGCGCGCATCGCGCATGACGCCGCAAGACGATCCGTCACTCACCGATCCTGCCGGGCGCGCATCTCCATGAGCATCTTGGTTCGCCAGGCAACCGTTCACGACCTCGGCACGATTGCTCCGCTGTTCGACGCCTACCGGCAGTTCTACCAGCAACCGGCGGACCTGCAGCGCGCACGCGACTTTCTGGCCGAGCGCTTCCGGCACCACGAGTCGATCATCTTTCTGGCGTTCGACGAAGGCGGCACGGCGACGGGTTTCACCCAGCTGTATCCGCTGTTTTCGTCGGTGCGCGCCAACCGCAAGTACCTGCTCAACGATCTGTATGTCGTGCCTGCAGCGCGCCGCAGTGGTGCCGCGCGGCAGCTGCTGACGGTGGCGGCGCAGTTCGCGCGTGCCAATGGCGCCGCTTCGCTGTCGCTGTCGACTGCCGTGGACAACCTGCCGGCCCAGAAGCTGTACGAGTCGCTCGGCTGGCATCGCGACACCGGCTTCTACGAATACAACTTCACTGTGTAGAGGAACCGTCGAACATGCCCTGGCCAGCACCGGTCACATTGCGCGGCAAGATCGTAACCGTCGAACCGTTGCGCGCGGAGCACCACGACGATCTCGTCGAAGTGGTGAAGGACGGCGAACTGTGGAACCTGTGGTACACGAAGGTGCCGTCGCCGGACACGGTTCGCGCCGATATCGAGCGGCGCCTCGGCCTGCAGGCCAAAGGCAGCATGCTGCCGTTCGTCGTCATCGACAACGAGCGCGAGCGCATCGTCGGCGCGACGAGTTACATGAATATCGACGCCGATAACCGCCGCGTCGAAATCGGCGGCACCTGGTATGCGGCGAGCGCGCAGCGCACGCCGATCAATACCGAGTGCAAGCGCCTGCTGCTCGCCCATGCCTTCGAAACGCTGGACTGCCTCGCCGTCGAGTTCCGCACGCACTTCATCAATCAGCAAAGCCGGCGCGCCATCGAGCGGCTCGGCGCCAAGCTCGACGGCATCCTGCGCAGCCACATGCTCCAGCCCAACGGCACGCTGCGCGACACCTGCGTCTACAGCATCATCGCCGGCGAATGGCCGACCGTGCGCGCGCATCTCGACTGGCAGCTGCAGAAACCGCGATCCTGACAGGCGGCTCTGGCGAGGCGCACGGCGCATGCCGTAGCATGCGCGGCTTCGCCACTTTCAAGCCGCACAGATGACGCAAGGGCCGCGCCGCTCCACGCTGGGCAAATGCATTGGTTTCGCCACCGCGCTGATGTCGGCTCTCGCAGGAGGTGCGGTGTGGAGCGTGCTCGTGTTGCGCACTGGATATGAACTGACCTCACTCGCATTCGTCATCGCGGCGACGATTGCGCTGGTGTTGCGCAGCAACGGCTACGCAGGATCACGCTTCGGCGCTTTCCTGGCCGCATTGTTCACCGCGTTCGCCTGCATCTATGCGCAATGCCTGCTCGCCGTCGGCGACGTCGCGCAGGCACTGGGATTTTCATTGCGCGACACATTGCTGCGCATCGGCGCCGATTTCGCGCTCGCCGTCGTGCGCGGACGCATCGGCTATTGGCAGACCGCCAGCTACGTCATCGCGATGGCATTCGCCGCATGGCTGGTCTGGCGCCGAAGCGGGCGGCGGCAGATGGAGACCGGGGAAGGCAATAAAGAGAATTGAACGTGGATCAGCGCGGATGCAGAGCGATCAATGCGGATAACCCTGGAACGAGATTGGCGCCGGCAATCCTCCAGCACTCATTGAAGCGCATTTGGGCGCTCCCCTGAATTCCCTTGAACGACGCTCTGTCCGCGTGATCAGCTTTGATCCGCGTAATCCGCGTTCAAGAATCTCCCGTGTTCAATGCCCGCCGCCGCCATCGACGGCCTTAAGTCCGGCAATCAGCTTGTTCGCGGCCTCCTGGCCGTCGGCATACAGCATCTTGCAGTTGTCCTGATAGAACAACGCGTTTTCGATGCCGGCGAAGCCGGTGCCCTTGCCGCGCTTGATGACGATGACCTGCTTGGCGTTGGCGACGTCGAGGATCGGCATGCCGTAGATCGGCGATGACTTGTCCGTCTTGGCCACCGGGTTCACGACGTCGTTGGCGCCGATGACGATCGCGACATCGCAGTTCGGGAATTCCGGATTGATGTCGTCCATGTCGGCGATCAGGTCGTACGGCACGCCGGCTTCGGCGAGCAGCACGTTCATATGACCAGGCATGCGTCCCGCGACCGGATGGATCGCGAATTTCACGTCCTTGTCGCGCTTGATCAGTTGCTGGCTCAGCTCCCAGATCTTGTGCTGCGCTTGCGCGACCGCCATGCCGTAACCCGGTACGATGATGACTTTCTCGGCCAGATACAGCAGCGAGGCCGCGTCGTCGGCTTCGATCGGCTTCATCGAGCCCTTGATTTCCGTCGCCGCCTGGCCACCGCCGCCGAAGTTCGAGAACAGCACGTTGCTGATCGAGCGGTTCATCGCCTTGGCCATCAAACGTGTCAAGAGCGTACCCGCGGCACCGACAACGGTACCGGCGATGATCAGCGCAACGTTCTGCTGCACGAAGCCCTCGAAACCGACCGCAAGGCCGGTGAACGCGTTGTACAGCGAGATCACGACCGGCATGTCGGCGCCGCCGATCGGCAGCGTCATCAGGATGCCGAACAGCAGCGCCATGACG
>Ga0105242_10004832_pt1 | contig 10431 bp, 9 predicted proteins | sample KBSM24metaG_FD_81521 | JGI IMG/M metagenome (GOLD analysis project Ga0105242, IMG submission 81521) | Miscanthus rhizosphere microbial communities from Kellogg Biological Station, Michigan, USA - KBS M2-4 metaG | ecosystem: Host-associated > Plants > Roots > Rhizosphere > Soil | place: Michigan... | reverse complement strand
GCTGGATCGCCTCCGGTGCTCGATCTCGTTCATCTGGGTCTGGGCCCGGACGGCCACACTGCTTCGCTCGTCCCCTACGATCCGGTTCTGAAGGCAAACGACGCTGACGTCGCGATCACGGGGGCCTATCAGGCCCGGCGTCGCATGACGCTGACCTACCCGATCATCAACCGTGCCCGGCGTGTTCTTTTCATCGTCACGGGTGATGAGAAGGCGGGCATGTTGAACCGGCTGCTGAATGGCGATGAAGCGATTCCGGCAGGCCGGGTTCATCGAGAGACGGCTCTGGTGCTGGCCGACGAAGCCGCGGCAGGACAGTTAATCGCGAAAAGCAAAAAGGGAGTGTAATATGCGCGTGGGAATCGCCACCGATCATGGTGGATTCGGTTTGAAAGAAGAGTTAGCCGCGTACCTGCGCGAAGCGGGGCATGACGTGGTTGATCTCGGAGCGCACAACCTAAATCCTGGCGACGACTATCCCGACTTCGTCATCCCTTTGGCGCAAGCGGTCGCGGACGGAAAGGTGGAGCGAGGAGTGGCGGTCTGCGGCAGTGGAGTTGGGGCTTCGGTCTGCGCGAACAAGGTTCCGGGAGTTCGAGCCGGACTGGTGCAGGATCACTACTCGGCGCACCAAGGTGTCGAGCACGACGATATGAACATCCTCTGCATGGGCGGCAGAGTGGTGGGACCGGTTGTGGCCCGAGAACTGCTGGACGCGTTTCTGGCGGCCAGGTTCACCTCAGAAGAACGGCATGTCCGCCGGCTGCGTAAGGTGGCAGCCCTCGAAGGCGCCCTGGAAGCCAACGTTGTCCACGGTTAAGAAACCAGTTGTAAGGAGAAACGATATGAGTGTCACGCAGGCAGCTCCCCCGTTAACCCAGACCGGGCTCGATCAACTCGCAATCAACACGATTCGGACGTTGTCCATTGACGCCGTGCAGCAAGCGAAGTCCGGCCATCCAGGCACGCCCATGGCCTTGGCGCCGCTGGTCTACACGATCTGGAACCGTGTGATGCGGTTCGATCCAAAGGACCCGATCTGGCCCAACCGCGACAGGTTCGTTCTCTCAAACGGCCATGCTTCGATGCTGCTGTGGTCGGTACTTCACCTGACAAAGACCCAAGCCGTGAACGCGGAATATGAGAACCTGGGCCAGCCTTCGGTAACACTCGACGATATCCGCCATTTTCGCCAGCTCGACAGCAAGGCTCCCGGACACCCCGAGTATCACTGGGTCTCAGGCGTCGAGACGACGACGGGACCGCTCGGCCAGGGAGTGGCGACGAGCGTCGGCATGGCGATCGCGCAAAAGTGGCTGGCCCAGCGGTTCAACAAACCAGGGTTCGAAATCTTCGACTACAACATCTATGCCGTGTGCGGTGACGGCTGCCTGATGGAAGGCGTCGGGTCGGAAGCAGCATCGCTTGCCGGTCACCTGGGACTCGACAACCTTTGCTGGATTTACGACAACAACCACATCACCATCGAAGGCAATACAAGCATCACGTTCACTGAAGATGTCGCAGCCCGATTCCTGGCATATGGTTGGAATGTTTTGAGAATCCATGATGCGAACGACGTGGATGGAATCGAAAACGCGATCGGTGCGTTCCGAAAAACGAAGAGTAAACCGACTCTGATCGTTTTGGATAGCCACATCGGCTACGGCTCTCCGAACAAACAGGACACGGCCGCTGCCCACGGCGAGCCCTTAGGTGACGACGAGATACGACTCGTCAAACGCGCCTATGGATGGCCTGAGGATGCCAAGTTCCTGGTGCCCGATGGTGTCTATGAGCGCTTTGAGGCTGGTGTTGGAGCGCGCGGCGCGAAGGCTCGGGCGGAATGGAAGGAGCAGTTGAGCGCCTATCGAGCGAAGTATCCGGAGCTGGCTAACGAGATCGACTTGATGCAACGCCGCGAACTCCCGACTGGGTGGGACAAGAACCTGCCGACGTTTCCTGCCGACGCGAAAGGCCTCGCGGGACGCGAAGCTTCCGGGAAAGTTCTGAACGTCTTGGCGCAGAATATCCCGTGGTTCATCGGCGGCTCGGGGGATCTTGGACCATCGAATAAGACGACCCTGACGTTCGAGGGCGCGGGCGACTTCCAGCCCAACAACTACGGAGGGAAGAATCTCCACTTCGGCATCCGCGAGCACGCCATGGCCGCGATTGTGAACGGACTGTCTCTATCCAAGGTCAGGGCGTTCGGCGCGACGTTCTTCATCTTCAGCGACTACGCGCGGCCGGCGATCCGGTTATCGGCGCTGATGGAGCTGCCTACGATGTTCGTCTTCACGCACGAAGCCATGAGCGACGGAGAGGACGGACCGACGCATCAACCGGTAGAACACCTGGCGTCCTTGCGTGCGATTCCCGGATTGATCACGTTCCGGCCGGCTGATGCGAATGAAGTGGTAGAGGCGTATCGCTACATCATGCAACTGCGGCACCAGCCCGCTGTGTTGGCATTGTCACGGCAGCCTTTGCCTACGCTCGATCGCGCGAAGTATGCACCGGCGTCCGGCGTGGCGCGCGGCGCTTACATACTGGCAGACTCCCCCGGCGGCAATCCCGAAGTGATCCTGATCGCGTCGGGCAGCGAGGTCTGCCTGGCCGTGGATGCTCACGAGAAACTGCTGGCCGAGGGTATCCGCTCGCGAGTGGTATCGATACCATCGTGGGAGATCTTCGACCATCAGTCCAAAGAGTATCGGGAGAGCGTTCTGCCTGCGAAGGTCACGGCCCGGATCTCCGTAGAGCAGGCCTCGACATTCGGATGGGAGCGATACGTTGGCAGTTCCGGCCGAATGATCGGCATGAAGACGTTCGGAGCTTCGGCGCCGCTCAAAGAGCTCCAAAAGAAATTCGGCTTTGCACCGGGCCGAATTGTCGAGGTCACCAAAGAACTGTTGGGCAGGTAGCGAGAAATCAGGTGGGAGAGCCTGGACTTAGCTATCCTCTCGGAGCAACCGTCGGTCCCGATGGAACAAACTTCAGCGTCTACTCGCGCGGAGCATCGAGCGTAGAACTGCTTTTGTTTGATCGAAGCGACGATTCACGCGCCGCACGGGCTATTGAACTCGACCCCGCGGTGAACCGGACCTATCACTACTGGCACACGTTTGTGCCGGGTGTGAAATCGGACCAGATTTACGGGTATCGCGTGCAGGGCCCGTGGGATCCATCGACTGGGATGCGATTCGACCCCGGCAAGGTTCTCCTCGATCCCTACGGGCGAGCCGTGGCGGTTCCGGACAACTACGACAGAAACGACCCGTCACCCGGAATGAAGAGCGTGGTTGTGGATTGCAGTGCCTACGACTGGGAGGGCGACAAACCCTTGAAGCGGCCAAGCTCGCGGACGGTCATCTACGAGATGCACGTGCGAGGCTTTACCCAACATCCCAACTCCGGCGTTCGAGACGACCTCCGAGGAACCTACGCCGGACTCATTGAGAAGATTCCGTACCTTCAGACTCTCGGGATTACTGCAGTCGAGCTTCTTCCCATATTCCAATTCGACCCTCAGGACGCTCCACCAGGACGCGTCAACTATTGGGGCTACGCTCCCGTTTCCTTCTTTGCTCCGCACCAGGGGTACAGCTCGGTCGGCCCTTTGGGCGCCGTTAATGAATTTCGGGACATGGTGAAAGCGCTGCACAGAGCCGGCATCGAAGTCATTCTCGATGTTGTGTTCAACCACACAGCGGAAGGCGACCACAGCGGCCCCACCATCAGCTTCCGCGGACTGGATAACACCACCTACTACGTACTCGAATCCGACCGCTCTCGCTACGCGAACTACAGCGGTACAGGAAATACGCTCAACGCGAATCACCCCATTGTCCGGCGCATGATCGTGGACAGCCTGCGCTTTTGGGTGCAGGAAATGCACGTCGATGGGTTTCGATTTGATCTGGCTTCGATTCTCGCTCGCGATTCGTCGGGTCAGCCGATGCTTGATCCGCCTGTACTGTGGGACATTGAATCCGACCCCACGCTGGCCGGCACTAAAATGATCGCGGAGGCGTGGGATGCGGGAGGTCTCTACCAGGTGGGCAGCTTCATCGGGGATAGCTGGAGAGAATGGAACGGCCGCTTTCGCGATGACGTCCGTAGCTTCTTTCGAGGGGATGAAGGCTCGGTGGCGAAGGTCGCGGATCGGTTGCTGGGCAGTCCGCAGATCTATGGACACAAGGAGCGCGAGGCAGAGGTGAGTGTTAATTTCGTGACGTGCCACGACGGGTTCACCTTGAACGACCTGGTTTCCTATGCCGTCAAACGCAATGAGGGGAACGGTGAGGACAACCGCGACGGTGCGAATGACAATCGGAGCTGGAACTGCGGCATTGAAGGTCCGACCTGCGATCCCGCAGTGGACAGCCTGCGGAACCGGCATGTCAAGAACCTCTTGACCTGCACCATCCTCTCGCTGGGAATGCCTATGATCGGCATGGGTGATGAAGTCCGCCGCACGCAGCGGGGCAACAACAATGCTTACTGCCAGGACAACGAAACCAGTTGGTTCGATTGGACGCTGATCTCGAAGCATGCCGATATTCATCGTTTCGTGAAGCTGCTCATCGAGCGCCGCCTGTCGCGCGACTTCGAGGATGAATCCAAGGGCGAGACCCTGAACCAGTGGCTGCGTCAGTCGAACAAAGCCTGGCACGGCGTAAGCCTCAATCAACCCGACTGGAGCACATGGTCGCATAGCGTGGCGTTGAGCGCGGAGTTATTGAAGGGAAGATACTTCGTTCACTGGATTCTGAACGCATATTGGCAAGCGCTCGACTTTGAACTGCCGGAAGTCGGTGGCTTGTGGAGACGATGGATCGACACCAGCCTGGATTCGCCTGAAGATATCGTCCCGTGGCAAGACGCACGGCCGCGCAAAGGCGGAACGTATAGGGCCGGCCCTCACTCCGTCGCGGTCCTCTACGCTCTGGTTGGCGATAGCTGAGGCCAACAAAAGCATTCGGACGAAGCTCCTATAAAGCAGGACAAGGCTCCAGCATGGGTTCTTCCTCAAGGCTTGCAGGCCAACTCTTTGCAACGGCTGTCGTCGCATGCGGCCAGGGCTTACACTCTGTTGGAAATATTTTTGATCCTCAGGCCACGCCGGCAGAGTCGGCTTACAACGTTTCGCTGCTCATGCTGGCCATCTGTGCCGCGATCTTTGTGGTGGTTGGAGGGTTTCTGACCTTCACCATCGTGCGCTATCGCGGCCGCCAGAAGGACGACGGCCGGGAACCAGCCCAGGTGTACGGCAGCAACCGCATTGAAATCGCCTGGACCGTAATTCCAGTACTGATCGTCCTCGTGCTGACCATGGCGACGGCGCGCGCGGTAGTGGAGGTACAGAACAGACGCATGCCTGCAGATGCCCTCCAGGTGACCGTGATCGGGCACCAGTGGTGGTGGGAAATTCGGTATCCGAGTCTAGGAATCGTCACCGCGAACGAACTCCATGTGCCGCTGAGCACCGCGGCCAAGCCGGCGGTGGCATTTTTAACACTGGATTCCGCTGACGTCGCGCACAGCTTCTGGGTGCCGCAGCTTGCTGGTAAGACCGATTTGATTCCAGGCCATGTCAACACCATGTGGATCGACCCTCGGCAGGCAGGAACCTTTCTGGGAAACTGCGCGGAGTACTGCGGAACGCAACACGCAAACATGCTGATCCGGGTGATCGTAGAACCGCCAGCGGACTTTGACAAATGGGCCGCCGCTCAGAAACTGGACGCTGCTTCAGAACCTCGACTGGAATCGGCCCAGTCGGCGTTTCTGTCTCTCTCCTGTATAAATTGCCACGCCGTGAGCGGCACTCCCGCGAAGGGGACGTTCGGGCCAGACCTCTCCCATCTGATGAGCCGGGCGACGCTGGGCTCCGGAAGGATTCCGAACACGGTAGAGAATCTGCGCGCCTGGGTGAAAGATCCGCAGGCGATCAAGCACGGAAACCTTATGCCGAATATGCAACTGAACTCGCGGGAGCTGGACGAGGTCGTAGCCTACCTGGCGTCTTTAAAGTAAAGCGGCGAGATAGACAATGGCAACCACTACGTACTTTCCGGAAGACGCCGTCAAGACGGAGGCGCCATCGCTCCCTTCGAAGCTGCACGAGTGGATCGTCACCGTCGATCACAAGCGGCTGGGGATCATGTATATCGCGAGCGCCCTGTTTTTTTTCGCGGTGGCCGGAGTTATGGCCGCGCTGATGCGGATTCAGTTGGCGTATCCCAACAACACGTTTCTGCCGCCCGAGGTCTTCAATCGATTGTTGACCATGCATGGAACCACAATGGTGTTCCTTGTGGGTATGCCGTTTTTCGCCGGGCTGGCGAACTATCTTACGCCGCTGATGATCGGTGCGCGCGATATGGCGTTCCCGCGGTTGAACGCTTTTGGTTATTGGATGTTTCTCTTCGGCGGGATATTGCTGTACTTCAGCTATATTGCCGGCGAAGGACTCGCGGGCCACGGATCCGCACCCGATGTGGGCTGGTTCGCCTACGCGCCCCTGACGGAGCGTGCGTTCTCCCGCGGAACCAGCACCGACTATTGGATTCTTAGCATCATCCTCAAGGGTATCGGTACCACGGCCAGCGCGATCAACACGATCGCCACGATTATCAGCATGCGCTGTAAGGGAATGACCTTGGCCCGCATGCCGCTGTTCGTCTGGCTGATGCTGGTGGTTTCGTCCATGGTGGTGTTCGTTATGCCGCCGCTGACTGCCGGGCAGATCATGCTCCTTCTGGACCGCTATCTCGGTGCGCACTTCTTCGACACGCAGGCGGGCGGATCCGCGGTCCTGTGGCAGCACTTCTTCTGGCTGTTTGGACACCCCGAGGTCTACATTCTGATGCTGCCCGGCTTCGCTTGCGCTTCGGAGATCATTCCCGTGTTCTCACGCAAGCCGATGTTCGGGCGGGCGGCCATGATCGGAGCGACGATCGGAATCGGAATGGTGTCGTCCAGTGTATGGGCGCACCACATGTTCTCAATTGGAATGTCGACTTCATCGAACATCTTCTTCGCCGCCTCATCCATGGTGGTCGGCCTTCCGACCGGAGTAAAGATCTTCAACTGGCTCGGGACTATGTACGGCGGGAAGATTCGGTTTGCCACGCCAATGCTTTTTTGTATAGGCTTTTTGTTCCAGTTTCTGATCGCCGGACTGACGGGCGTCATGCTAGCCGTTACTCCATTTGACTGGCAGGTCACGGACTCCTATTTCGTGGTCGCGCACTTTCACTATGTTCTCCTAGGCGGACTCCTATTCACCTTATTTGGGGCCATCTATTACTGGTTTCCGAAAGCTACTGGAAAAATGCTGAGCGAGACGCTCGGGAAGTGGCACTTCTGGCTGCTGGTAATCGGATTCCATCTGACATTCGACACGCAGCACTTCGCCGGAATGCTTGGGATGCCGCGGCGCATCTATACCTACGCGGCCGGGCGGGGTTGGGATGGCATGAATCTGATCTCGTCGATTGGCGTGATCTTCCAAGCGGCTGCGGTCGCTTGCCTCGCATGGAACATCATTCGCTCGCTGCGCAATGGCGCACCCGCCGGCGATGACCCGTGGGACGCCTGGACGCTCGAATGGTCGACGACGTCGCCGCCTCCGGAATACAACTTTGCGATTCAACCGGAAGTGCGTAGCAGCCGTCCTTTGTGGGATCTGAAACATCCCGAAGATCCGGATTGGAGATACGAATGACGCCGACGGCCGTATTAGAACGAACCGGTGCAACTGAACAGGCCGGGTGGACTTTACCCGATCGCGGCCGCGTCGCGGTGTTGTGCCTGATCGTAACTGAATTCACGATCTTCTCGATTTTCGTAGTCGCTTACATCTTCTATATCGGCAAGAGTCTCTCGGGGCCGACGCCGAGCCAGGTCTTGGAACTGCCGATTTGGGCAACGATCTGTCTACTCTCGAGCAGCCTCACGGTTGGAATTGCAGAACGCGCCTTGAAAGCTAACCGGCTTCCACAATTCACGCTGTGGACTGGCGCGACCATCCTGCTGGGCCTGGAATTCCTGCGGAATACGGCAGTCGAATGGCGGCACCTGATTAACGACTTCAATCTGACAATCACGACAAACCTGTTTGGCACCACGTTCTATTCGCTGGTGGGCCTGCATGCGAGTCACGTTGTAATCGGCCTGACACTGTTGCTGCTTTCGCTGGCCTTGGGACTCCGTGGGAGCATGCGGGGAGAAGGCCGGCGATTCGAGTTATTGGCCTGGTATTGGCATTTCGTGGACGCGGTGTGGGTCGTCGTATTCACCGTGGTCTACGTGATCGGACGTTAATGCAATGAACGAAAAGGATTCCAATTCGATCCTGGTTCCCGCGCCGACGGCTTGGCCGGTCATCGCTGCCCTCGGCATGACGCTGATGTTCGCCGGACTGGTAACGCATGTGGCTGTCAGCATCGTTGGCGCAATAGTCCTTCTCTGTGCCAGCGTCGGGTGGTGGTTCGACGTATTGCCTGAGCAGAAAGAAGAGACGGTCTTTGTAACTCCGGCCGGCCAAGTATCAAAAAGTGCTCTGGTTGTCGACCACCTGGCTACCGGTCACCGCGCCCAGGTTCCTGCTGAAGTGCATCCCTACTCGACGGGTCTATGGGGCGGACTTGCGGGCGCGGTCGCTATGGCTATTGTCGCCATGTTTTTTGGCCTCATTTCGCAAGGAAGCATCTGGTATCCCGTCAATTTGTTAGCTGCTGGCGTCGCACGCTCCCTGGCCGAAGCCCCCGTCGAGCAACTCCGGCAGTTCAGCTCACTGGGTTTGATCGCGGGATCGATCATTCACGTGACGATTTCGATCCTGGTGGGGCTGCTTTACGCGGTGTCGCTGCCGATGTTTCCGCGCGGTGCTACCTGGAGAAGCGGTCTTCTGACACCGGTACTGTGGTCGGGGCTGGTGGCTGCGACGCTCGACTTGATCAATCCAACTCTTAACGCCCGGATTGATTGGACCTGGTTTATTGCTTCGCAAATCGCGTTTGGATTGGCCGCTTCGCAAGTAATCGCCCGCACGACCAAAATCTCGACGATGGAAGACTGGCCTTTGGCACAACGACTGGAAATCGAAGGACAGGACAAGCCCCGGGAGAAACAGGGGTTATGAAACGCTCTTGGCTTGCAGTTCCTGCGCTGGTGTTGCTTGGCTGCGGTGCTCGAGTGGAACAGTTCGTGATGCCGGATGAAGTCACGGACTTCGCCGCGCTGTATCAAGAAAACTGTGCGGGCTGCCACGGGCAAAATGGCCGTCTGGGGGTAGCCCGTCCGTTAAACGATCCGGTCTTTCTAGCCGTAATCGGCAAGCAGACGCTGCGAACAGTCATCGCCAACGGTGTCCCGCGGACCGCGATGCCGGCTTTTGCGAAGAGCAACGGGGGCGGCCTGACTGACCAGCAGATCACAATACTGGCGGATCAAATCGAAGAGCGCTGGTCCAGGCCCCAGTACTTTGCGACCGTGGCTTTGCCTCCGTATAGCGCGGATTTGGGAGACCCGAAGGCCGGCGGGCCAGCCTTCCAGACGTATTGCGCGAGCTGCCACGGCGAAGATGGCACGGGTGGCTCGAAGACGGGGTCCATTGTCGATCCAGCGTTCCTCACGCTCGTTAGCGATCAGTCCCTGCGGACCACGGTGATCGCCGGACGCAGCGATCCTAGCCAAAGTGAACAACGCACGCCGGACTGGAGAACGTATTCGCCCGAGCACGCCATGACGCCGCAGGAGATATCGGACGTCGTCGCCTGGCTGTCCGCGCATCGAACGCCAGTAAATCTGACCCAAAGGGGAAAGAAATGAGCGAAAGCAACTCAGATTGCGGCTGCAAAAAAGCCGCACTTGCAAAGAGCGAATCCGCTGGGTCGGTGTCTCGCCGCAACCTGCTGCTTAAGATCGGTACCGGATTGAACGCGGTCGCCGGTGCGTTGGTCGGCGTGCCTCTTCTCGGGTATGCTTTGTCGAGCTTTGCTCGAACCTCGAAGACCAGTTGGATAACGCTGGGGTCCCTGGACAAGTTTCCAGAAGGTGAGACGCGGTTAGCAGTTTATCGCAACCCGGAAAGCAAGGCGTGGGACGGAGATACCGCTGAAATCCCCTGCTGGGTCCGGCGTGTCGATGCAGAATCGTTCCAGGTGTTCGCGATCAATTGCACGCATCTCGGATGCCCGGTTCGCTGGTTCCAGGAATCGCGGCTGTTCATGTGTCCGTGTCATGGCGGCGCGTTCTACGAAGACGGATCGCATGCCTCGGGTCCGCCGCCTCGGGGATTGTTCCAGTACGAGCACAAAGTCGAGAGCGGAGAGCTGAAGGTTCTAGGGGGACATCTTCCAAGCCTCGCCGAGCCTATGCGGAAAGAAGAGTCGTGAGGCTATGTTGAGATCCGTCGCT
>Ga0105242_10004831_pt1 | contig 10433 bp, 8 predicted proteins | sample KBSM24metaG_FD_81521 | JGI IMG/M metagenome (GOLD analysis project Ga0105242, IMG submission 81521) | Miscanthus rhizosphere microbial communities from Kellogg Biological Station, Michigan, USA - KBS M2-4 metaG | ecosystem: Host-associated > Plants > Roots > Rhizosphere > Soil | place: Michigan... | reverse complement strand
CGAACGCCACGTGGAGGATTCCCTGCGGCGCCTGAAGACCGACCGCATCGACCTCTACCAGACGCACATCGACGATCCCGGCACGCCGGTCGAGGAGACGATGGAAGCGCTGGGCAAGCTGGTGACGTCGGGCAAGGTGCGCGCGATCGGCGCCTCGCAGTACAAGCCCGATCGCCTGCGCGCCTCGATGGAAGCGTCGAAGCGCCTCGGCATCCCGCGCTACGACACGCTGCAGCCGGAGTTCAACCTCTACGACCGCGCGCCATTCGAGAAGGACCTGCAGCCCGTCGCGCTCGAGTACGGGCTCGCGGTGATTCCCTTCTTCGGGCTGGGACGAGGCTTCCTCTCGGGCAAGTACCGCAAGCCCGCGGACATCGAGGGACGCCCGCGCGCGGAGGGCCTCAAGCGCTATTTCGAGGGCGATCGCGGGATGAAGATCCTCGCCGCGCTCGATTCGGTCGGCAAGCGCGTGGGGGCCACGCCCGCGCAGGTGTCGCTCGCCTGGATCATGGCGCAGCCGTCGATCGCCGGACCCATCGTGAGCGCGACCTCGATCGCGCAGCTGGACGAGATCGCGGGCGCGGCGCGGTTGAAGCTGGATCGCGAGGCGCTCGCCGAGCTCGATCGCGCGAGCGCCTGAGATTTCCTAGTACTTCATCCCGGCGGCGGGCTCCTTCGCCGCGGCGAGCTCTTTGAGCGTGAAGGTGTAGCTCGCCTTGCCGAGCGGCTTGTGGCAGGCGAGGCACTCGGCCTGGTTCACGCCGGCCCGATGCTTCTTGTCGGCGCTGAAGACGGCATAGTTCCAATCCTCGTTGCGCAACATCTCGGGAATGTCGCTGCCCCAGCCCTTGTCGCGCCCCATGGCGACATAGGCGACCAGTTTGTCCGCGACGTAGAAGCCGTCCGGGCCCGCGACGGGTTTCTGGTCCGCGTCCAGCTTCGCGAGATACACCTCGGTGAGGAGGATGGAGCCGTCGGGAAGCGGTTGTCCCGCGTTCGCCGCCCGCACTGCGGCGGGATTGGCGAGGTAGTAGCGCACCTGCTTCGCCGCCGGGAAGTTGATCGTGTGGTACTTCACGTAGCTCGATTGGTAGCCCTCGGGGAACGCGACGTTGGTTTTCGCCACGTTCGGCATGAATTCGCTCTTCGCGGCGGTGCCGGCTCCCGGCAGCGAGGCGAAGTACGCCGCGACGTTCTGGATGTCGGCGAGGGTGAGCTGGGAGGCGATGGCCGCCATGGTGGCCGCGTCGCTGTTGGGATTGCCGGCCCGGCGCGAGCCGTCCTTGAATGCCTTCAGCTGGTTCTCGATGTAGGCCGCGCGCTGCGCGGCGAGGTTCGGGATCGACTCGCTTACGCTCACGCCCGTCGTGCCGTGGCAGGCGCCGCAGACCGTGGCGACCTTGGCCTTGCCTGCCTCGATGTCGGCGGCACCGGCGTTGCCTGACAGGAACATGACGAGGGTAAAGCCGACGAGCGTCTTCTTCATGGAACCTCCCGGGGTTGAAACCTCGTTAACCGCAGGAAGCGGAGATTATTCCCGGGCTCAGGATTCCAGCAGCGAGACGCTGCCGAGCCCGCCGTCGGCGCAGATCGAGACGATCGCGCGCTTGCCCGGGCCCATCGCCGCGAGCTCCTTCACCGCTTGCGAGAGGATGCGCGCACCCGTCGCGCCGAACGGGTGGCCGATCGCCACGCTGCCGCCGTTGGGATTCCAGCGGTCCCAGGGAAAGCGGCCGAGGCGCGCGTCGATGCGCACCTTGTCGCGCAGGAAGTCTTCGCTCTCCAGGGCAGCGACGTTGCACAGCACCTGCGCGGCGAACGCCTCGTGAATCTCCCAGAGGTCGATCGCCTCGAGCGTGAGGTGGTTGCGCGCGAGCAGGCGCGGGATCGCGTACGCGGGCGCCATGAGGAGACCCTCGTGGAAGATGTCCACGGCGGCGATCTCCCAGTCGACGAGCTTCACGCGCGGCCGGTTCGCGGGCAGGCGTTCCAGGCCCGCGTCGCTCGCGACCCAGATCGCCCCGGCGCCGTCGGTGAGCGGCGACGAGTTGCCCGCCGTGAGCGTGCCCTTGCCGCTGGCGCGGTCGAACGCGGGCTTGAGGCTCGCGAGCTTCTCGGAGGAGCTGTCGGCGCGCGGGATGCCGTCCTTCGCCATGCCCTCGACGGGAATCACGAGGTCGTCGAAGAAGCCTCCGGCGATCGCCTTCACCGCGCGCTGGTGGCTCTGCAATGCGATGCGGTCCTGGTCGGCGCGGGCGATGTTCCACTGCTTCGCCATCTCCTCGCAGTGGTCGCCCATGCTCTTGCCGGTGGCGCGGTTCTTCACCGCGGGAATGTGGAGCTTGATGTCCGAGAAGCGGATCTCCGAGAGGCGGTCGATGCGCTCGCCAAACGTGCGCGCCTGGCCGAGGCGCCGGATCCAGTCGGAAAGGTTCTGCCGCAACCCGATCTGCACGCGGCTCATCGCTTCCACGCCGCCGCACATCGCCACGTTGATGTCGGGGCGCAGCATCTCGGCCGCCTCGAACACCGCGAGCATGCTCGTGGAGCACGCCATCACCGTCGAGAAGGCGGGCGTCGATTGGTCGAGCCCCGCCTGGATCAGCACCTCTCGCGCGATATTGCTGTAGCCGAGGTTGGGGATGACCGTCCCCCAGATCATCACGTCGGCGCGGTCGCCCGCGCCCAGCTGCGCCGACATGGCTTTCGCCACGGGAACGGACATCTCGATCGCGCCCAATCGGCGAAGCGGCCCGTCCACGCGGGCGAAGGGAGTGCGGACACCGCTCACGAGCCACCGGTTCATGCGGCGGAGTGTACCCGGTTAGCCCGCCGCGCTCAGCGCAACGGGTCGTCCGGTTCGCCGGGGACGCCGAGGGCTTCCTGGCTGAATCCCTCGCGCGCGCGCCAGCCGGGATACTTGAAGACCATGTTGTTCCAGAAGCCGCCGGTGTCGTAGTTGATTTCCTTGCCGGGGTGCTTGCGCTTCCACTCGTCCATCAGCACGCGGCCGGTCTTGTACCAGGGGACCTTGTGGGTCCACGCGCGCATGCTGGCATCCCGCCACCCGAGGTCCCTGACCGACGGCCACAGCTCGTCCGCGTGGCGGATGTTGTCGCGCTCGTCGAGCAGCCACATCTCGTGGCCGAGGATGTCGCCGAAGATGAAGAGCCGGCCATCGCGGATCTCGAACTGCGTGGGATCGCTGCCGAGCTTCACCGCATAGGCCGCACCGTTGGAGCAGAAGCCGGCGAACTGCGGCTCGTACCTCGACGGCGCCTGCTGGAACGTCGCGCGGTGATCCGTCGTCGCGAAGTAGTAGGTGCGTCCTTCCGTCGTCGCCGCGATGGTGTGCCTGCCGCGCACGGGCTTGCCGTCGGTGAAGTAGGCCACCGGGTCGAACCCCAGCAGCATGAGCGCTTCGCCCCGGCTGGTCTCGATGGTGGCGTGGGTGGTGCCGCAGCCGGCGACGAACGCCGCGGCGAGCGCGAGCAGGAACGCCCGGATCATTTCCATCCCGTTCCCCCGTTGCCCCCGCCATGCTCGCGCTCGAAGCGCTCGCGGTCGCGCGCGAACTGGCGCTCCAGCTCCTCGCGGCCCTGCTTCGCCGCGTTCATGCGCCGGCCCTCGTCTTCCCAGAACTCCAGCGTCGCGTCCACGCTCGCGATGTTGTGGCGCCGGAAGGTGTCGGCGAGCTCCTTGGCACGGTAGCGATCCTCGCCGAGGATCTCGAGCGCCGAGCGCCCGGCCTTCAGCGCCGCCTCGAACGTCTCGCGCTCGACCACCTGGACCCCGCGCGTCTTGAGCTCGTAGTAGTGCGAGACGTTGCGCGCGCGGCTCACGATGGGCAGGTTCGGGAAATTCGCGCGCACGCGCTCGACGAGCTTGATGCTGTCCTCGACACCGTCGATCGCGTTCACCAGCAACCGCGCGTTCGCCGCGCCCGCGGTCTGCAGCAGGTCGAGGCGCGTCGCGTCCCCGTAGAACACCTTGAAGCCGAACTTTCGAAGCGACTCGACCGCGTCGGCGTCGTGATCCAGGACCACCGCGCGAACGCCGGATGCGGACAGGAGGCGCCCCACGATCTGCCCGAAGCGCCCGAAGCCCGCGATGATCACGGGGCCCACGGGCTCCGGACGGTCGGGCTCCCGCTCCTCGCGGTCGCGCCGCGCGATGAAGCGGTCGTGCAGGATGAGCAGCAACGGCGTCGTGGCCATCGACAACGCGACCACGATCGTCATCAGCGCCTCGGTGTCGCGCGAGAAGACGCTCGCCTCGCGCGCGGTGCCGAACACCACGAACGCGAACTCGCCGCCCTGCGACAGGAGGAAGGAGAAGAGCCACGCCTCGCGGCAGATCTCGAGCGCGCGCGCCACCGCCCAGAGCGAGAGGATCTTGAGGGCGAGGAACGCCACCAGCAGCACCATCACGCGGCCCGGCTGGCTGCCGAGGAGGCCGAAGTCGACCGACATGCCGACCGAGATGAAGAAGAGCCCGAGGAGCAGCCCCTTGAAAGGCTCGATGTCGCTTTCCAGCGCGTGGCGGTACTCCGAGCTCGCGAGCAGCACGCCGGCGAGGAAGGCACCCAACCCCATCGACAGCCCCGCTAGCGACATGAGCTCTGCAATGCCGATCACCAGCAGCAGGGCGAAGCCGGTGAAGAGCTCGCGCACGTTGGTGCGCGCGATGAGGCGCATCACCGGCCGCGTGAGGTAGCGGCCGATCACGATCACGCCCACGACGGCGGCCACCGCGATGCCGATTCGCATCCACATCGGGTCGCTGTTCGCCTTCTCCACGTGCCCAACGAACGGCACCAGCGCGATGATCGGGATCGCGGCGATGTCCTGGAAGAGGAGGATGCCGAACGCGGCCTGGCCGTTCGGCGTCGCGAGCTCGTTGCGCTCGTTCATCGCCTGCACGGCGATGGCGGTGGACGAGAGGGCGAGTGCCAGGCCGCCCACGAGCGCCGTCTGCCACGGGAGGTGGAGCAGCAGGAGGGCCGCGCCCAGCACGCCTCCGCACAGCGCCAGCTGGATGCCGCCACCCAGGAATACGTTGCGACGCATGGCCTTGAGGCGCCGCGGGTCGAGCTCGAGGCCGATCACGAAGAGCATCAGCACCACGCCCAGCTCCGCGAGGTTCTGCGTCGCCTCGACCTCGCTCACGAGCCTGAGGCCCCACGGGCCGATGAGCGCGCCCGCGATGAGGTATCCCAGCACGGAGCCCAGGCCCAGGCGTGCCGCGATGGGAACGCAGATGACGGCGGCGACGAGGAACACCAATGCTTCGGTCATGTGGCCTCCAGCCCCTGCACGCGCTTGCGGAACCGGGCCGCGGCGTCGGCGAGCTCGGCATCCGAAACCTGGTGCGCACCGTGGACGACGAAGGGCTCGGCCCAGGCGAGGCCGCAGTAGCGCATCGTCTGCTCGACCACCGGGACGAACGCCGCGAACTCCCGCTGGTGGCGGCCCGATTCGGAATAGGACTGCGGGTCGCCGCCCGTGGTCACGGCCCAGAGGCACGTCTTGCCATGGAGCGCGGTCCCGCCCTCCCCGTATGCGAAGCCCTTCGTGAGCACCATGTCGAACCAGTGCTTGAGGAGCGCGGGTGTCGTGTACCAGTAGAGCGGATGGAGCAGGACCACGGCGGTCGCGCGCCCGATGGCGCCGCGCTCCACGGGCGCATCGATGTCGAAGTCGGGATATAGCGAGTAGAGAGAGCGCACCTCGACGTTCTTCAAGTCGCGCACGGCGGCGAGCAATGCCGCGACCGCGCGCGAGCGTGCGGGATACGGATGCGCATGGATGAGGACGATCATGCCGCGATCCACTTCGATATCGCGCGCCAGGGAAGCCTGTCGACGACCACTCCCGCGAAGATCGCGGCGCCGATCCAGTTGTTGTGCATGAAGGCCCTGAAGCATCCTTCGCGGGTGCGGTCGCGGATGAGGCGGTAGTGGTAGGCCGCGATCGCCGCGGCAACGGCGAGCGAGACGAAATACGCGGCGCCGAAGTGCACCCAGATGCCGATCGCGGCCATGGAGGCGATGAAGAGCGCGTAGAACAGCATCACCATGAAGACGTCGTTGCTCCCGAAGAGGATCGCCGAGGTGCGCAGGCCGAGCTTGCGATCGTCCTCGCGATCCACCATGGCGTATTCCGTATCGTAGGCGAGGGTCCAGAACACGTTCGCGCCAAGGAGCGCCCACGCGACCGGCGGCACGAATCCATAGCGCGCCGCGAACGCCATCGGGATGCCGAAACCGAACGCGACGCCGAGCACCGCCTGGGGCACCGAGAAGAAGCGCTTGGTGAAGGGATAGATCGCGGCGATGAGCGCCGCCGGAACCGACATCATCACCGTGAGCGTGTTGAACTGCAGGACGATGAGGAACGCCGCGAGCGCCAGCACCGACGCCACGGCGAGCGCCTCCCACGGCTTGATGGTTCCCGCGGCGAGCGGCCGGCTGCGGGTGCGCTCCACGTGCGCGTCGAAGTTGCGGTCGGCGAAGTCGTTCATGGCGCATCCGGCCGAGCGCATCAGCACCGCGCCGAGGATGAAGAGCCACAGGGCCACCAGGTTCGGCACGCCGCGCCAGGCGATCCACAGGCCCCACAGCGTCGGCCACAGGAGCAGCAGGATCCCGATCGGCCGGTCGAGGCGGACCAGCTTCTCGTAGGCGTCGATGCGCTGCGCGAAGGTCGTCATGCCTTGAGGAAGAACTGCCGGCTGCCAAGCCAGCGGTCCACATGCTTCACCACGGCCGGCGACTGTTCCTCCAGCAGCTCTTCGGCCGTCTTGCGCGCGAGCTCCAGGAGGTCGGTGTCCTTCTCGAGGTCGGCGAAGCGCAGCAGCGGCGCGCCGCTCTGGCGCGCGCCGAGGTATTCGCCCGGTCCGCGCTGGACCAGGTCCTGGCGCGCGATCTCGAAGCCGTCGGTGTTCTCGTAGATCACCTTCAGCCGGGCGCGCGCCATCTCCGAGAGCGGCTGGTAGTAAAGCAGGATCGCGAGGCTCTGCTGCGAGCCGCGGCCCACGCGCCCGCGCAGCTGGTGGAGTTGCGCGAGGCCCATTCGCTCGGCGTGCTCGATCACCATGAGGGTGGCGTTCGGGACGTCGACGCCGACCTCGATCACCGTCGTCGCGACCAGCAGCTGGACCTTCCTCGCCTTGAAGTCGGCCATCACCTGCGCCTTCTCGGCGGGCTTGAGGCGGCCGTGGACGAGGCCCACCGAGAGATCGGGAAACGTCGTCTTGATGGTCTCGAAGGTCTCGATGGCGGTCTTGAGCTGCAGCTGCTCCGATTCCTCGATGAGCGGGCAGACCCAGTAGGCCTGGGCGCCGTCGCGGCAGCTCTCGCGGATGCGCTCGATCACCTCGTCGCGCCGCTCCTCCGCGACGAGCTTCGTCACCACCGGCGTGCGGCCCGGCGGCATCTCGTCGATCACGGTCACGTCGAGGTCGGCGTAGTAGCTCATCGAAAGGGTGCGGGGAATCGGCGTGGCGCTCATCATCAGCTGGTGCGGCTCGCCGCCGCCCTTGGCGGACAGCGCCAGGCGCTGCTCGACGCCGAAGCGGTGCTGCTCGTCCACGACGGCGAGCCCCAGTTTGGCGAACTTCACGTCTTCCTGGAAGAGCGCGTGGGTGCCAATCGCCAGCTGCGTCTCGCCCGCGGCGATCGCTTCCAGGGCGAGCTTCTTCTCGCGCGCCTTGAGCCCGCCCGCGAGCCACGCGATCTTCACGCCGATGGGCTCGAGCCAGTGCTTGAGCTTGAGGTAGTGCTGCTCGGCGAGGATCTCGGTGGGCGCCATGAGCGCCGCCTGCCAGCCGTTCTCGATCGCCTGCAGCGCCGCCAGCGCCGCGACCAGCGTCTTGCCGCTGCCCACGTCGCCCTGCAGGAGCCGGCGCATCGGGTGCGCCTGGCCGAGGTCCTTCGCGATCACCGCCTGTGCGTGCTTCTGCGCGCGCGTGAGCGGGAACGGCAGCGACTTCACCAGCGCATTGGTGAGCGTGTGCGCGTCGGGAAGGCGCGGAGCGGATTTCGCGCGGCGCTCGCGGTAGGCGATGCGCATCGCGAGCTGCTGCGCCAGGAGCTCGTCGAACTTGAGGCGCCGCCACGCCGGGTGCGTGCGGTCCTCGAGCTGCTGCGCGTCCACGTCGGGCGGCGGCCGATGCAGCAGCAGGACGCTTTCGCGAAACGGCTGGAGGCCCAGGACCCTCAGCCGTCCCGGAGTCATGGTGTCGGCGAGCTCGAGGCCATCGAGCGCTTCGTTGATCTTTTCCCGAAGCAGCGTTTGCGAGAGGCCCGCGGTGGTCGGATAGACCGGCGTGAGCGACTTCGAAAGTGGCGCACCCTTCTGCACCATGCGGTACTTGGGGTGGACCATCTCGTCGCCGAAGAATCCAGGACGCACCTCGCCGAAAAGCCGCACGCGCTTTCCGGGCGCGAACTGCTTCTGCTGGCTGCCGTAGAAGTGCAGGAAGCGGATCCACAGCTCGCGGCCGTCGTCGTCCTGCAGCTTCACCACCAGCTGGCGCTTCGGCCGGAACGCGACCTTCGACTCGACGACTTCCGCTTCGACCAGCGCGGGCTCCCCAGGCCTCACCCCGGCCAGCGGCGTGAGCTTCGTCTCGTCCTCGTAGCGCAGCGGCAGGTGCAGCGCGAGGTCGAGCTTCGACCGGATGCCGAGCTTCTCGAGGCGCGACTGGAGGGAGGGACCCTTGGTGGCGACCGCCATGCCGGCAGGTTACTGGCTCGTAGGCCGGGCCGTACAGCGCAAATCGAGCCGCACCTACCCGAGGAACATCACCGCGTCGATCTCGACGGCGGCGCCGCGGGGAAGCGACGCCACGCCGATGGTGACGCGCGCGGGGAACGGCTCCTTGAAGTACGTCGCCATCATGTCGTTGACCACCGTGAACTTGCCGAGGTCGGTGAGATAGATCGTCACGCGCACGACGCGGTCGAAGTCGCCGCCCGCGGCGCGGCACACCGCGCGCAGGTTCTCGAACACGCGCTTCACCTGGTTCTCGAATCCATCGACGATCTGCATGGTCCTGGGATCGAGCGGGATCTGGCCGGAGAGGTACACGGTGTCGCCGGCGCGCACCGCCTGCGAGTAGGGTCCTATGGCCGCGGGCGCGTCGGGGCTGGAAATCGGTTTCATGTTTTCTTCTTGAGTCGTTGAATCCTGACCACTTCGGGTATACGGCGAAGGCGCCGGAACACATGCGCGAGGTGCATGCGGTTCTTCACCTGGATGGTGAACACGATCGTGGTGTAGGCGCGGTTGGGGGCCTGCTCGGTCTCGATGTGGTCGATGTTGGAATCGGCCTCGGAGACCTCGGCCGCGAGGCGGGCGAGCACCCCGCGGGTGTTCTGCGCCGTGAGTCGCGCATTGACGTCGAAAAGGCGATCGGCCGACGAGTCCCACTGCACGTCGACCCACTTCTCCGGATCGAAGTGGAACGGGTGGATCGCCGGGCAATCGTGGGTGTGGACCACGAGGCCCTGCCCCTTCTTGATCTGCGCGATGATCGGGTCGCCGGGGATCGGGCGGCAACACGACGCGAACTGCACCGCCATGCCCTCGGTGCCGCGGATGGTGATGGAGTCGAGGCGCGGCGGCTTCTCGCCGTCGAGCGTCGACTCGGAGACCGCGAGGAGCCTCTTGGCGACCACGACCGCGAGGCGCTTGCCGAGGCCGATGTCCGCGAGGACTTCCTCGCGCGTCTTGGCGCTGTCGCCCTTGAAGAGGTGCGCCCAGTGCGCGTCGCCGACCTCGTCGGGGTTGGCCTTGAGCGAGCGCAGCGCCTGCACCAGCAGCAGCTCGCCCACCTCGGCGCTCTCCTGCAGCTGCATCGTCTTGAGGTAATGGCGGATGTGCGAGCGCGCCTTGCCGGTTGCGACGTACGAGAGCCACACCGGGTTCGGACGCGCCTGCGGGTCGGTGAGGATCTCGACCCGGTTGCCGTTGCGCAGCACCGTGCCGAGCGGCACCGGTGCCCCGTCGACCTTCGCGGCGATGCAGTGGTTGCCGACCTCCGTGTGGACCGCGTAGGCGAAGTCGATGGACGTGGCCCCCTTCGGCAGCGAGAAGATCTTGCCCTTGGGCGAGAACACGTAGACCTCGTCGGGGAAGAGGTCGACCTTGATGTGCTCGAGGAATTCCAGCGCGTCGCCCGACTCGCTCTGGATCTCGAGCAGCGACTGCAGCCACTGGTGGGTCTTCAGCTGCACGTCGCGCGTGTCGCTCTCGGGGCTCTTGTACATCCAGTGCGAAGCCACCCCCGCCTCGGCCACCTTGTGCATGTCGTTGGTGCGGACCTGGATCTCGTTCGGCATGCCGAACGGGCCGAAGAGGGTCGTGGGCAGCGACTGGTAGCCGTTCGCCTTCGGGATCGCGATGTAGTCCTTGAACTTGCCGGGGATG
>Ga0105242_10004829_pt1 | contig 10435 bp, 11 predicted proteins | sample KBSM24metaG_FD_81521 | JGI IMG/M metagenome (GOLD analysis project Ga0105242, IMG submission 81521) | Miscanthus rhizosphere microbial communities from Kellogg Biological Station, Michigan, USA - KBS M2-4 metaG | ecosystem: Host-associated > Plants > Roots > Rhizosphere > Soil | place... | reverse complement strand
CGATCGTGCGTTACTTCGCCGACGGCCGCGTCGCGGTCGGCTACGACGCGCGCGCCGCGCAGGCCGACGATCCCGCCAACACCATCGTCTCGGTGAAACGCTTCATGGGGCGCGGCGTGGCCGACGTCGCCAAGTATGGGGCGCTGCCGTACCGTTTCGTCGAGTCGCCCGGCATGGTCGCGATCGACACGGCCGCCGGCACGCGCTCGCCGGTGCAGGTGTCGGCCGAGATCCTCAAGGTTCTGCGCGATCGCGCGGAGACCGCACTCGGCGGCGAGCTCTTCGGCGCCGTGGTGACGGTGCCCGCGTACTTCGACGACTCGCAGCGCCAGGCGACCAAGGACGCGGCGAAGCTCGCGGGGCTCAACGTGCTGCGCCTGCTCAACGAGCCGACGGCGGCCGCGATCGCCTATGGCCTCGACCATGCGTCCGAGGGCACCTTCGCGATCTTCGACCTGGGCGGCGGGACGTTCGACATCTCGATCCTGCGGCTCACGCGCGGCGTCTTCGAGGTCCTTTCCACCCACGGCGATTCGGCGCTCGGCGGCGACGACTTCGACCAGGCGATCGCGACCCACTGGCGCGTCGGCCACCAGCTCGCCGATGCGAAGGGCGGCGACACCCGCCGGCTCCTCGCGGCTGCGCGCGAGGTGAAGGAGCGGCTGTCGGCGCAGCAGACGGCCGACGTGCACGTGACGCTTTCCTACGGGCAGAAGCTCCACCTCACGCTCACGCGCGCGGAATTCGAGCAGTTGACCGCCGCGCTCGTGCAGAAAACCCTCGTGTCCGCGAAGAGGGCGCTGCGCGACGCGAAGCTCAAGCCGGCGGAGGTCGACGGCGTCGTGCTGGTGGGCGGAGCCACGCGCATGCCGCACCTGCAGCGCGCGGTGAAGGGTCTCTTCGGGCGGCCGCCGCTCATCGACCTCGATCCCGACCAGGTCGTGGCGCTCGGCGCCGCGATCCAGGCCAACGTGCTCGCCGGAAACCGCGCCGGCGACGACTGGCTGCTGCTCGACGTGATCCCGCTGTCGCTCGGCCTCGAGACCATGGGCGGGCTTGTCGAGCGCGTGATTCCGCGCAATTCCACCATTCCGGTTGCGCGTGCGCAGGAATTCACCACGTTCAAGGACGGCCAGACGGCCATGGCGATCCACGTGGTGCAGGGCGAGCGCGAGCTGGTGAGCGACTGCCGTTCGCTCGCGCGATTCGAGCTGCGTGGCATCCCGCCGATGGTCGCGGGCGCGGCGCGCATCCAGGTGACCTTCCAGGTCGATGCCGACGGCTTGCTCTCGGTGTCGGCGCGCGAGAAGGCGACCGGCACCGAATCCTCGATCGTCGTGAAGCCGTCCTACGGGCTCACCGACGACGAGGTCGCGAACATGCTGCAGGAGGGTTTCTCGCACGCCGCCGAGGACCGCGACGCGCGGGCGCTGGCCGAGCAGCGGGTCGAGGCCGACGCGCTGCTCGCCTCGGTCGAGGCCGCGCTCGCCAAGGACGCCGACCTCCTCGGAGCCGACGAGCGCCGCGCGCTGGAAGGCTCCATGGGGAACCTGCGCAAGCTGCGCGAGGGCCGCGACCATCGCGCCATCAAGTCCGCCGTCGAGGGACTGAACCGCGCCAGCGAAAATTTTGCCGCGCGACGCATGGACCGCGCGATCTCCGGGGCGCTCGCCGGCCGCCGGGTGGACGAGCTGCCGCGATGACGAAGGTCACGGTCCTTCCGCACGAGACGCTGTGTCCGGAAGGCAAGATCATCGAGGCGACGCCGGGCACGTCGATCTGCGATACGCTTCTCGACAACGGCATCGAGATCGAGCACGCGTGCGAGAAGAGCTGTGCCTGCACGACTTGCCATGTGATCGTGCGCGAGGGCTACGGGGCCCTGGAGCCGCCGACGGAGAAGGAGGACGACCTCCTCGACAAGGCGTGGGGGCTCGAGCTCACGTCGCGGCTTTCGTGCCAGGCGCGCGTGAAGGACGAGGCGCTGACGATCGAGATCCCGAAGTACACCCTCAACCAGGTGAGCGAGTCGAAGAAGTGAAATGGACCGACAGCCGCGAGATCGCGATCGCGCTCGCGGAGAAATTTCCCGACGCCGATCCGACGCGCGTGAATTTCGTCGACCTGCGCGACTGGGTGCTGGGCCTCGACGGCTTCGACGACGACCCGAAGCGCTCGGGCGAGAAGATCCTCGAGGCGATCCAGTCCGCCTGGATCGAGGAAGCGGACTGACTTGGTGGCTGCGCGCGTCGATTTCGACCGGTTGCGCGGCTTCATCGCCTTGGCGTTCGCTGCCGTGGGCATGCGCGAGCGCGACGCGGAAGCCATCGCGCAGCTCATGGCCGAGGCCGACCTGCAGGGCTCCGACGGCCATGGTTCCATCCGCCTCGCGCCCTATCTCAAGCGCATCCGTGCCGGCGGCGTAAACCTCAACCCCGAGATCCGCGTCGTGCGCGAGCGCTCCGGCATGGCGCTCATCCATGGCGACAACGGCATGGGGCACCTGGTGATGAAGCGCGCCGCGGAGCTCGCGATCGCGAAGGCGCGCGACGCCGGCGTCGCCTGGGTCGGCGCGCAGTGGAGCAACCACGCGGGCCCGGCGTCGCTGTACGCGCGCATGGCGCTCGAGCACGGCATGATCGGCCTCTACTTCGCGGTGGGCAATGCGAACCACCTGCCGCCGTGGGGCGGCCTCGAGATGCTGCTCTCCACGAATCCCGTCGCCGTCGCGGTTCCCGCCGGTGATGAGCCGCCGATCGTGCTCGACATGGCGACCACCGTCGCGGCCTACGGCAAGGTGAAGGCGAAGGCCGCGAAGGGCGAGTCGATGCCCGAAGGCTGGATGATCGACCGCGAGGGCAAGCCGCTCACGGATCCGAAGCGCGCGAGCGAGGGATTCCTGCTTCCCATCGGCGGCTACAAGGGCTACGGGCTCGCGCTGGTGGTCGGGCTTCTCGCCGGCACGCTGAACGGCGCCGCCATGGGCAAGGACGTGATCGACTTCAACGCCGACACCGCGAGCGCCACCAACACCGGACAGGCAATCCTCGCCATCGATCCTGCGGCGTTCGGCGATCTCCACGAGTTCAAGCAGTCCGTCGACAGGCTGGTGCGCGACCTGCGCGCTTCCGAGCGCATGCCCGGCGTCGAGCGCATCTGGATGCCCGGCGAGCAGAGCCACGAGCGCCGCATCGCGTATGCTCGCGACGGCATTCCCTTGGCCCCCGCCGTCTGGACCGCGCTCGACGGCGTGGCCAAAGACCTCGAGATTCCGCGCCTGGAGCGATTGAAATGATCCGACGCCTGATCGCCGTCCTCGCCTGCGCGCTGCCGATCGCGGCAGCCGCGCAACCGTATCCCGGCAAGCCGATCCGCATGGTCATCCCGCTCGCGGCCGCAAGCGCCGTGGACAATGCCGCGCGCATCGTCACCCAGAAGATGGCGGCGAACATGGGCCAATCGTTCGTGATCGAGAACGTGCCCGGCGCCGCGGGGCTCATCGGCACCCGGCAGGTTGCGACGGCTGCGCCCGATGGCTACACGCTCGGCGGTTTCAACGACAGCATCATGACGATGCTGCCCAACCTGCATGCGAATCCGGGCTACGACATCCTCAAGGATTTCGAGCCGGTGTCGCTGGTGGCGACCATCGAGTGGGGGCTCGTCGCCAACAACGATTCCCACCTCAGGAGCGCGGCGGATCTCATCGCCGCCGCGAAAGCGAAGCCGGGAGACGTGAACTACGGGTCCGGAGGCAACGGCAGCCCGCAGCACGTGGCGATGGCGCTCTTCGCCTCGCAGGCCGGCATCACGATGACGCACGTGCCATACAAGGGCGCGTCGCAGGCGGCGCTCGGCGTGGCGGCCGGTGACGTGCCGGTCGCGATGCAGGGGCTCGCGACGGTCGCCGGCCTTGCACGCGGCGGAAAGCTCAAGCTCATCGGGTTGGCCGCGTCGACTCCGAACCCGCAATTCCCGGGCGTGCCCACGATCGCGGAATCGGGGCTGCCGGGCTTCGAGTTCAACTCCTGGTTCACGATCATGGCGCCCGCGGGCACCCCGAAGGAGATCGTCGCGCGCCTGCACGCCGAGGTGGTGAAGGCGCTTGCCGATCCCGAGGTGCGCGCGAGGCTCGTCGACCAGGGGCTCACGGCGCGCGGGACCACTCCCGCCGAGCTCGCAGCGGCGACGCGCGAGCAGCTCGCGCGCTACGGGAAGTTGATGAAGGAAGCCGGGATCAAGGCGGAATAACGCCCTCTGGATCCATGGCGACCGACGAGCGTGCGAATGGCGACCCACCGCCGCATCCTGCAGGCCGCCGCGACCCGGCGTAGCATCATCTCCTGCAGTCCAACAACAAAAGGGGAGGAACCATGAAACGGTACTTGTCGTGCGCCGTCGCGCTAGTGGCCGCCTTGTCGCTCCCGGCCGCGGCCCAGCCGACGAACATCGAGAAACTGAAGCAGATGAAGGTCTCGGGGACGGACCTCAACATCCCTCCGGTGCCGCAATCGGGACCGAACGCGGAGGCGATCCGCGAGAACCTGAAGCGCGTCAAGCTGCCCCCGGGTTTCAGGATCGACCTCTACGCCGTCGTGCCCGACGCGCGCCACATGGCGGTGGCGCCGTCCACGAACATGCTCTTCGTCGGCACGCGCAAAACCACGGTCTGGGCGGTCACCGACCGCAACAGCGACGGGATCGCCGACGAGGTGAAGACGTTCGCGCCGTCGCTCAACTTCAAGGTGCCCAACGGGGTGTGCTGGACCAAGGACGGGTTCCTCATCGTGGTCGAACACAACCGCGTGCTGAATTTCCCCGCCGCGGAATTCTTCTATGAAGGCCCCGACGTCGCGGTGATCGAGGTCGTGCCGCAGGGCAAGCTCATCCCGGTCGAGGAGGAGTCCTTCAACCACGGCGCGCGCACGTGCCGCGTGAGCAAGGACGGGATGCTCTACATCACGCTCGGCCAGCCGTACAACGTGCAGCCGCGCGAGAAGCTCAAGCTCTACGAGGAGGTCGGCATCGGCGGGATCATCCGGCTCAATCCGTTCGACGGCTCCAAGCGCGAGGTCTACGCGACCGGCGTGCGCAACTCCGTGGGCCTCGAGTTCAACCCGAAGGACGGCACCCTCTGGTTCACCGACAACCAGACCGACGGCATGGGCGACGACATCCCGGCGGGCGAGATCAACCGCGCGACCAAGGCGGGCATGTTCTTCGGCTATCCGTGGATCCAGGGCAAGACCCGCATCACGGACTTCGGCTACGACAAGGACCCGATGCCCCCTAACGTGACGGCAGCCCAGGTGCTCATGGACGCGCACGCCGCCGACCTCGGGCTCGCGTTCTACACCGGCAAGCAGTTCCCTGCGAAATACCAGGGCGGCCTCTTCAGCGCCCAGCACGGCTCGTGGAACCGCACGACGCCGATCGGCGCGCGCGTGATGTTCACCAGCCTCAAGGCCGACGGCACCGCCGACAAGACCGAGGTGTTCGCCGATGGCTGGCTCGACGCCGCGACCGGCCTCTATCGCGGGCGCCCGGTGGACGTGGCCGTGATGAAGGACGGCTCGCTCCTCGTGTCGGACGATTTCGCCGGCGCGATCTATCGCATCACCTACCTGGGCGAGGCTCCGAAGAAATGAGGCGGGCGGCGGGCCTCGTCCTCGCGGCCTGCTGCACCGGGGCGCCGGCGGCGGATCCGCCGGCCCCCGCCAAGCTCTCGCTCTGCATCACCTGCCACGGCCGGCAGGGCATCAGCGTCACTCCGGACGCCCCGCACCTCGCGGCGCAGCCGAAGATCTACCTCGAGCAGCAGCTGCGCGCCTTCCGCGACGGGAAGCGCTCGCACGAGGTGATGAACGTGGTGGCGAAGCCACTTACCGACGCCGAGATCGAGGCGCTCGCCGCGTGGTATGCGGCGATCGCCATCGGCGTCCGCGGGAAGTAGCGCGCCAGTTCCCCTGCGAAAGCGGCACCGTGCGGCTCACCCCTCTTTCGGAATCGTCGCGACGTATTCGCGAATGATGCCCACCACCGCATCGGGGTTCGGTGCGGCCTGCATCGCATTGCGGACTCTAGGTGATGGGCGTTCGGTCAGGCTTCCAGATGCCGTCCGTAACCTCGTAGCCTGGGACCTGCTTCCCAGTCTTATGGAGGGCTACGCCGCCGCACTTCTGGATACTGTCCTGAGTACGATAGGTCGTGTGCTTAACCTTGGCCTCGCCCTCGGCGATCTCGTAGTGGTAGACCCAGACATAGAGGTTGTCGATTCCCATGAATCGAGCCTAGACGGCCTCGCCTAACCATTCCGTGCGGCGGCCCACACAGCGGCTACGTGAAAGCGCCAAAAAAAACGGGGCAGGTTCGACCTGCCCCACAAGGCGCACGAGGGATATAGAGCAAGCGCAATGCCAACTCCGGCCCTCGACGAATAATCAAGCACTTGCGATTCAAGCTGTGACACAGGTCACAGGCGCGGAGGCCCGGCTCGTCGCCGTAAAGCGACACCTACTCCGGCAAACGCTTCCAAGTACTTGAAGTTGCAGGTGAATTTCGTGTCGTTGTAGAGCGACAGCCACAGGCGGTAGCCGACGAGCTACGGCGGTCGGCAATCCAGCTACGGCGACTGTTTCATGTCGCTCTTGAACACGGCCGCCTCGATGCCATGTCGCTGCAGGAGCTTGTAGAACTCGGTGCGGTTGCGGCGCGCGAGCTTCGCCGCCTGCGTCACGCTTCCCTTGGTGAGCTTGAGGATGCGGGTGAGGTAGTCGCGTTCGAAACGCTTGCGCGCGTCCTCGAACGAAGTCATCTCGTGCATCTCGACCTGGATCGCCTGCTCGACGAAGCTCTGCGGGATGATCTCCGTGGGACAGAGCGCGATCGACTGCTCCACCACGTTCAGGAGCTGGCGTACATTGCCCGGCCACTTCGCCTTCACCAGCAGCTCGAGCGCCTCGGGCGCGAACGCCGCCTTGTCCCTCCCGTAGCGCGGCGCGAGCTTCTTGAGGAAATGGTCGGCGAGCTGCGCGATGTCCTCGGGCCGCTCGTCGAGGGACGGTAGCTTGAGCGTCACCACGTTCAGGCGGTAGTAGAGATCCTCGCGGAACGTGCCCGCGTCCTTCTCCTTGGCGAGATCGCGGTGCGTCGCGGAGATGATGCGCACGTCGAACGGGATCGAGCGCGTGGCGCCGATGGGGCGCACCTCGCGCGTCTCGATCACGCGCAGGAGCTTCACCTGCAGGGCGAGCGGCATGTCGCCGATCTCGTCGAGGAAGAGCGTGCCCTTGTCGGCCGCGACGAACAGGCCGCGCTGGTCGGCGATGGCGCCGGTGAACGATCCCTTGGTGTGGCCGAAGAGCTCGCTCTCCAGGAGCGTCTCGGGGATCGCGCCGCAGTTGATGGCGACGAAAGCCTCCGCGGCGCGCGGGCTCGCGCGATGGATCGCGCGAGCGAGCAGCTCCTTGCCGGAGCCGCTCTCGCCCTGGATCAGCACGCTCGCGTCGCCCGCGGCCACGCGCTGCGCCTTGGCGAGGAGGTCTTCCATGAGGCTGGAGCGCGTGACGATGTCCTCGCGCCACGCCTGGCCTACGCCCGCCTGGATGCCCGACCCGCCGTGCAGCGTGAGCGCGCGCTCGATCTGCTGCAGCAGCTCGTCGGGATCGTAGGGTTTCGTGAGGTAGCCGAACACGCCGCGCTTCACCGCGGCCACGGCATCGGGAATCGAGCCGTGCGCGGTGAGGATCACCACGGGCAGCCCCGGGTAGGAGGCCTGGATCTCGTGGAAGAGCGCCATGCCGTCCATGCCTTCCATGCGGAGGTCCGTGAGCACCAGGTCGGGACGCGAGGCCGCGATCGCGGCGAGCGCGCGCTGCCCGCTTTCCACGGCGGTCACCTGGTACCCGTTGGACTTGAGGCGGATGGTGAGGAGCCGGAGGAGGTCCGGGTCGTCGTCCACGAGCAACAGCGAGGCTTTTCCGTTCTTCGACATTCATTTTCCCTGCGTTTGGCGGTCGGAGAGGTTCTTCTCGATCTCGGTCAATGCGTCGAGCTTCTGCTGCAGCTGCGCCGCGCGCTCCTGCAGGGCGTCGGCGCGCTGCTTCTGCGCTTCCGCCGCCTTGCGCTCGTCGCGCAACCGCGTGCCGGCCACCGCGGCGTTCTCCTTCAACCGGCGACGTTCGACCGCCTGTACTTGCAAGAAGCTTGCCATCGCGCGCAAGTCGTCCTCGGCCGCGTCGTGCCGGACGACCGGATCGACCAGGGCCAGGATCTCGCCTTCGTCGGTCTGGGGGGCGAGGGACAGGGCGATGGCGATCTTGACCTGGGAGAGGTCCGTGGGCGCGTTGCGCGATAGCTCGCGCTGGCGGGAAACCTCGGTCGCGAGGCCGCGCTCGTTCATTCCGCGCAGCCGCGCGAGGTAGGCCACGAGCTCGGTGCCGGTGGAGGGAGCGGGGTCCGCCCGGGAGATGCGCAGCGATTGCGGAAGCGCCTGCTCGACCGTGGCGCAGGCCGAGAGCATCGTCGCGGCGAGCAGCAATGCGCACGGCATTTTCATGCCGCCACCTCCTCCACATCGGACTTGCGGCGCGGCAGGTGGATGCGGAAGTGCGCGCCGGGCCCGGAGAGGATCTCGATGCGGCCGCGGTGCAGCGTCACGTATTCCTTCACGATCGAAAGGCCTAGGCCGCTGCCCTTCACCACCGACACCGGGGCGTCCGCGCCGCGGTAGAACGCCTCGAACACCTTCTCGCGCTCGTGCTCGGGGATGCCGGGTCCCTCGTCGAGCACCTCGAAGATCGCGTCGCCGCGGTCCTTGTAGAGCTTGATCGAGATGAGGCCGCGCTCGGGCGAGTACTTGATGGCGTTGGACAGCAGGTTGTCCATGACGACGCGGATCTTGTCCTCGTCGCAGTAGGCCGAGACGTTCTCGGTGTTGAGCTCGATGCGGATGCCCTTGGCGACGATCGCGAGCTTGCGGTCGTTGATGACGCGCATCACCAGCTCCTTCATCGGCACGATCCTGGCGTCGAGGTATTGCGTCTGGGCGTGCACCGCGCTGTAGTTGAGCAGCGTCTCGATGAGCTTGCGCAGCTCGATCGAGTTCTCCTTCAGGATCCTCGCGATCTCGCGCTGCTCGGCGTTGAGCGTGCCGACCACGCCGGAGGACAGGAGGTCGGAGCCCTCGCGCAGCGCCGTGAGCGGGGTCTTCAATTCGTGGGACACGTGCTGCAGGAAGCGCGTCTTCTGCGACTCGAGGGTGAGGAGGCGCTCGCGCAGCCAGTCGAGCTGCTCGCCCAGCCGCACCATGTCGCCCGGGCCCTCGATCTGGATCGCCTTGCCGAAATTGCCGTCGCCCAGGCCCTGGATGCCGGCGCTCACCTGCGTGATCGGGCGGGCGATCAGGTAGGTGAACGACACGATCAGCACCACGGCGGTCGGGATGAGGGCCATCATGAGCCAGAACACGCTGTTGCGCGATTGGACCGCCTGCGTGCGCAGCTGTTCGATGGATTCGTCGATCACGTGATCGCCCAGGGCGACCAGCCGGTGGGTCCGGTCGGTGAGGCCGGCGAACTCCCGCTGCAGGTATTGCGCGAGCGCGGGGGTGGGTCCGGTCCGCGTGAGGTATTCGTCGATGGCGCTGGCGTCGCGCTCGATGGAGGCGGCCTCGCCACGCTGCTCCTCGGAAAGGCTCATGGTGTCGAGCTGCCGCAGCAGCGCCACGAACGCCTCGCGATGCCCGCGATACGCCTCGAGGAAGGTGAGCTCGCCCGCCACCGCGTACTGGCGCGCCGAGCGCTCCAGCGAGTTCACCGTCGTCACCAGCGAGCGGCTCGCCTGCGTGACCTTCACCGCCGAGTGCACCGCCTGCTCCGACATCCCCGCCAGGCGCTCGAAGGCGAGCGCGTTGGAGAAGAGCGCGAAGAGCAGCGGTGCCGCCACGATGGTGAAGCCGATCACCAGCAGCGACAGGAAGGAGCGTGGGTACGTGAACCGCATGGTGCGTCGGATTATCCGTTAAACTGTCGTTGAATCAATTGCTTGTAGGGACGGCGCCATGTACGAGTCCGACATTACCCGGTTCATCCGGGACCTGCGGGAAAAGAATCCGGGAATTCCCGAGCTGCAGCGGAAGAATCGCGCCACCTGGTGGGACAAGCCCCAGGACCTGGAAATCCAGAATGAGCGCGCGCAGTCGGCCGTTCCCCAGCCGCCGTACGTCTATTTCCCGCTGCCGGTGCGCGACGACGAGGAGTCGGGGAACAGTCCCAGCACGCCTTCCAGGCCGGCATAGTCCAGCGCGTAGTCTGCGCGCTCCTTCACCACCGGCTTCGCGTGGTACGCGACGCTGGTTCCCGCCTCCGCCATCATCGCCAGGTCGTTCGCGCCGTCGCCGATCGCGAGCACGCGTTCCTTCGGTAGGCCCAGCTCG
>Ga0105242_10004828_pt1 | contig 10435 bp, 6 predicted proteins | sample KBSM24metaG_FD_81521 | JGI IMG/M metagenome (GOLD analysis project Ga0105242, IMG submission 81521) | Miscanthus rhizosphere microbial communities from Kellogg Biological Station, Michigan, USA - KBS M2-4 metaG | ecosystem: Host-associated > Plants > Roots > Rhizosphere > Soil | place: Michigan... | reverse complement strand
TGACACGTGGCGCTTCGTCGCGCCGCTTCCGCGTCCGCTGCATCACACGGCGGCGGCCGCGATCGGGACCTCTCTCTATGTCGTCGGCGGATTCGCGACGCTCGCCTTCGATCCGCAACAGACGGTCTATCGCTACGACACGGCCGCCGATCAATGGACGCGCGTCGCCGATCTACCGTCGCCGCGCGGCGCGCTGGCGGCGGTGGCGATCGACGGAAAGATCTACGCGGCCGGCGGCGTGCCGGGCGGACGCGATCTCACCGTCTACGATCCGGCGGCGAACGCATGGACCACGCTCCCGCAGATGCCGACGCCGCGCGAGCATCTCGCGGCCGCCGAGTGGCACGCCATCCTCTTCGTCGCCGGCGGCCGATTCACCGGCAACACGAACGCGTTCGAGTGCTTCGAGCCCGCATTCAATCGATGGACGATGCTCCCTCCAATGCCGACCGCCCGCGGAGGAATCGCCGCGGCCACGCTCGCCGACCGCATCTACGTCTTCGGCGGCGAGGGAAACCCCGCAACGACGACCGGCGTGTTCGAAGAAACGGAATCGTTCGACCTCACGACATTCACGTGGCGCACCGAGCCGCCGATGGCCCACCCCCGCCACGGCATCGGCGCAGCCACGATCGGCAATCTCATTCACATACCGGCCGGCGCGCTGGTGCAGGGATTCGGAACGTCCGTCGTCCACGACGCGTTCGCCGCCGATTCATCGCGCCGCCGCGCGGTGCGGCATTGAGTGGGTAAACGGATGACGCGCTAAGCGCGGCCGGGGCCCGCCGCATGCCGCTGTGATGCTTGGAAGTTCCGTAGGCGGCTCGGCCGCCGGACCGAAGCCGGCCGCGTCGGCTTGTGCGCGGGAGTTGGGCGACGCTTCGAAGAGAGACGGGGAAGGGTCGGCAATCGCCCCGCCACTCGCTGTCCGGCGGGAACGTTACGCAAAATACAGAAATATGCTACTGGCATATTGACTTTCTGAACGACGCGATATATGTTGGAACTGTGAAGGGTAGAAAAGAATGAACTACAGCCGCGATGCGCTCCTGAATTTTGCGGATCTCCTAGCTACGAAAGGACTTGCGAACTCCAACACCGCCGCCGCTCTAAAAAGTGCGGTTTCGAGGATTTTAAGCGACCTTTCACCCGACGAGGAAGCTGACGTCCGAAAAGTAGACGTCGGGCTAGCAATTCGAAGATATAACAACAAAAACCCGAACGCGGTTTCGCCATCTTCGTTGGCCGAATACCAGCGGCGTCTAACGCAGGTGATTAGCGAATTTGTGCGATACGTGAATGACCCCGCAGGCTACAACGGCCTGGGTGGGGCGCCAAAGGCTCCAAGGTCGGATAAGTCAGACAAGCAATCGCCAAAGAAGAGAGCCAGCGCTACGTCAGAAGTACACAAAGAGACGCGCGGCACCGAAATGCCGGCATCACCGCCGACGAGTTCGGGACTTTCGCTCGCGTTTCCGTTACGTGCAGATTTTTTGGCTCAAGTTGTTTTGCCGCGTGATCTGAAATCAGATGAGGCAAAGAGATTGGCCGCGTTCATAGCTACACTGGCGATTGATTACTCGCCGAGCTGAACTGCCGTCGGCGAATGTCAGTTGCCATGAATACGAAGAACCTAGCGAAAAGTAAGGTCGAAACGGGAGACGCCAGCCGGTGGACAGACCGAACTGACGTCTCGGGACAACCGGTCAACCCTGTCATGACGGGCTGGCAACTTCAGAATAGTAGCGCACTGAGGTATCCGTCAAGACGCCGATGGTCGGGAATCCAAGGAAGGGAGTAACCCGATCAATGGCAACACGGAAAATTGGCCGAGACTCCGAGACAGGCGAGTTCATTCCGGTCAAAGAAGCGATTCGTCGGCCGCGTACCACCACAATCGAAACGATCAAAGTTCCGAAAAAGAAGTAATCCGTAAGGTGTTGTTTGGCCCGCTGGCCCGCCAGTTCCGCCTGGCGGGCCAGCTTAGTATTGATGCTTGGGCACCGGTGCGTACAGCAGGCCACAGTTACGTCCGCCCAACGTTTGGGATTTAAGCTCGATGCTTTCGACGGCAACTCCCGATTCGAAGCTGGATATCTACGAATATAGATATCGTCGGATGGAGCGTACATATCCTTCAAATCACAAGTCGTGCCTTCGACCTGTAGCTCGAGCAGTGAGTCGATAGGTCCGATCGGAGGGATGTGCGCGCGTTCAGACTCCGAAGCTGTGGCAGCGGTTCATGCTCTCAGCCCAAACACCCCTTGACACCGCCCGCCCACCCCTCCTAAACTCCGCGCCATCGTAACAAACCGACCGGTCGGCCGGTAACCGGAGGCAAAATGATTCGACGTCTGCTCGCCGTGCTCCTCGTCCTGTTTAGCGCCGCTACCGCTTTTGCTCAGATCGACAAAGGGTCGATCGAGGCGGTCGCTCTCGATCAAAGTAAGGCTCCGCTCCCCGGCGTGACCGTCACGGTCGCCCGTCCGGAGACGGGGTATCAAACCGTCGCCGTGACCGACTCGTCCGGCCTGGCGAACTTCCCGGCCCTTCCGCCCGGAAACTACGAAGTCTCCTTCACGCTCGAAGGCTTCGCGCCGGTCAACGCCCAGAAGTTCGTGATCCGCGTCGGGCAGCAGGCGAAAGTCGCCGTGACGATGCAGGCGGCGGCGAGCGAGACGATCACCGTGAGCGCGGATGCGCCGGTGGTCGACGTGCACAAGACCGACTCGTCGACGAACATCATTCCGGAGCAGATCGATGCGCTTCCGGTGCAGGACCGCGACTTCCAGCGCCTGGCGTTCATCGCCCCGGGCGTGCAGCGCGAGCGCGGCGGCTTCCGGTTCATCAACGGCGGACCGGTGGTCGGCGCGGGCGGCAACGCCTCGCAGACGACGATCTTCGTCAACGGCGTCGATCTCACCGACCAGGTCAACGGACTGGCCCGCGCGCGTTTCAGCCAGGACGCGGTGCGCGAGTTCCGCGTGATCACGAACCGCTTCGACACCGAGATCGGCGGCTCCGCGGGCGGCGCGCTGTCGATCGTTACCAAGAGCGGCACGAACGACATTCACGGCAATGTCTTCGGATTCTTCCGCGATGCGGCGCTGCGCTCGGAGCGGGCGCTGGAGCTGAAGAAGTACGACGACTACAGCCGCCAGCAGCTCGGCTTCACGATCGGCGGACCGGTGATGCGCGACAAGCTGTTCTACTTCGCGTCGCTCGAGCGCATCAACGTCGATGACGTCACCTACTTCCGCCCGGGCGGCACGACGTTCGCCTCGCGCGCGGCGGACTTCTCGCTTCCGACCGAAGAGACGCTGCTGTTCGGCAGCGCCGACACGAATTTCAATTCGCAGATGACCGGCGGCATCAAGGTCGTCTATCAGGAGTTCACGCAGGACAACTTCCGCGTCGGCAGCGCGGCCGGCGACTTCACGACCGATGAGTCGTACGGACAGACGCTCGACCGCAAGAACTGGAATGGGACCGCCGAGTACAACTGGGCGATCTCCAGCAGGGCGTCGAACGAAGCGCGATTCCAGTACGGCAAGCGCCGATTCTTCGAGCCGACGAATTCCGATGCGGTCGCGGAGTGGTACTCGAGCGGCAATACGCTGAAGACCGGCGGCAACATCCTCGGCGATCTTCTCGGCGACGGCTCGACGTGGGAGCTGCGCGACACGTTCCACCAGCACATCGCCGCCGGCCGCGGTGCGCACGACGTGAAAGCGGGCGTTTCCCTGCAGCACGTCAACGAGCGCTTCCGCCTCGACACGTACGAGCACGGCCTCTTCATCTACGTCACCGACACGAAGGCGCTGCCGCTCGCGTACGCGTACGGCGTCGGCTCCTCGGACGTCGATACCGACACCGACATCTACGGCGCGTTCATCGAAGACGCCTGGCGGCCGAACGCGAGGCTGACGCTGAACCTCGGCCTGCGCTACGACGTCGACACGAACGGCAACAACGAAGGCTACACGCATCCGCTGATCCCGACGCCGCGCGATCGCGACACGAACAACTATCAGCCGCGTTTCGGTTTCAGCTACGACCTGCGCGGCGACGGCACGAACGTGATCCGCGGCGGCGCCGGAAAGTTCATCGGCCGCTACCTGCTCGTGCCCGCGCTGAGCGAGCTGCAGCAGAACGGCATCACCGGGCGCGTGACGTACACCCGCGTCAACGGCGCGCTCTTCGGCATCCCCGCGCTGGCGCTCGATCCGAACAATCCGACGACGACCGGCATCCCATCGAAGCCGGCCATCGTGCTGCTGTCGGACGACTATCACCAGCCGGAGGCGACGCAGGCGTCGTTCGGATACACGCTGAAGCTCGGCGCGTCGCGGCTCTATCTCGACACCGAGGCGGTGTATGTGAAGGGCACCGACGAGATCGTGATTCACGACGCGAACTGGAGCGGCAACGCCACCCGCACGCGTCCGTTCACCGCCTACGACCAGGTCAACACCTACGCGAATCTCGGCCACTCGAAGTACCGCGCTCTCGTGTTGAGCCTCAACGGCAACATCCGTCAGGCCGATCTCCTCACCGCGTCGGTGACGTTCGCGAACAAGAAGAACATCAGCGACGACTTCAGCCCCGACTTCCCGACCGGCTATCCGAATGATCCGGCGAACCTCGAGGCTGAGTACGGACGCGCGCGTGGCGACGAGCGCTTTCGCATCGTCCTGAGCGGCGTGTTCCATCTGCCGTGGGGCCTGACCGCCGCGCCGATTTACGAGTACGGTTCGGGGCAGCCGTGGACGCACCGCCTCGGGTACGACTTCAACGGCGACGGCAAGAACTCCGATCGTCCCACGGGCGTCGGACGCAACACCGAAGACGGTCCTCCGTTCCGCCAGCTCTCGCTGCGCGTGATGAGGGGTTTCGACTTCGGGATGGGGAAGGTCGAAGCGATCGCCGAGGTCTTCAACCTCACGAACGTGACGAACTACGACGTGCAGTCGATCACTGCGGGCGAGTTCCTGAGCGGACCGACCGCCGCGAATCCGGCCCTGCCGGCGGTGAAGAACGCAAACTTCGGCAAGTTCAACGCCGCGTTCCCCGCGCGCGAGTTCCAGTTGGGTGTGCGGTGGGTGTTCTAGGCGCGGCCCCTCACCCGGCGCTTCGCGCCACCCTCTCCCCGCAAGCGGGGCGAGGGGCACAAGGGAGCGGGGAAGCTAAATGGATCTGAAGCTCAAAGACAAAGTCGTCATCGTCACCGGCGGCGCGGCCGGCATCGGCCGCGCCACCGTGGCAGCGTTTGAGGCGGAGGGCGCGAAGGTCGTGGTGTGGGACCTGCCGGACGTCGACGTCACGAAGACGGACGCGGTCGACGCGGCGGCGGCGGACGCCGTCGCGAAACATGGGCGCATCGACGTGCTGGTGAACAACGCCGGGATCGTGCGGGACTCGCAGCTCGTGAAGTGGAAGGACGGCGAGGTCGTCTCGACGATGAGCGATGCCGTATTCGACGCGGTGATCAACGTCAATCTCAAGGGCGTCTTCGTCTGCACCCGCGCGGTCGCGCCGCACATGATCAAGAACGGCGGCGGCTCGATTCTCAACGCCTCGTCGATCGTCGGCCTCTACGGAAATTTCGGGCAGACGAATTACGCGGCGACGAAAGCGGGCGTGATCAGTTTCACCAGGACGTGGGCGCGCGAGCTGGGGCGCTACAACATCCGCGTCAACTGCGTCGCCCCCGGCTTCATCGCCACCGAGATGGTGAAGTCGATGCCGCAGAACATTCTCGACTCGATGACGAACAAGACTCCGCTGGCGAAGCTCGGCGAACCGGAAGACATCGCGAACGCCTACGTCTTCCTCGCCTCATCGGCGGCGAAGTTCATTCATGGGGCGGTGTTGTCCGTCGATGGTGGGTTGGTGATGGGAACGTGAGGAGTCTTCAAGTCGTCGAGTCGTCAAGTCGTCGAGATCGCGGCAGGAACCTCCTCGACGACTGGACGACTCGAAGACTCGACGACTAACAACATGGCATACGCGAACATAGTCGCAACCGGCAGCTACCTGCCCGAGATCGAGATCACGAACGACATGCTGCGCGCGCGGTTCAACGGCAGCGCGCCGGAGTTCGTGGACAAGATGGAGGCCGCGAGCGGCATCCGGAGCCGGTGGTACGCGCCCGCGGATTGGGCGGCGTCCGATCTCGCGTTGCGCGCGGCGCGGCAGGCGCTGGAGCGCGCGCACAAGACTGCCGGGGACATCGATCTGATCATTCTCGGCACGGACTCGCCCGATTACATCACGCCGGCGACGTCGGTCGTGCTGCAGTCGAAGCTCGGCGCGAAGAACGCCGGCACGTTCGACGTCGGCTGTGCGTGTGCGTCGTTCCCGACCGCCATCTCGAACGCGGCCGGGTTGATGGCCACGAATCCTTCGCTCAAAACGGTGCTCGTCGTCGCCGTGTATCTGATGCACAAGCTGGCCAAGGAAGACGATCCGATGATCTTCTTCTACGGCGACGGCGCGGGCGCGGCGGTTCTCGAGCGCAGCGAAGAGCCGGGCTTTGTCGCGGCGGCGTTTCAGGCCGACGGCTCGTACGCGAAGAACTGGCTGATCGCCGCCGGCGGCACGGTCGAGCCGGCGACCGAGGAAGCGGCACGCGGCGGACGCACGATGGTGAAGATGATCGAGCGCTATCCGCCCGAGATCAACAACGACGGATGGCCGCGCCTCGTGCGCCGCGTCGCCGAGAACGGCGGCTTCGCAATCGAGGACATCGACTTCGTCATCTTCACGCAGGTCCGCAAGCCGACCATCGAGCTGGTGATGGACAATCTCGGGCTTCCGATGAACAAGACCCACACGGTGATGGAGCGCTGGGGCTACACCGGCTCGGCGTGCATTCCGATGGCGCTCGATGACGCGCTGCGGCAGAAGAAAATCAAGCCGGGAGATCTGGTCGTGCTGGTCGGATCGGGAGTCGGCTACAACCAGGCCGCCGCCGCGTTCCGCCTCCCGATGCGGGAGGAACGCCTCTTTGGAGATTAGATCGTCCGCCGATTTCGTGCTCATGACCCGGGCCGCGCTCGCCGCCGCGGGATTCGTGCGCAATGAGATCGACGGCACGGTTTACTTCACGGCCGGCTCCGGCGATCCGCTCGTGCTCGTGCACGGCGTGAACGATCAGGCGGGATCGTGGTTCACCGTCGCGCCGGCGCTGGCGCGTTCGTATCGCGTGATCATTCCCGATCTCCCCGGACACGGCGAGAGCGAGCCGAAGGAAGGCCCGCTGCCGATCCCGCTCATGGTCGAGCGCCTCCACGGTGTGGTGCGCGCCTCCGGCGCGCCTTCAATCATTCTCACCGGCAACTCCCTCGGCGGATGGATCGCGATCCTCTACACGCTCGCGCATCCGGAGCGCGTGTCGCGTCTCATCCTCGAGGCCGCGGGCGGACTGGCGCGGCCGCTCGCCTCGCCGATCATCGCCCGCGATCGCGGCGAGGCGCTGATCATCCTTCGCAACGTGCACGGTCCGCACTATCAGCCGCAGGAGTGGGTCATCGACGCGCTGCTGCAGCGCGCGTCCGCCTCGCCCATGCTGCGCGTGACCGCGATGACCGAACACTTCATCGACGCGCGGCTCGGCGAGATCGCGGTGGCGGCGTCGATCGTGTGGGGCGCCGATGACGGCGTCGTGCCGCGCTCGTACGCGGAAGCGTTGCAGCAGGGGATCCGGAATGCGAAGCTGCACGTGATCGAGGGTGCCGCGCACATTCCGCACCTGCAGCAGCCGGAGCGATTCCTCGCATGTTTGACCTCGACCTCCTGAGCGAACGCGCTCGCGTGACGCCCGGCCGTCTCGCGCTCGTCTCCGTCGAGACCGGCGAGCGCCTGACGTACGAGGAGTTCAACGCGCGCGCCGAACGCGCCGCGGAAACGCTGCGCGCGATCCTCGAGCCCGGCGACCGCTTCGGCATCCTCGCCTACAACTGCGTCGAGTTCCTCGAGCTCTTCTTCGCCGCCGGCAAAGCGGGCGTGATCGCGGTGCCGTTGTCGACACGCGCGACGGAACACGAGCTCGCACACATCGTGAACGATTGCGGCATGAAGGCGATGTTCTACGGGGAGGGCGGGCGTCTCGCCCGCCTGGCGGGCGGGACGCCCGCCCTCCAAACCCCCGAACAAATCCACTGTCTCCTCTACACCTCCGGCACCACCGGCAAACCCAAAGGCGTGATGATCCCCAAACGCCAGCTCTACTGGAACGGGTACAACACCGCCATCAACTGGGGCCTGCGCGACTCCGACGTCAGTCCGGTCTTTACGCCGCTGTATCACGCCGGCGGGATCGCGGCGTTCCTGATTCCGATCTTCTGCGCGGGCGGCACGATCGTGTTGCACAAGGGCTTCGATCCTTACGAAGTGTGGCAGACCATCGAGCGCGAGCGCTGCACGGTCGTCCTCGGCGTTCCCACGATCTGGAAGCTGCTCATGGACGCGCCGGGATTCGCGACCGCAGATCTCACGCATGTCCGCTGGTTCATCTCCGGAGGTGCGCCGCTCCCGCGGTCCATCATCGATGCCTATCAGAAGCGCGGAGTGGTGTTCAAACAGGGATACGGAATGACCGAAGTCGGCGTGAACTGCTTCACGATGACGGTCGAGGACTCGGTCCGCAAACCGGGGTCGATCGGCAAGCCGATGATGTTCACGGAAGTGAAGCTGGAGAACATGGACGGTGAAATCGGCGAGATGTGCATCCGCGGGCCGCACGTGAGCGCGGGCTACTGGAACAACGAAGAAGCGACGCGCGCGGCGTACGGGGAGGACGGCTTCTTCCGCACCGGCGATCTCGCGCGGCGTGACGAGGAAGGGTTCTTCTACATCGCCGGCCGCCGCAAGGAGATGTTCATCAGCGGCGGCGTGAATGTCTATCCGGCCGAGATCGAGGCGGAGCTCGTGGCGCATCCGGGCGTGTCCGACGCGGCCGTCGTGGCGATGCCGGACGAGACCTGGGGTGAGGTCGGCGTGGCGTTCGTGGTGGGCAGCGTCGGCGCGGACGAGTTGAGCGCGTATCTCGCCGTGCGCATCGCAAAATACAAAGTTCCGCGACGCTTCATCTTCATGGACGCTCTGCCGCGCACTCCGTATGGGAAGGTCGTGAAGGAGGAGCTACGGAAGCAGCTGGCCGGCACGGCCGGCAGCGCTGGTTGGCCAAGCCTTGGGCACGGGAGTCGCCAGTAGTGGTGTCGTTGCCCGGTAATCTTCTAGTATCGCCTCGCATGACCCAGGAAGAACGGTCCGAAAAATCGCGGCAGCAGATCCTCGACGCCGCGCTCAAGCTCTTCTCGCACAAAGGCTACGGCGCGACGAGCGTGCGTGACATCGCCGAGGAGGCGGGGCTGTCGAAAGGGAACGTGTATCACCACTTTCCCGACAAGGAGACGATCTTCCGCGGACTGCTGGACCGCTATTTTCTGGCGATGTCGCAGCCCGATTTTCCGTTCAATCGCGCGCTGGCCAGTGGCACGTTTCCGGAAAACCTCGAGGGGATCGGCAACGCCGTGGGCGAGATCGTCCGCGATTACCGCGAATACGTCGCGCTGATCTACGTCGACGTGGTCGAGTTCGACGGCACTCACGTCCGCAAGTTCTACGGCGACATGGCCGACCGCTTCAATGCCTTCATGAAGGCGCACGGGATGGAGAGAGAGCTCGAGGAAAAACTCGCCCCCGGCCTCTCGCCCGTCTCCGCGGTCATGCTCGCCACGCGCATCTTCTACAACTACTTCACGGTGGAGATCCTCTTCGGCGTCAAGGACCACTTCGGGAAGGAAACCGACGCCGCCGTCCGCGAGATCTCGCGGATTCTGAGGCACGGGATGCTGAAGTAGGGTTGCTGAGTTGCTGAGTTGCTAAGAGCTTCTAGCAACCTAGCAACTCAGCAACCTAGCAACCGTAACTAGCAACCGTAACGCAGCGTTTGCCTCAATCGCAGGCGGAATGTCCGCACGAGGCGTACGATTCTCTCCGAACACGGAGAACCACATGCGCCCCCTCACGCGACTGATCTTCCTCGCGCTGTTTGTCGTACCCGTATTCGGCCAGACGGCGTTTGAAGAGAAGGTCACGGTCACGTATGTCGAGGTGCCGGTGACGGTGCTCGGGCGCGACAACGCTCCGGTGCGCGGGCTGACGAAGGCGAACTTCGAGATCGTCGACAACGGCGCGAAGCGCGTCATCGAGTCGTTCGAGGCGATCGACTTCGCGGCAGCCGGCTCGCAGAAGCTCATCTCGCCGCTCAATCCGGCGTCGCGCCGCAATTTCCTGCTCCTCTTCGATCTCACGTTCTCCTCGCCGATCTCCCTCGGCCGGGCCCAGGATGCGGCGCGGAACTTCATCGCCCGCGGTCTCGGCCACCGCGACCTCGTCGCCGTCGCCGCGGTCGACGTCGATCGCGGCT
>Ga0105242_10004827_pt1 | contig 10436 bp, 9 predicted proteins | sample KBSM24metaG_FD_81521 | JGI IMG/M metagenome (GOLD analysis project Ga0105242, IMG submission 81521) | Miscanthus rhizosphere microbial communities from Kellogg Biological Station, Michigan, USA - KBS M2-4 metaG | ecosystem: Host-associated > Plants > Roots > Rhizosphere > Soil | place: Michigan... | reverse complement strand
GTCCGTAGCTCTTCGAGCGAGTGCGGGCCGCGCTTCTTGTCGGCGCGAAAATCGGCGATCGCCTTGCGCATCTCGTGCAGGTCGTGCATCAGCGCCGCTTCATATGCCTTGCGCTGCGCGTACCTCACCTGCACGATGGCTACGCCGGCGAGGATGCCGATGATCGTGACGACAACGATCAGTTCGATGAGCGTGAAACCGCTTTGCTGCGACCTGTTTTTCACCATTCGTTGTAATGCGTCTTGCCGTCGAGAGCGCGCGCGGTCGAGGTCGAGTGCACCTCGAACACGTTGTCGGCCGAGCACGATCCGCCCACCTCGCACGTATTGCTGACGGCGGAATCAGGATCGTCCGTCGTCGCCAGAACGATCCACTCTTTCCGCCCGGTCATCGGATCGATGAGATCGCGCTCCCGGATCAGGCGCACGGTCTTGCCGTCCGACATCTTCACGCCTTCGAGCAGCTCATCGAAGTCTTTCGGATAGCCGTCCGATCCGAGGGCCTGCATCTGCGCCGGACGAACCGTCGCATTCGGCAGCGCGGCCATCCCCATCAGATCGTGATACCGATCGATCGCATCGGTGATCTTGCGCAACCGGTCATGCAACTCGATCTCCTTCTGCCTGCGGATACTGAACCGCATCACCGGCAACGCCGTCGCCGCCAGAATCCCGATGATCGCCACGACGGTGATCAACTCGGCGATGGTGAAGCCGCGCTGCCAGATGGCGGATGGCAGATGGCAGACGGCAGAAGATCCCCCCGCCACCGGTCGAGGGTGGGTGGCCTCTTCTGCCCTCTGCTCTCTGCCATCCGCCATCTGCATCACTGCACCTTCGCCCGCCCTCCCGCGATCGCGGCGATGACGGGCTGGCCGCCGGCGTTGCGGACGTCGGGGTTGTCGATGATGAGGAACGTTTCGCCGGAGATGCCGCCGTGGACTCGGATGGAGAGGACCACGCCGCCGCTGACGAACTTCAGCGGCTGCGCGTTCGACGGCTTCACGCGAATCGTTCCCGCCTCGCGGTCGATCGCGATCACCGGCATCGCCAGAGGATCGGTCAGCAGCGCCGGACCGAACGCGATGTCGGTCACGTCCATCGCCAGCGGGTTGAAGTGGAACGTCAGCTCCGGCACGGTCAGATCCTCGAGATCCATCCCGATGATGTTCCACAGCTTCGTCTCGCCCGATCCGAGACTGATCGTCGCCGGCTGCGGGGCGATGCGCGGGGCGAGCCGCAGCGTGGCCATGTCGGCCATGTGGTCACCGCTGCTCTCGGCGGCCACCACATTGTTCGATGGCGTGAGCAACTTCGCCTCCGGCTCCGGCGGCGGCTGATTCGGATTCGGCTTCGGCGGAGGCGGACGGCGGAACGGATCGCTCGGCGCCGTCCCCTGCGCCGGCGGCACGCCTTCCACCGGCTGCGATCCCGGCGCGGGCATGTAGTTGCCCGGTTCACCGTCCGGAGCCTGGACCATGTTGGCCCGGGTGGCGTTCATCTGCTGTTCGGTGCGCGACGCGAACGGATCTCCCCCCGCGCCCTGCGATTCGATGCGCGGCGTGGCTCCGCGGAACGTCAGATTCGTTCCCGTTCCCACCCACATCGGCGCGAGGTCTTCGTCGGTGATGTCGGGGATGCGGATGATGTGCGGCGTCATCGTCAGCACGAGATCGGTGCGGTCCTCGGTCTTGCGGGTCTTCGTGAAGAGGCGTCCGATGAACGGCACGTCGCCGAGGAAGGGCGTCTTCTCGTTGCCTTCGGTCTTCGTCGACTGAATGAGGCCGGCCAGGAAGTTCGTCTCGCCGTCCTTCAACCGGATCGTCGACTCGATCGTGCGCGTCGCGAATGTCGGCTGGTCCTGTCCGGCGAACGTGACCGTCGGTCCCTGATTCGAGACTTCGACCGTGAGCTTCAGCGTCACTTCCCGGTTGTGGTGCACGCGCGGCTCGATGCCCACCTTGATGCCGACGTCCTGATACTGGAACGACGTGTACGGTGTGACGAGCTGGTTGCCCGGCGTCTGGCCGCCGGTCGGGTTATACCCGGCGACGGTCGTCACCGGAACCGGGATTCTCTGGCCGATATGCAGCGTCGCCTTTTCGCCTTCCGAGATGCGGAGCTCCGGGTTGGCGAGCAGCTCGCTCGAGCCGAGCGTCTTGAGCAACGCGTACGTCGCCGTCGGGATCGAGAAGGCCACGTTGCGGCGAACGTCGTTCGCGCTGCCGATCAGCTGTGCGATCTCCGAGAGCGTGCCGCCCGTGAACGGGGTCCGCTTGCCGTCGGCGTCTGTCGTGAACGGCGTGACGGCGGAGTTGCCGAGCGAGATCGCCATCCCCATGTTGCGCACTTTGTTGAGGTCGAGCTGGACCAGCTCCACGTCCACGACCACTTCGGCCTTGGCCTTGTCGTTCGCCTCGATGATCTTCTCGGCGATGCGCACCTTGTCCGCGGTGTCGCGGATGGTGATGGCGTTGAGGGCCTTGAGCGGGAAGACGTTGCGGGCCTCGATCATCGTGCGCACGACGTTGGTCACTTGTTCCGCGTCGCCGTTGCTCAGATAGAACGTGCGGATGACGAGGTCCTCGTAGTCGCGGCGGGCCTGGGGATTGTCGGGAACGATGATGATCGACTTCTCGTCGAGCACCTTGTAGAAGTGATTCGCGGCCTGCATCACCCGCTCGAGGGCCTGCTGCGCGGTGACGTCGCGAAGATCGATGGTGATGCGATCGTCCTTCACGGCCTGATCGAAGATGATGTTGATGCCGAAGGCGTTGCCGAGGGCGCGGTAGATGTCCTTGACCGGCGTGTCGCGCGAGAACGTCAGCGTGATCGGCTCGTTGGACGAGGGATTGAGCTGCGGCGGCTGGGCCTTGGTGATCGCCGACTGCGCGCGCTTCTTGATTTCATCGACCGAGACCTGCTCGAACGTGGCCTGCTGGTATTGGCTGATCAGCTCCAGCGCATGCGACAGCTCGATGACCGCGAACTGATTCGTCGGATCGAGTTTCACCGTGAGCTGCAGTTCCGTCGAGGCCAGCTGGGCCAGGCGGGCCTGGTCGACGCCTCGGGCCTGCCGCGCGGCGGCGCCGAGGGTCTTGCCCTTCTCGAAGTGCACGCGCGAGGCTTCGAGACGCGCCCGTCCGAGGGCCACCTGGTAGCGGCGGTTCTCCGGCGAAACCTCGAGCGCCCGCTCGTATTCGACGACCGCCGCGTCCCAGTTCTTTTCGAGCTCCGCCGCGCGCGCCTTGTTGAAGGCGTTGTAGCTGACGCACGACGAAAACATCAGCGCGATCAGAAGGGTCGACGTAGCTGCTTTCAATCGTTGATTCATCATGTTGTTCCTGTGACGCTCTGCGCCGTGATTGGTCACTGGCCGAGCACGATGCGCTGGCGGACATCCGGCGGGAATCCGACGAAGCCGATCTCCGCCGACTCGATGCCGATCCCCCGCAGAATGAATTTGCCGTCGATCACGTCTCCCACGCGGGCGTTGATGATCTCGCCCTCGCGAGTGAACGTGGCGATCGGATTGTTCGGCTGGCCGAACATGCCGATGAATTTGTAGTTGAACGGCGGAGGAACCGGCGGCGGCGGCGGCGGCGGCGTCTCGGGCCCCGTTTCGCAGGCCGTGCCGATGCCGTCGCGATCGATGTCCTGCTGGTCGGGATTGGCCATGGCCGCGCAGTTGTCGCGGAAATCGGGCACGCCGTCCTTGTCCTGATCGGGCGGCGGGGGAGGTGGCGCGGGCGGCGGGGGCGGCGGCGGAGGAGGCGGCTCGTAATACGAGAAGATGTTCCGCTCGCTCTTGTAGCTGCCGCTGTCGGCATCGAGCAGATCGAGTCGCACCGGCTCCACGCCGGGCGTGCTCACTTCATGCACTGCCCGCGGCGTGCGCAGCGGAACGGCCGCGGTCTCGGTATGGCGCGCCTCCGGCGACGCGAATGTGTAAATCGCGAACACGGCGATGATCAGCACGGCCGCGGCAGTCCAGGTCTTCCAGTTCATCCAGTCCATCACAGCCGTTTACTCGCGGCCGATTTCTCGTCGCGGAAAAGCGTCTTCAAATGAAGGTTGAGCGACAGCGTGTCTCCCTCGGCGGTCGAGAGCCCGATCTGATCGATGATCACGAACTGCCGCGAGAGCTCGAGCAGATTGATCAGGCGCCGCACCTGCTCGTACGTTCCTTTCACCCCGAACCCGATCCCCACTTCGCTCGCGCCGATGGAGGCCTTCCGCTGGCGCATCGCTTCCGGATCGGCGGCCTTGTCGCGATTGAAGCCGTACGCCGCCGGCGTCAGGCTGCTGGCCAGGGCCAGCCGCTTCACTTCGGCGATGAGCTGCGTGAAGCGCTCGGTCTGCGTCGACCAGTGCTCGTCGAACACCTGCTGCACGTCGCGCTGGATCTGGCGATAGCTCTGATACGTCCGCTCCGCCTTCAATCGCGCGGCGTGGGCTTGTTCGAGCTGCGCCTCTTTCTGCGACAGCTCCTGTTCGCGATCGTCGAGACGCGACTGATAGCGCACCCGGTAGGTGAAGAAATAGATCGTGTTCGCCGCGAGGAGCAGGCCGAGAACGATGAGCAGCACGCGCCGTTCACGCCAGATCATCGGGCACTCCTCATCGTGACCGCCGGCGGGCGGTACTGGGCGCTCAGATTGAACTTGTAGCCGCCGGCTTCGGTCAGCTGCTCGCTGCCGGGAAACGGATTCGCGAACTGCGGGTCGGCGTTCATCCGGTTGATCGTGGCGATCATCCCGTTCGGTCCCTTGGCCTCGAAGTCGAGGGCCAGGCCGATCGTGCCGTCGCCGCTGAACGAGGGCGCGACGGACACCAGCCGCACGTCCTGCGGCAGCACCGACTCCAGTTCATCGAGCAGCGTGCTCCACGAGAACGCGCGCTCGGCGAGCTTCGCGTTCACGAAACGCGTCTGGGCATCGAGCATGGCCAGATCGAGATTGCGGAGCTGGCGCTCGGCGATCTCCTGGCGCTGCTTTTCCTGCCGGGTCTGCGACTCGAGCTGTTCGATCTTCGTGCTCGTGGCCCGGGTGTCGTGCTCGTAGCGATAGTAGGTCTCGATGTTGTTCAACATCAGAAACGCCGTGAGCAGAGACATCGCCACCACGACGACGTAGACCGGCCGGTAGTCCCGATAGGGATGCGACGCGAGATTGAGATGGATCGGCTTCACCCGGTGAATACTCCTGTGCAGGCGGTCAGCTCGGCATCGAGGCCCTGGACGTCGGCAGGAACATCATCGACGAAGTCGCGCACGGAGACCGTGCGCACCTGCGTATTGAACTCGGAGGCCAGCGTGGCGCTGACGTTCGTGCCGGCGCGCTCGCCGGCCACGTAGCAGTTTGCGAATCCCTGGGCGTTGAGCGTGTCTCGCAGATAGCTGGCCGAGAGACGCAGTTCCTGTTCCAGCGTGCGGTCGCCGCCGAGGTTGCGCGAGCGGATGAACAGCGGCTGCGCGCCGCGGAACACCGCCGTGGTGAAGTCTTGGTCACGGATGTAGACGAACAGGCGGTCCGCCTCCGTCTCGCCTTCGCGCACGGTGATGGCGTTCCAGATGTTGAGACCCGCCGGCTCGATGAGGATCACTTCGAATCCCGCCGCGGCGAACACGCGCTCGATGGACGAGAGCGTGGCGTCGAGCGCGCTGATGGCGAGCACTTTCGCGCCCTGGCTGCCGCGCGAGAGGACGCTGTACGAGAGCCGGAGCTGCTCGGGCGGGATCGGGAGCGTACGCTTCAGGCTCCAGCGCACGACGTCGAGCGCCTCGCCGTTGCCGTTCTTCGGCAGCGACGGCAGATCCATGATGTTGATGCGGAACCAGGAGTCGGGCAGGAGCAGCGAGACGTGCTCCCACTTTCCCGTTTCGTTCCGCAGTCTTCGCAGCCCCTCGGCCAGCGACGCTTCGTTCGCCAGCTGCGGCGTCACCATCGACGGCGTGAACGTGCCGCTGGCCAGGCGATAGCTCTTCGCCTGCACGATGCGCGGACCCTTCTTGCCGCGGCCGAACCGCGCGTGAACGAGCGAGTCGCTGTCGAGGACGAGGACGTCGGGTGGAAAGGATCTGGCCATGATTAGAAGGCAGAAGGCAGAGGGCAGAGAGCAGAAGTCAGAACGAGAGCACGACGCGCACGCGGCGCGCCGTTTCTCACTTCTGCCTTCTGCCTTCTGCCTTCTGCCTTCATGCTTTACTCGACGAACGTAACCTTATTGATCTCGCGAAGAGTGGTCTGCCCTTCCATCACTTTCAGCAGCGCCGACTCGCGGAGGAACGTCATTCCTTCTTCTTTGGCGGTCTTCTTGATCTCCGAGGCGGGGCGGCGGTCGAGAATCATGCCTCGAATACGATCGGAGAGATCGAGAAGTTCCGAAATTGCCGAGCGTCCGTGGAAGCCGGTGCCGTTGCACTCCAGGCATCCCGCGCCTTCGTAGAACGTGCGCTCGCGATAATCGGCCGGATCGAGTCCCGACTCGACCAGGAACGTATCCGGATACTTCGCCTCGTGCTTGCAGTACTCGCAGATCCGGCGCACCAGGCGCTGGGCCAGCACGCAGTTCAGCGCGGAGACGAAGTTGTAGAGATCGACCTTCATGTTCAGGAAGCGGCCGAGCACGTCGACGACGTTGTTCGCGTGCACGGTGGTGAAGACGAGGTGGCCGGTCAGCGCCGACTGCACGGCGATCTGCGCGGTCTCCTCGTCGCGGATCTCGCCGACCATGATCTTGTCGGGATCGTGGCGGAGGATCGAGCGCAGTCCGCGCGCAAACGTCAGTCCCTTCTTCTCGTTCACCGGAATCTGGGAAATGCCGCGCAGCTGATACTCGACCGGATCCTCGATGGTGATGATCTTGTCTTCCGACGACTGGATCTCCGAGAGCGCCGCGTAGAGCGTGGTGGTCTTGCCCGAGCCGGTGGGGCCGGTGACCAGCACCATGCCGTACGGCTCCTTGATGAACTTGCGGAAGCGCACCAGCATCGCCTCGTCGAAGCCGAGGATGTCGAGGCGGAGGTTCTTGAACTCCTTGCTCATCGACTCCTTGTCGAGAATACGGATGACCGAGTCCTCGCCGTGGGCGGTGGGGATGATCGAGACGCGGAAGTCGATCGTGCGGCCGGTGATGCGGAGCTTGAAGCGGCCGTCCTGCGGCACGCGCTTCTCGGCGATGTCGAGCTCCGACATGATCTTGATGCGGGAGATGATCGTGGAGTGATGGCGCTTGTCGATCGGATCGAGCGCTTCGTAGAGCACGCCGTCGATGCGGTACTTGACCACCACCTCGTTGTCGCGGGTCTCGATATGAATGTCCGAGGCCCGGCGCTGGATGGCGTTGAACACGATCGAGTCGACGAGCTTGATGATCGGCGACGTCTCCTGCTGGGTGATGGAGTCGATCGTGACCGTCTCTTCGCCTTCTTCATCCTCGGCGACGAGCTGCATGCGGAAGCCTTCCGTGGCCTCGTCGAGGACGCGCTGCGTCGACTCCGAGCGCTGCAGCTTGTCGCGGATCGCCGCCGGTGAGGCGACTTTCACGCGCAGCGGCGCGCCGAGGAGCAGCTCCAGCTCGTCGAGCTTCAGCACGTCCGTCGGATCGCCGACCACGATCGCGATGTGATCGTCCTCGCGATGCTCCGGCAGGAACTGATAACGGATCATCAGGTCGAGCGGGATGTTCTGGAAGAGCTGATGATCGACCTGGAAGTGATCCAGATCGACGAAGGGAAATCCATACTGCTCCGCCAGCCGGCGGGCGCGCGAAGCCTCGCCGGTCGGATCGGCGTTCTTGTACAGCGTGCGGTTCGGATCAGCGACCATATTCGAATCTCAGATGGCGGATGGCAGATGGCAGACGGCAGAAGACCCGCAGTTTTTCCTGGGTGCTTCTTCTTCTGCCCTCTGCCCTCTGCCGTCTGCCATCTATCCTTGTCCCCCGACTGTCGAGAGGCGGAAGAGCGGGAGGTAGAAGGCGTACAACAGCACGGCGATGACGATGCCCATGAACACGAGGATGATCGGTTCGATCGCGGACACCATCCGTGACAGCCGGGCCTCGATTTCCTCATCGTAGAACTCGCTCACATTGGCGAGCATTTCCGTCAATGCGCCGGTCGACTCTCCGACCTTGATCATCTCCACGGCCAGGTCGCTGATGACCCCGGTGTTGTCGAGCGAGCGCCACAGCGGCTCGCCCTCGCGGACGTTCTGCACGATGCCGCTGATTTTCGTGGCCACGAGCTGGTTGGTGATCGACTGCGAGGCGATCTCGATGGACGGAACCATCGGCGTGCCGCCGGCCAGGAGCGTGCCCAGCGACTGCGTGAACTGCATGATCGCGAAGCGGTGCAGCACGCCGCCCACCAATGGGATGCGCAGCTTGATGCGGTCCCACAACAGGCGGCCCGAGCTCTTGACCCAGCGGTTGAGGAGGAACGCGCCGGCGACCGCGACGAGGACGACCACCACGATGTTGTCGCGCAACAGCTGCGCGAAGGTGATCGTCAGCTTGGTGAACCACGGCAGCTCCGCGCCGAAGCCCTCGAAGAATTCGGCGAACTTCGGGATGACGTAGGTGAGCATCACGAAGATCATCGCGGATGAGAGGACCACCAGGACGGCCGGATAGATCAGCGCGCCGACCACGCGGCGGCGCAGGTTGGCGATCATCTTCTGATAGCGGAGGAAGCGTTTGAGGACGCCTTCCATGTCGCCCGAGCGCTCGCCCGCGCGGAGCGAGGTCGAGTAGATCGGAGGGAAGACGTCGCCGTACGCGGCGAAGGCATCGGAGAGGGCCACGCCGGAGGTGATCTTCTCGCGGATCTCGGAGAGGATCTCGCGGAAGCGGACGTCCTTCTGGCGCTCGAGCATGATGTCGAACGACTGCACGATGGGCAACCCGGCGCGCACGAGGGCGAGCAGTTCCTGGTTGAAGAGCAGGAAGCGGTCGGTGGAGATGCCCTTTCCGAAGCGCGGCAGAAAGTCGCGCACGCTGACCGCGCCGCGCCGGGCCTCGAAGACGTGCATCCCCATGCGCCGCATCTCGTCCTGCGCCGCGCGCAGGGTGTTGGCGCGGACATGGCGCTCGAGCACTTCCCCTTCGGGCGTTCCGACTCTGACGATGAATTCCGGCATTTCGTTCGTTCTGCTTCGTTTAGGACGGGCGAGGTGTGGAAACGTTCGGCTGTACAACCACTCCGGCCACGACGTCGATTCCGGGGGCGGGGAGGGCTTCGGGGTGGGGGTGGGAGGCGGGGGTGTCAGATGAAGCTCGCCGCTTCCATCCACAGCAATACACCGGCGAGGAAGAACGCGACGGCACATCCGAAGTGGTGCAGCCACTGCCCGACGGTTCCCCAGCCGCGCGTTACTTTTCGTCCTTGAGGTGCAGCTCGTGTTCGAAAAGTCTTTGGATGTCACTCTCGAGTCGCGCGAACTGCAATGCTTCGCGGAAGCGGATCCACACGTGCGCGTGCGATCGCGCGTTCTGCGAACATCATCGGGTAATGAGCGAGTAGTTCCTCGATCGGGCCTGCGCCAACCCAAGCGAGGTAGATATCAGGGAACGGAAGTTCGAGCACCCGCTCGATCACGGCCCATGCCGTTTGAGCGTCTGTTCCGATGAGCGATTCGATTGCGTCCCAAGCGCCATCGTCAGCACGTTCGTGCGTCAGGTATTCGGTAATGTACGCGGCTGCCAGTTGATCGATCTGATGCTTCTCCATGGTCATCACGGGATCCCCGGAGCCACTCGCCCGCCAGCCCTGAGACCTCGGCCGCCCAGGAACAAGCCTATCCAGTTCCGAGGGTCGTTCATGAAGCGATTTACCGCATCCATGTTCCTCGCAGCGCGCGTTGCCAATGATCACGCCACTCGTCCCAGTCGTACTCGGGATAGTCTTCGTTAAGCAGCCGCCGCGCATCCTGGAAGCCAGCAGGATTGCCCATCAATCGTCACCGATCCCTGCTCCGCCGGCGTCGCGAACGACGACGTCGACTCCGACCTCTCGCCGTCAGCGGGATTTCCCGGGAAGTCGTACCCGACGCGCACGACCGTATTGCCCTCGTCCGGCGCGGGTGCGTTCCCCTCATGGATGATCTCGAAACTCGTGATGCTCGGCGGCGGGAACGCGGCTCGAGCGGGAGCCGTGCACACCAACAGAATGAGAAGAGTCGCCGCGCAAGCGAGTCTCATCGAATTCTCCCTCATCCGGTTAGACACGCTTCCCGTCGTGTGGTGGCGAACGAGGATTACAATTCAGCACCACGAGACCGATGAGACGCATCGCCATCGCTGCCGCCTGGCTGATTGGAGCGACGGTTCCGCTCCTGATGGCAACCGTGTTTCTCTTCGGCTGCTGCGTGCTGCCGTTCCATCGCGTGGTGCATCGATTGATGCCGCTGTGCAATATGGCGGCGGATGTTCTTC
>Ga0105242_10004825_pt1 | contig 10437 bp, 9 predicted proteins | sample KBSM24metaG_FD_81521 | JGI IMG/M metagenome (GOLD analysis project Ga0105242, IMG submission 81521) | Miscanthus rhizosphere microbial communities from Kellogg Biological Station, Michigan, USA - KBS M2-4 metaG | ecosystem: Host-associated > Plants > Roots > Rhizosphere > Soil | place: Michigan... | reverse complement strand
GAAATTTTGCATTTTTTTGTGAAATCCATAGCCGAAGGCGCTATGGATGAGTAAAAAAGTGCGAAAGATCGCGAATAGATCCTTGAGGCTGAGTCGGATCGAACCAAAAACTCAGGTTAATATGTGCTTCATGGACATTCCAAAGGATATCGCATATTCGCTGTATTGATAGACCTGTTTTAAGTTCTAAAAATTTGGCCATCATGAGCCACATAAAACAAAGTAAAACATGGGATTTGATAGCATCATGATAAGCATAGCCTTAGTGCGGTTTTCACGCACTAAGTGAAGTCGTAACTTTATGAATTACAATTGATTATGCTTTTTCAGGGGTGACAGTTTCTATTTTTGGCAGAAGTCGGGAAACCACAACAGCGATGATACAAAAAGAGATCAGATCGATGCTGCTGCCGGCGCCGCTTTCCTGATACCCTGATGCTCTGCCGATTTTTCGATTCAATCGGGTTCAACTTTTGGACCTCCAGAATTTTGAACTCGAAAAGCGACTAAAATAACCCCGAAGTGAGATGAACCTCGGGTTAAGACAAGCTCTAAGAAGGTGTTATAATATTCAGTTGCAGTTGATTTTGTGGTTCTTTTAAGCCGATTTTCGATTCAAATCAAAATTTTGGGGGCATATATACTTGTCGTATTGCCCCCAAAATTTTGAAATCTAAAGGCGACCAAAATAATCCCAAAAAGCGACTAAACCTGAATTTTATAACACCCTCTAAATGGGTATTACAATTTCTAAAAGATTTACGCGTTGACTTTGCGTTTCTCGATGTAATCGATGACATCGGAAACAGTCTTCAGTTTCTCCGCATCTTCTTCCGAGATTTCGAAGCCAAATCGTTCTTCGAAAGTCATGATGAGTTCAGTGAGATCGAGCGAGTCTGCGTTGAGATCTTCGACGAAGGACTTCTCCGGCGCCACATCGGCAGCATCGACTCCGAGCTGCTCGATGATAATTTCAATGACTTCTTGTTGTATTGTCATAATTGTTCCTAATGTTAATGAAAAAAAATTCCTACATGACCATTCCACCATCGACCGCGATCACCTGTCCAGTGACATAGCTCGATAAATCACTTGCTAAGTACAAGGCTGCTTGAGCGATATCGCGAGGCTGACCGATACGACTAAGCGGGATCTTCGTCAGGATTTGTTCCTTGACTTGAGGCGTTAAACCATCCGTCATCTGAGTCTCGATATATCCGGGAGCGATGCAGTTGGCCCGTATGCCGCGGCCAGCCAGTTCTTTTGCCAGCGACTTTGTAAATCCGATCATGCCCGATTTGGATGCGGCATAATTGACTTGTCCTGCATTTCCCATCAAACCGATCACGGATGTGATATTGATGATCGATCCCGCTCTCGATTTCATCATAGGGCGGCAAAGGGCGCGGCAAGTGTTATAGATCGATTTTAAATTCACCTCGACGACTCGGTCCCAATCCTCTTCACTCATCCGCATCAGGAGGTTGTCTCGGGTTATCCCTGCGTTATTGACGAGGATGTCGATCTTTCCCCATTCCTCTACGAGTTTGCCGATCGCCTCTTCGACTTCTTTCGTCTTTGCAACATCAAGGAGAAAATAGCGGATTTTCTGCTCCGGATCGGCTTTTACCTTTTCAATTTCGAGAACCGTTTGCTCGGCCCGTTCTTTGTTCGTGCCGCAAATCGCCACATTGGCGCCTTGCTCGGCAAAAAGAGAAGCAATCGCTTTTCCGATTCCGGCAGTTCCGCCTGTGACAAGGGCAGTTTTTCCTTTTAACAATTGCTGCATAACATCTCTCCGATGCGTTCTAAGTCTTCGACCTTATCTATGGATACAGTTGGAGCGGCGATTCCGATCTTTTTATTGAGTCCTGCAAGAGTTCTGCCGCATCCGATTTCTAGAAATAGTTCGATCCCGACCATAGATCGGATCCCCTGATCCCAACGTACGGAATGCGTGACTTGGGCAGTCAGGTTGCGTCGGATCTCCTCTGTGCAATGGACAAAATCGCCAGGGACATTCATGACGAAGCCCACTTTAGACTCGCGGATAGGAATAGCTGTGATAAACGGAGCGAGTCCGTCTTGAGCGGACTGCATGAGGCCGCTATGAAAGGCACCATGGACAGTCAACGGCAGAACTCGTTTTGCGCCGATCGCTTTCAATGGCAGGGCGGCCTTCTGCACTCCATCTTTCGTTCCTGAAATGACAATCTGTCCAGGGCAGTTGTAATTTGCGATCCATACATCGGACCATCCCTGAAGCGCTTTTTCGACATCCTTGGCATCTAGTCCAAGTACGGCTGCCATCGCGCCAGAGGTCCTCTCGCAAGCCTGGTTCATCAGGCGCGACCGTTCGCGGACCAACTTCAAGGTATCCTGAAAGCCCAACCGTCCGGAGGCATAAAGGGCGGTATACTCGCCTAAACTCAAGCCAGAACAAACTGACGGCCGCAATTCAGGAAACTGGGTTTCAATTGTTCTAAGAATCGCTGCGCTCGTGACAAAGATCCCTACTTGGCTATATTTCGTCTGTGTCAATAAATCTTCAGGACCCTCGAATACGATTTGGGACAAACATTCGTTCATCAGATCGTCCGCTTCTTCGAAAATCTCTCTAGCCGCTGCGAATGAAGCGGCGAAATCTTTCCCCATTCCGGGATATTGAGTTCCCTGTCCAGGGAAAAGATAGGCCTTATTCATTATGCAAAACTGCAGCTCCCCATGTGAAACCGGCGCCGAAGGCGGTCAGTAAAATCTTTTCTCCGGGTTTCGCCATCTCCGCTCTCAATAATTCATCGAGGGCGATCCCGACCGACGAGGCCGAAGTGTTGCCATATTTATGGACTGTTTTAAATATCCGCTCAGGAGGAAGATGCTCGAACCGCTTGGCCATCGCATCGATGATCCGGATATTGGCCTGATGAGGAATGACCCATGCGATCTCTTTTTCATCGACTTTTGCAGCCTCAAGACATTCCTTGCTCGCCGATTCCATGCGCCGGACAGCGTGTTTGAAGACTTCATTTCCGGCCATTTTGATATAATGCTGGCTGCTCGCGACGGAATCGGCAGTGGCCGGCTGCCGGCAGCCGCCTCCCGGCATACCTAGCAGTTCCGCCTGCTCTCCATCGGCCCCCAACCTTACGGTTTCTATGACAAGCCCTTTTCCTTCGAGAGAGACGACACAAGCGGCCGCGCCGTCGCCGAAGAGAATGCAAGTAGAGCGGTCCTTATAATCGGTGATCGACGAGAGCTTGTCCGGAGCGACAACTAAAATATTTCGGTAGGCGCCGGATTCAACCCATGCCTTTGCCATCGAAAGAGCATATAAATAGCCGGTGCATGCGGCTTGAACATCGACCGCCCCTGCTGATTTAGCTCCAATCTGATCCTGGATCAAGCACGCAGTACTGGGAAAGATATAATCAGGAGTGATCGTTGCGACGATGATGAAATCGATCTGATCCGGAGTCAACTCCGCATCGGCGATCGCCATGCGAGCAGCGGCTGTTCCCATAGTGGAGGAATACTCCTGAGGTCCGGCCAGCCGCCGTTCCTTCATCCCGGTCCTGGAAACGATCCAATCATCCGATGTCTCCACCATCCGCTCGAGGTCGGAGTTCGTCAATACCCTCTCGGGAAGATAGGAGCCGGTTCCAATAATTTTTGCTTTCCTATTCATTTTTTGAATTCTTTATCAATGGGACCTAGTCTACCTGAAACCCCTTTAAAAAGAAAACGGCAAGAAAAAACTTAAAGCATTCCCCTTCAATTTCTGATTTGATATCGTAACTCTCTATGGAAAAGCTCCCCGCAGACCTCCTGGCTCTCATCTCGTACTTGAAAAAGCTTCCCGGCGTCGGCATCCGCACCGCGGAACGGTTCGCGTTCGAATTCCTAGGCTGGCCGAAAGAGGATCTGGAAGCCTTTTCTAAACTTTTGAAAAACGCGCCAGAAACAGTCCCTCCCTGCCCTGTATGCGGCTGCTTGACGGACAGAACCAAATGTTCATTTTGCGAAAGCGAAGCCCGCGACACGGAGCAGCTCTGCATCATTTCCACGCCTCGGGATGTTTTTGCGATCGAAGCGACGAGATGCTACCGCGGCCTGTACCATGTCATTGAACATCTCCTCTCTCCTCTCGACGGCCGGCATGCCTCCATGTTGCGCCTCGACCGGATCGAAGACCGAATCGCGAAACATCCGATTCGCGAAGTGATCATCGCATTCGATTCCACTTTGGAAGGCGATACCACTGCCTTATTCCTGAAAAAACACCTGATTTCCCGGCCTGAACTCAAAGTTTCCCGCCTGGCGTTCGGCCTGCCGGTCGGCAGCAGTCTCGAATATATCGACGGCGGGACGCTCACGCGCGCGCTCGCCGGCCGTCAAATCTTTTGACTAATTGAGTTCACTTTTCTATAATCAGTCGATCCAAGGACTGGCCCTGATCATGCAGAACCGAGATCGCTTACTGAAATCTAAGATTCTCTATTCGTTGCTCTTTGCAACGATGACAGCTCCGCTCATCGGCGCAGAACTCTATGACGATAAAAAAGTTTCCCACATCGAAATCGTCATCGATACGCCTGAGGAGTCCAGAGTCGATCCGACGCCAATCCTCTCTCGTATGAAAACTCAGGAAGGCGATAACTTTTCTCAGTCGATTTTTGACAACGATCTAAAGACCCTGTCTGAAGAATACGAACGAGTCGATCCTTCCCTATCCCTCAAAAACGGGCAGGTCTCCATCGAGATCCATATCACCCCAAGACCTGTGATCCACCAAATCGAGTGGAGCGGAAATAAGCAGTTCCGGACTTCGACTCTGCAAGAACAGCTCGATATCAAGCCCAATACCATATTCAACCGCCAGAAATTCAACAAGGCGTTCAATAAGGTTAAGGAATATTACTTTAAGAAGGGCTACTTCGAATCGCAGCTTTCCTATTCCCTCCGGCCCATTCCCGGAACGAACGAAGTTGATGTCCTAATCGATGTGCAGGAAGGAAATCCAGGCTATATCAAGGAAATCGTATTTTCCGGGTTCTCTAAAGATGAGCAAAAAGCGCTCGAAGAACAGATGTACTTGAAAAAGTATAACTTCATTCTCAGTTGGATGTCGGGAACCGGAATCTATCGCGATGAAGCCTTAGAACAAGACCGGATGACCCTTCTCAATTATCTCCATAATGAAGGGTATGCCGATGCAAAGGTCGATATCAAACACTACGAAGATCCTAAAAGCGGTAAGCTGATCATTGAAATCGACGCCGACAAAGGACAGCTGTACCGATTCGGCGCCATCCATTACGAAGGGAACACCTTAATCTCTACCGCGGACCTGCAGAAACGAGCGATCGCAACGGAAGGCGCCCCTTTCTCGCCTGACACGATGCGCGAGACTAGCCAGGCAATCAAAGATTTCTACGGCCAAAAAGGATACATCGACACGAGCGTCCAATTCGAAGCGACCCTTCAGGAAAACGAACCGGTGTTCAACGTCGATTATTCAATCGATGAAGGGCAGCAATACAAAATCGGGCTTGTCCACATCTTCGGAAACACTTCGACGAAGAGCAACGTGATTCTCCGCGAATCGCTCCTCGTGCCCGGAGAGACTTTCGATTCGAGAAAACTGAAGGCAACGCAGCAAAGGCTCGAAGCGGTCGGCTATTTCAAAAGCGTCAATGTCTATGCAGTCCGCAATCCGGACGACGCGGCTTTAGGCGATAACTATCGAGACGTCTATATCGAAGTCGAAGAAACCACCACAGGAAACGTCAGCCTCTTCATGGGATTCAGTTCCGTCGACGATGTCTTCGGAGGACTGGATCTGACCGAGAGGAACTTCCGCATCGGAGGCTTCAGCAAAGCTCTGATCGGCAAGATCAGCGAACTGAGAGGCGGAGGCGAGTATTTCCACGTCCGCGGAACGGTCGGTAAAAAGCAAAACAACATCCTCATCTCCTGGATGAATCCCTATGTCAATGACACCCTTTGGCGCTTAGGGGTCGAATTGAGCCAAACCTACAGCAATGACCTTCAAGAGAATGTGAACGTGAAAACCTATGGGGGTTCGGTCTATACGAATTACCCGCTCTCTCAATTTTGGACTGTCGGCATGCGCCAGCGGCTCCGCCATTCTTTTGACCATTTGACACTCAATCCGTATGACAATTCTCCGGAAGCAGAAGTCTCTGTCGAGGCGCAGAGGAATCTCGTCGATCAAAAAGGGATGATCTCCGCATTCAGCGGCAACCTGAGCTATGATTCTACCGACAATCCTTTTAAGCCGCGGCGCGGGTGGCGATCCTACTTCGAAACCGAAATCGCAGGCATCGGCGGCCAATATCAATTTTTCAAAACAAGTTACTTGAATAGTCTCTATTTCCCAATTTGGAAGAAGGGAACGATCAAGTTGCGCGCCGATTTCAAATACCTGATCCCCTTTGGGAAAACCGACCGCAACCACGTCCCTTACAGCGAGCGTTTTTTCCTAGGCGGCGACAATACGGTCCGCGGCTATAAGCCATTCCTCCTCGGCCCCGTCATCCATCTTCGCGACTGGACTGGAACAAACCGAGCAACCAATACTCCAAAGGGTGGCCTTTCCTCAAGCCTTGTTTCTCTTGAATATAATCAAGAGATCATCCGGATGCTCGATGTCTTCGCATTCTGCGACGTCGGCAGCGTCGAGTTCGATTCATTTGCCATCAACCATGTCCGGCCAACTGCCGGTGTAGGCGTGCGCATCGATATCGGGAACAGAACTCCGATCATGGTCGGATGGGGCATTCCACTTGTCAAAAAAGACCGGCACAACCATAAATGGCAGAAAGTATTTTTCTCCATGGGCGGGCAATTTTGAAAAATCATTCCCCGATCAGAGGGTGTTATAAAATTCAGGTTTCGTCGCTTTTGGGGATTATTTTGGCTGCTTTTCGACTTCAAAATTTGGGAGCAATATCGACAAGTATATATGCCCCCCAAAACTTTGAATCGAAAATCGGCTCAAAAGAACCTCAAAATCAACTGAAACTGAATATTATAACACCCTCTAAGAAGGGATTTAACCAATTGCAAAGGAGCAATCATGCGTAAACATTTATTTTCGGCAGCAGCATTATTCGCCCTGATGACGGGACCGGCATTTGCTGACGATTCCTCTCTCATTGGCGTCGTAAATTTCTCGAACTGCATTACCGACTCAAAAGCGGGAAAAAAAGAGCAGGAGAATATGGAAAATCTCCGTAGGCAGATGTCATCCCTTATCGAGAATACCGAAAAAGAACTGCATGAATTAACCGCGAAGTTCGAAGACACTGAATATCTTGACAGTCTTTCCCCAAAGGCCGAAGAGGATCTCAAAGTCAAACATCAAACGCTCCAAGAAGATTTAGGCCGCTACCAGCAGCAATTCTATCAAGTACTCCAGCATGCCCAATATCAGATGGTCCAGAAGATGAGCGGCACGATTGCTATGGCTTCAGAAAAAATCGCGAGAGAGAAAAACCTCAACTACGTGATGAATCGCGAAGCTTGCTTCTATATCCGTCCCGATCTCGATGTAACGGAATTGGTAGTAGCGGAAATGGACAAATCATTCGAACAAGATTCCAAGTCGAACAAGCTCTCCGATAATACCGATGATTCTCTTCAGCTCGATGCGATCAATGACTCGGTTCTCGATCAGGCCGGCTGATGACTTTTACTTTAGCTGAGTTGGCGGCCCATACGGCCGCCCAGCTTATCGGAGATCCGAATGCACGGATCATGGGCATCAACACTCTGGACGAAGCAACCCAGGACGATGCATCTTTCTTAGCAAATCCCCGATATGCTCATGCGATGAAGCAATCGGCAGCCGGTGTCATCTGCGTGGCACCCGGGATTGCTTTGCCTGAAGGGAGAAATTACCTCGTATCGGATAATCCCTCCAAAGTATTTCAAAAAATTGCCGAATTGCTATTGCCCATCGGGAAATCGGGCTTCGCAGGCATTCATCCTACCGCAGTCATCCATGAAACTGCGAAAATCCATAAAAGCGTACAGGTAGGACCTTATGCAATCATAGACCGAGATGCGAAAATCGACGAAGGAACGGTCATTGGCGCCCACGTCTCTATAGGCTATGAAGTTCAAATTGGCTCACATTGTTATTTCCACCCTTCCTCAGTCGTCCGCGAAAAGTGCAAAATCGGCAATCGAGTGATCTTGCAACCGGGCGCCGTGATCGGCTCATGCGGATTCGGCTTTATACCCGATGCCGCAGGCCGCCATCAAAAGCTCGAGCAGCTGGGCATCGTCATTTTGGAAGACGATGTAGAAATCGGCGCAAATTCGACCATCGACCGGTCGCGTTTCAAGGCAACGATCATCCGCCGCGGGACGAAAATCGACAATCTCTGCCAAATCGCGCATAACGTCGAGATCGGACAACACAATGTCATCGCAGCTCAGACAGGGATTGCAGGCTCAACCAAAACAGGCAAATATGTCATGCTGGGCGGGCAAGTGGGAGTCGTAGGCCACGTCGAACTGGAAGACGAAGTCATGGTCGCTAGCCGAGGGGGCATCAGTAAATCCCTCAAAAAGGGCAAATACCGCGGCAGCCCGGCCATACCCATTCAAGAATTCCACAGGCATGAAATACATCTCCGCAGGATCGAAGAGTACGTTGAGCGGATCAAAGAATTAGAAAAGAAAGTAAATACCCACTCCACTTGAAAAAAAAGTTGGGAGTTTGGCATCGACCCCTGTGCTGCATCTCTCCGTGGACGCAAATTATACCATTGAGGAAGTTGCAAAAAACACACCCGATGTAGTGCCAAAAACCGTTTAATATTCGCAATATCAAAAATTAGTATTTCCATGAGAATATATGCGATTATATCAAAATTCTTAAGCTTCTTTAAACATGCATATTTCTACTCTTCTGTTTTTTTATCTCTTCACACTTGTGCTGCAGCAACTACAGCCTATGTCGTAAATCAGACCTCGGATAACGTCTCTGTGATCGATACGACAACCAACATTGTTATAGCGACAATTCCAGTGGGAATTAACCCTGCGTACCTTGCAATCACACCGGATGGTGCACGTGTCTATATCTCAAATTTTTCTTCGACTCATGTCTCTGTGATCGATACGACAACCAACATTGTTATAGCGACCATTCCAGTGGGACTTAGCCCTGGTTACCCTGTAATCACACCGGATAGTGCACGCGTCTATGTCGGAAATACTTTTACGAATAACGTCTCTGTGATCGATACGACAACCAACATTGTTATAGCGACCATTCCAGTGGGAATGCGACCCGGTGTCTCTACAATCACACCGGATGGCGCACGCGTCTATGTCACAAATATTAATTCGAATAACATCTCTGTGATTAATACGACAACAAATAGTGTTATAGCGACAATTCCAGTGGGAATTGACCCTGGTATCTCTGCAATCACACCTGATGGCGCGAGGATTTATGTCGCAAATGTGAGCTCGAGTAACGTCTCTGTGATTAATACGACAACAAATAGTGTGGTAGCGACAATTCCAGTGGGAGTCTCTCCTCAGTTCTCTGTAATCACACCGGATGGCACACGCGTCTATATCTCAAATACTGTTTCGAATAACATCTCTGTGATCAATACGACAACAAATAGTGTTATAGCGACAATTCCAGTGGGAATTAACCCTGCTGTCTCTGCAATCACACCGGATAGCGCACTCGTCTATGTCACAAATAATAATTCGAATAACGTCTCTGTGATCGATACGACAACAAATAGTGTGGTAGCGACAATTCCAGTGGGAGCCTCTCCTCAGTTCTCTGCAATCACACCGGATGGCACACGCGTCTATATCTCAAATACTGCTTCGAATAACATCTCCGTCATCGATACGGCAACAAATAGCGTGACAACAACAGTTCCAGTGGGACTCGACCCTTTTTTCTTAGTATTCCAAGTTCCCTCTTCCCCCTCTTCCCCCCTAATGGTCACGGCAGCCATAAAGAACGCGCAAGGTTTTGGGATCCGATTTACCTATTACAAACTCTCTTGGAATCCATTTCCGGAAGCGACTAGTTACACGATTTTCCGTAATGGCATGTTTCTTTCACAAACTCAATCGACGCACTATTCAGATACTGCGATTGATCCTAGCCAAGTCTATACTTATGAAATCATCGTGTATGATTCGACAACACAAATCGGCTCAGGCCAAGTACAAATAGGTCCTTTATGAGAAAAATTGTATGCACTTTAGGCATGGCTATATTGTCTTTGAACAACAAAGATTATGAATAATGTGGGGCTCTCTATCAACTGGAGTTTGGACAAAATAGCCGCCTAGCTCGCTGAGTCACAAGTTCGGATAGGGCGACCATTTTGTTCAAATCGGTCTTCGTGGCTAACATCTTGTAGCCAT
>Ga0105242_10004824_pt1 | contig 10438 bp, 6 predicted proteins | sample KBSM24metaG_FD_81521 | JGI IMG/M metagenome (GOLD analysis project Ga0105242, IMG submission 81521) | Miscanthus rhizosphere microbial communities from Kellogg Biological Station, Michigan, USA - KBS M2-4 metaG | ecosystem: Host-associated > Plants > Roots > Rhizosphere > Soil | place: Michigan... | reverse complement strand
TCGAGCGGGAGTGGCGCGTGGCGCGCGCCTGGCTCCACAGTCAATTGACTCCCGGCACGTGACGTCAACGCTCCCGGCCGCGTGCCAGCTCGTCTCTGACCCGCGTGGTCACTTGCCGCGCCTCCTCGGTTTCAAAACGGGAGGATCCGACGACGTGAGCTCTGTCGATTGACGTAAAGAGCGCGCTCATGGCCGAGGAGTCGAGGGTCTGGGCGCCGCGCAGCACTTCCGCCACGTGCTGCAGTTCATGAGCCAGCGTGGCGATACCCTCCGCGGGACTGAGATTCCATCTCAATTGAACCCGCAGTATCGGCAAGCTGCGCGATCCGGCGACGCGATGAAGCAGCGCTCCATCCAGTCCGCGCGGCACCGCCACCGTCGCGTCTAGATAGACGATGCCCGGCAATCCTTCGACTTCGTCGACCAGTTTTTTGAAGGTTGCCGATTGACTGTAGCCTTCGACGATCCAGGCACGAATCACAGCCTGCTCCGATCTGACGTGGTCGAACGCGGCCGCCGGCGATGGTGACGAGAAGACCACCAGCGCCCATACGAATGCTCCACGCATTTTGCGCCCTCTTTGCGAGGGCGCCGCGGTGTCTGTGGGGTGGGCGCGCCTCGGTCAGGGACGCGAGAATTCGGCGGAACCACCGCCATTCGGGCGTAGGATGCAAGGCTAATGGCTGATCCGGTGAGCGCCGAACGCTGGCGGATCGCGACAGCGATCTTTCACGCGGCGTTGGAGCGTCCACCCGATCGGCGGCCGTCGTTTCTGTCGGAGGCGTGCCGGGAGGATCAATCACTCCGCGCCAGCGTCGAGGCACTGTTGGCCGGCGATGAACGGGCAGACGTCGCCGGGGACCTTCTCACTCGCGATCCCGCTGGAGAGCTCGGCCTCAATCAGGCCGCGAACGATTCCTCACTCCTCGCGCCGGGTCAGCGCTTCGGACAGTACCGGATCGAACGTCTGTTGGGGCGGGGCGGTATGGGTGAAGTGTACGAGGCGGAGCACCTCGAGCACGGGCGCCGTATCGCACTGAAGGTGTTGAGTCCGGCCTTGAGCAAGGCGATCGACCGCGCGAGATTCCTGCGAGAGGGCCAGCTGGCCGCGGCGGTGAATCACCCACGCCTCGTGTACGTCTATGGCAGCGAAGACATCTCGGGCATGCCGACGATCGCGATGGAGTTGTTGCCTGGCGGGACGCTGAAGGGGCGGGTCGAGGAGGAGGGTCCGCTCGCGCCCGCCGAGGCGATCGACGTGATCCTCCAGGTCGTCTCGGGACTCGAAGCGGCTCACGACGCCGGCGTCCTCCATCGGGACATCAAACCGTCGAACTGCTTCGTCGATGCCGACGGAACCGTCAAGGTCGGGGACTTCGGCTTGGCGATTCCCGCACTGGACCACACGTCGCTGACGGCAATCGGAACCATTCAGGCGACGCCGCAATTCGCCTCCCCCGAGCAGCTCCGCGGCAGGCCGCTTGACGTGAGGTCGGACATCTACGCGGTCGGCGCCACGCTGTACTACCTCCTCACCGGCCGGCCACCATTCGACGATCGCGAGTTGATGGCACTGGTCTCGCGCATCGCGACAGATTCGCCGACCTCACCGCACGATGTGCGGCCGGAGGTTCCGAAGCCGTTGGCTGCGGTGGTCCTGCAGTGTCTCGCGAAGGATCCGGCGCATCGGCCGGCGAACTATCGCGTGCTCGTGAAGATGCTCGAGCCCCTCGATTCGGCCGCCAGGGCACCCGCGCCGCTGGGGATCCGGACTGCCGCCCATATCTTCGACAACTTTTTCTCGATCTTCCTGCCGGTCAACATCCTGTTGGGAACGTTCGTGGATCTGGCGAGACCATCGTCGCTGTTCGACGCGAAGTCCGCCTTGCTTCCGTTCTGTGCGATGTCCTACTTTGCGATCACCGAAGGGGTGTGGGGTGCATCGCTCGGGAAGACATTGTGTGGGCTCCGGGTGGTCACGGAAAGCGGCGCGCCGCCACGATTCGCGCGAGCTTTCGGTCGAGCGCTCATCTTTGTTCTGCCCGCCTGGTTGGCGTCCGGCCTGGTCGTCTCGCTCAGCGGTCTCGTGTATTCCATGCAGGGGCGCAGCGCGATCGCGGCAGCCGTCACTGAGTTCGTCGTCGTGGCGCTGCTATTCGCAACGGCACGCCGTGCGAACGGATTTGTTGGCATTCACGAATGGATGACCGGCACGCGCACGGTGTTGAGGTCCGTCGTCGGCTCGCAGGCGACCGTCCCACCAGCCCCGAGCCCGATCGATGTGCCTGTTGGTCCGCAACGGATTGGACCGTACCGGATCGTGGAGACGCCGCGCTCGCAGCGCGGTGCCGTCCTGGGATACGACGATCGGCTTCGACGCGCGATTTGGCTGCGGTTCCCCGGAGCGGAAGCCGACGCGGTCCCGCTTGTGAGACGCAATTTGCGCAGACCCACACGGCCCCGCTGGTTGGCCGGACAGCGTGCGAACGGGCTGGTATGGGATGCGTACGAGCAGGTGCCCGGTCAACCGTTCGAGACATCGGTGACACGGGCGCGGTCGTGGGAGACGGTCCGCGGATGGCTCCGTGATCTGGCGGAAGAAATCCAGGCCGGGCTGCGTGACGGCTCGCTTCTCGCCCTCGAGGTCGATCGCGTCTGGATCGGGAACGATGCTCGAGCGCGATTGCTGGATTGGCCGGCGCGAGACGATCGTCCTGATCGAGTGGGGTCACCGGCGCCAAAGCAAGCGGTCGACTTGGCGCAGGCTCAGCGTTTCCTGTACGGGATCGCGGTGTCCGCGCTGCCGCGAGCGCCTCTGCCGGTGCAAGCGACTGAGTGCCTGGCGAGGCTTGGCCAACAAGAGTTCACTACACCCGAAGATATGGTGGCCGCGCTGATATCGGCGACTCGCGGCCCCGCGGCGATCTCACGAACGAAGCGCGTCGTGCACTTGTCGTTGTGCGGCGTTCCGACCGCCTTCATTCTGGCGATCGGCTTGCTCTTCGTCTACCACATGGAGACCGGTGTGACGAGCGCCCACCCGCACGTACGTTCGGTCAGCGCCGATGGTGCGGCGGACCGCGCCGGCATCGAAGCCGACGACGTGATCGTCGCGATCGACGGTGAACCAATCTCGTTCGTGTCGGATCTCGAGGACGCGACCAACCACGCCAATCGGTTGCTCACGCTCTCGATTGTGCGCCACGGTCAGCCGCTGGTCGTACGCGCGATGCCACGCCCAGGATCGGACCGGGCACTGATCGGGATCCAGGCCGCGGACGACACGCCCGAGCTGACCCTGAGCGTGGCCTGGCGGAACTTCTGGTTGTACGCGATGGCCGGCCTGATTGTGGCTGCAATCGTCGGCCTGCTCTGCGCCCTGGTGAGTCGAGGCGGCATCGCCTTGCGCCTGATTGGAGCGGCCATTGTCACCAGGAACGGAGGTCCCGCCTCTGGAGCACGGGCCCGGTTGCGAGCGGCATTCAGCTGGGCGCCGGTGTTGGCGGCAGGCGCGGCACTGTTCGCAGGTCTTTCACCGCTTTTGACGCTGACCCCACCAGTCTCGCAATTCTACGCAGTCAGAGTCCTTCAATTTCTTCCGGTCTTCTTTCCCAGCGAACCCGCCGTCGTCGTCACCAGAGTAGCCATCACCACCGTGGCGCTGAGCGTTTTTGGGATCGGCGTGATCGCGGCGATCATCGAGCCTTCGCGCGGCCTCCAGGATCGCCTCGCAGGCACGTGGTTGGTGCCACGCTAGTGTCTTCACCACCAAATCCGGTGAACGCCGAACGCTGGCGGATCGCGACAGCGATCTTTCACGCGGCGCTGGAGCGTCCACCCGATCGGCGGCCGTCGTTTCTGGCGGAGGCGTGCCGGGAGGATCAGTCGCTCCGCGCCAGCGTCGAGGCACTGTTGGCCGGCGATGAACGGGCAGACTGCTCCGGGGACCCGCTCGCTGCCGATCCTGCCCGAGCGCTCGTTCTGGACGTTGCCACTTTCGATGCCGCCACTCACACGCGTTCCGACTCGGAGGCCGTGTCGGGGACGCCGATGCAGGGCCGGCACTTCGGGGTGTATCGAATCCAGCAGGAAATCGGGAGCGGCGGCATGGGCTCCGTGTATCTGGCAGACCGGATCGACGGGAGCTTCCACCAGCGCGTCGCGATCAAGATCGTTCGACCCGGGTTCGCAGACGCGGAGATCGCTGGACGATTCCGCCAGGAGCGGGAGATTCTCGCCGCGCTGGATCATCCGACGATCGCCCGTCTCATCGACGGCGGCAGCACCGACGAGGGCGTGCCCTATTTCGTGATGGAGTACGCCGACGGGCAGCCTATCGACACGTGGTGCGATCGACACCAAGCTGACGTGACGCAGCGCCTGGAGTTGTTCCGTGCCGTCTGTCTGGGGGTACAGCACGCCCATGACCATTTCGTGCTGCATCGCGATCTGAAGCCCGCCAACATCTTCGTCACCGCCGACGGCGGCGTGAAGCTGCTCGACTTCGGCATCGCCAAGCTGCTGAACCACGGCGCGTTTCCAGAGATATCCACCAACACGGGGACGGCGATGCGGGTGATGACGCCGAGATACGCGAGCCCCGAACAGGTGCGGGGCGAGCCGCTGTCGGTGACCAGCGATGTCTACTCGCTGGGCGTCGTCTTGTACGAGCTGCTGACCGGCCATTGGCCGTACCGGACACCAAGCGGCCTCTTGCACGAGGTCACTCGCGCGATCTGCGAGGAGGAGCCGACGGCGCCCAGCGCCGCCGTCGACGATGTGGACGCGAGCCATGTTCGTGAGGGGGCACTGGCCAGGTTGCGACGGCGGCTCAAAGGCGATCTCGACACGATTCTCTTGAAGGCCCTCGCGAAGGATCCAGCCCGCCGCTACGCCTCGGTGGAGCAGTTCAGCGAGGACGTGCGCCGGCATCTCGAGGGAAGGCCGGTCGCCGCCCGAGGGGACAGCCACTGGTACCGAACGAGCAAGTTCATTCGCCGCCACCCGGTCGGCGTCGCGGCCGCGATCCTCATCGCCATCGCGCAGCAGTTCAGCTTCATGACCACGGTTTGGGAGTTTCGCGGCAAGGTGCCCGCCGCGATGGCGACCGGAGCCGCCGTTGACGTCAGGCCGGAGCTGGTCGCCTACACGTATCTCGGTCTGGCCCTCCTCGCCGGGGTCGCGTACGTCAGCCGGGCACAAACCTTGCGCGCCGCAAGTTCGATCGTCGGCGGCGCGATCTTCTCGCTGTTCGTGACGGTCATCCCGATCTCGATGGGGTGGCGACAATTCGTGCCCCTTGAGCACTCGACTCAGGCGTTGTGGCTGTTCTACACGACAGGCCTTCCCGTCGGTGCGATCCTCGCGCTGGCCGGTTGGCGCATCGCGCGGCGGTTCGCGTGGCGCGGGCTGGCCGCCTTCGTGATCGTCGTGAGTATCGGCGGCCCCATGCGAGAACGGCTGTACCTCTCGGCAGCACACCTCATGGTTGTCGTGCCGGGCGCGCTGCCGTGGATTGCGTATACCGTGTCGTGGGCGTGCGCGCTCCTCCTGTCGCACTCGATCATGCGCCTGATGGCCGGCCGCGCCGGCGATGATCTCCTGGCCCGCCGATGGAGAACGTCGCCTTAGCAGCTCGTACCGTCTGCTCGAGATGAGCTACCCTCTGCCTGATGCGCCCCCTGCGCCTCCTCACATGGAACTGCCACCATGGGTCGCTCAGCGCGCGCCTTGCCGAACTCGCCTGTTTCTCGCCCGCCATCGCCTTTCTTCAAGAGTGCCGGCCCACCGACACGCTCGCGGTGACACGGCCGTCCGTGACCCAGCGCGTGAACACGACCAAGGCGATCGCGCTGGCGTCGCTCGACGACGACTATCTCGTGACGAGACTGAGGCCCAGAGCCAGACGTGGCCGGGCCGTCATTGGTGCAACGGTTTCCGGCCCGGTATCGTTCACCACGCTTGGTATCTGGTCACAGGGACCGCGCTACGTGGACGACGTGATGCGGACGCTGAAAGCGTACGACAGGGTGCTGCGCTCCGGTCCCGCCGTCGTGATGGGCGACTTGAATAGCGGGGCGAATCTCAACACCAGGCCGGCGCCGAGCAAGGGGCACGCGCGCATCCTGGCCGCGCTTGCGGACCTCGGGCTGGTCAGCGCCTATCACCGATTTCACGGCGTCGAGCACGGGAGCGAGACGCATTCAACGTATCTTCACCAGCGCAATCCGGCCAAGCCGTGGCACATCGACTTCTGTTTCGTGCCGGTCGAGTGGAACGTGATTGGCGTTGAAGTCCCTGATGGCCCGGAGTGGACCGCCAGGAGCGATCATCTGCCGCTCTGTGTCGACGTCCAGTTCCCGCCGTAAGCGAAACCGTCTGCCGGGCGCGAATAGAGCGTCCGGGGGAACAGGTCGTAGACTCTCTACGTCTTAGGTAGAGAGTCTGATATCCAATGGCCCAGCAGTCCCCGCGAGCCGATCCCCCCACCGATCTCCCGCGCGGCGCCTTCGATCGCGATCGGACGTTCGCATGGCTCGAGGACGATCGGCGCCCGCTGGACTGGAACGGGCCCACAGATCGGCTGTTTACGCGCTTTCGCGACCAGGATCTCCAGCGACCGATCATCGAGCACTTCGAGCGAGTGGCCCGCCGCCAGCGAGGCCGGATCGCGATCAGGGACGCCGACACCACGCTGACCTTCGGCGAGTTGTGGGACGGCGTCTCCGGCCTGGCCGAAAGGCTCGCGGCCGAGACACGGCCAGGCGATCTGATCGGCCTTCTGCTGCCGTCAGGTCCGATGTTCCCGCTCGCGATGCTCGCGTGCCTCGCCTCAGGACGCCCGTTTGTCGCACTCGATACCCACTATCCGGCGGACTGGCTCGATCGCGCGCTGCAGGATGCACGGCCGGCGCTGATCATCACCCTCGCGGATGGCCTTCGGGACGTCGAGGCCCGGACGCCGGCGGTGCGCGTCATCCGTCTGACAGGCCTGCCCACGTCCGCGGTCTCGAATTGGCGACCGGCCACCATGCGCGTGGACGAGCCCGCATGTGTCCTGTTCACGTCCGGCAGCACCGGGCGGCCGAAGAGCATCGTGAACAGTCAGCGCAACCTGCTGCAGCGCGTCGCTCAGTCGATCAACGCCGCGCACATCAATACGGCCGACAGATTGCTCACGCTCGCGTCCCCGTGCACGATCGTCGGCGTCCGCGACGTCATGACGGCGCTGCTGGCGGGGGCAAGCATTCACCTCCTCGAGCCTCAAGGCGTCGGTGCGCGCGAGATCGTGAACGTGATCCGCACCGAGTCCACCACCATCCTGTTCGCGTTTCCCGCGCTGCTGCGATCCATCGTGCCGCCTCGCGGAGAACGCGCGGGCGCCTCCCTGAGGTTGGTCCGTATCGGCGGCGACACGACGTTGTGGAGCGACATCGACACGCTGCGCGCATGGCTCGCACCGGAAGCCGCAATCCAGTTGATCTACGCCGCCACGGAAGCGCCGATGCTGCAGTGGTTCGTCGACGACAGCTGCCGGCGAGACGACGCCCGTATTCCGATAGGCTATCCGCTGCCCGGCAACCGTCTCGCGCTGGTCGATCCGGAAGGTCGTGGCACGCCCGCGGGTGAGGTCGGCGAGCTCATCGTCGCGAGCCCCTATGTGTCGTTGGGAAGTTGGGTCGGCGGGCGTTTTGCTGACGAGCGCGTGGAACGCGGCGGCGGGCGCGGATGGCGCATCTTCCGAACCGGAGACCTCGCGCGTCAGAGATCCGACGGGCTGCTGGAGAGGGTCGGCCGCAAGAACAGGCAAGTCAAGATCCACGGATCGCGCGTCGATCTCGACGGCGTCGAAGCCATGCTCCGCGGGCACGCTCTCGTACGAGATGTCGCCGCAGTGGCACGGCCGTGTGGCGCCGATGGCACCATGACGCTCGTGGCCTACGTGAGCGCGCGCGGTGAAGAACCTGGCAGCCTGATCGACGAATTGAAAGCGTTGATGCACGCCGCCCCGCCGCCGATGCGCCCCGCTCGTTTCTACCTGGCGCCCTCGATTCCACGGCTGCCGAGCTCGAAACTCGACGTTCGTGCGCTCGCATTGCTGGACGAGTCCCACGTCGAGCGCGAACGTGCCGAAGCGATCGCGGACGCCGAGCTCGCTCCGATCGCCGGCGATCAACTATCCCAGACGGTGGCTCGCGTCTGGCGCCAGGTGCTGCTCGTGCCGGTTCGCGCGGCCGGGGATGATTTCTTCGACAGCGGTGGCGATTCGCTCAAAGCCATCACGTTCGTGATCGAGCTCGAACGTGCGCTGGGGCTCGAGATCTCGCTCACGCTGATCAACGAGGCGCCGAGGTTCGATCAGCTGTGCCAGGCGCTGAGCGAGCACCGCTCCCCCGGTTCGACCCCGCTGGTGACGCTCAAGGCAGGCGACGGCGTGCCGCCGCTGTTCTTCATCCACGGCGTTGGCGGCAACGTCGTCGAGATCCTGCCTGCGGCGCGACGCGTGACCTATCCAGGCGCGGTCATTGGCATCCGGGCGCGCGGTGTCGTGCGCGGAGAAAAGCCCCACTCGAGCATCGAGGCGATGGCCGCGGACTACCTGAGAGAGATCAAAGCGCGACAGCCGAACGGTCCTTATTATCTGTGCGGCTATTCCTCGGGCGGGCTGGTGGCGTTCGAGATCGCGCGGCGGCTGTCGGAGTCGGGCGATGAGCTCGGCCTGGTCGGGCTCTTCGATACGACGATGAGCCCGGTGCGATGGCCGCTGCGGACCTGGCGCGCCATCGTCGCCCGGCGCATTGCACACTTCGCCACCGCGTTGCGCGCCGCGCCGATCCGCACCTGGCCCGCCAAACTGCGCACATCTGCCGCGGAACTTCGGGCGTGGCGCCGCACGCTTGGCGCCGCGCCTGCAATCGCACTCAAGGTGTCGGCGAGCGCTCTCATCGCCTCCGCAAAATACCACCCGGGGTTCTACGACGGGCAGCTCACGCTGTTCTCGCCGGCGATGCGCGAGCCCGGCCTTCCCTCCCTCGAGTCCGTCTGGAGCACGCATGCGAGGACGGTGGTCGTCGTCGAGACGGAAGGAACCCACACGACGATGCTCTCCACACGCCACGCGGAAACGACCGCTGCATGCGTGACGCGGCATCTGCCGGCCGCCAGTCTCTGAGCCTGCATACGACATCGTCGGTGCCCGCACCAAACCGTCATCGATCCGGCGATCGGATGCTGGTCGCGCAGGCGTACGTGCGGCACGCCGCTTGCCCTGTCCGGGGCCATGTCAATCCGTCGCCTCGTACTGGCAGCGTTCCTGACCGTTAGTGCCGCTGCGGCCGTGAGCGCGCAGCCCGCGGCGTCTGACGCGTTCGAGAAGGGGTTTCAGGCGCTGCAACGCGGCGACACCGACGGCGCCGCGTCCATCTTTCGCGAGGGGCTGGCGCGCCGTCCCAAGGACGCGCGGCTGCTGCTCGGCGCCGGTGTCGTCGCCAAACTCCAGGGACGGGATCCGGATGCCATCGCGTTCTTGAAGCAGGCGCTGCAGGTCGATCCGCAGTTCGCCGAAGCGGCGGCGCTCCTGGGCGAGCTGTTCTACCGGCAGGGAGACCTCGATCTCGCGATCAAGATGTACGAGCGCGCGCTGCCGCACGCACCGCCGTCGGTGACCGAGGCGATGCGCGGGCGTCTCGACGCCTGGCGTGAGGAGGCGTCGCTGCCGCAAAACCACGAAGCCGTCAAAGACGAACGCTTCACGATCAGCTTCGACGGTCCGGCGCAGCAGAAGCTGGCGGCTCGCGCGACCAGCGTGCTCAACGAGGCCTTCTGGCGAATCGGCAAGACGCTCGGCGCGTATCCGTCCGCGTCGATCAACGTCGTCCTCTACAGCGAGCGCCAGTTCCACGACATCACCGGTGCGCCGGAATGGGCAGCGGGCGGCTTCGACGGTCAGATCCGGATCCCGGTGCACGGCGCCGCGGGAAGCCCGGGAGAGTTCGATCGCGTGCTGACCCACGAGTTGACGCACGCGATGTTGAAACACGTGGCCCCGCGCAATCTGCCGGCCTGGTTGAACGAAGGGCTGGCGATGTACTGCGAGAACCGGGACAGCACGGGGCCGGGGCGCCGCCCGGCCGGAGCGCGGCTGTTCGTGCCGCTCGCCGCGCTTCAAACCAGCTTCGCCAGACTGAACGCCGCCCAGGCGGCGATCGCCTACCAGGAGAGCGCCTTTGCCGCCCGGGCGTTGCTCGAACGGATCGGCCCGGCGGGGCTCGGTCAGCTGCTTCAGGATCTCAGCGCGGGCCAGACGATGGAGCAGGCGATCGAGCGGTTCGGCGTCACGTTCGTCGCCTTCGAGTCGGATCTCGAGCGGCGCGTCGCGTCCAGGTGATGGAGCGTTAACTGACGACCTCCGTTCACGCGGGTTGCCGAGAGTAGTAGG
>Ga0105242_10004821_pt1 | contig 10439 bp, 7 predicted proteins | sample KBSM24metaG_FD_81521 | JGI IMG/M metagenome (GOLD analysis project Ga0105242, IMG submission 81521) | Miscanthus rhizosphere microbial communities from Kellogg Biological Station, Michigan, USA - KBS M2-4 metaG | ecosystem: Host-associated > Plants > Roots > Rhizosphere > Soil | place: Michigan... | reverse complement strand
GATCATCATCACGATGTCGCCGCCGAACAGCGACGCGTAGCGCCGGAAGGCGTCGCCGCATCCTCCGGAAAACATCAGCGACGGGTTGATTTTCATTGTCCTAACCCTTCGTCGGTGTCGTGTCCTCTCACGGCTTCCGGCATTCGTAACTCTCCGCCCGCTTCACGTCGCCGGCGCCGCGGTAGTGCGGGTAGTTCGGGTACAGGCACATCGGCAGCGACGACTTGATCGTGAACGGCGGGACAGGCTCCATGTCCGTCAGGACTTGCGTGTCGGCGGGAGCGTTGCCCTTTTCAACCCAGTCGTCCACCAGCGCGATGAAATCCACGAAGGAGGGTACCAGTTCATCCGTCAGAGGATTCCGCCCGACGTTGCGGTTGTGAAAGATTCCCACGGCCACGTAGAACCGCATGAACGAGTCCACCGTGCGCTGGCTCATGGTCTGGACGACCTTGTCGTAGTAGTCGAACGACCATCGTGAGTTGGCGGTGTAGTCGGTGGTGTTCACCTTCATGACGAGTTTGCCGCCGCGGCGCTGAAATTCGGAGAGGTCGGGATTGGTCGCATCGGCCTCCGCCGAGAACGCCTGAATCTCCTTCTGATACTTCGCGACGTCGACCGACAGCAGCGTCGCCGCCGGGTCCTTGACGAACAGCGCCAGGCTGCCGCCGACAGGCGTAGTCGGCTCGGTGCGAGCGGCCTGCGTCTTCCAGTTGGCGGCAGACTCCGATCCGGTGGGCCAGCCAGGCATCGACGTCCATCCGTTGGCAAGCGGAAACGGAAAGCGCACCGGCGCATGAACGGCGTTCACGGCTGCAATCTGTGCGTCCGACAGACACGTGTCACCTGTGTCCTTCCCGCCGGGACAGCGAACCGCGTCGAGCGGATGCGGCGTGATCGATGGATCGAACCTCTTGTTGCAGGCGATGTAGTTGCTGACAAGGCCGTCCTCGAGGCCGTCGAGCGCATCGCATTGGCGGCGGACCTCCTTCGCCACGACGGCAATCTTCGCAGGGGGCACCCAGGCCTCGCCGACTTGCGACACCGCGCGTGCGTACGCATCGAACACGGTCAAACCTGTGTAGGGAAACACCGGCACCTGGACGAAGGCGCCGTCGTAGTCCCGCGGATACCGCTGAACGACGATGAGCGCTTCGCGCCCGCCTTGCGACGCTCCGAAGTAGTAGCTGTGGCGGATGGGCCGATCGTAGAGACGCTTCACGAGCACGACCGCCACGTCGTGCGTCTTTTTCATCTGCGCAAACAGGAAGTTGTGCAGCGCTTCGCCGTTGGTCATCCACGCGGGAGGCGATGCGGCGCCCGAAGGCGGCGGGGCCGGCTGCGGGTTCTGATGTCCCGAGTCGCTGCCGTACGTGACGAACCCTCGTGCAAGCGCGTACGGTGAATTCGGCGGGATCGATTCCGGGCCCCATTGCATGCCTGTGGTGAGCGCGACCGGAATGACGCCGTTCGTTCCACTGCCACCGAGCTGCATGATCTTGCCGTTCCAGTCCGCCGGCATGTTGACCTGGAAATTGATCTTCGGCGCGGCGGGATCGACGGGCGCGATCGCACCGACAACTTTGCAGTACTCCGGAATCGCGAGAACGACGCCGGTGCCCTGCGCGTTCAGCGTCTGCGGTGAGGCGGGAACGATTCTGGCCGACGTGATCGTCGCCCCGGAGGTCGCCAGGCCGATGTCAGGTGGGGAGATCTTGTAGCCCTCGAGACTCTCACAGGTGCCGGCAAAGCTGGTCGCAGGTGATGCGGCGATGCGTGGCATCGCGTGGTAGGCGGCCAGCGTCAGCAGCAGACCGGCCGCCAGCGGCCACGCGAGGAGATCTCGCTTCATGAAGGCCAAGGATACGTGAGCAGAGGAGACGGAGGTAACGGAAAACACACAGAGGAACGGAGCAGCGGAGACGAGCAGAGAGCATGTGCGCGACCGGCCCGCAACGCGGGCCACCGGGACAAAACGAACGACGCAAAACAAAACAGGGCAAATGCGTGTGTTTTGCTTTGCGTCGTTCGTTCTGTCCCGGTGCGAGGCCGGCTTCGCCGGCCGCCGGTCGCACACATTCGCCACTCTCTCCGTTCGTCCTCTGTTTCTCTGTTGCTCTGTGTGAAACCGTTTCCTCCGTCTCTCCGCTGACTCCCCGGTGCCAACCAAGTGAGTCGCTGCCCCATCCAATGGGGCATGACGCTAAGAACCCTCGCAACCGTGGCCATCGGGGTATCGCTGATTGGGCCGGCGCACGCGCAGCGCACGTCCAGGTACGACGTCACGGACGAATCCACCATCGCCCGGACCCTTGCCTTTGGGCCCGGCGGGGGGCGAACCGTCGACGTGAGGAATCTCAATGGGTTCATCCATGTCGAGGGAACCGGCGACTCGACCGTGCAGATGAGCATTCACAAGACCGTCCGCGCAGAAACTGCGGCCGACAAGGCGGAGGCCGAACGCGATGTCCGGCTCGACTTCTCCGACCAGAAGGCAACGATCGAGGCCGTGGTCCGCGATCGGCGCGATCACGTCTGCGGCGAACACAACAGGGACGATCGGCCGTGGGAGCGGGTGCATTACGACGTGCGGTTCGACTTCACCATCCGCGTGCCGCGCGACGCCAGGCTCCGGCTGTGCACCATCAATGCCGGCGATCTGATCGTCAACGGCACCCACGGCGGCTTCGACGTCGACAACGTCAACGGCCGCATCGAGATGACGGGCGTCGCCGGATCGGGCCGCGCGCACACGGTGAATGGACCGGTCAAGGTCGCCTTTACCGCCAACCCGGCTGAGGCGTCGTCGTTCAAGACCGTCAACGGCAACGTCGACGTGTCGTTCGTGGACGGGCTCTCGGCCGACCTTTCGATGAAGACGTTCAACGGCGGCCTGTTCACTGACTTCGACGTGCAGCCGCTCGCTGGAAAGACCTCGGCCGCGCCCGAGCGGCGCGACGGCACGTTCGTCTACCGCGCCAACGAGTTCACGCGCGTGCGCGTGGGCCGCGGCGGTCCGGAGATTTCGTTTGAAACGCTGAACGGCAACGTTCACGCGCTTCGTTCACCCCGGGACTCCTCGTCCCCACGGAGATAAGTCATGAAGATTGGTTACGTCGTCGGCGGCGCGTTTGCCTTCGCCGGCCTCCTGTCGATCGGCTGCACGGCCCACGCGATGTCCTCGTCCATGCGATCGCAGACCGCGCCGCAGACCCAGCAGCCGGCCGCCGATCAGATCGCGGTGCCGCTCACCGATCCGGCGAAACCCGCGGAGATTCATGTATCGCTGGTGCATGGCGGCATCACGGTGCGCGGCACGAACCGGCGCGACGTGCTCGTCACCGCGCATCCGGATGCCGATCGGCCGAGCCGCCGTTTCGATCCCGACGCGACGGGACTGCGCCGGCTTCCCCAGACCGCGGGCTACCGGGTGACCGAGGAAAGCAACCGCGTCAATGTGCGCGCCGACAATCCGAACGGTCTCGTGCGCCTCGAAATCGAGGTGCCGCGGCGCGCGAACCTGGTGCTGAAGACCGTGAACGGCGGAGACATTCTCGTCGAGAACGTCGACGGCGAGCTCGACGTGCACAACACCAACGGCGGCATTACGCTCAACGGCGTGGCGGGCTCGGTGTCGGCGGTCACGACCAACGGCAGCGTGCGGGCGACGCTCACGCAGGTCGCGGCGCAGAAAGACATGGCCTTTGCGTCGCTGAATGGAAACGTCGACGTGACCCTCCCTCCGTCAACGAAGGCCAACCTGCACCTCCGCAGCGACCACGGCGACGTGTATTCGGATTTCGACGTGCAGCTGCAGCCGCAGTTGGCGCCGACGGTGCAGGACAACCCGCGCGGCGACGGGCGCTATCGCATCAACCGGACGCGATCGTTGGTCGGCACGATCAACGGCGGCGGCCCGGAGTTCGAGCTGCGGACGTTCAACAGCAACGTCTACGTCCGCAAGGGTCGTTAACCGGGAGCGGAGTGAACAGAGGAGACGGAGGCAACGGAAATCACACAGAGGAACGGAGCAGCAGAGACGAGCAGAGAAGAGACGCGTGCGCGACCGGCCCGCAACGCGGGCAGCCGGACGGAACGAGCGACGAAAACACAACGCACAGGAGGGTCGCACTTCGTCGTCGGCGTTGCGTTTTCGTCGTTCGTTCCGTCGGGCTGCGAGGCCGGCTTCGCCGGCCGCCGGTCGCGCATCGCAACGCCCTCCGTTCGTCCTCCGTTTCTCCGTTGCTCTGTGTGAAACCGTTTCCTCCGTCCTCCGCTAACGTGCTGTAACGCGTTTCGTGATCCACGACGTGATGTCGTCGATCACACGCTCCTTGCCGACGTCGTTCAGCAAGTCGTGGACGTATCCTTCGTACAAATGCAGCGTCTTGTCCGTGGCTCCCGCGTTGTCGTAGAAGAACTGACTGCCCTCGGCCTTCGCCGCTTTGTCCGCGACACCGTGCAGGATCAGCACCGGCAGCATGATGCGGCCGAAGCTCTGTTTCAGCTTTTCGTCGGCATGCACCAGCGCCGCAATCGTCTGCGTCGGCTGCGTCTCGTTCGCGATCAGCGGGTCGGCGTTCATGCGCTCGACGACCGCGGTGTCGCGCGAAAAGTCCTCGTTCTTCAAGTGCAGCACGTGCAGGTGCGGGGCGAGGTGCGCGATGCCCTTCAGCACCGCGAGCGCCACGTCGGGCGCCGGCGTCTGAAAGGCAAAGCTCTCGCAGATCAGTCCCGCGAGCTGCTCCTGATGTTCGAGCGCGTACAGGCAGGAGACCACGCCGCCGGCGCTGTGGCCGAGCAGAAAGATCGGAAGCCCGGGATGACGGCCCGCGGCGATCGCGAGACAGGCACCCACATCGCTGACATAGTCGTCGAACGTGTCGACGTAGAACCGTTCGCCCGCCGACTTGCCGCGTCCGCGGAGATCCACGGCGTACGCCGCGAGGCCGGCCGCGACGAACTGCCCCGCCGCCCAGCCGTAGTAGCCGCCATGCGAGTTGAAACCGGGGACGATGAACACGACGGCCGCTGGCTGACCCGGCCTCCACGAGCGCAGGAAGAGGTTCACCCCCGCATTCACCACTGAGATTTCTTCATAAGTCGTATTCGGCATCACCGGCGTCATCGTTCCTCCTCTTGGGCGTCCCGTCAGTACCGCGCGGGTTTCATCGTACCCGCAGACGTGTCGTCGCGGGTTTACAACTGCGTGACTTCCGTTGCACGAAGGGTAAGAATGCAGAAGACAAGCTGATGACACATCGACGCATGCTCACGATCGGGTCGCTGCTCTCGGTGGTGTTGTTCTCACTGCATTGGTCGGACGAGATCGCCCGCGGGATGGAGCCCGGAACCATCGACCGTACCTGGGGCGGGCTGCTCATCCTCTTCGTCTGGCTGTACGGAACGCTCGCAATCGCCGAACGGCGATTGGGACTGGTGATCATGCTTGTGGGATCGATCCTGGCGTCCGGCGTCACCATCCTTCACATGTCTGGGAGAGGCCTCGTCGGCGGACGAATCGCAGTTGGCTCGAGTGGCGCGTTTTTCTGGGTGTGGACGAACATCGCGCTCGGCGTGACCGGAATGATCTCCCTCGCGCTCGCGATCCACGCGCTGTTGAAGCGCGATGTCGGGCAGGCCTGAAGGCCTGCACTACATCTGAGCGGTGTCCGGCCGCCTGAAGGCCTGCACTACACCTGAGTCGAAACGCGTCAGGGCGCGGTCTTCGCACGAGCGTCCACGACCAGCCGTGCGAGCCGTTCGCGATGGAACGTGGCATCTCCGAGCATCGTCTCCGACGCCTTGGCGCGCCGGTAATAGAGATGCAGATCGTTTTCCCACGTGAAGCCCATGCCGCCGTGGATCTGAATGCCGCGGTTTCCGACCGTGCGGCACGCGTCGCTGGCGTAGAGCTTCGCGATGGACACGGCGGCGGACGCGTCGTCCGCGGCCTCCTTCAGCGCCACCGCGGCGTAGTACACCGCCGAGCGCGCGCTCTCCGTCTCCAGATACATGTCCGCGCACTGATGCTGCACGGCCTGGAACGATCCGATCGGCTTGCCGAACTGCTTTCGCGTCTTGGCGTAGTCCACGGTGATGTCGAGCGTCCGCTGCATGCCTCCCACCATCTCGGCCACTAGCGCCGTCGTCGCGATGTGGAGCGCGCGATCGAGTCCCGCGACCGCATCCAGCCGTTCGGCGGGCACGTCGGTCAGCGACACGGCGTACAGCTTGCGCGTCAGGTCCATGCCAGCCATCGGCGTGATGCTCACGCCTGGCGCGCTGGCATCGACGAGGTATGCGCCATCACGCGCGACGACCACGATCGTGTCCGCCACACCGGCGTCTGGCACGAACAGCTTCTCGCCGGTGAGCCTGCCGTTCTTCGCGGTCAACTGGAGCGCGGCGCGATCCCAGCCGGACGCCGCCTCGACGAACGCGAGCGTCGAGCGCGCATCGCCGTGCGCAATCGGCGCGAGGTATTGCTGTTTCTGCGCAGGGCTGGCGCACGCGTCGACCACGGCGCCGGCCATCGCGACGGTTGCCAGCAGTGGTCCGGGCAGGAGCGCCCGTCCGGCCTCCTCCATCAACAGCACGAGTTCGACGATCCCAAGGCCAACGCCGCCGTGGGCCTCGTCAACGATGATCCCGGTGTAGCCCTGAGCGGCCAGCTTCGTCCAGAGCTGGGCATCGTACGCGGTGGCGGATTCGGCGGCGCGGCGGACGAACGCCATCGGGCACTCGCCGGCAAAGAACTCGCGTGCGCTGTCGCGCAGGATGACTTGATTCTCGTTGAGTCCGAAGTCCATCAGTAGCTTCTCGGGAGGCCGAGGACGAAGTGGCCGATGATGTTGCGCTGAATCTCCGACGTGCCGGCTTCAATCGTGTTGCCGCGCGCGCGCAGGTAGCCGTACGACCACGCGCCGTGATCGATGGCGTGCGGATCCGAGGCTTCGAGCTGCCCGTATGGGCCGAGAAGCTCCTGCGCGATCTGCTGCAGGCGCTGGTTCAGTTCGCTCCAGAAGATCTTCTGAATCGATCCTTCGGGCCCCGGCACACCGGAGTTGCTGATGCGGCTGAACGCGCGCATCTGGTTCGCGCGCATGATCTGCACTTCCGCGTAGCACTGGGCGAGCTTCTGGCGGATCACCGGATCTTCCGCCGCCGGACGGCCGCCGCGCTCGATCGTCCTCGCGAGCTCGATCAGACGTTCGATGTTGCGCTGATACGTCACCTGCATGCCCGCACCGAGCGTGCCGCGCTCGTGCATGAGGGTGCCGATCGACACGTCCCAGCCCTGGTTCACCTTGCCGACGACGTTCGCCACCGGCACGCGGACGTCGCGGAAGAACACTTCCGTGAATTCCGACTCTCCCGTCATCTGCCGCAGCGGCCGCACCTCGACGCCCGGAGACTTCATGTCCACGAGCATCACCGTGAGGCCTTTGTGCTTCGGCACGGTGGGATCGGTGCGCACGACGAGCTCGCACCAATCCGCCGCCCAGCCGTAGCTGGTCCAGACCTTCTGCCCATTGACGATGAAGTGATCGCCGTCGAGACGACCGTCGCTCTGCAGGCCGGCCAGGTCCGACCCGGCGTTCGGCTCCGAGAAGCCCTGGCACCAGATCTCGTCGGCGCTCAGAATGCCCGGGAGGAAGCGCGCCTTCTGCGCCTCCGTGCCGAACGCGATGATCGTCGGACCGACCATGCCGAGGCCGATGACGTTGGCCATCGGCGGTGCGCTCGCCCGCGCCATCTCCTGCCAGAAAATCACCTGCTGCATGAGGCTGGCGCCGCGCCCGCCGTGCTCGCGCGGCCAGGAAATGCCCGCCCAGCCGCCGTCGTACAGCGTCTTCTGCCACGATCTCAGGAAGGCAAAATGCTGCTCGATCGAGGCATCGCGGCGATGCTCCCAATCGGTGGGCGTGTGCGTCTCGAGCCACGCACGCAATTCGTCGCGAAACCGTGTCTCTTCAGGCGAGAGATTCAGATCCATCAGCGGCTGGATTATATGGTCAACCCACGCGCGATCAGAACTTCACCCGCGTCCCGATCCAGTACGTCGTGGGCGACCCCGGCGCATAGAACGTCGCCTGCTGAACCGGGAACTCTCCCGCGACGGCCGGAAACGGCCTCGCGATGAAATTGCCGGTGCTGGTGAACCCCGTCGCCTGGAGCTGCGCCGCCGTGTAGTAGTGCATGTCGAAGACGTTGTTGACCTGCGCGATCAGCTGAATCCGCTTCGCGAGATCGTAGCGTGCCCCGAGATTCACGATGCCGTACGCCGGCGTGGAACCGGATCCCAGGTAGTAGGTGCCATCGGGCTGGTGCGCGTCGTTCTCGTTCCCCCTTGCGATGATGCCGGACGCCGCGATCAGATCGAGGTCGACGGTCATTTTCGACGAGACCTGCACGTCGCCGTACGCCTTGAACATGTGGCGCGGCATGAGCGGCAGTCGATCGCCAGCCGTGATGTCGATCGTGCCTTCCAATCCCCTTCGTCCCGCTGCCGCGGCGTCGTTGCTGCTGTTGCCGGTGCCGTCGACCGTCTCCGCGCTCTGAAACGTGGCATCGAGCAAGGTGTAACCTGCGCCGCCGCCGACGCGGCCTCTTCGCGCGTTGAGCCCGAGCTCGATACCCTGCCGCCGCGTCCGGCCGAAGTTCTTGAAGTACCCGAAGCCTGTCTGCTCGGACGCGACGAACAGGATGTCGTCCGAGTTGTCTGCGTGGAAGAACCCGGCGTTCCAGTTCAGCGCGCCGCGCGAGCCGCGCACACCTGCTTCCACGGTTCGCGTCACGACCTGATCCAGCGGCGGATCGCCCGCCATGGCATTCGGCAGCTTGCACGGCTGGTTCGGATCGGCGCACCCAAGCTCGATGGAGGTGGGAGCGCGGCTCCCTTCGCTGTAGCCGGCGTAGACATTCAATTCGCGCGTCGGACTGTACGTAATGCCCGCGGCGGGATTGAGACGGCTATAGGCATGGTCGCCGCTCAACGTGCCGGCGCGGCCCGCAGGATTCACTCGATCGATGTTGCTGATGCCCGTTCGGTTGAACCGCGCCGACAGCGTCAGCGTCCAGGCACTGCCAATCGTCAGCACATCGGATGCGAACACGCTTCCCGTGTTCACGTGGCCGTCGAGATCGATGCGTCTGTCCAGCGGCTCACCGTCAACGCTGCCGCCCGTCTCGCCGTCCGCGAACGCGTTCACCGCCGTGAGACTTCTGTCGGCATTGAGGTAGCCCAGTTGCGTCGATTGCAAAAAGGACGAGCGTCCGCCGTCGTAACCGGCGCCCGCGATCAACGTGTTGCCGGCCCGGAGCCAGTCGCGCCAGGTAACCTGCGCGGACACGCCGTAGTTGTGTTGAGCGGTTTCGCCGCGATTGAGCAGCCCGTTGCACTTCTCGCCGGGATCGCTCTGCTGAAGCACGTTCGCAATGCATCGCCAATACGGAAACGGCGTGTTGGACGCATTCTCGCCGCCGGTCGGAAACCCGGTGTAGCCGGCCGCCGCGAGCGCGCGCTGCTCGGCCGCGTTCGGCTGATACAGCGACTGATCGAGCGAGTCGTCGTTGATATCCCCGTTGAATGTGTTCGTCCGGATGTGGCGGTAGTACACGTTGCCGCTGACGCCGAGTTTCCGGCTCCACTCGTGGTGCGTCGTCAGATTCAGCAGCGTCGCACGGTTGCCGGTGTCGTCGGGCTTCGTATACACGCTCGCGTAATCTCGAGCCACGAACCGCTGTTCCTGGAGTCCGTTCCCCGTCAGTGAATCGTCCGCGTAGCCGACCGACAGCGCGGTGTCGCCTGTCGTCTGGTGCCAGCCAAGCTTTCCAAACAGCTGCCCCACCTTCGACGGCGAGTCGTCGCGCCAGCCATCTTCGGCAAACAGGTTGCCGGCCACGTACCAGTTGAGGCCGATCGCACGGCTGCCGCCATGCTCGAACTCCACTGCGCGCCGGACGCTGCTGCCGTACACCGCGCGAACGGTCGTCCCTGGACTCGTCAGGCCGTCCTTGGTCTGGATCGACAGCGCGCCTCCGAGCGTGTTCAGGCCGAACAACGGATTCGACCCGGGCATCAGCGTCGTCGATCCGATCGCCATCCGCGGAATCAAATCCCAGCTGACCACGTCGCCGAACGGCTGGTTCATGCGGACGCCGTCCATGTAGATCGAGAGGCCTTGCGGCGTTCCAAGGAGCGGAGACGCCGTGTACCCGCGATAGTTGAGGTCCGGCTGAAACGGGTTGTTCTGCGTGTCGTTGACGAACACGCCGTTGAAGCGCCGATTCAGGAAGTCCGACAGTTCGAGAGCGCCGCTCGCCTCGATGTCGCTACTGACCGCCGTCTGCACCGGCGCCGGTATCTGCTCCAACGTGAGATCGAGCCCGGGCAGCGGCGTCGTTTCGATGACTTCGACCTTGAACACAGGCGG
>Ga0105242_10004819_pt1 | contig 10442 bp, 9 predicted proteins | sample KBSM24metaG_FD_81521 | JGI IMG/M metagenome (GOLD analysis project Ga0105242, IMG submission 81521) | Miscanthus rhizosphere microbial communities from Kellogg Biological Station, Michigan, USA - KBS M2-4 metaG | ecosystem: Host-associated > Plants > Roots > Rhizosphere > Soil | place: Michigan... | reverse complement strand
TCCATCAGGGCGAAGCGCTCGGCCCGAAGCGCTTCGAGCTCGCGCAGGTGAGACGGATCGCTGCGGCGCGCGGCCTGCGCCAGATCGGCAAGCGTGACGGGGTAGAAGTTGTCGTCGGCGAGCGCGATGAACCGGAACCCCCGCCGCCGCAACTCCACGGCCTCCTGGATGACGTGACGGACGGCGGCCTGCCTCGGCGTCTGACCGTCGGTGCGCCACACCGAGCAGAACGAGCAGTGCTTCGGACACCCCCGCACCGTCTGGATTGACGCCCACATATACCGATCTTTCGGCAGCAGTTCCCAGCGGGCGGTCTTGAATGTTCCGCCGCCGATTCTGCCCGCCTCGTAAATCCGATGCGGAGCGCCTGCGGCGCAGTCGTCGATGACGGTCGCCCAGACGACGTCGCCATCGCCGCGGACAACGGCGTGTGCGCCTCCGAGATCGTGCGCCTCCGACGGGTACAGCGTCGAATGAATGCCGCCGAACACCACCCACGCGCCGCGCGCGCGGGCCAGCCGTCCGACTTCGTAGCCGCGCAGGGCGTTCCCGGTATGGATCCCAATCCCGACGACATCTCCAGCGGTCACCTGTGACGCGTCAAAGGGTTCCAGTGTTTCGTCGGCGACGATCGGGTCGCCCCACCACGTGGGCGTGGCGGCGGCGAGCACATACAGCCAGCGCGGCGTGATCACCGCGATGCCGAACGACACATGACTCGGATTGACCAGGAACACACGCATAGCGGAGCCTCCACGTGGAGCGCGAAAATTCCGAACGATCTGACGGTTTTAGAAGATGCCTGTGCCGGCTTTGCTCGCGCGCGTCACGAAGCGGCTGATCGCGACGCCGGCATCCCGGGCGCGCTCGCCGGTCGTCACCGCCGCCCGCGTGACATCCTCCGCGGCGGACGTCGCGGACGTCGCGACGGCGTCCCAGGGTGCACCGGTCTGCGTCGGCGAGAGGTTCGTCGTCTGAATCGAGGGCAGCGGCGCGGGGACGGACGCGTCGCCGTGCACGGCGACGGTGCGGCTGTCGAGCGGCGCTGTCAGCGTCGCCTCCGCCGTTGGATCTGCGACTTGACGAATCGTTACCGCGGAAGACTCGAACTGCGCGGGCCGGTCTTGTTTCGGAGCCGTGCCCTGGGATGGCCGCATGGTCGCGATCGTCTCGGCGTCTGCGTTTGCGGTCGCGTTCGGGAGGGCGATCGCGCGGGCCGCTGTCTCCGGCCCGCGGCGCACACCGATTGCGGGCGCCGCCGGGGCCGCTGGAATGTGGATGCCGGTCGCCTCGAGGAACACCACGGCGGGGCCTACCTGCGTCGACATGGCCACGGTGAGTGACAGAGCGATCACGCTGACCAGGCTCGTGGCTCCCGCGAGCCGCCTGTCATGGTCGCGCCTGGAATCGAGCAGACGGCTGACCCGTACGCGCAACGCCGACGCCGTTGTCGTCGCGGCCGGCACGCCCGAGAACTCGACGCGTCCGGCCTCCGGATTCGAAGCGGCGGCCACCGTGAGCAGGGAAGACGCGTAGCGGCGCGCGGCGCCGGTGCGTGACACGACGCGGTCGTCGCACGCGGCCTCGCGGTCTTCCGCCAGCCGCCGTGCGAGGAATCGCACGGCCGGGTGCAGCCCGGCGACGCTGCAGACGAGGGCCTGCAGCAGCTGCGACCAGTCGTCGAACCGATCGAGATGGGCCTGCTCGTGCATCACGATCTCGTCCAGCGCCTCGTCATCGAGCGCGGCGGCCACTGATCGCGAGACGACGATGACGGGCCGGCGAAGCCCGAGCGCGCACGCGCCGGTCGTCAGGTCGGAGGTGCGAAGTTCGGCTGACCGGTGGCCGCCTTCGCGAGCCGCCGTCCAGATCGGCAGGCGCGCTTCTCGCGCGTGCTCGAACGGCGAAGAGGCGCGCTTCAGCCGGCTGACAGCACGGCAACTCCTCGCGATCCGCAGCAGTCCCACAGCGGCGGTCATGGCCCACAGCACGGCCGCGATCGCCACGACGCCTTCGGGCAAGGCCGGGAGAATCAGCGGAGCGGCGGGATCGAGAGACCGTGCCACACCGGGCGCGGGTTGCGTGCCGGGGACCAGCGTGGCGAGTCCCTGAGCGGCCGGGATCGCCAGGACGGCGCCGAGCGCCAGCCACCAGATGGCGTGCCGGGTGGCGGCGTTGAGCCGGGGCATGGCGCGAACGGCCGCGGCCGTGATCCAGGCGATGACCATTCCCTGCCACAGCCAGCTCACGATGAGAGTCATCGCCGCCGCCTCCTTTTGTTCCCGGGCGTTGTGTTCGGGGTCTCGGGCGGGGCTCCTTCGATCAGCTCACGCACTCGACGGAGCTCGTCCGCGTCGGTTCGCTCGTGTCCGAGGAGGTCGAGCACGAGAGCGCGGGGGGAGTTGTCGAAGAAGCGGTTCAGGACCTGTGACAGCGCGCTCTGGCGCGCCTCGCTCTGATCGACGACCGGGAGGTAGGCGAACGCGCGCCCGTCCTTCTCGTGCCTGACGTAGCCCTTGCGCTCGAGAATGCCGAGCGTGGTGAGCACGGTGTTGTACGCGAGTCGATGGGTTTCGGCAAGCTGCGCGACCACGTCTCCGACGGTGGCGCGCTCGTGTGCCCAGAGCACCTGCATGACTCGCAGTTCGGCGTCGGTGAGCCCGGACGATGCTGGTCTGGCCATGTGAATGTCGTTGAGCTCCTAATTCGTTAGGAGCACAACGCCAGCGTATCGCCACGGCGTCAGGCGTGTCAACTAATTATTTAGGAGTTGGTGGGTCGAGCGGCCGGCTGGCGTTCCCAGGCGACGTCAGCGGCCCGGCCCGGCCAGATCTGTTCCAGATGATCGGCGAGATCCGCGTGGATGGCTTTCATCGACTGGTAGCGGTTGGCGGGATCCGGATCGACCGCGGACAGGAGAATGCGTCTGAGCTCCGGATCGATCTCGCGATCGCCGGCCACGCATTTCCACACCTCGGCTTCCCACGTCCATTCGTAGCCGGCCAGCATGGTGTACAGCACGACGCCGAGGGAGAACACGTCCGAGCGGGCATCCGGCGCCTGGCCGGGAATTTCCGGCGCGGAGTAGCCCGCGGTGTTCGGGGGGTTGTAGAACACGCCCGCCGCATGCCTGGCCGCCTCATAGGACGATTCGAAATCGATAATCCTGATCACGGGCGTCCCGTGCCCCGATCGAAGAAGGATGTTCATCGGGTTCAGATCGACATGGTAGATCTGCAGGCCGTGGAGCTGTCCCAGGGCTCTCGCCACCTCCATGGCGATTCGAAGGTACACGCCGGTCTTGCCCGGGACTCGTTCGTTGCCGATGGCCGTGGCCAGCGGCAGCTCAGGGAAGAAGGTGGAGACGAGAAAGACCCGCCCGTCGCGCAGCGCGCCGTGTTCCCTGACGAACGGGAAGTACGGCGAATCCGGGATCGATTGATTGATCGTCAGGAGGCTCGCGATTTCGTTTTCGAGATTGTGCTGGTAGGTGAGCCCGGGCCTGGACGTCACCTTGATCAACGCGCTCGTGTTGGTCCGCTTGTCGGTGCCGACATAGAGGCGGTGCCTGGCCGTTTCCGCGGACACGTGGCCCCTGCGGTCCTCGCCCAGCGGCTGAAGGCCCTTGAATTGATCGAAGGGCGGAGATTTGGAATCGAAATCTTCGATTCGTGGCATGGTGCCCGGCTGGTCCCCCCGTGAACTCGCACGTACATCCTAGTCCGGCTTCAACGGCGGCGACGTGATTGTCGAACATGATTGTGCGGGCGCCGCACGTGCCCGACAGTTCCGTCGGTCGAAGCCCGTCTCAGGATCGCGCGTCGCGCCTCGGTTACGCGCTGCACGTACGAAGAAGATGCGCGAGAGTCACGGCGATGAAATGTCTGGCCGGTGTGGTGTGCATATTGCTCAACGGACACCATGCGAATCCATTCACACCACGCGCTTGCGGCGCTGGCGCTGTTGACGATCTGCTCGAGCCGGGTCCGCGCCGAAGACTACGAACACATCCGGCCCGAGGCGCCGATGCTGAAGACGGCGATCGTGTCCGCGCTCGAGGGCTCGCCGACGTTTCGATCGATTGTCGAACGCATCGACGGCTCCGACGTGATCGTGCATATGACATGCGGTTACTTCAAGAGCGCCACGCTGGCCGGACGGACGATGCTGTCGTCGGCGGGTCCCGACGTCCGTTACGTCCGCGTCCAGATTCTCTGCGACCAGTCGCCGCAGGCGCTCCTGGCGATCGTGGCTCACGAGCTGCAGCATGCCGCCGAAATCGCGGCCGCGCGAGCGGTCGTCGACGACGGCTCGTTCGGGCGGTTGTACCGAAAAATTGGTTTTCCTACTTGTTTGTCGCCGGAGACCAACCAGTTCGAAACCGCGGCGGCAGTCGAGGCCGGCCGGCGGGTGCGCGCCGAGGTTCGCCAGTATTCGACATCGACGGCCCAGGCCAGGCAGCATGCCGTGCCGCCTGCGGTGTCGCCCGACGCGTATTGACGGTCCGGTTTTCCGGAGCGCGATCTATTTCCGGGCGCTCGAGTCGGACCGGCGGCGCGTACGACTGTAGCCGGCAACCGCGATGAGCGCGACCAGGCCCAGTGCAACCGCGGCGGCCAGCGGCCAGATCGGTCGCGCCGACTGGCGACGGCCTTCGGGAAAAGGCCGATAGGCGCCGTCGCCGAGGAGCACGAGGCTCGCCCACGTGGCGGCAGGCAGCCCGTTGCTCATCGCCTCGACTTTCGCGTGCGCGAGCGCTTCCGACAGCGATGCGCCGCCGGCGAGCTTCGAGTAGAACGCATCGAAGAGCAGCGCGGCTTCCTCGTCGCGGATGGGCCAGCTCGTGCCAATCACTGCCTGGGCGCCGGCTGCGAAGAAGGCGCGCGCCAGGCTCAGGACGCCTTCGCCGCTCTGGATGGCGCCGGCGGCGGTCTCACACGCCGAGAGCACGACGATGCGTCCCTGGAGATCGAGGCCTTAGATCTCCCGCGCCTGGAGAAGGCCGTCCTCGCCGTCCGCGCCCGGCGACAGCAGCACCGCCGACCGCTCGGGATGCGTTTCGTCGGCGACGGCGTGCGCCGCGAAGTGCAGGATGTCGTAGTCGCGGAGGGCGCGGCCTTTCAGCTCCCGTTCCGATGCGCTCCGGCCGACGAGCGCTTCGACGCCGCCGAGATGCCGTTCGATTGAGCGGCTCTCGCGCCGCGCATACGGCAGGCGGCCCAGGCGCAGACCGTTTTGAAGGACGGCGTTGCGTTCGGTCGCGGGGCCATCGCCGTTTGCCGCGAGCTCGGGATCCGCAAACGCCAACGCCCGCTTCGTGCCCGGGCGCGGCGCGTTCCGGCGCCACTGCAGCCAGAGCGTCGCCGACGGCGCGATCTCGAACTCGTAGCGGCTCGCCAGCACGGGCGCGTCGGGGCCCGGCCTCAGCGCGTCGAATGGAAGCCGATGCAGCGGCCCATCGGGCACGAGGATGAGCCGATCGATTCCGCCGGGAAGCCCTTTCAGGGCGTCCGCGAGAATGTCGTTGTACAGTCGGACCGCGGCCGCGGTTCCGATCGTGTCGCTTCTCTTCAGCAGGCCTGCGAAGACGGGCACAATCGGCGCGAGTTGCGCGCGGTCGGGAATGCGGTAAGCCGAGCGTCCGTGACGCGTCACGGCGATCAACCACGAGCCGCCGCCGAACTCGCCTTCGTACGTGTCCCAGATGCCAACCTGAAACGACAGGAGCGCTTCGTTGTCGGCCAGCGCCGACTGGACGGCGCCGAGGCTGGCGAAACTCGGGCTCACGTGACGACTGTCAGGGGCCGCCACGGCGATCTGGCGCCGCGCCTCCTCCTCCTGCCGCTCCAGGTCGTCGAGCTGCTGCAGTGTCGTGCGGCGGTCGTTGTCCCCGGTCGCCGGATCCATGAGGCCGCGCTGAACCTTCGCGATCGCCTCGAGCAGCGAGCGGCGGTTCGCAACGAGGGGATGGGACGGGTCGAGGCGCTTGCCCGAGCGCTCCAGGCGATCGAGAAGGGATCGCGCGCGGAGGCGCTCCGTGATCGAGAACGCCAGCTCGAGATCACCGTCCTGCGGGTCGCGGAGCAGGCGGCCCGAGAACCAGTAGTAGTCGAGCGTCCACGTCGAGAACAGCTCGGCGCTGCTCTCGCCATCGTCCTGGAGGCTGCGAAGCGTTTCGAGGGTGTCGATGGCCGCCAGCGAGTCGCGAATCGCGAGGTCCCGTGGCTTGGTCGCCCAGCTGAACTGCATGAGACGGCTGGCGCTCGATGCCTCGGCGAGCCGGCTGTTGGCGCGGGCGGTCGCGTCGAGCGCCCGGCGTTCGGCGGCGTGGGCCCGGACGGGATCGGTCTCGCGCAGGAGCTCCGCCTCGAGCCAGGAGCACGTCGCCTCGTCGAACGGCTGGCGGGCCGCGGCGGCGAGCGTCAGGCACTGCCTCACGTGGTCCAGTGCCTTCGCCCGGGCGCCGCTGTCGCGGGCGATGAGCGCGGCAATCGTCCGGTGCGTCTTCAACACGACGACGGTATGTCCCGCCGCGATCGCCGAATCGAGCGTCTGCTCCGCGATGGCCATGAGGCGCGGCTTGGCGTCCGGGCTGGGCAGCAGGCTTTCCTTGAGCGACGTGACGTTGAGGATGTTGTAGCGGGCGGCCGCCTGCTCGCGGGCGTCGCCCTCCGCGCCGGCGAGCCGATCGAGCTCGCCGAAAATCGCCAGCGCCTCGTCCACGCGTGCCAGCCGAAACGCGACGATCCCGAGCGAGGCCAGGCAGTTGCGCTTGAGACGGTATTGAGCCGCGGGGAAGATCGCCCGCTGCGTCTGCTTCAGGAGCCGATACGCGACCCCGAGATCGCCTCCCGTCTCCTGGATATGGGTCGCCTCGAGCGTCCAGGCCTCTCCCTTGAGCAGCGGGTCGTCCACGGTGGCCGCAAGTGCGGTGACGCGATTCAACTCGGCCGTCGCGTCCGCCAGCCGTCCCTTTGGAAAGAGGAAGTTGCGCAGGTTGCTGCGGGCGAGAATCTCGCCGCGGGCGTTTTTCTGTTTCTGAAAGCCGTCAGCCGCGCGGCGGTACAAGGCTTCGGTGCGATCGACATCGGTCTGGCGGTGGACGTGGCCGTACGAGAGGGGCAGCCAGTAGTTCGACGGCTGTTCCCGCATCAGCATCTCGAACACGGGGGCGACTTCCGGCAGGCGGTGCTCCCGGACCGCCGTCTGGAAAAAGCAGAACGACGACTCGTAGTCGTCGGGCGCCGCGGCCAACTGCTGCCTGCAAGCCGCGAACGGATCGGGAGGAGACGCGGCGACAGCACGACCCTCGCTGGAGAGCACAGCCCCGCAGAGCCCGAGCGCGATCGCCGCCGCCTTGCCGTACATCGATGGCCGCCGGGGTCAGTTCCTGCCGCCGCCGACTCCCCCCGCATCGAAACTGCAGACGAACCGGGTTTCGGTCGTGAGCGAATTGTGGATCTCCACGCTTCCGATCCCCGTCCGCCGCGTCGTGATCTGCGGCACCGAATCAATCACGTCGGCATGTGCCCGGCGCAATCCCTTGCTCGTGCTTTCGAGCGTGGATGATTGCCCCGGGTTGAGGGTCACCACCTTGCTGGCCACGACCGCGCCGGTCTCGTTCAGCAGCTGCATGGAGACCACCGCCGGAGGAGTTCCCGCCGCATCGTCGAGCGTGAAATGGAACTGGATCGTCTCGCTGTCCTTGACGGTCGCCAGCCCCGAGTTCGCAATCTTGTACTGCAGAATCTGCGCACCTCCCACGCCGGCGAAGATCCCGACGAGCAGGCAGGTGACGGCAACCAGTGTGATTCTTCGCTTTGACATCGTCCTGTACTCCTTGATTACTGCACACGCACCACGAACGTCTGAGAGGCGACACTCTCGCCGCCGGGAACAGCCGCCATCACCTGCCACAGCACCCGGGCGCCTGGCGCGACATCCGAGAGCCGGCGGCCATCCAGCGTCAATTCCGGCACCGTCAGACCCTGGATGGTCGCCAGCACTCGCAGATCCTCGGTCGTGATCGTCACCTGGTACCGCGTGTCCGGCGGCCCCGGCGTCCAGCGAAGCCGGAACGCATCGCGAGGCAACGTGACGTCCGGCTGCACGAGCGACTCGACGACATAGTGACCCGCGTCACGAAACGTTTCGTCGCGAAGGCTCGACCGCTGGAAGACGATCGCGATCCCGATGCCGGCGATCAGGACCGCAGCGGCCGCCAGCCACGACGCTCGCCACGCCGCTTTCCGGGGGACTCGTTCTTCGCTTGCAGTCCTGGCAGCCGCGGCGCGCGAGAGCTCCTGCGCGCTTCGCCACGCCTCGGCGAGGGCGGGGTCGCCCGCCATTCGGTCCACCAGGTCCCGGCGTTCTTCCGCCGGAAGCTCGCCGGAGACTGCCCGCCACACCCGATCGATCTCCTCCGGCGACAGCTCTCTCTGCGACGTTTTGCCAAGGGCCTGGAACGTCTCCTTGAGCCTGCCGTCCTCCGCGGGACGATCCGTCACGGGCGCATCCCTTTCGACACCAGGCATTCCCGCAGATCCGCCAGGCCTCGGTAGACCAGGTTTTCGGTCCGCTTCGCCGGCCAGTCGAGAACACTCGACGCCTCCGTGACGCTATGGCCCTGAAGGTAGAGCGTCACCGCCATCCGCCGCTCGCGGCTCATTCGCGAGAGGCAGTCCTGGATGCCGCGACCGACTTCATGCGAGGCCGCGATCCGTTCGGGATCCTGCCGCGTGACCGCCACCGGCGCGACTCCCTCTTCTTCGAGGTCGGTCTCGCGCCTCCGCCTGACCCGGCGAATCTCGTCCACGAGAACGCTATGGGTCACTTTGTACAGGTAAGACGACGTGAAGGCCCGGTTTCCCTCACGGTCAGGCGGCTGCCTCTCAACGATCTGCATCACGCGCATCATCGCCGCCTGCACCAGGTCATCGCGCTGATTGGAAAGCCAGCCAGGACAGAGCCGTGCGACGGCGCGCGCCAGATCATCCTGCAGCCTTGAGTAGTCGATGGGGTCGTCTCCGGTGGAAACGATCGGGGAAGGACGTACCGGCGTTCCCGGCGCTGAGTCTAGCAGAAGTGAGGGAATTCGCCCGCGCGTTCGTCTCTACTCGCACGCGTTCAACCGGCCCGATGAGCTTATCGAGCTTGTGAAGCGCAATTAAAAGGAGAGACAGTCATGGTGAAAGCGCACATCGGAATCCTCGCAGGCCTCACCCTCACCCTCCTGGGCGCCACCAGCGCCCGGGCGCAGCAGATCCAGACGAATCCCGGTTCGGCCTGTCAGGCCTCCGGCTCGGCACAGGACCTTTACTACTCCGGTGTCACCATCGCCAACCGCACGAACGGCCAGGCCTCCGCGATCTGCCCGATCGCCCGGAGGAATGGCACACAGGGGTGGGCGGCGATCGCCGTCTTCGTCCGCGACCGGCATTCGACGGAGAACGTCACCTGCGTCGCCCAGGCGAAGGATCTGACGGGAGCAGGCGGCTGGTCGGAAACGAAGTCCTCGAGCGGCGAAGGAGAGCAGACGCTCGTCTTCGGTCCTGCTGTCGGCGCGCCGCTGTACGGACCGTACGCGATCGTCTGCTCGATTCCCGCCATGGAAGAGGCGAACGTACCGTCGTACATCTCGTCATACGTCGTGGTCGAGCCGTAGCGCTCTGGGATGGGGAGGACTCTGGTCCTCCCGCATTCCCCGGTCGGCTAGAATCACCGTCGGCGCGGTGATATGAGAGAGCTGGAAGTTCTCGTTGGCCTCCTCCTCGCCGCGACGCTGCTGGCCGCGGCGGCGCGGCGCGTCGGCGCGCCGTATCCGGTGTTTCTCGCCATCGGCGGCGCGCTCCTCGCCTTTGTTCCCGGTGCGCCGTCGTTTACCGTGCTGCCCGAGCTGGCGCTGGCGCTTTTCGTGGCCCCGGTCCTGCTCGACGCGGCGTACGACGCATCTCCGAGGGACCTCAGGGACAACTGGCTCCCGGTCACCGGCCTGGTCGTGGTGGCTGTCTGTCTGACCACCATCGCCGTCGCGATGGTGGCCCGTGCGTTGATGCCGACCATGCCATGGGCCCCTGCCATCGCGCTCGGCGCCATCGTCGCGCCACCCGACGCGGCGGCGGCCACCGCCGTGCTGCGAGGGTTGCGGCCGCCCCAGCGCATCCTGACGATTCTCGAGGGCGAGAGCCTGCTGAACGACGCCAGCGCGCTGCTGATCTACCGACTCGCGGTCGGCGCGGTCGCCGTCAACGCCTTTTCCATCCGGGCGGTGGCGCCCGCGTTCCTGTTGGCCGTGGCGGGCAGCGTCGTCGTCGGTCCGATGCTCGGATGGCTCACGCTTCGCTGGACCGACCGTGTCCGGGACGTGCCGACCGCGATCATCCTTCAGTTCGTCAGCACGTTCGGCGTCTGGATCCTGGCGGACCGGATTGGACTGTCCGGTG
>Ga0105242_10004817_pt1 | contig 10444 bp, 8 predicted proteins | sample KBSM24metaG_FD_81521 | JGI IMG/M metagenome (GOLD analysis project Ga0105242, IMG submission 81521) | Miscanthus rhizosphere microbial communities from Kellogg Biological Station, Michigan, USA - KBS M2-4 metaG | ecosystem: Host-associated > Plants > Roots > Rhizosphere > Soil | place: Michigan... | reverse complement strand
TCGCTGGCCTGGGTGATGATCTCTTCCAGGATGGAGGTGTTCACCGCCAGGCGTGAAGTGAGGTTGGCAACGTCGATGCCGATGGACTGGATAGCCCGTGCTCCGATGGGGTCGATCATCGGGCGATTATGTCACCAGTACCCGTTGGCTATCGCCGCCACCGTGTGCGCCTGCTGATAGTTGTACGTCTCGTAGCCGTTGACGGTGATCGTGCCAGTGGCCCGGTAGTTACTAGTGGCGGGACCGCTGGCCCAGCCGGTGCCCCGGCAGATCATCCCGGTGATGCCGCCGTTGCCCCAGTAGTCGGCCACGTCCACCGTGGTGTCAATCGACTGCACCAGCCAGGAGAACCGCTCGTTCTGACCTGAGTTGGAGAGGCGGTAGATCTCCCGGTTGTTGTAGGGGGACAGAGCCGAGGTGAAACCGGCGTATGCCGAGATCTGGTAGCGGACGGTCTGCACGGCCCGGTTGGTGGGGACGGCGTAACCAACGAGAGCGTCCTTGTAGCCATTGACAGACACAGCGGCTGACCAGGGACGGGTGCCAGTCTCAGTGGTATAGGTGGTGACGGCTGGCTTGCCTATGGAAGCGCCGACGCCTGACCCAGCGCCCCAGTCTGAGTACAGGCCGGTGGAGCCTTTGGAGCGGACGTAGAACCGGTACTTGGTGCTCTCGTTCACCGGGAAGTAGCCAGCCGGTGATGGACTGCCGCCAAGGTCGTACGAGCGCAGCCAGTTGCCAGCGGCGTCGGTCTGGACGACGTTCCAGGCCGCTACCGGAGCACCACCGGACCCAGCAGCCCACTGGATACGCACCTCGTTGTAATCCCAGTAGTTGATGCCGACGTTGATGGGTGCTGCTGGGTAACCGGCGTATCCGGTATCGACCCAACCCGCGCCCCACTTCACCTTCATCGTGGACGGCAGCACCCAACCAGATCCCCACTTGAAGGCGACCTTGCCCGCAGCGATAGCGGGGGACCAGGCTGCCCCTGACTTGGTTCTGAGCGAGGGCACTAGGGCTGAATCCAGATCGTGCCGTTGGGGTAGTTGGCCGCACCCGGGTCGGCGGTCTGGTAGATCACCGGGCCGAGATAGGCGTCGGCTCCCGGTGTGGTCCAGACGACCTGGCGTACCGGAGCCGTGCCGTTTTCGAAACGCACCGTGTTGCGGAGGTACGTCGTGCCACCGTCGAAGTAGATCCCGGCGTCGAGCACCGAGATGTAGGAACCACCGGCACCGCCGTTAGCCGGGTCACGGAAGCGCATCACGGCCGAGGTGGAGCCGCCGTAGAACCAGCCACCGCTGGCGATCATCCCGGTGGCGTTGACGTAACCGGCGTTTGCCGTCCCGAGATCGACACCACCGATCACGCCCTTCGACGCAGCAATGCTGCCAGAGGTCGCAGTAAGGGTGCCGGTCCCGGTGATGGTGATGGCCGGGGCACTCAGCGACGTGCCGACGTTGAGCGTGCCGACGTTGATCTGCTTACCGCTGGCGTCGAGCACCGTGCCGGTGCCGGTGAGGTTGAGGACGGTCGTGGTGATCGGCTTGTCCACCAGCAGGTTGGTGGCGTCGGTCGAGAGCTTGGCGACGGCTGTGCCGGTCTTGACCAACACCCCTGTGGTGTTGACCTTGAGGATGTCGGTACGCACGGCCAGGTCGGTGTTGATGCCCACTCCACCGGTCGCGTTGAAGACCACGCCCTGGCCCGCTGCCGACGAGTGGGCGAGGACGACCTGGGTGGTGTTGTCGGTCACCTTGTCCAGGTACTGCGGCAAACCCTTGTATGGAATCCAGGACGAACCGACCCTCACCTCCAGGCCGTTCGCAGGCGTCGCTGCCGCATCGGCGCGCCAGATGACCTGGCCGGGGGAGGGTGCGGTCAGCAAGGAGTCACGCTGAGTGGCGTCGGTGAAGCGCAGGATGGTGCGGCCCTGCAGCCAGTCACCGTCCACCTTGCGCCAGTTGTTGATCTGGTCCTGCCAGGAGGCGAGGCCGTACTGACCTCCAGGGGGGATTGGTTCAGCCATGGATCACACTCCCAGGTGAGAAGTCGAAGTGCATGTCGTCGGACGGGAACGTCTCGATACCGGTGATGCCGATGATCACGTCCTCACCCTTGACCCGGCCCTTGACCATGAAGGCACTGACTTCGTAGTAGCGGTTGTCGTAGTAGAAGATGTCGTTGACCCGCTCGTAGCGCCAGACGAGAGAGGGTGATCCGTCGGTCAGCCGGTTTCCGTGAACCTCTGTTACCGAGATACCAGCTTCGTGCAACTGCATGGCCGAGACGGCCAGCCTGATGCGTTGAGTGGGGCGGCGACCTTCGGGGGCGTAGTCCTCGGTGGCTTCGGTCTGATCCACCCACAGGATCGGGATCTTGATCCCAGGCTCGTAACGCCGGTATGCCTCGTCATAGACGTTGTCATACGCTGAGTTCTCGGCGTCGAACTTGTAGTAGATGACTGCCTCACCAACCATGTCCTGGTAACGGGTGAAGTGCTTCCAGACCTCCCTGACCTCACGACGTGCGTCCATCAGGGCTTCCTTCGTGGGAGCTTGCCGCCGACAGAGCGCGCCCAAGCATCGCCGGAGTCCGTCCGATCAGCGCTGTGAGCAGGCTTGACGATGCCAGGGTTCTCAGCAGCCAGTCGATGGCCTTCGTGCCATAGCGCCGTACCGATGCCCTGACGTGGCTCGGAGGCTTGGATGAAGTGGATGCCCTTGTGGCTCCAGGACATGTGGCCGATCTCCTGACCTCGCTGATCGACCGCTGCCAGCCGATGTTGGTCGAAGGAGATACCGCTCTCTGACGGCGGGTAGTGCTTGTACTGGAACTGCACCTCGGAGAGCTTCTCATGAGCAGCCACTTACGGACTCGTCTTGAACTGGATGTCGTTGATGGTCGGCCGCGTGGCCTGATGCGTGACCTGACCGGGAGAGCCGTAGCCCTGGAAGAGCGTCCCCTGGACCGAAGCGTCGTTACCCACCGCCATGCTGGGGAAGGCCACCGAGCCAGCAGTGCGATTGGTGATGCGCTGCTGGGCGTAGTTCTTCGCCAGTTGCGAAGCGTGCGGGTTGACCGCCACGTCGTGCTCCCACGTCGTCACCGATGAGCCAGGAGTGAGGTGAGACACCTTCGTTGCGGGGCTGTCGTGGGGGTCAATGGGGTTGTTCGCCTCCACGATGTTGTGATATGGCAGAGAGGTGCCCTCTTCCAGCGCCATGCTGGCCTCGGTGTGGGGTAGCTCCTTGCCGTATTCGGCCTTCTTCAGGTACGTGTGTCCCACATCACTCAACGAGCCTTTGACCGAGCGAGGAATCTCCCACGGTTCGACGCCCTCATGTAGCTGATGGAGTACATCGGCGTCGTTGGCCTCCTGGTCGCCCAGCACGGTGGGGTGAACCCCACCCGACATGCGGAAGGCGTAGACCCGGCCTTCGTGGTGGATCGGCTCGTCGTCGCTCTCGTCGCCGTAGTCATCGTCACCCGACGAGGGGTCGTAGTAGGTACGAGCCTGGACCGGCATGTGCTGCAGCATGTTCGACACACGGTCGAGACGTTCGACGGCCTGGCCCATCGTGCCGCTGTGAATGGCAGGAGCGTTGCGCCAGTCGTCACGGAACGTGCCGTGGAACTGCAGGTCGCCCTTGATCGCATGGTGCGCCATCCAGGAGGCAGGACCCTTCTCTTCCGGCGTCAACTCGCGCTCGTAGGGCTTGGTGTCGAAGAGTTGCGGGTGGAGGTTGTCCTTGGCAGCCATCACCAACTCCCGCTGGTGCCGACCGTGACCCATCCGATGTCCTGACCCAACATCACCCACTCGCCCCTGGTGTAGCGCTGACGGCACGGTGACTCCCGCAGCCAGGGTGGGGTGTCGGTGGTGCGCTGGGCAGGGAGCGTTGACCACGTCGGCCCCCAGCGATCCGGGAAGGTGTAGGGCGGGTACATCAGGCGTTCAACTCATCAGGCGTAGACGGCTCGGTGTAGAGCAGGTTCTCCAGGTACTCGATGCCCTGGGCCGGAGACACGGCAGGCAGAGCGCCATCGGGGATAGGCGGATAGAGCCGTTTCGGAGGACGCGGGTCATCGATCTCACGTTCGGCGTACACAGGCACGTAACGATTGGTGGTGTAGGAGATGCGACGGAGCCGGAAGACCTCCAGCGCACCGAGGCCGATGTTGAGGGCGTTGGCCCGTGCGTTGTACTCGCCCTCCCAGTACTGCATCATCTGGATCACCTGGGCGAACCGCTGGCGGGCCGGGATGAACATGCCTTCAGGGGTCGATACGTCGATATCGAAGCTGAACTCCAGCGCCAAGGACCAGAGCGCCCTGGTCACCGCACCCATCGCCGTGACCTCGGTGTAGATGCCTTCGATCTGGTTGATGTCACCGTCCGAGGCGTAGACCACCTCTTCTGCTGCCTGGCTGGAGTGCAGCAGGAGATCGCTGTCGCTGAACCATGTGTAGTGATAGCCCGATACCAGCACCCGCTGGTTGAGCAGGCTCTCGTCGGTGAACTTCAGCAGCCCGTTGCGGTCGTCAAGTTCCCAGTCCGTGGTCAACGTCGTGGCGGTGCCGTCGTTGACGTAGGTCTTGAGCGACTGTGGTGATACCAGCGGGTGCGGCAGGCGGATGGTCAGGACGTTGAGCGGCCCAAGCTCCACTTCGAAGTACTTGGGGTAGTCCCGCAGGAAGGTGCGGGCGGTGTCAGCGATGGCGGCAACGGACATCTCACACCCTCATCCACAAGCGCATGAGTTCGTCCACGTTCTCCGGGACCGGGTCAGGCATCTCTGGCCGCAGCACGAAGGTCCCCGAGTTGGTCGTGGTGAGCGGCAAACCAGCATCGTCCTCATCGAAGAAGGCCAGCAGGCTGTGGTTCTGCATGCCCTGGTCGAGCACCAGCAGCATCTCGTAGTCGGACCCACCGGGGACGTTCTGGAAGAAGGCTGGGTAACCGAGGAACAGCCCGCCCGGGGCCACCACCCGGCCCTGGATCAGCGTGGTGGAGTAGACCGAGCCACCGGCCTGCTCCACGGTCGTGTCGTCGGGGTCGAAGGTCGCGTCCTGGACGAGGTACCCGAGAATCGAACTCGACTTCCAGTTGAGACGACCGGTTGCCAGGAGGTCCGTCACTTGGTTGTACTTGCTGTTAGCCACGGGATACCTCCGTATCAGACTGTAGCCCTTAGGGGGCGGGCCAGACCTGGACTGACCCGCAGTAGACCTTCGCCACCACGATGCCGCCGAGGTACAGAGCCAGGGCCGTGTTGAGAACGACGCCGCCACTCAGATCCACGCTGGTAGCAGCGTGGGCGTGCAACGCTGCCTGCACGGGGAGGTTGACGACAAGGGCGACATTGGCGACAACATGGGCATGCTGCGCCGAATCGACGGCGAGGACGTAGACCAGCGACGGCTGCTGGGCGGTGTGGGCATGTACTGACCCCGGCACCACCAGGACCACATCGATGGCGACGTTGGCTGCCGTAGAGGCGTGGGTCGCTGACTGAACAGCAGCAAGGTTGTATTCGACAACGACGGTGTTAGCGACGGGAGCGTGGAGGGCGCTCTGGACGCCATCCATGTTGATGTTGAACGGAACGTTGTCGGTGACCTGATTGTGGAGAGCGTTCTGGATGGCGAGGTCGCCCTGCATTTGCAGCGTGACGAGTTCACCTGTGTTCGAATGGTTGGCACCCTGCACCACCAGATCGACAACGAGCAGGACATCGGTTGATGTGACAGCGTGCGCTGCCAACTGGACAGCCGGTTCAAGAACGAGGGCGGGGCTAGCCGCGGTAGAGGCATGTACTGCAGCAGCCGCGGCCAGGACGACGTAGTTGGTGAGAACGTTGTCAGCGACAGAGGCATGCGTTGCACCCTGGACCGGTAGGTCAACACCAAGGGCGACGTTGTCGGAGACGTGGGCGTGTGTTGCTGCCTGGACGTAGAGGTCAACGCCAAGGGCGACGTTGGCAACGACGGAAGCATGTATTGTGTTAGCAGCGACGAGGACAACGTCGAGCGCCACGTTGTCAGCGGCCTGCACATGGACGGCATCTTGGGCGACGAAGACAGAGGCCAGCGAGACGTTGTCAGCGGTGTGAGCGTGGGTGGCGCTTTGAACGACGAGGCTGCTGTTCTCGACCAGCTTCGTGTCGGGGATGATGGAGGCCGGGTTGCTCAGTGTCCATGTACGACCGCGAGCATCGGTCCAACCAGCGCCACCGGCATACTCGGCAACGTCCATCCGCCACTGGACAGCCCCTGCGTTGGGGTTGGTGCCCGAGCGCATCTCGACCCAGTAGAACGAACCCTTGGGGGTGTTGTACGGAGCGTTGAACGACTGGGTCGGGCCGATGGTGATCGGGTAGTTCGTCACCCACGGTGTGTACGGGCCGTAGCCGTCATCGAAGTACGCAGCCGCCGTCCAGGTGACACCATCCACGGACCAGTACAGGTGCAGGGTGTAATTCGGCGTCAGTGTGACAACGAACGCCCAGTACGGAACTGTGGGCGTCAGATTTGAGTCCCAGGTGCCAGTGTTGATGACATCGTTGCCGCTGTAGACGGGGTCACCGATGGTGAACCATGGCAGGGTCCGATTGTTAGCTGGATCGACTCGCAGGTTCGCCATGAACGTGAACGGGCCGTAGTCGTTCCACCAGTCACCGACACCAGCCGATGCGCTTTGGTAGGCGAGGTAGACATCCCGGAGGTTGGTGACCTTGGCCACGATGGTGAACGCTGGCGATGACAGCGGCCCTGGGTTTGGTGTCGTGATCTTCCCGAGCAGTGGTTCGTGGTATGGACCCGCCACTGGTGTGATGGTGTGATACCCGGAGTTGACCAGGAGCGTCGGCACCTGCACCAACACCACTGGGTCGGTGGTGTGCAGGTTGGTCGCAGACTGGACGACGAGGTCTACACCGAGCGCAACGTTCGCCGCCGTGTGAACGTGTACCGCATCCTGGACGACGAGGTTGGTGCCAGGGACGACGAGGACGGCGTTGTCTGCGGTATGTGAGTGAGTCGCGCTCTGGACAGCCAGATCAACGACAAGGGGGACATCGACAATGCCGCCACCACCAACCGGGGTGATGGTGGCGTAGAACGTGACAACCTGAGTGTCGGTACCACCAGATGGCGACCACACCGACGACAGGCCCGTTGAGTTGTCGTTGGATAGTGCTGGTCCACCAGGACCGGCGCCGTAGCGGAATCCCCAGGTGGGACTGCCGACCTCGTTGTACTTGATCGCCGCTCCGTAACGGACCCCGGCCGTCAGGGCAATCGAACAGGGCTTGGTGATCCAGCCACTAGAGGCTGGCATGGTCATGGGGACAATCGCCCCGATCCGGTTCGTCGGGTTACCCGTACCGCCGTCGATTTGGTAGATCGCCATCGACGGGTCACCGATGACGGTGTCGTCGTGGTAGATGGACATCGACGTGACCACGTCGCCAGCCGAGGCGACGTAGGTGAGGCTGGGGTGGATGAAGCACTGGCTGGCGTAACTGACCAACGCTGAAGCGGGGTTGGCGGCGATGGCGGTGATGCCTGCGTTGATGGGCGCTGCGCCACTGCCGTAGCCCGAGGTGACGGCATGAGCGCCGTTGTCCACGACGAGGTTGAGGGCAAAGCTGAGGACGACGTTGTCTGATACCGATGTATGAGACGCCGCTGCTACGACGAGGCTGACACCTACAGCGACGTTGTCGGCAGCGTGGGCATGTACCGCAGCAGCAGGCGCGAGGACGACGTAGTTGGTGAGAACGTTGTCAGCGGTGTGAGCGTGCGTCGCTGACTGGACGGTGAGAGCGAACTCTTGGACTAGGTCAATCCCAGCAGCAGTGTGAGCATGCAGAGCGTCAGCCACCACCAAGTTGGTGACCGTGATCTGCGTGAGGACCGTGTTGTCGGCAACGTGAGCGTGAGCGGCGTCCTGGACGACGAGGACGGTTGGAACGAACTGAGTGATCGTGATGTTGTCGGCCGCGTGAGCGTGAGCGGCATCCTGTACGAAGAGGTCGATGGGCGGCGTCGTGACGAGATTGACGGTCGGCGTGACCGAGTAGGTCATCTCCGTCGTCGTGTCGTTGCGGACAACTCGGAACCGGAGTGTGTCACCACCAGCAAGGTTGGCGGCGATCAACTTCACCGAATACAAGATCTCTGTGAAGTTGAAGGCGCTCCAGCCGATGTTCTGGACGTGGCCTAGTTCGGACACTTTGCCTGGCACGAACGTGCCGGTGCCACCAGTGAGCCGGTTGGTAGTGGCCTGGCCCTCGGTCAGGTTGGGGTTGTCATACGGAAGGACAGGCGTCGTGGTGTAGATCGCATGGATCGCGTCTACACTGGCGTTCCCCGTCCAGTAGGGGGTCACTCCGTCGTCCCAGGTGTTGCAGAAGTTGCCCGGTCCTGGTGAATACCCTGAGACGGTGTCTTGCACCGAGAGGTTCAACGTGTTGGCGGCAGTTGTCCCTGCTGGTGCCCGGAAACAAGCCTGATACGCCGTGGCAGCGTTGAGTTTGACCGTCCCGTCGAAGATGAACTCGTACCACGTCGGGGTGGTAGTGAGTGTTGTGATATCAATAGAGGTCGTTGAGACTGCCAGCGGCACGGTGTTGCTGCTGAACTCGTTGCCATAGACGTGGCACACAACTTGGCCGGTAGGGGTACCGGTCTTCGACAAGTGGAATGCAGCCTTGGTGATGTACTCCCCGTTGCCGATGAAGTACTGACCGATAACGCGTACCCCCGTGGGGGTGGTACCCAGATAACACGGCTTGTTCCCGGTCCTGTATGACTCGGGCCACGCCTGCAAGAGGGATGCAGTGGGCGTCGCTACCGAGACGGTGTAGACATCGAAGATCTGGTCGTTCGCCAGAGCAGACCAGCCGGTGGTGTGTTGAGTGGCGTTTCCGCCGTGTGCCCCTGTGGTGTCCTGCGAGCATGCGAGAGTGTTGCTGGCGTCCGTGCCTGTCACCGACGTGAAGACCTCAACGACATACGGCGTTCCGTTGACGAGGGTGTACGTCGGGTCGAAGTCGAAGTAGACCCAGGAGAAGGCCGTGGAGATAGCCGAGCAGGAGAGGACTGTCGTGGAGTTCGCCAGCGCTGTTCCTATTCCGACACTGCTGGTCCCGTACGTGCCGCTATGGGCGTACAGGCGGGCCGACACAGTGCCGGGAGCATTCCCAATCCGCTTCAGCCACATCCCGACTCTCGACAGGTTCTGCCCGTTGCCGAGGAACGACTGCCCCCTGCCGATGGTCGTGAAGTTGATCTGGGCATCGACGCCTGCATTGGTTTCGGAGTACCAGTCGCATCGCTGTGCTACCGAAGCGGCGACGACAGATGTCCAGCCACCGTTGGCGTTCCTCTCCCATTGGAGTCGGTAGTCGTCAGTGGACGGGACGGCCTGGGCGGTCGTGGACTGCAACCGCACCCGGATCATCCCGTAGCCGTCACCAGTGGATGGGTTGGCGGTGAGAGAGGTGTCCTGAGGAGCTAAGGCCGCAGCACCGGACTCAGTACCGGCCTCGTCATAAAGCCGGTACGCCGCCTGCGTGATCGCAGGCTCAGGGATCGGCTGGAGGATCGCAGAGATGGAGCCGTTACCGGCCGTCATCGCCCCGCCATTGAAATACGGCGGATGAGTACCGGCTGTGGTCAGCTTGTACTGGAAGACGCCGAAGTTGTTGGTGGCGGCGCTACCGCCCGTGGACCCCACGCCAATGGCGGGTTGCGACCAACCATTGTCACCTGACTGGGCAGCAGCAATGTTCGACCCGAACAGGAAGCCGATGCCGAGGTCGTTAGCCAACGGCAGAGTGCCACTGGTATTGCCTTGTGCTTGTGTGATCGAGGTCGAGTAGCCCGTCCCGACTGTGTTCCGCAGAACGGCCTGCACCCCCGAGAACTCCGTGAACAGCATCGCCTTCTGTGTCACCGACGTGTCCAGCGTGACGGTGTAGGCAGCCGCCGACCAGTTGACGGTCGTCTGAATGCACCACAACTCTCCCGATGCGAACGCACCGGCCGAGGTGGATGTAGAGCGGGCCGCTCCGAGGAACAGCCAGCTAGCTGTCTCCCCCGCCATCTTAGTGATGGACGAGACGATGGGCTTGGAGGCCGTCGCAGCGTTGTCGAACAGGACGCAGGCAACGATCAGGTTGCCCGCCGTCGTAGCGCCCGTCGTCGTCAGGGCCAGCGTTGTACCGGCCGTCTTGTTGGAGGTGTTGCCCAGGTTCTGAACGAATGCTGGGATCACGGGGAAGCCCCGCGGTTACTCGTCGTCGGCGGTGAAGTCTGAGTCAGCGCCGATGACGCCGTCTTGAACCTCCAGAGTGATGGCACCGGCCTCTTCTTCCTGCTCCTCTTCGGGAGTATTAGATTCGTCGCTCACGTCGGGTCTGCGATCTCGACC
>Ga0105242_10004816_pt1 | contig 10445 bp, 6 predicted proteins | sample KBSM24metaG_FD_81521 | JGI IMG/M metagenome (GOLD analysis project Ga0105242, IMG submission 81521) | Miscanthus rhizosphere microbial communities from Kellogg Biological Station, Michigan, USA - KBS M2-4 metaG | ecosystem: Host-associated > Plants > Roots > Rhizosphere > Soil | place: Michigan... | reverse complement strand
TGGTGGTGGTGGCTGGGGCGGCGACGGCGGCTGGGGGGGCGACGGCGGCTTTGGCGGCGGTTTCGGTGGCGCTACCACCGGCGGCGGCGACTGGGGCAGTTCCGGTGCAGCCGATTTGTCGGGCTTCAATGCCACCGATGCAGCCGGGTATGCCGCGGCGCTCGATGCCTCGCCGGGCGGCTTCTATGACACCGGTGGGGCAGGGATTGCTCAGGGTGCCCTCGGCGCGGAGTTCGGCGGTACTTTTGGTAGCGATTTTGGCGGGTCGGGCCAGCCAGGAACAAGTGCTTTCGGGGCCGAATTGGATGCCGGCGGCGGCGGCACGAGCGGCCTTGGCAATGCCCTAGCTTCCTGGGGCCAGAGCACGCTGGCCGGGGGGCCAGGCGCTGGCACTGGTGCTGCCTACGCTCTAAGTGGCGGCATGGTTGGCGACTTCGGCGGCTTCGGCGGTGGTTACGGCGGTGGTTACGGCGGTGGGGGTGGTTCATACGGCGGTGGCGGTTACAGCGGTTATGGCGGCGGCGGTAGCTTCACCGGCGGCGGTTATACCGGCGGCCATTCTTCAGGCAGTCAGGCCGCGGCGGGTGCGGCAGCAGGGTCCGGCCATTCCATGGGCGGCCAGGCGGCGGCGGCGGCTGCCGGAAAGGGGTCGGAAGCGGCGCCCGATGCTGGCCCCGATGCTGGCCCGGATGCTGGCCCGGATGCTGACCCCGAGCCCGCGGCCAGCACGACTTCCACGATCGCGGGCGGTAGGGAAACGAATTTCGGTGAGCCGGCAGCAGCACCCCAGGCTGAACCTGAGGCCGCGCCGGAGGTGTCGTCAACCATCGCCGGTGGCCGGGAAACGGACTTCGATTACGGCTCACAGGCTGCGCCGGAAACAGAGCAGGCGCAGCCTTCGGCCTTCGGGCCGCAAAGTGTTATTCCTGGCGGCCGGGAAACAGACTTTGATTATAGTCAAAGCCAATCTCAACAGGCGCTACAGGCGCTCAGCAATCTGACGCAGTCGGCGCTGGCCGCGCAGCCAGACACCTTTGACAGCCGCTTCGGCTTTGACGTTTCCGATCCCGGCCAGCAACACACCGCGCCGGATTTCAATCAAGCATTCCAATCCTTCTCCGCGCAGCCTGGCTGGGATCCGGGAGAGCAGACGGCAGGGGTGACAGGGCTTGCCGAGCCGACCGATTGGGCGGGAAATCCATACGCTCCAAGCACTGACGTTTCTATTGGTCGGGATTTTGATCAGGTGTTCGCCGATGTGGCAGCGCGGGCCGCAGAACCCGCCCCTGATTATCAGGGCGCTCCCTATGCCGATATGGGCCCACCGGCTGCTGGACCTAACTTCAATCAGGCGTTCGAAGCCCTCGTTGCCTCGGGCTGGAACCCAGCAGAACAGTTGGCAGGGCGAACCGGCCTGGCCGAGCCGACCGATTGGGCCGCAAATCCGTACCAGCCGAGCACGGATGTTTCAGTCGGCCGCGATTTCGACCAGGCATTCCAGTCTTTCGATATGCCGACCGGCATGGATAAGGCGGCCGATCAGAGATCGGAAACAGAGCCATCGCTTACATTTAACGAAATGTGGGGCGCTACACCCTACAGCACGCTGCCAAGCGACCAGCTATCGCGCAGTGCACAAGAAACGCTTGAGCATGATTTCGGCAATTTTCCCAACCCGGGTTTTGTGCATGGGCCGCCAGAGCAGACTTTAGAAGGCCGCATAGCCGACGTTATGAACGCGATTATTGACCCCGTGGCCAATGTTACAATGAGCCCGTTTACTCGGGGACTTGATTACCTTATGGGCGTTCCTGATCCGATGGCTGGGATGCAAAATCCTGCTACGGCATGGGCGAATTTCGCACAGAATGCCATGCTTGGCGGCCCTAATATTCAATCACTTGGCCCGGAGGCTTTTAATACCTTTGAGGCCGGCCAGCAGGGCAAAGCCGGAGCAAACCCCGATATCACCGATTGGGCTTCTGTATTCGAGGGTGCGCCAACAGAGGAGCCAGCGCCTGCCATTGAGGCATTCATTCCGGGCGGTAGGGAAACCAACTTCGATCCGACTGCACCGACCACGACCCCGATCGATGTTGATGTAATCCCATCCACCGATCCTAGTGTTCCCGCCGATCCGCGGGGCGCGCCGACCCCCGCCCCGCCGGCCACCTTACCGCCCGCTGTGGACCAGCCGCAGGAGGTGCCGCCGTCACAGCAAACGCCGCAGGTACCGCCGCAAGAAGTCCCACCACAGCAGCCGCAAGAAGTCCCACCACAGGCGCCGCCGTCACAGCAAACGCCGCAGACACCGCCGCAGGAGGCTCGGCCGGCGTCACCGCCTAGTCTGATTGAACAGTTGCAGACGCCGACTGCGCCGACTGCGCCGGGTGCACCACTGTCCTTTCCTGGAACGCCGCAGACGGCACTGCCACCCGGTGCACCGACACCGGAAGGCCGGCCGGCCGAAACACCGTCAGAGCCTGGACGCCCGGGCGAACACGACGACGTACCGGAGCCCCCGGACACCAGCCAGCCGCCGCAAGACCCCAACGCGCCCCGCCCGCCGGGCAACATCCCCGGTCAACTAATCGGTTCACGCGGTACGTATGAGAACGAGCGGGCCGACAATCCGCGGACCAATCGGAATTATCTCGACAGTGGGCGCCTCGATAATCCGCAGGGGGAACCCGGCATTGATTTCCGCTCTGCTCGGCAAGCCGGCGTTGAGCCGCTTTTCCGTATTGGGGACATTGATGTCGGCAACGTGAGTGCTCGGCTGGTTGAAAATGTTAACCGCGCATTAAGGGCTATGGAACAGAGGACGGGTATCCCCGCCAACAGCCTGGTGGCCACCAGCGGACAGCGTTTCGCAACCCGCGGGGGGGCTATAATTCACGGGGCGGACCCGCGCACGTCACAGGAAAGCGTACGTAGTCGCGGAAACGCAAGCGGGGGTGGTGGTTTTCCTGCTGCCCCGCCTGGCCGCTCTAATCACGGTGCTGGCCGCGCCCTCGATTTTGCTGATAGTCGCGCACGGGCTTGGCTACGTGCCAACGCTAGGGAGTTTGACCTCGAAACCCTCGGCGGCAACTTCGACATGCCTCATATCCAATTGCGGGGCGGCGCAGGCGCCAACATGGGCGCGCGACCGAGCGCGCAGGAGCAGGCGGAACAAAGGGCCATTAACGAACAAAACCGGCAGGCGGCGGTCGATCGCGGCTTGCTAGGTGGGCGAGGAAATCAGCAGGCTGGCGTGCCAATGCCGCGGGGCCGACCGTCCGATGCGCCGCAGCCAGAGGTCGCGCAATCGCGCCCGCCGGCCGACATTCCGTCCACGCCACCGGCAGCGAACCTGCCGCCCGCCGACCGGCCGCCGGCGGATATTCCGGCCCCGGCCCTGACGGCGCCCCGCGCCGGGCGCGCAGACCCCGTGATGCAGGCACGCCAAGCGCAAGACATCCTCAAGGACGCCACGAAAAACTTGAATAAAAACTCGGGTGAGGCGGAATTTGCGGCGGCCAGTGTGGTTGGCGCCAAGGCACTAGCAGCGGCGGGCATCCCGCTCGCCATGGCGCGCAGCCTGATGTCCAAAGGTGCCTATGAGGGCGCAGCAAAGAACGGTTATGATGTTAACTCCTTTCCGATGGGGGGAGTGTACAAGAGCAAGATTGACGCCGGCATTGAGGCCGCCCTGCAGGGTTACCAGCCGGCCCAGCCCGGCGCGGTGCAAGGACCACCAGCGCCATCGCCCAGCATACCCGGCAGGCAGGGCGCAGCACCATTCGGACAACAATTCGCGGGCGGCGGATTGCTCCATTTAGTGGCCGGCGGACGTGATGTTGGGGCGCCGCCTGCTATTCAGGGTTTTCCGGGGCGGGATTACAAGGAAGGGGAGATCATTGGTAATCCCAATCTTATGATTGAGGATTGGGGTTTTGGTGCTCCACCTCCCGCGCCTCCGCCCGCATTACAGGATCCTAATAACCCCGATCGGCCTTTTATGATTACCCCGCCTTTTGCTCCCGACATGCCAGGAGGGCCATACGGCGATCGCTTTCTGGCCAAGGGCGGCCACGTAGACAAGGGCGAGCGGGTGGTGGTGGGCGAGGAAGGGCCGGAAACCTTCGTGCCGGATACTGCGGGCACGGTGGTGCCCCACATGCCGCAGCCGGGCGGGAAGAACCTCGATCGCTGGCCCAAAGGGCCAGCCGTGGATTGGCCCGGCCAATATGGCGGCGTCGAACGCGAAATCTGGCGGCAGACGCGTGCGGCCCAAGATCCCGTGCCGAGCCTGATAGATCTGGTTGACAGCGGGCGATTGCCGCTCAATGCGGCCAACTGGCAGAGAATGATGAACGACCCGAGCTTGATTGCTCTTGGGCGATCTCGGATGGAGCAAGCCGGACCGGAACCATCGCCAGCCGTGGCCGAGGGGCCGCCCGATCCGGCTGACCCGATGGCGCAGGCGCTCGGGATCGGCTCGATCCGCCGGCCCATGCGGATCGGCCGCCAGAGCTATTCACAATAGGAGTGGGTCATGCCTACAGATATGCGTGGTGGATCGCAGCAATTTTTAGGGATGGGGGAAGTGGGGCAGACGGCGCCCCAGGTGCCGGGCCTGCTGCAGATGGCGCAATCGGCAATGGACGGTGCGGGGGCTAGAGGCGGCAGCGGCGGCAGCAGTGGCGGCGGTTTCGGCGGTGGTGGGCCGGGCGACCAGTTCGGTTGGTTGCAGGGCAGCATTGCGGCGCCCCCGGAAGGCTGGCAGTCACAAAAAGGGATTTACGATCAAGCCGGCTTCGGCAACGGCTGGCTCATGAACAATTCTTCCGAGAACCCGGACGCATACGCGGCCACGATGGCCGGCCGGCAAATGCCCTACGGGATCGATCCCTTTACGGATATCACTTACGCCCCCGACACTAGTAACGTCGGCAGCCAAACGTCAGGATTTCATCTGGTTGATCGAAGGAACACCGGTAGCCCAGGGCAAGACCTGTTCGGCGGCCGGCTGTTCCAGGCCGGAAATCTCCCGCGCGATATACCGCAGCAATTGCAGCCGTGGCTGGCGCCCGCGCTGATGAAGTACTTCATCGGCCAGCAGTACCACAATCAGGGCGGAACCGGCGTCAATGCCCCATGGACGGGCAGGTATGCCCCAAAGGGGGCCGACATAAAGACCTGGCCCGGCATCACCAATTACGATCCATGGGGCCGCTCTCAGGGCGACATTCCAAATTATAGCGGCGGCTGACCATGAACATCCGCCGCACCGGGCTCCGCAAACCTAAAAAGATGCAGTTTCACCCCGACAGTGTGCGGGCCCAAATCCAGGCGATCAAACTGGTGCAGACGCTGCAGGATTTCATCTTCGCAACCAGGAACAAGAATGGCCTTCTGATTGCCGACCTGAGCCCGGCAAAGGTGACGGCGGCGCTGGGGCTGTTGCGGAAGTGCGTGCCGGACCTGATCAACGCCGCGATCACGGCGGATCTGAACGTGCGCTATGTCGCCGAGCTTCCCAAGGTGCTGACACGCGAGGAATGGCTGGCCAAGTACGGCACCAACCACCTCGAACTGAAGGCAATGCTGGTGCCTCCCACCACCAACGGGAGCGGCAACGGCCATGCTTGACACTACGCAAGCCGAAAAGGTCATTTGGTCGCCCGGCTCGAACTGGGCGCAATGGGCGCTGCTGGAATGCCCGATCTTCGAGGCGTTCTTTGGCGGGGCGCGCGGGGGCGGCAAGACCGATGGCATGCTCGGCGATTTCATGGTGCACGCCAACACCTATGAAATGCACGCCGCCGGGCTGATGGTGCGGCGCACATATAAAGAGTTGGTCGACACCATCGAGCGGTCGAAGGCGATCTACGGCCCGCTCAAGTGGAACTACAACGAAACAGAAAAGGTCTGGCACGATCCCCGCGGCGCGCGGCTGCGGTTCGCATACTTGGACCGTGACAGTGACGCCGAGCACTATCAGGGCCACAGCTATAGCCGCGTGTACGTGGAGGAGATAGGCAACTTCCCCTCGCCCGCGCCGGTGTTCAAGCTATTTGCCACGCTGCGATCGGGGGCGGGCGTTCCGGTAGGCTTTCGCGCCACCGGCAACCCGGGCGGCCCCGGCCACCAGTGGGTGAAGGCGAGATACATCGACCCGGCGCCGCTCGGCAATGTGGTGATCCACGATCCACTGACCGGGCTGGATCGGATCTTTATCCCGAGCAAGGTCGACAACAACCCGTTTATCGACGCCGAGGGCTACAAGCAGCGGCTGCGCTCGTCAGGCTCAAAGGAATTGGTACAGGCATGGCTCGACGGAAACTGGGATGTCACGCTCGGGGCCTATTTCGACTGCTGGGATGCCAAGCGGCATGTGATCCGGCCGTTCGCCGTGCCGAAGGAATGGATGCGGTTCCGATCGATGGATTGGGGCTCGGCGGCGCCGTTCTCGGTGCAGTGGTGGGCGATCGTGTCGGATGACTGCGAGGTTGAGGGCCACCATCTGCCGCGCGGCTGCATGGTGCTTTATCGCAACTGGTATGGAATGAAAGTGGGCGAGCCCAACGTTGGCTTGAAGCTGCACGCCGAGGAGGTGGGCCGCGGCATCCGCGACCGTGAGAAAGGCGACGATATCGCCTACGGCGTGCTGGACCCCTCGGCCTTCACCGAGGACGGCGGGCCGTCGATCGCCGAGCGGATGGGCACCGGCAGCGATGGCAAGGTGTGGTTCAAGCGGGCAGATAATTCCCGCGTCTACAAAGCGAAATCGCGCGGCAACATGAGCGGCTGGGACGCCATGCGGGCGCGGCTGGTCGGCGATGACGACGGCCACGCAATGCTGGTGGTGTTCTCGACCTGCACGGATTTCATCAGGACCGTGCCGTATCTGCAACACGATCCCGATCGGCCTGAGGACGTGATGACGGATGCGGAAGATCATGAGGCCGACTGCTGCCGCTATGCCTGCCTGTCGCGGCCGTATGTGCAGGTGTCGGAAAAGCCCAAGCCGGAAGATGTGTCGGGCTACGCCGTGCTGCACAAGAGCACCGAGGCGGGTGATTGGCGCACGTATTAGTGGAGTGACGCGAATGCCAACTCCCGATATGACCAATTGGCCGCCGGAATACATCCGCGAATATCTGGCCGACCAGCAGAAAGCATTCGAGGCCGATCAGCGCACCAACCGCGCGCTCAATGCGATCCCGCCGGATGACCGGGCGGCGCGCGAGCAGATGTCGCCAGCGGACCAGCTTCGCTATTACGACGCGCTCAAAAATCCCAACAAGAAAAAGCCGGTGCTGACCATCGGGCGGCAATCCTACGAGGGCAGGTAATGGCCATCAGCAACGTCATCCCGCTCAGTGGCTATCCGCAGGGCGGATCATCGGCCGGCCGCGGCCCGGCCAATCTCGACGACAAGGACGAAAAGGACGGTTTCTGGTCGCTCGATAAGTGCGTGCAGGCCTATACGACATATCTCGACAGCAAATCGCAGGAGATCACCGAGCAGCAGAACGCGCGCCGCTATCGCCATGGCGCGCAGTGGACCAGCGATCAGGTCAAGGTATTCAACGACCGCAAACAGCCGGTCGTGACATTCAACAAGATCGGCCGGAAAATCGACGGCATCGTGGGGCTGGTGGAACGGCTCAAACAAGATCCCAAAGCCTACCCGCGCACGCCGCAGCATCAGGCCGGCGCCGATCTGGCAACCGCAGTGCTGCGCTATCTGATGGATCGCAACAAGTGGAACGAGGTGGCGCCGCTGGTCAACGAGGCGGGCGCGGTCGACGGCCTCGCCGGCATCGAGCTTGACCTCAAGCCCATGCCGGCGCCCAAGCAGAACGGGCAAGGCATGATGCCCGGCATGCCACCGCCAGAGGAACAACAGCCGGACTACGACGTGCTGTTCGGACCCGTCGACAACGACGGGTTTTTTTATGACCCGCGTTCGTTCAAGCATGATTTTGACGACGCGCGCTATCTCGGCATGGGAAAATTCGTTGACGAGGAAATGCTGAAAGAACTGCTGCCCGGGATGGATGATGACATCTCCGCGGCATGCAACAACACCACCAACCTGATGTCGAATTCCGATCGCGACACCCGCTGGTTCCAGGCCAACGGCGACTTCAAGCAGGTGCGGCTGGTCGACATCTGGTACAAATCGCAAGGCGGTTGGAATTGGGCGCTATTCACGGGATCGAAGATCCTGATGCAGGGCACCTCGCCGTTTTCTGACGAGAACGGCAAGCAATTCGCCAAATACCTGATGTATTCGGCACAGGTTGACCACGACGGCGACCGCTACGGCTTCGTGCGAAACCTGCAATCGGCGCAGGACGAGGTGAACCAACGCCGGTCAAAGGGCCTGCATGAGTTGAACAACCGCCGCATCATCGCCACCAAGGCGGCGGTGGCTGACGGCAACGTGGAGGCGCTGCGGCGTGAGGCGGCGCGAGCCGATGGCATCGTGCTGGTCAACACCGGGCTCGATGATATCCGCTTCGACGATGCCGCCAAGCAGGCCGCGGTGATGGGCCAACTCGAATTCATGAAATCGGCCGAGCAGGAAATCGAGAACTTCGGCCCCAATGCCGCAATCCAGGGCGGTGATGTCGGCAAGGGCTCGTCCGGCCGCGCCATTGCGCTGATGCAGCAGGCTGGGATCGCGGAGTTAGGGCCCTATATGACCAATCTGCGGTCGTGGAAAATCCGGGTCTACCGCGCGCTGTTCAACGCCGCGCAGAGCTATTGGATCAACGAGCGCTGGATCAGGGTTACCGACGCGCAAGGCGAACCACAATTCGTGCAGATCAACGCCCAGGTGCCCGGCCCTGACGGCATGCCGCAGAAGCAGAACGCCATCGGCGAGCTTGACGTTGACATCATTCTGGACGAGGGCCCCGACAGCGTGACGCTGATGCAGGACACCTACGATGCGATCGCGCAGGCATTGCCGGCGGTGGCGCCGATGCTGTCGCCAGCCACGAGCAAGGCGGTGATGAAGGTTCTAATCGAAACCTCGCCGCTGCCGGCCGACGTGAAAAAGACGTTCCGCGACACCGGCGAGGAAGAGCAGCAGCAGCCCGATCCGAAGCAAGCGGAAGCGCAAGCCAAGCTGCAGCTCGAGCAGCAAACCGCGCAAGCCAAGATGGCGCTGGAGGCGAAAAAGGCCGAAGCCGACATGATGCAAAAGCAGCAGGCGGCAGCGCTCGAGCAGCAGACCAAGCGCGAAGAAGCGGCGCTGACGATCGAGATCGAGCGGGCCAAGGCGCAAAACCAGATGGAGATCGAGCAATTCAAGGCCACGACGCAAGCTCAACTGGCGCAAAGCAAGGCCGCGCTGCAGGCGCAGCAGGCGCAGATGCAGCCGCAACAGCAGGCAATGGATTTCGGCGAGGGCGACGATGATGTGACGCAGCGGGCGATGCACTATCGCCAGGGGCTGGAGCTCGACCGCAGGCGCGAGAGTGAGCGCAGCAAGGCCGACGAGCACCGCGCCAGCCGGAGCGACGAGGCCATGGCCGCGCTCATCAACGCAATCTCGCACTCGCATGTCGGGCTGATGCAGGCGGTCAGCAAGCCGCGCAAAGCCGTCATTCACCGTGATCCGAAAACCGGCAAGGTGATCGGCGCATCGTCGGTGACGGAGGATTAGCTTGCTCAGTAAACGACGGCATGAGGGCTATTTGCTGATTGACCACAGCAACAGCCCCGGCATTCCCGGCCGCACGGGTAAACTGGAAAGCGCCACGTACACTTGCTCGCACTGTCCGCGGGTGGTGATACTCAATCCTAACCGCAGTCGCCCCCGTGGCTACTGTCCGGGATGCAACCATTACATTTGCGATCACTGCGAGGCCATCCGCGCGCAGACCGGATGCAAAACCTTCAAGCAAATCATGGATGATGTCTGCGAGCGCGCCCTGAAAGGAGCATGACATGGCCAAGCGATCCGTATCCGTCACCACCATTACGCCGACCGCGACCGCGAGCGGTGCCACCAATCTTGCGGATGCTACCTATCCCGCCGTTCTGCAGGGCGGCAGTTCGACCCAGCGCACCGCCATCATCGAAATCTATCTCGGCGGGCAGGCCACATCATCGGCACCGACCTACATGCTGCTGGCCAACGACGGGCAGGTGGCGTCAGGCAGTAACACCTATGGCACCGGGCAGATGGATGCCGCCCTCGACGGCGCCTCGGCGGCGCTGGCGGCGCCGGTCAAGACCGGCAACACCTGGGCCACCAACAAGCCGCAGCGATCGTCCTCATTGCATCTGCTCAACCTGTCGTTCAATGCCTTCGGCGGCATCGTGCGGTGGGTGGCGGCGCCCGGCGAGGAGATCTACATCGTCGGCAATACCGCGTCGGTGGGCGAGGCCTCGCTGTCGGCCTTCACCGGCGGCACGCCCGGCGCACTTGGCGCCCA
>Ga0105242_10004815_pt1 | contig 10445 bp, 6 predicted proteins | sample KBSM24metaG_FD_81521 | JGI IMG/M metagenome (GOLD analysis project Ga0105242, IMG submission 81521) | Miscanthus rhizosphere microbial communities from Kellogg Biological Station, Michigan, USA - KBS M2-4 metaG | ecosystem: Host-associated > Plants > Roots > Rhizosphere > Soil | place: Michigan... | reverse complement strand
TCGAGGGCCACACGCCCGAAGCCATGCACCGCATCGAAGGCGAGATGCTGGCCCTGCTCGAACGCGTCAAGCCGGGCGCCCAGGTGGGCAGCGCCGCGCATTGAGGCCGGCCGCCATGCGCGTTGCGGCGGCGCAGACCCGCTCGCTGCCCGGCGGGCCGGCGGCCAACATCGGCAACCACCTGCGCTTGGCCGAGGCTGCGGCCTCGGAGGCGGTGCAGTTGCTGGTCTTTCCCGAACTTTCACTCACCGGCTATGACCTCCATGGCCTCGCCGGCTGGGCTGCCGAGCCCGGGGATGCGCTCTTCACGCCCTTGCGCGAAGCCGCCCGGCGCCTTGGCCTGACCCTGGTGGTCGGCTCGGCTGCACGCCCTGAAGGCGGCGATGGGCTCCCGGGCATCGGCGCATTCACCTTCATGCCCGACGGCAGCACCCGCATCTACCGCAAGCGCCATCTGCATCCGGGCGAAGAACTGCACGCTGCACCAGGCCGCGAAGATGCGCACGTCCATGACATCGGCGGCCTGCCGGTGGCCCTGGCCGTCTGCGCCGACATCGGCCACGAGCCGCATGGCGACCTGGCCCGGCAGGCCGGCGCGGAACTGTATGCGGCGGGCATCGTCATGTCCGGCAGCGGGCAGGCCCAGGACACGGCCAGCGCGCAGGGCCATGCCCAGCGCTGTGGCATGGCCGTGCTGACGGCCAACCACGGCGCGCCCACGGGCGGCTATGCCTGCGTGGGCCGCAGCGCGTTCTGGGCGCCCGGCGGAAAGCGCTTGGCCGAGGCCGACGGCAGCGGCGACTGGCTGGTGACCGCGGAGCGCGGAGCCAGCGACGGCCACTGGTCTGCCTGGGCCCGCGCGGTGGCGCCATGAACCTGGTCCGGGGGCTCTATTCCGCGCTGATGCTCGGCGCCCAGCCGCTGCTGCGCGCCAAGCTGCGCCGCCGCGGCGAGACCGAGCCCGGCTATCGCGTCGCCGTGCCCGAACGCTTCGGCCATTACGAACTGCCCGAGGGCGCGGCGAGCCATGAGGGAGGCGCCGGCCCGCTGGTCTGGATTCACGCCGTCTCCCTGGGCGAAACCCGCGCTGCCGCCATCCTGCTGAACGAGCTGCGCAGCCAGTTGCCCGGCATGCGCCTTTTGCTCACCCACGGCACGGCCACCGGCCGGGCCGAAGGGGCCAAGCTGCTGCGCCCGGGCGATGTGCAGGTCTGGCAGCCCTGGGACACGCCCGGTGCCGTGGGCCGGTTTCTCGGCCGCTTCCGCCCGGCCATCGGCGTGCTGATGGAAACCGAGATCTGGCCCAACCTGGTGGCTGGCTGCCAGCGGCGCGGCATTCCGCTGGTGCTGGCGAATGCGCGGCTCAACGACAAGTCGCTGGCCGGCGCACGCCGCTGGGCCTGGCTGGCACGCCCCGCCTATGCCGGTCTGGCGGCGGTCTGGGCGCAGACCGAAGGCGATGCCGAGCGGCTGCGTGCCGCAGGCGCCCGGGTGGAGGGTGTGTTCGGCAACCTCAAGTTCGACGTGGTGCCCGACGCCGCGCTGCTGGCGCAGGGCAGGGCCTGGCGCGACGCCAGCCTGCGCCCGGTGGTGCTGCTCGCCAGCAGCCGTGAGGGCGAGGAAGAGCTGTGGCTCGCGGCCTTGCAGGCGAAACGGCCTGCAGCCCAGGCTGCATCTGCGCATGCAGCTCCTGAAGAAATAGCAAGCCACGCCGTGCAGTGGCTGGTGGTGCCGCGCCACCCGCAGCGCTTCGCCGAAGTGCGTGAGCGGATCGAGGCGGCGGGCCTCAGCGTCTCCAGCCGCAGCAGCTGGGCCGGCGCACCCGGCACGGCCGACGTGTGGCTCGGCGATTCGCTCGGCGAGATGGCGCTCTATTACGGCCTGGCGCACGCGGCGCTGCTGGGCGGCAGCTTCGCCCCGCTGGGCGGGCAGAACCTGATCGAGGCGGCGGCCTGCGGCTGCCCGGTGGTCACCGGCCCGCACACCTTCAACTTCGCCGAGGCGGCGCGCCTCGCCTGCGATGCAGGCGCCGCGCTGCGCGTGGCGGACATGGCCGAAGGCGTCGCTGCCGCCGAAGCCCTGGTGCACGATGCGCCCGCGCTGGCCGCCACCCAAGGCCGCACCCTGGCTTTCACCCAGGCGCACCGGGGCGCCGCGCGGGCCACGGCAGAGGCCGTGGTGCAGCAACTGCAAGGGCGCTGAAGCCGCCTGGCTGCGGCTGCCCCATGCCACGGCAGCCGCCTGCATCCTGAAGGCCTTCGGAGGCCTTGTCCCGCCGGACACATCGGTGCGCCCATATCGGCACAGCTGGGCAGCAGCCGAATTCCTATCGTGCCCGCAAGCGGCAGACGCCCCCGCGCGTGCGCCGCCTTTCGCCCCACCAGGGGCCCGCCAACCCTCTTCGAGAGGAGCCGTTCTTCCATGACTGCAACCCGTTCCCGTCTGCGCCGAACCGGTGGCTCGCTGGCCGCGGCGCTGCTCCCGCTTCGCGTGGGCCGTCGACGTCGATCCTGGCGACCACGTGCCGGCGCCGGCGGGGCACGACCGCAGGCCTCCTCCATTACCAGCACGCCCAGCGCGACCGGCTCTACGCACAGGGCCGGCAGGTGCCTGTCGATCCCCGGTTGACCTCGGACGTGGGCATCCTGCGGCTGGTGCACTAGATGCACATCGGCGGCCTCACGGTGGCGCCCCAGGTGCTGCGGCCCTTCGGCCGGCTCGATGCCGGGAGGGACACGGCGCATCCCCATCGATACCCCCGCCCGAAAGCAGCGCCCTGGCGTGCGCCCGCCCGGATCGATCAGTATCAGCGGGGCAGGGCGAGAGAAGTGTGGGGGAGCGCGTTCTCCCCCGAGAGCTTGAACACCGCCACCGCCTGGAGCAGATGCTGCGCCTGGCTCCTGAGGCCTTCTGCCGCCGCCGCGCTTTCCTCGACCAGGGCGGCGTTCTGCTGCGTCATCAGGTCGATCTGGTGCACCGAATCGACCACCTGCGAGATACCCACGCTTTGTTCCACGCTCTGCGACGTGATTTCGCCCACGATGGCGTTCACGCGCTGGATGGAGCCGACGATCTCGTCCATGGTCTGCCCCGCCTGGACCACCAACTGCGAGCCCTGTTCCACCTGGTCCACGCTGCCGCCGATCAAGGCCTTGATCTCCCGGGCCGCCTCGGCGCTGCGCTGGGCCAGGCTGCGCACCTCGCTCGCCACCACCGCGAAGCCTCGGCCCTGTTCGCCGGCACGCGCGGCTTCCACTGCGGCATTCAGCGCCAGGATATTGGTCTGGAAGGCGATGGAGTCGATCACGCCGATGATGTCGCCGATCTTGCGGCTGCTTTCGGTGATGCCCTGCATGGTGGCGACCACCTGGCCCACGACGTCGCCGCCATGGGCGGCAATGGCGACGGCGCCCTGGGCCAGCTGGTAGGCCTGCTTCGCGCTCTCGGTGTTGTTGCCCACCGTGCTGTTCATCTGCGCCATCGTGGCGGCGGTCTGCTGCAGCGCGCCGGCCTGGGTCTCGGTGCGTTCGCTGAGGTCCTTGTTGCCCTGGGCGATCTGCACGGACGCGGTGGCCACGCCTTCGGAGTTGTGGCGCACGGCACCGACGACGCTGGCCAGCGACGCCTGCATGGCCGCCAGGGCCCGCAGCAGCGGGCTGAACTCGTCTTTGGCATCGTCATGGATGCCTGCGGTCAGGTCGCCGTCGCGGATGTGGTCCGCCACCGACTGGGCCTGGTTCATGCGCCGCCGCAAGATCCGGCCCGCATACCAGGAGAAGAGCGCCAGCACCGCCGCCACGATGGCCGTCAGCGCCGCGAGCACGGCACGCAAGGTGCCGGCCTTGTCCTGGATGCGGCCGATCTGATCCAGCAGAAGCCGGCTCTGCACCTCTTTCTCGCCGGCCAGCCCGTCGAGCCAGGTCTGCAGGGCCTGGCTCGTCTTGTCGTTCAGGTAGGCGAAGGCCGCCTCCCTGTCACCCGCCTGCATCAGCTGGATGTTGGCCTCGGCCGCCGCCCAGAAATCGGTCTTGTAGTTGACGGCGCGGGCGAAGAACTCTTCGCCTTCCGGCGTGGTGATTTCCTTCTTGTAGTCCATGAAGATGGGGCCCAGCGCCTCGTTGGCCTTGGCCAGCTGCGCCTGCATGGCGGCCACCGCGCCGGGATTGCGGGTGTCGAGCAAGGTGTTGCGCAGCTGGGCAGATATGCGCGTGAGCAGCAGCTCGACGCTGGCGATGCGCTGCAGCTGCTGCACGCGGACGCTGGCGGTCCTTTCCGCCATCGTGGACATCTCCCCCAGTGATTTCCAGGCAGCGAGGCACACCCCCATGAGAGCGAGGACCAGCAGGCCGCTGACCAGGTTGAGGCGGAAGATGATGCCGAGGCGCATGGGGCGGGCTCCTTGTGGGTCAGTGCGAAGGTCGATGGGAACGGGGGTATGCGTCACGAAGGCAAGGGCTCGCCCAGCCACTCAGCCGGGATGCGCCGGCGCCGCCTCCTGCCGCCGCAGCAGGAAGCGCTGGATCTTTCCGCTGGGTGTCTTGGGCAGTTCGTGCACGAAGGCGATCTCCCTCGGATAGGCATGGGCGGAGAGGCGCTTGCGCACGTGCTGGCGCAGGGCTTCTGCCAGGGCGTCGTCGCCCTGGAAGCCGGCATGCAGCACGACGAAGGCCTTGATCAGTTCGGTGCGCTCGGGGTCGGGCTTGCCGATCACGGCGGCCTCGATGACGGCAGGGTGCTCGATCAGTGCGCTTTCCACGTCGAACGGGCCGACCCGGTAGCCCGAGGTGGTGATGACGTCGTCCGCACGGCCGACGAAGCTGATGCTGCCGTCGTCGTTGAGCTCCACGGTGTCGCCGCTCAGGTAGTAGTGGCCCTGGAACGGCTGGCGCGCCGTGCCCTCGTAGCCGCCGAACCAGAAGAGCGGCGACTGCGAGACGTCCACGGCCAGGGTGCCCGGCTGGCCCGGCGGCAGTTCCCGGCCTTCGTCGTCCAGCACCACCACGCGGTGGCCGGGCGAGGCGAAGCCGGCCGCGCCGCGCCGCACGGGGTGTGCGAGCGCATGGTGGTTACAGAGCACCATGCCCAGCTCGGTCTGTCCGTAGTGGTCGTGGATGGTGCAATCCAGGTCTTCGGCGAACCAGCGGATGACCTCGGGCGTGAGCGGCTCGCCCGCGCTGCTGACGGCGCGCAGCTGCCCGCGCAGGGCGGGCTCCACCAGCTCGCGGGAGGCCATGAGCAGGCGGTAGGCGGTGGGGGAGCCGGCCAGGTTGGTGATGCCCAGCTCGCGCACGATGCGGCAGGTGCTTTCCACGGTGAAGGGGCCTTCGTAGAACGTGGTCGCGTGCCCCAGGGCCAGCGGCCCGGTCACTGCGTAGTAGAGGCCGTAGGCCCAACCCGGATCGGCCAGGTTCCAGAAACGGTCTTCGGGCTGGAGGTCCACCGCGTCGCGCATGTAGCCGACGAAGGCGACGATGGCCTTGAGCGGGACGGCCAGAGGCTTGGCCGGGCCGGTGGTGCCGGAGGTGAACATCAGCAGGAACGGATCGTCCGCGCTGCGCAGCACGGGATCGAAGCGGGGCGGGTAGGTGTTCAGCAGCGGCCAGAAATCGTCATCCACCGTGAGCACCGGAGGCGCTCCGGCCACGTCGTCCATCTTGGAGCGCTGCGCGGCATCGGCCACCACCAGTTTCGACGCCGCCATCTGCACGCGGTGCTCGATGGCCTTGGGTCCGAAGGCGGTGAAGAGCGGCTGGTAGACCGCACCGATCCGCCAGGTGGCCAGGACGGTGACGAGCAGTTCGGGCGTGCGCGACAGCAGGCCCGAGATGCGGTCGCCGGCGCGGATGCCCTGCGCATGGAAATGGCCGGCGAGGCGGGCCGAGGCCTGCTGCAGCTGCTCGAAAGTCCAATCGGCCCGCTGGCCGTCGCGGCCGACCCAGTGCAGCGCGACCGCGCCGGCGCCGGCGTGGCGGTCGCAGCATTCGACGCAGGCGTTCATCGCATCGAGGCGGCCAGAGAGCACGTCGCGCGCCATGCGCACGGCATCGAAATCCCGGATCCGGGTGGCATAGTCCTGCATGAAAGAAAGTCTCCTTGGTAGTTATGTAGGGCTGCGGCGTGTCGTCGGCATCACGCGGTGCGGCACGGGCGCTGGCAAGGCCTGCGCCTTTCAGGCCGGCGCCGCGCGCCGGGCATCGCGCATCAGGTCCTTGACAGCGATCGGCACGCCGTGCAGCGGCCCGCGGGCCCGATGGGCCGCGATGTCCTCGCCGGCCTTGCGGGCATCCCGCAGGGCCCGTTCGGCCATCATCGTGGCGTAGCGGTGCAGCTTCGTATCGACACTGCCGATGCGCTCCAGCATGGCCTGCATGACCTCGGTGGACGAGCGTTCGCGCGACTGTGACTCTATCTGCCGGCCGACTTCCAGCAGTTCGAGATAGTGAAGTTCCGTGTGGGCCAAGCTGTGCTCCTTGATGCGTTCCCGCGTGGATCGTTGGGAGCTTCGGGCGATGGGGCGGCATCGCCTTGATGCCTCAAAGGTACGTCTGCGCGCTTCGGGGCACTGGACTCAGGCGGACGGCTCGTTTGTCCGAAAAAGACAAGGCCGGCGGCGGCGAGGCTGGCAGGACTGGGGATTCGGGGGCGCGCAGGGCGCGCGGTGCTGCAACGGCGCCCGCCAACGACAAAGGGCCGCTCGCGCGGCCCTTTGTTGCTGCGTGCGGCGGGTGGCCGCCGCTAGTGGCGCAGCAGGGTGTGCGGCGCGCAGCCATAGGCCTTGCGGAAAGCCCGGCTGAAGTGGGAGACATCGGAAAAACCGTGGTCGAACGCGGCTTCCGTGACGCTGCGGCAGCGGCCTTCGGCCAGCGCACTCTGGCTCGCTTCGAGGCGCAGTTGCCAGACGACGCCCATGGGGGTCTGTCCCTGGCGCGCGAACGCCCGTGTGACGGTGCGCGAGGAGACGCGGTGCGCATCGGCCAGCGTGTCCAGGCACAGGTCCGGGTCGTCGAAGTGCCGCCGCACATAGGTGAGCATGCGGCCGTAGAGATCGCGCTCGCTGGGCCGCGGGTCTTCGCCCATCTGCAGTTCCAGCGCCACGGCGACCAGGTCCAGCAGGGTGCTGCCGAACTGTGGCGCCGCGTTGGGCCGCGCGCGGTCGAAGTCGATGCGGGTGGCCTGCTCGATCATGGCGCGCAGCGGTGCGGCGGCCGGCTGGCGGTCGGTGATGACCTGCGTGGTCAGCTGCTCGGCGCCGGGGCAGCGCTGCAGCAGCGCACGGCGCGGCAGGCGCAGCAGGTGGATGGTCTGGACGGACATGGTGAAGCCGAAGGGCCGCGCGGCGTCGTACATCACCATGTCGCCCGGGCGAAGGGCGACTTGCCGGTCGTGCTGGCTCACCACGGCTTCGCCGTCGGCCATGCAGGCCACCCACAGATCGTCGTCGGGGCTGCGCCGCAGATGCGGCTCGTCACGGGTCCAGTGGTGCAGCGGGGCCTTCAGGGTGCTGACGTCCACGGCCCCCAGGGACCGCACGCGCAGGCTGGCATCGAAGGCGCCGGGATCCGGCATCCGGCTGGCGGCGGGGACGCAGTGGCGGCACACCACGTCGATCCAGTAGTCGAACTGCCGGTGCGCTTCGACGCTCGACGTGGAGTAGTCGATGACGTTCATGGAAATCTGCCTCCAACGTGGGGATCATCGGCCGGCGGCGTGCACCTTCGTGGCACATCGGCCCGCCGATCGCAGCGATTAAGCAGAGATCGTGCCGGTTTCGCCATCCGGAATAACCCCGCCCGAGTCCGATGCTCCGGCGGGACCTGTCACAGCGCGCAGCGGATGGCGCTCCCCGCCGCCGGTGCCCTGACGCAAAATGGCGGCCGTGCCCATCGCACCCTTCGGCCCCGGGCAGCACGGGGCCGTGCCTGACATGATCGAAAAACACTACCTCACCCCGCTCTTCGCTCCTGCCTCCATCGCCGTGCTGGCGGGCCGGGCGGACGAACCCGACACGCTCACGCCCTGCGGCCGGGCGCTGCACGAGGCGCTGCGGGCGCAGCGCTTCGCCGGCACGCTGCAGTTCCTGGACATCCACACCAGCGGCACGCTGGCCGACCTGGCCCAGACCCGGGCCGATCTGGCCGTGATCGCGCTGCCGCCCGCCGACACGGTGGCGGCGCTGGAAGTGGCCGGCCGCATCGGCTGCCGGGCGGCGATGGTGCTCTCCCATGGGCTGGACGGCGACCAGGCGGCGCGGCTCAAGCAGATCGCGCGGCGCGAGGGCATGCACCTGCTGGGCCCGAATTCGCTGGGCCTGCAGCGCCCGCATCTGAAGCTCAACGCCAGCGCCGCCGGGCCGCTGGCGCGCGAAGGCTCGCTGGCGCTGGTCTGCCAGTCGGGCTCGCTCACGGCGTCCATCCTGGACTGGGCCAGCAAGAACGCGGTGGGCTTTTCCACCGTGGTGTCGCTGGGGCGCAATACCGACGTGGACATCGCCGAGGTGCTGGACTTCCTCGCCAACGATGCCCGCACGCAGAGCATCGTGGTCTATATGGAGGGCATCTCCAGCGCCCGGCGCTTCATGAGCGCGCTGCGCTCGGCCGCCAACGCCAAGCCGGTCGTGGTGCTCAAGGCCGGCCGCAAGCCCGCCGGCAACGCGGCCGCGCAGACGCACAGCGGCACCATCGTGGGCAGCGACGACGTGTTCGACGCCGCACTGCGCCGCGCAGGCGCGGTGCGGGTGCGTTCCTTCGTGGAACTCTTCTCGGCCGCCAAGTGCCTCGCCTCGCGCTACCGGCCGGTGGGCAAGCGCCTGGCCATCGTCACCAACGGCGGCGGGCCGGGCGTGCTGGCGGCGGATTGGGTCAACGAGATCCATCTGGAGCTCGCCCGGCTCTCGGCCGATTCGGCCACGGCGCTGGCGGCGCAGCTGCCGCCGCTGGCCTCGCTGGCGGACCTGATCGACGTCTCGGAAGAGGCGAGCCCCGAGCATTACCGCGCCGCGATCGCATCGGCCGCGCGCGACCGGCAGGTGGACGGGCTGCTGGCCATCTTCTCGCCCAAGGTGGGCACCGATTCGGCCGCCGTGGCCCAGGTGCTGGCCGAGGCCAAGCAGCACATCGGCAAGCCGCTGCTGGCCTGCTGGATGGGCGATGCCTCGGTCGTGCCGGGCCGCGAGGTGCTGCGCGCCGCCGAGATCCCCAACTTCCGCACGCCGGAGGCAGCGGTGGGCGCCTTCGGCAACATCGCCTCGTTCTATCAGAACCAGCAGTTGCTGCAGCAGACGCCGCCGCCGCTCACGGCGCTCGCCAAGCCCGACATCGAGGGTGCGCGCCTGGTGATCGAAAGCGTGCTGGCCGAGCGCCGCAACGTGCTGACCGAGATGGAGTCGAAGACGCTGCTCGCGGCTTTCCACATCCCCGTCACCAAGACCATCCTGGCGCGCAGCAGCCACGAGGCGATGATGATCGCCACGCAACTGGGCTTTCCGGTGGCACTCAAGATCGATTCGCCCGACGTGACGCACAAGTCCGACGTGGGCGGCGTGGCGCTCAACATCCACAGCGGCCAGGCGGCGCGCGACACCTACACCGACATGGTGCAGCGCGTGGCGCGGCTGCAGCCCGGCGCGCGCATCAACGGCGTGACGGTGCAGAACATGGCGCGTGCCCGGCGCGGGCGCGAGATCTGCATCGGCGTGGTGACCGACGAGCCCTTCGGCCCGGTCATCACCTTCGGCGCGGGCGGCACCATGGTGGAGCTGATCGACGACCGGGCCATGGAACTGCCGCCGCTCAACCAGTTCCTCGCACGCCGGCTGATAGACCGCTCCCGCGTGGCCGAGACGCTGGGCGAATGGCGCGGCGCGAGCGCCGTGCACCGCGAGGCGCTGGAGCAGGTGCTGCTGCGCGTCTCCGAGATGGTCTGCGCGCTGCCCCAGCTGCGCGAGATGGACATCAACCCGCTGATCGCCGACGAGGAAGGTGCGGTGGCGGTGGATGCGCGCATCGTCATCGCCAGCGTGGGCCAGGGCCTGGCAGCCCGCGCCGATGCCGGTGGGCCCAGCACCTATCACCATCTGGCGATCCTGCCGTACCCGGCGCGCTACGAGCAGATCTGGCCGATGCGCGGCGGCGGCGAGTTCCTCGTGCGGCCGATCCGCCCCGACGACGCGCAGATGCTGCAGACGCTCGTGCGCGGCCTGTCGCCCGAGAGCCGCTACTTCCGCTTCGTGTCGTCGTTCAACGAGCTGCCCGCGACGATGCTGTCGCGCTTCACGCTGATCGACTACGACCGCGAGATGGCGCTGGTGGCCGTCGTGCGCGAACGCACGGCCGGTGCCGACGGCACGTTCACCGAGATCGACCGCATCGTCGGCGTCTCGCGCTACGTGATCACGCCCGACCAGCAGAGCTGCGAGTTCTCGCTGGTCGTCGCCGAGGACATGAAGG
>Ga0105242_10004811_pt1 | contig 10448 bp, 9 predicted proteins | sample KBSM24metaG_FD_81521 | JGI IMG/M metagenome (GOLD analysis project Ga0105242, IMG submission 81521) | Miscanthus rhizosphere microbial communities from Kellogg Biological Station, Michigan, USA - KBS M2-4 metaG | ecosystem: Host-associated > Plants > Roots > Rhizosphere > Soil | place: Michigan... | reverse complement strand
CGCGGTCTCCTTGTGCACGAAGAAAGGCATCGGCACGCCCCATTGCCGCGCGCGCGACAGCGTCCAGTCGGGCCGGTTGGCGATCATGCCGTGCAGCCGCGCCTTGCCCCAGGCGGGAAAGAATTCGGTGGCCTCGATGCCGCGCAGCGCCGTCGCGCGCAGGGATTCGGCGGGTTTCACGCCTTCGAATCCCGGCACCCCGTCCATGCCGGCAAACCATTGCACGGTGGCGCGCAGGATCACCGGCGTCTTGTGCCGCCAGCAGTGCATGTAGCTGTGCACGTACTTCCAGTCCACTGCGAACAGCACGCCTTTCTCCTGCAACAGCTTCACGATCTTCGGATTGGCATCCCAGATCGATAGGCCGCCGAACAAAGGCAAGGACGCCGCGTACTTGCCATCACCCATCACCGGCGTGAGGATCTCATCGTCCTTCATGCCGTAGCGGCGGCAGGAGTCGAAGTCCTCCACGCCATAAGCCGGCGATGAGTGGACCACGCCGGTGCCCGTGTCGAGCGTCACGTACTCGCCCAGGTACACGGGCGCCGTGCGTTCGTAAAACGGATGCTTGAAGCGGATTGCCTCCAGCGCCCGGCCTTTTGCCTTGCCGAGCAGCCGCCAGACCTTGATGCCGTATTTCGCGAGCAGCTTGGGCATCGCCAGCGCATCGAACTCCTCCTCGGTGGCATCCGGCACATCGCCCGCCGCGAGCATGGCGTCGGCGACGATCAGCATGCCGCGATCGGTGTCGATCAGCGCATAGTCGATCTCCGGGTGCACGTTGAGCGCCTGGTTTCCCGGCAGCGTCCAGGGCGTCGTGGTCCAGATGACGATATGGCCCTTCTTCTCGGGCAGGCTGCGCAGGCCGAACGCCGCGGCAATCTTGTCGTTCTCGAGGAATTCGAATCCGACGTCGACCGCGGGATCCTTGCGGTCCTCGTACTCGACTTCCGCCTCGGCCAGCGCCGAGCCGCAGTCGAAGCACCAGTTGACCGGCTTCAGGCCGCGGAAGATGTAGCCCTTTTTCAGCAGCATCCCCAGGCCGCGGATCTCGTCGGCCTCGTTGCCATAGGCCATCGTGAGATACGGGTTGTCCCAGTCGCCGAGCACGCCCAGGCGCTGGAAATCCAGCTTCTGGCTTTCGATCTGCTCGGTGGCGTAGGCGCGGCACAGGCGCTGCGTCTCGCCCGCCGGCAGGTTCTTGCCGTATTTCTTCTCGATCTGCACCTCGATCGGCATGCCGTGGCAGTCCCAGCCCGGCACATAGGGCGCATCGAAGCCCGCCATGCCCTTGGACTTGACGATCACGTCCTTGAGTATCTTGTTCACGGCGTGGCCGATGTGGATGTCGCCGTTGGCGTAGGGTGGACCATCGTGCAGCACAAAGCGCGGCCGGTTCTGGCTCTTCGCTACGGAGCGCAGGCGCTTGTAGACGCCCTTTTCGTTCCACTCCCTGACCCGCAGCGGCTCGCGCTTGGCGAGGTCGCCGCGCATCGGGAAAGGCGTATCGGGCAGGTTCAGCGTGTGCTTGTAGTCAGCCATTCCTGTTTCTTTTGAAGTAGTCCTTTGCCTGCGCTACGTCCTGCCCGATCGCGGAGCGCAAGGCATCCAGCCCATCATACTTTTTCTCCTCGCGCAGTTTCGCCAGGAACCGGACGCGCAAGTGGCGGCCGTACAGGTCGCCGTTCCAGTCGAACAAATGCACTTCCAGCAATGGCGGCGCATCTTCCTTCACCGTCGGCCGCCGTCCCACACTGGCCACCCCACTCAGCACCGCGTGTGTTTCTTCCAGTTCCGCCTCCACGGCGAAAATGCCCGCCAGCGGCGGCCGCCTGCGCAGCACGATGTTCGCGGTCGGAAAACCCAGCGTGCGGCCGAGTTTTTCGCCGTGCGCCACGCGCCCGCTCATCGAGTAGCCGCGCCCGAGCAGCTGCGCCGCCCGCGCCAGGTCGCCCGCCGCCAGCGCGGCGCGCACTCCCGAACTCGACACGCGCTCGCCCGCATGCAGCACTTCCGGCATCGCCTCCAGCCCGAAACCCAGCCGCGCGGCGGCCGATTCGAGCAGCGCGAAGTCGCCTGCGCGTCTGGCGCCGAAGCGGAAATCCCGCCCCACCAGCAGCCAGCGCACCCCGAGGCCGCGCACCAGCACCTGCTCGACGAATCTGTCGGCCGCCAGCGCCGCGAGCTGTGCGCCAAAACGCAGCACGTGCGTCCTCTGGATCCCCGCCTCGGCCAGCAGTTCGAGCTTCTCCCGCAGGCGCGAAAGCCGCGCCGGCGCCGCCGCAGGCGAAAAGAATTCCCGCGGGTGAGGCTCGAATGTCAGGACGCTGCAAGGTAACTGCAGTTCGCGAGTCTGTTCGACCAGCCGCCGCAGCATCGCGCGATGACCGCAGTGCACGCCGTCGAAGTTGCCGATGGTAAGCCCCATGGGCTGGCCTCCCGGCGGTACGAACCCGTGCGTAACCTGCATAAGCGCGTGTAAAATGCTGAATTATAGCGGCTTTCATATAGTGACATTCACGGACGGAGACCGATGAAGACGCTTGAAGACCAGATGTCCTTCTACGCGGCCTACCATCAGGACGCGCGCAACAAGGCAACGCACTTCGTCGGCGTGCCAATGATCGCCTTCTCGCTCATGATCCCGATGGGCTGGCTGCGCGCCGATATCGCGGGCTTCACGCTGAGCGCGGCGCTCGTGGTCACCTCGGTCCTGCTGCTGTACTACCTGATCCTCGACGTGCCTCTCGGTCTCGCCTCCTGCGTGGCGTTCGCGCTCATGCTCTGGGGCGCCGACATGCTGTCGCAATTGCCGCTCATGGCGAGCGCGGCCTGGTTCCTCGCGCTGTTCGTCGTCGGCTGGGCGCTGCAGCTCTGGGGCCACGTCTACGAGGGCCGCAAGCCCGCCCTGGTCGACAACCTGTTCCAGGTATTCGTGGCGCCGATTTTCCTCGCCGCTGAGGTATTCTTCGCGCTCGGCTACAAACCCCGGCTGCACGAGGCGGTGCAGCGGCGCGCGCTGGAAATGCGCGCGCGGGCAGGCGTCGGCGCGGCGCACGGCGACCTGAAGTCCGCCTGATCCACCCGGCAGTCACGAATTCGCAGAGGAGGAGTTTGCGATGATGAAGTTGTGCCTTGGCCTGTCGAGCATGATCGATGCGATGAACCAGCGCATCGCCTTCATCGCCGAGTGGCTGGTGCTGCTGTCCTGCCTGATCAGCGCCGGCAACGCCTTCTCGCGCTACGCCTTCAACCTCAGCTCGAACGCCTGGCTGGAGATCCAGTGGTACATGTTCGGCGCGGTGGTGATGCTGGGCACCTCCTACACGCTGAAGAAGAACGAGCACGTGCGGGTCGACATCGTCTACACCAACGTCAGCACGCGCCGGCAGATCGGCATCGACATCTTCGGCTTCATCCTGTTCATGCTGCCCGCGACCATCATCATGGCCTACCTCAGCTGGCCGATTTTCTACAATGCCTGGCACATGGGCGAGGTCTCGGCGAACGCCGGCGGCCTGGTCCGCTGGCCGGTGAAACTCCTCCTGCCGGTGGGCTTTTTCCTGCTCAGCCTGCAGGGCATCTCCGAGCTGATCAAGCGCATCGCCATGATCACCGGCCACATGAAGGCTGACCTGCACTACGAAAGGCCGCTGCAGTGAGAACCGACTCGTGATTCCTCTGGAGTGGATGGCGCCCCTGATGTTCCTGGGGCTGGTGTTGTTCATGGTGATCGGATTCCCGGTCACGTTCTCGCTCGCCGCGGTCGGCCTGTTCTTCGGCTTCATCGCGATCGAGTCCCACTACTTCGATTTCGCGCTGCTGCAGGCGCTGCCGGAACGCGTGTTCGGCATCATCTCCAACGACACGCTGCTGGCGATCCCGTTCTTCACGCTGATGGGCGCGATATTGGAACGCTGCGGACTGGCGGAGGATCTGCTCGACGGCCTCGGCCAGCTGTTTGGCCCGATCCCCGGCGGCCTCGGCTATGCCGTGATCTTCGTCGGCGCGATCCTCGGGGCGATCACCGGCACGGTCGCGGCCTCGGTGATCGCCATGGGGCTGATCTCGCTGCCGGTGATGATGCGCTACGGCTACGACCAGCGCTTCGCCACCGGCGTGATCGCCGCCTCGGGAACCATCACGCAGCTGATTCCGCCGTCCCTGGTGCTGATCGTGCTGGCGGACGTGCTGGGCCGCTCGGTCGGCGACATGTACGCGGGCGCCTGGGGCCCGAGCGTGGTGCAGGTGCTGCTGTTCGCGGGCTACGTGCTGCTGGTGAGCATCTTCAAGCCGCAGTGGGTGCCGGGGATCCCGAAATCCTCCCGCACCCTGCACGGCTGGCCGCTGGTGAAAAAATGCCTGTGGGGCATCGTGCCCTCCGCGGTGCTGATTTTCCTCGTGCTGGGGACCATTTTCCTTGGTTTGGCGACGCCGACCGAGGCCGGCGCCATGGGAACCGTGGGCGCGATCGCGCTGGCGGTGGTGCACCATCCCGAGTTTTCCCGGCACGGCAGGATCGCCGCGTGGATCGCGCTGGTGACGATCACCGTGGTCTGCATACCTGCATCGCTGATGCTCGCCGACGAGTGGCTGCCCGCGCTGGCCGGACCGGCGCGCACGTTCTTCGAAATGCTGCGCGCGCCGCTGTTCGTGGTGTTCTACGCCGGCCTTGGGGTGGTGCTGTGGGAAGCGGTGCGCATCACCAAGCTGCGCAGCCTGATCTGGCAGGCCTCGCAGTCGACCATGCGCATCACCGCGATGGTGCTCTTCATCCTGGTCGGCTCCACCATCTTCGTGCTGGTGTTCCGCGGCGTCGACGGCGACCCGTTCATCGAGCACCTGCTGAGCCACCTGCCCGGGGGCGCGGTCGGCTTCCTGATCTTCGTCAACCTGTTCGTGTTCTTCCTCGCCTTCTTCCTCGATTTCTTCGAGATCGCCTTCATCATCGTGCCGCTGCTCGCGCCGGTGGCGGCGAAGCTCGGCATCGACCTGATCTGGTTCGGCGTGCTGCTGTGCGTGAACATGCAGACCTCGTTCATGCACCCGCCGTTCGGCTTCGCGCTCTTTTACCTGCGCAGCATCGCGCCCAAGGAAATCAAGAGCTCGGCCATCTACTGGGGCGCGATCCCCTGGGTGGTGCTGCAGCTGATCATGGTGGCGATCGTGATCGTGTGGCCGGGCCTGGTCACCTTCATGCTGGACAAGCCCTCCGGCATCGACCCGAACACCATCAAGATCGAATTGCCGCAGACGGAGTTCCAGCAGGACCAGGAGAAGAGCGAGAAGGAAGGCGAAAGCGAAGCGCCGCCCGACTTCAGCACCCCGCAGAAGAAATAAAAAAAGCCCCGCCGCGGCGGGGCTTTTTCATGGAGCGCTTCCGGTTCAGCCCTTCTTGCCGGCGGCCGGCTGGCCGATCTTGGAATTGAAGGTGTAGTTGTCGTAGGCCTGTTCCGCCACGCGGAACCAAAGGAACTGCTCGTCGCGGAATTTCTTCCACTCCGGGTAGATCCGCTTCCAGTGCGGGCTCTTGGCGTTCATCTCCTCGTAGATCTCGTAGGACGCCTTTTCGGCCGCCTCGAGCACCGAGCGCGGGAAGGGCCGCAGCTGGGTCCCCGCCGCGACCAGTCGGCGCAGGGCCGGCGGGTTCAGCGCGTCGTACTTGGCTTCCATCCACACCACCGCCTCGTGGCAGGCGGTCTCCAGCGCCGCCTGGAAGGGCTTTGACAACTCGGCCCATTTCTTCTCATTGACCATCACGTGCAGCATCGGGCCGCCTTCCCAGAAACCCGGGTAGTAGTAGTACTTGGCGACCTTGTTGAAGCCGAGCTTCTCGTCGTCGTACGGGCCGACCCACTCCGCCGCGTCGAGGGTGCCCTTTTCGAGCGCCGGGTAGATGTCCGGCGCGGCGAGCTGGGTCGGCACGACGCCAAGCTTCTGCAGGGTCAGGCCGGCAAAGCCGCCGATGCGCATCTTCACGCCCTTCATGTCGGCCACCGACTTGATTTCCTTCCTCCACCAGCCGCCCATCTGGCAGTTGGTGTTGCCGGCCATCATCGCGACGATGCCGTAGTCCTTGTACAGCGGCGCCATCGCCTCCCGGCCGCCGCCGAACAGCCACCAGGCCGCCTGCTGGCGCGCATTGCCGCCGAAGCAGACCGCGGTGCCGAAGGTGAACGCCGGATCCTTGCCGAAGTAGTAGTAAGGGGCGGTATGCCCGAGTTCGACCGTGCCGGCCTGCACTGCGTCGAGGACCTGCAATCCCGGCACGATTTCGCCGGCTGCGAACGGGCGGATCTGGAACTTGCCCTCGGTGATTTCGCCGACGCGCTTGGCGACCAGCTCGGCGCCGCCGTACAGGGTGTCCAGGCTCTTCGGCCAGCTGGTGGCCATGCGCCAGGTGATGGGTTGCTGCGCCTGGACGATCGCCGGCGCGGCGACGCTGCCGACAACCAGGCCCGCCGCGGCCTTCTTCAGAAATGATCTGCGCTTCATGTATCCCTTCCTCGTGGTTGGTTCAATCCATGGGCCTGCGAGTGCAGTCCGAAGAGGAATTCTAGCCCTAATTCAGGCGCGCGCAGCGCAGCGACAGGTCCACCATTTTCGCCCGGACATCGTCCTGGTCCGGCGCTTCGGGCTCGCGCTGCAGGTACTCGGCCAGGTCCTGGAGCGCCGGCCGCCAGCATTCCAGGCGCTGGTAGACGTAGCCCCGGTCGCGCAGCTCGGCGGCCGATTCCGGCGCCACGACGATCATCCGGTTGAGCACCGCGAGCAGCCGCTCGGGCTGGTCCTTCTCCCGGTAGACGCCCTTGAGGTTTCTCAGCAGGCGCGCGAGGATCTGCCGGTTGCTGGCGGGCTCGAGAAACTGGTCGAGCGGCAGGTCGGCGACCGCAACGCCGCCCAGCGCTTCGCGCGGGATGACGCGCTTCAGGCGCTCCCGCAACTCGGCTTCGGGCTGCGGCACGCCGCCGGAAAACGGATCGAGCACCAGCGTGCCGCCCCGCAGGGGCAGGCGCACCAGGAAATGCCCCGGGAAGGAGACGCCTTCGAACGGCAGCCCGATGCGCCGTCCGATTTCCATGTAGAGCACCGAGAGCGTGATCGGAATCCCGGTGCGCCGGTCGATGACCTCGTTCAGGTAGGAGTTGCGCGGATCGTAGTAATTGTCCGTGTTGCCGCCAAATCCCAGGTCGTCGAACAGGAATTCATTCAGCGCGATGATCCTGTCTTCGGGCGATGCATCCTGCGCGAAGCGCGCGCGAAGGCGTTTGGCGAACCGCTCGAGTTCGCCGACATACCCATCCACGTCCAGACCCGGATAGGCGTCCTGCGCGATCTGCAGGCAGGCCTTCGCCAGCTCGATGCGCTCATCCTGGCGCGAAACCAGCTCGGCGAACGGGTCGGAGGCCGCCGTCATTCGACGCCACGGATGGAAAAATGGCGCGGCCGGAAACCCAGCGCGAGCAGGCAGGCGCCGTACACCGCGAAGCCGAGCAGCACGAGGCCCGCGAGCATGCCGGTTTTCCACTGCCAGCCCGCCGCCAGCCAGGCAGCGTTGCTGCCCATGGCGAAGACCAGCGCCGCCGCCATCACGATCACCGACAGACTCACCTTGAGCACGAAGGCGAGCCAGCCCGGCTGAGGCGCGTAGATGTTCTGCTTTCGCAGGTACGAATACAGCAGGAACGCGTTCAGGCAGGCCCCCAGGCCGATCGCGAGCGCGAGGCCCGCGTGCCTGAGGGGGCCGATGAAGGCGAGGTTCATCGCCTGGGTCAGGGCCAGCGTGACCAGGCCGATCTTCACCGGCGTCACCACGTTCTGCGTCGCGTAGAAACCGGGGGCGAGGATCTTCACCAGGATCATCCCGACCAGCCCGAGGCTGTAGGCGATCAGCGCCTCGCGCGTCATCCAGGCATCCTCGGCGCTGAACCGGCCGTAGTGGAACAGGGTTGCGATCAGCGGCATCGCCAGTACCGCGAGCGCGGCCGCCGCCGGCAGCGCGAGCAGCAGGGTCACGCGCAATCCCCAGTCGAGGAGCTTGCTGTACTCCGCGGACGCGCCGCCTGCATGATGCTTCGACAGGCTGGGCAGAAGGATCGTTCCGAGGGCCGCGCCCAGGACGCCGGCGGGAAATTCCATCAGCCGGTCGGCGTAATACAACCAGGACACGCTGCCCGTGACGAGGAACGACGCGAAAATGGTATTGATGAGCAGCGACACCTGGCTCACCGAAACGCCGAATACCGCGGGCCCCATCAGCTTGAGCACGCGCCTGACGCCCGCATGCCTGAGGTCCAGCCGCCAGCGCGGCAGCATCCCGATCTTCCACAGGAACGGCAGCTGCAGCGCCAGTTGCAGGAGGCCGCCGACGAATACCGCCCAGGCGAGCACCAGCACGGGCGGATCGAAGCGCTCGGCAAAGAACGCCGCGCCGACGATGAACGACACGTTGAGCAGCACCGGCGTGAACGCCGGCACCGCGAACCTGCTCCAGGTATTGAGCACGCCGGCGGCCAGCGCCACCATGGAAATGAAGAGGATGTAGGGAAAGGTGATCCGCAGCATTGCGACGGTCAGCTCGAATTTGCCCGGCTCCGCCGCGAAGCCCGGCGCCGATATGTAGACCACCAGGGGCGCCAGCGCCATTCCCGCGGCGGTTGCCACCACCAGCGCGAGGAACAAGGCCGTCGAGACGCTGTCCACCAGCTCCCGCGTCTGTTCGGGTGTCTCGCGGTTGCGGACTTCCGCCAGGATCGGCACGAATGCCTGCGAAAACGCCCCTTCCGCAAACAGGCGCCGCATCAGGTTGGGAATGCGCAAGGCGACGAAAAAAGCGTCGGTCGCGAGGCCTGCGCCAAACAGCCGGGCGATGACGAAATCCCGGACGAAGCCCAGGATCCTGGACAACAGGGTCATGCTGCTCACAGTCCCCAGGGCGCGCAGCATGTTCATGCTAGAATTCGCGCCTTTTTTGAAGCTGGAACAAACACATGGCAAACATCAAATCCGCCCGCAAACGCGCTCGCCAGGCAGTCGGGCTGCGCAACAAGAACATGAGCCTGCGCACCGCGGCGCGCAGCGCGATCAAGGACGTCAAGAAGGCGATCGCCGCGGGCGACAAGAAAGCCGCCGCCGCCGCCCTTGTGAAATCACAAGCGACGATCGACCGCGTTGCCGCGAAGGGCGTCCTGCACCGCAATGCCGCCGCGCGCCAGAAGAGCCGCCTCGCGCACGCCATCAAGGCGATGACCTAGTCCGTATCACCGACACGCAGCACCTTGGCGAGCTCGGTCCGTTCGGCAACGCGCCCGTCGCGCGTCTTGAGCTCGTTTTCCTTGGCGAATCCCATCAGGAAGCGGTAGGCCATCGGCTCGATTTCCTCGAGCCGCACGTCAACCACCACGCAGCGCACGCCCGAAGCGGTCACCGGATGAACGTAAGGCGAGTACTGCATGCGGTGGTCGCCGCCGAACGCGGACATCACGCCGCACAGGCGCTCGGCCCAGTCGCTCGGCCGGAACGGCTTGCCATCCAGCGTGACCCCTTGAATGATGAACTCGACAATGGCGTCGGCGGCAGGGGCCTCAGGCATGCGGAATTATACTGACCCCGCATGACCAAACCCCTCAGCCGGATCCTGGTGATCGAGGATGAACCGCTGTCTCTGCGCGAGATCGTCAAGGGCCTGAACGCCGCCGCGCGCTCGCTCGACAACCCCCTTGGCATCGCCTTCAGCGGCGTCGCCACCGCGCGCGAAGCGCTCGCCGCGATCGAAGCCGACGGCGACATCCAGGCGGTGCTGGTGGATGACAAGCTTTACTCGCTTCCGGGATTGAAAAAAAGCAACGGCAGAAAAAAACTCCAGATGTCCGCGCTGGAACTTGTTCAGCGCATCACCCGATTCCGCCCCGAGCTCGACGTCTACATCCTGATCGCGCAGGAGAAGGAGGACGACGTCGTCGACGCCCTTTTCACCGAGGCGGTGGACGGCTACTTCTACCGAGAGGAACGCGACTTCCGCGGCATCTACCGAATCCTCAACGCGCAGATACAGGAAAAAGCGCGCACCCCGTTCACGGATGCGCTGAAGAACTACGTCTGGATGGCGAAAGACCAGTGGCATACGCCGGGGCACTCGTCGGGGGAATCCCTGCGCGGCAGCCCATGGGTAAACGATTTCTACGAATTCATGGGCGACCACGTGTTCGACGCCGACCTCTCCGTTTCGGTGCCGATGCTCGATTCGCTGATGGAACCACGCGGCGTGATCGCAGAGGCGCAGCAGATGGCGGCCAAGGCCTTCGGCGCGCGGCGCACCTTCTTCGCCACCAACGGCACCTCGACCGCCAACAAGGTCATCTTCCAGACGCTGCTCGCGCCGGGCGAGAAGCTGCTGCTCGACCGCAACTGCCACAAGAGCGTGCACCACGGCGTGGTGCTTTCGGGCG
>Ga0105242_10004810_pt1 | contig 10450 bp, 8 predicted proteins | sample KBSM24metaG_FD_81521 | JGI IMG/M metagenome (GOLD analysis project Ga0105242, IMG submission 81521) | Miscanthus rhizosphere microbial communities from Kellogg Biological Station, Michigan, USA - KBS M2-4 metaG | ecosystem: Host-associated > Plants > Roots > Rhizosphere > Soil | place: Michigan... | reverse complement strand
TGTGAGCAATATAGCGGAAGGGCTGTGCCAGCCGCCATGATGGAAATGTATTGGTAGCAAAACGGCTATGCACCAAACCAAATGCACTCACCACTCTTTTATTACTGAGGTCAGGAAAATAGGGACGCAACTGGTGACTGGTGAGCTGCCCTTTGTACACAACTGTTTTATACGAAAGCGAAGCAATATAAAAACCGATCGCATCTTTTTTTACGGTGTTCAGGATAGTATGCGTTGCATATTTCTTCAGCACAAATAATTTCCGTTCAAATTCATCGGGGTGCTTGATATGATCGGGACAGGCAATAAATACCTGTTCTATTTCCGGCTCCACGCTGAGTGCAGTAGGGCCAATGCCATCGGGGTTCACCGGCACTTTGCGGTAACATAAAATTTCCAGTCCCAGTTTATCGGCAGAGCGGTTCAGAATATCACGGCACTCTTCACGCAGGCGGATCTCTTTCGGAAAGAAGACCACACCCACGGCATAGCGGCTATACGCAGGCAGGTGCACACCGAGCTTTATACATTCATCAAAGAAAAATTCATGCGGAGTTTGTATCATGATGCCGGCGCCATCACCTGTATTTACTTCGCAGCCGCAGGCGCCGCGATGTTCCATATTTTCCAATACGGTAAGTGCATCTGAAATATGCTGGTGACTCTTGCTGCCTTTAATGCTGGCCACGAAACCAATGCCACAGGCATCATGTTCAAAGCGGGGATCGTACAGTCCTTTCTTGCTTGCCATCGTTGAATGGGTTATTTTAAATGTTGAATTATGAATTTTGAATTAAGAATTCATAATCCTCAATACGAAAAAGTAAATGGTAACTGTTGAAATTGAAAGAAGGCCGTCATTCAAAATTCAACATTTATAATTCAAAATAATTTGGCTGGCAGGCAACATCTCGAAGATACGAAAAATGTGTTTTTTAACCCACCTGAGCAGTAGGGTATTTCAAACATTAATCCACATTTTTTCCTATTAGCAAACGAGTGTTTGTAATAGGAGAGTCAGAATTAATTTATCTTTAGTGATCGAGACCATCAAAGCTTCCATCGCTTTACGAAAATATACGTGTGATTGAATGATATGTTGGGGCTATGATCTTTAGCAAATAAATCAACATTAGTTCCGGCTGCTTCGGGCTACGCTATCGCTTCGGTACTTCGCTGCGCTACGTACTAAACCCTTCGCATCCGGCAGCCTTTGGGCAATTGAATTTCTATTGTGCAAGAATACCTCGTTAGTAATATCGATAAATAAAAGTAATGATATAATTTTCGAAAAAAAACATTAGTTAAGTTATGCCGAATAGCTGGGATTTTGCTGAAGACAATACAAAAAGTTATACGCATGGTTTTCATACGTATCCTGCAATGATGATACCTCAAGTTGCCAGAAAACTAATTGATGAGTATGGAAAAAATGATAAATTTTTATTTGACCCTTATTGTGGAACAGGTACATCTCTTCTTGAGGCAAACATAAAGGGGATTAACGCTATTGGTACAGATTTAAACCCAATGGCGAGATTAGTTGCCAAAGCAAAAACAACAATTATCACACAGCAGAATCTGGACTTGGTACTAAAGGATTTCGATGATTTTTTATTTCAGTTTAGATATGGATTTAGGAAAAAAGATTCTGTTATAGCACCACAATTTGCAAATATTGATTTTTGGTTTTCAAAGAACATCAAAAATGACCTAGCAATAATAAAGGAATACATTGATAAGATTGAAGATAAATCAATCAAAACCTTTTTCGAGGTGGCGTTTAGTCAGTCGATACGAGAATGTTCTTGGACTCGGAAAAACGAATTCAAGTTGTACAAAATGGACAAGGAAAAGATAAAAACATTTAAACCTGAAGTATTTACCAATTTTGTGAAGATACTTTGTAATAATAGAAAGGGGATACTAGATTTTATTCAGGGAAAAAAGAATGATTCTGTCAGCAATATTTATGATTTTAACAGTGTCAAATATATTCCATCGGACTTAGTTCAGGAAAAAAGCATCGACTTAGTTGTTACATCTCCTCCATATGGTGATTCTCAAACCACAGTGGCTTACGGACAGTTTTCGAGATTGGCCAATCAATGGTTGGGTTTTGAGAACTCTCAAAAACTTGATTCTACTCTTATGGGTGGAACTCGACATTCACAGATAGAAAAGTTTGAAAATAAAACACTAAACAAGCAAATCAACCAAATTAAGAAAGCAGATGGGAAAAGAGCTCTAGATGTGTATTCTTTCTACAAAGACTACCACGATTCAATTTCTAATGTAGCAAAAACTATCAAACGGAATGGTCATGCTTGTTATGTTGTAAGCAATAGATGCGTAAGAGGTGTAACCTTAAAAACTGATAAAGTAACTCAAGCGTTTTTTGAAGAGAACGGACTTAAGCATGTTGGAACTTTTCACAGGAAGATTTCAAGTAAAAGAATGCCAAGGAAAAACAGTCCAGTTGGAATTGTAGGAAAAACAAAGACTCTGATGAACAAGGAATATATCGTAGTAATGCAAAAAAGATAACATGATTGATTTTACTCAAGAGCAATTAGAAGCAATCGAGACGAATGACAAGCACCTCAGAATAATTGCATGTGCCGGTTCCGGGAAAACAAGCACAGTTGCGGGCAAGGTCGTTCACTTACTAAATCCTAAGAATGGATTGAATGTTTTGCCTAAAAATATAATCGCATTTACCTACACTGAAAAGGCAGCGGCCGAATTAAAAAATAGAATTTTAAAATTTATTAAAGAAGTTCCTGAATTAGAGAATCTGAGTGGGCTTGCAGATATGTATGTAGGCACGATTCACGGCTGGTGTTTGAAAGCACTACAAGAAAACGAATATGATTACCGAAAATTTTCTGTCCTTGACGATATCAAACTTCGTTTGTTCGTAGATAAGAACTACGAGATAATTGGAATGAAAGACATTACTAAAATCGGAAACGGTAGTGTCAACATGAAAATCTTTACCGATACTGGAAAATTTATTCAGTTGATGAATATTATTCGTGAATCGAAAATTCAAGGCGAGCTTCCAGAAAATATTAAAATCGCATTGGAGAAATACAAAAGCACATTGAAAGCGAATTGCTATTTCGATTTTACAATGATTATGGAAGAGGCCGTTGACAGATTTGACAATAAAAAAGAATTATATAAAAAAATCCAAGAAGATTTGAAATACCTTATTGTCGATGAGTATCAAGACATAAATCCTATTCAATACAGATTAATCTCAAAACTTTATCAATCAAGTAATGCAAAAATCACTGTGGTTGGAGATGATGACCAAAACATTTATCAATGGAGAGGAAGTAATAGTAAGTTTATTAAAGAGTTTCGTGACATCTTCAAACCTTCAACAGAAGTCAAGCTTGAAAAGAACTACCGCAGTTCAAGTGGGATCACAACTCTTGCTGAGAAAATAATTGAAAGAAATGAAAGAATCCCTAAGAAAATGATTTCTGCTGATAAACAGGAATTTGTTAAGAAGGAAGATGTTCTTTTCAACTTATTTGATACTATACCAGAGGAAAATGAATTTATTGCTTCAACTATTCAGAATCTCGTAGGCACATATTTTAAAGACGAAAATGTTGAAAGGGGGCTTGACTATTCTGACTTTGCAGTTCTACTTAGAGCATGGAGCAAGGCAACGCAAATTGTTGAGACATTTGAGCAACGTGGAATTCCATATATAACGGCAGGAGTCAATCAGCTTTTTGAAACACCAGAGGTTTCAGCAGCTAGAGCTATTTTTCATTTCCTTGACAAATCAATATCAGAAGATGAATTAAGACAACAATGGTTACTGATTCGTAGAAACAGTATTAGCGAGAAGAAACTTAATTATGCCATCGAAAAGTTAAAGGAAGAATTTCCAGAATTGAATGTGAGTTCCAAAGGTGTTATAAATTATGATTACAATTTACAGCAGATTTATTGGGATTTTATACAAAGGGCTGAAATAACCGAAGAAGTCTTTCAAGATAATATACAGGCGGAAATCCGAATGTTTAACCTTGGAAAGTTCAGTCAGGTTATATACGATTTTGAATTTATAAATTTCGCCAGTTCTAAACCAACTTACCATCTCTTCAATTTTTTAAACTTTATTCGGTATGCAGCCGTTGATTATTATCCTGAAGGCTGGTTAAATAATCCGTATAAGACTCCAAGAGCAGTACAGATAATGACGGTTCATCAAGCAAAGGGGTTGGAATTTCCTGCTGTATTTATTCCAGGATTGAACAAAAACTATCTGCCTGCTAAAAAACCCGGAGGGCTTAACGAATGGCATTTTCTACCGAAAATTTTTGTCGAAAATCAGGAACGATATGAAGGAACAGTCGAAGACGAAAGGCGATTATTTTATGTAGCCTTGACAAGACCTCAAAAATATTTATTCATCTCAAGAGCGCCTGATTTAGATAATCAATTATATAGAAAACCTTCTGAGTTTGTTCACGAAATCTCTGAAGTAGATGATATAGTCGTTTCGCATATTCCCGATTTTGGAAAGAAAAGGAAATTGGTACCAGAGCCTAAAGAGAGAGCAGTAAACATCTCATTAAGTTTTAGTATACTAAAAGATTACTTTGAATGTCCTTATCGCTTTAAGCTAGTTTCTATGTACGGCTTTCTGTATCCTCTCAATCGTAGGATGGGTTTTGGAAAATCTATGCATGATAGTTTGATGGAATTACACAAAAGGATAAAACGAGATAAGAAATTTGATAATGAGGATGAGCCAATAAAGATTGCTGAAAGACAGTCTCATTTTCCATATATGGGAACATCAATACTCTTAAATGAGATGGTTCAAGATGTTAAGGATAAAGTATTGGAATATTATCAGAAGAATAAGGAAACATTTGATTCAATTGAATTCGTTGAGCAGGAAATACTATTGAATTTAGATGATGGTATTTTAGTCAATGGGAGAATTGATCTAATAAGAAAAAAAAATTATGAGGGTACATACGAAACTACCATCATTGAATTCAAATCTGATGATGATCCTCAATCGAGTAAGATTACTCTAGATCAATTGAAGCTTTATGGTTTAGGTCATAAAGAACTTACTGGACATAAAGCAGATTATATTCAGATTTACAATATCAAAACTAACAAGAAAGAATCTCCTCATGTTTTGGAGGACAAACACCTAGAAGAAATGCAAGAGAAGATTCACAAAGCTGCAACTGAGATCAGGAATCAGTATTTCAATCGCATAGACATAAAGGAGGTCTGCTTAGATTGTTTAAGATGGCAAATCTGTTCTTCAGGAATAAAATTTAAAAAGTAAATGAGTAACACAAAAAGTGTCGAAGCAAAGAAAATTGTTGAGGGGCTTAAGAGAAATCCTAGCCAGGCACTTGTTATTCATTATTCAAGGCAGGATTTAATGGATAACGAAAGCGGAATTAAATCACCTAGAATAGTCGCTATAATGGTAAAGTCTGTTGATGGAGCACAAAATGAATGCTTTGCAATCCATCGTGAGGCAGAAAAAGCCACTTTGCTTCCTGAAGATATACCTGATAGGTACGACTTCCTAGAAGAACGACTCTTGCGATCATTTAACTCATTTGTTAACGCTAATCGAGGATGTAAATGGATTCATTGGGATATGAATGATGTTCATTTTAGCTTTGAAGCAATCAAGCATAGATATTATGTTCTGATTGCAGAAAAGGAACAGGACTTTCATGAAATACCCAATCACAATCGTATTAATTTGAATTCCATGCTAAAGAATATTTACGGAGACAACTATGAGAAAGAACCGCATTTTGAGAATTTGATGAAAACAAATAATGATGGTGTTTGTAAGAGTGGGTTTCTTGCACTTGAGGACGAAGCAAAAGCATTTAAAAATTTGGAATTCCCCTCAATCCTTGAATCTCTTCGATGTAAGGTGAATTTTCTTTTAGAGATTGTTGATAAAACTATCAGTGATAAGTTGAAAGTAAGCAAACGGTATTTTGTAAATAAACTTCGTGCATTTATCACACACCCTATCACAGCAACTATTTCAATTCTCCTTACACTGTTATCTATTATTTTAAAAATTTTTGCTCTCTAATAATTATAATATGAAATTGTCACATTATATAATTCAAGAAATAGCTCCTTATTTAGTTGGGTACGGTACTGGAAAAGATTTGGTTCGATTATTCAATAAATATGGGAGTAGAGATGTTTATGATGATGATGGATTACCTGATATTGGAAAAAAAAATGGTCAGCGTCCTTCTAAGACACAGTATATTGAAGCGAGATTATTAACTCTATCAAGTAAACCAGAATTACGACAACTATTAGCAGAGATAATCAATGGTTCACAAAACAAGTCTGCAATAGCTGTTGAATTCAATCGAATTCTTAAGGCAGAACACTATAATGTAACAGAAAGTGAAGGTGTCTATACTATCCAAGGAGGAATAATTGATAAAACACCACCAGTAACAAATCAGGCTCACTTTCAAGATATTCAAAATCGGATTCTTGCCGCATTAGATTCTGCTCGAGTATCTATTAGAGTCGTAATGGCGTGGTTTACCAACCAAACGTTATATGAGAAATTGTTAGAAAAACATAAAGCAGGAGTTGATGTTCAAGTTGCTATTTATGACGATGGGATAAATAGAAAACATGGTGTAGATCTCTCTCAAATACCTCATAAGATGATTAGGAGGGGCTCAAGAGGAGGTTTAATGCACGATAAATTCTGCGTTATTGACAATCAAATTGTAATAACAGGATCATACAATTGGACTGATAATGCTGAATTTAAAAACGATGAGAATGTTACGGTACAAAGAGACCCATCGCAGGCAACTCTATATTCCGAAGAGTACAGAAGATTAACCAAGTAAGCAATTAGCTTATTAAATGAATCCTTATGCAATTGCCATTGGATACGAAAATAGCTGGTTGGAAAACTGTTAGAGATTGGAACAATGATAAAAATTTCCTGTTAGATTTTAGTAATTCACTTGCATGGACAGATGCTTATAGAAATTATTTTTTAACACGACTTGAAGACAGATACTTAGATCCATTAAAAGCTATCAAAGAAAACGGAACATATAAAGGTGAAGGTTTTTCTATTATGGCGATTATTTGCTCTTTGGTTGAATTTCTTGAAAGCACATATCAAGGGATTAACTACCGATATCGAAGAGCAGGTGATCCTCCTTTGGGAACATTTGAGTATGGAGGAAGCTCAGACATTTTTGTAAGTTTTTTGACTCTACGTTCTCCATTTAATAAAGACTTTGATGCAACTAAAGCTGAGGATTTTTATAAATATGTTCGTTGTGGACTTTTACACGAAGCAAGGACAAAAGGAAAATGGACAATTTGGGGTTTTAATTCAACTGACTTACTCATCGAATATAAAACTGACGAAATAGTTGTTTATCGTGATAACTTTCTTGACGCTGTTAAAATTTTTATTCAGCATTATAATACAGATTTGCTTGGTTCAAATAATAGAAAAGAAGCATTCATCAGAAAGTTTGATAACCTTTGCAATGAATAATGGAAGTATATAATGACAACATTAGAAAGAACAGTCGGAGCTCCTGAATATAAATACGGTTATCTTAACCTGACAACAGATAATGGAGTATCTCTAGGAAACAATTTTCCACCACCTAACACGCCGCTTATTATTGCCACTGAAAGTAGGAGATATTTGGCCAGTATGAATACTAGTCCTAACCAAATTTGGGGAGGGCTTAGGCGTTGGTTTAAAGATGAAAATGTTTATGCTGGAGATAAAGTTCGCATAACCTACGATCCATTAAGAGAACATATTGATGGACGACATGTTGTTGAAATTTCTATAATGCAAAGAGCAGAAGTGACAGAAGAAATTCCAGTGGCACCCATTATTCAGGACGAAGAAGAAGAAGTAGAAAGGATGGCTGAAATAAATATGCAGATGGAAAATGATCTAGAAAATTTTCTTGTTGCAAACCTGCATTTAATTGACAAAGATTTGAAACTATTTGAAGACGGACAAGGAAAATCAGGAAGACAGTACATTACTGAAGTTGGAGATATTGACTTGCTATGCAAAAAAAACAATGACTTTGTAGTTATCGAGCTTAAAAAGGGTAGATCAAGCGACAAGGTTGTTGGACAGATTTCGAGATACATCGGATGGGTAAAAGATAAACTAGCAAACGGAAATAATGTTAGAGGAATAATTGTTGTTCACGACTTCGATAACAAATTAAAATATGCAGTTCTTGCTAATCCTAATATTGAACTTAAATATTATCAAATATCGATTGAGTTTATAAGCGAGCAAGATGTTGTTGCTAAACCAAAATAATAAGTGTGTACTTAATTTCTAAAAATTTCAGTAATAAAACAACATGAAAAAGAAATATGAAATAACTTTTAATGAATTTGATGATTTAGTAAAATATTTAAAACAAGAGTTTGAAATGGAGTTTAAGCCGCAAATTCGGGTGAAAACAGTTGTTGTGATGTTAACGGATAAGGAATTGACGACAGTTAGAGGTGCTTATAATGCAACCGCACAAGCATTACCAAACGATTAATTCTTGGTGTCTCTTAGTCCATACTGTTCCATCTTTTTTCAGATCAATAAAGAGTATTAAAAAAATCTTGGGTCGTTATGCTTGGTTTGTCGTATTCAGCGGTATCGACAAATTTGCTCAATAGAATTACCAAACGTACAAGAGTGCGACGCAACGGAAGCATCATAGTAGCAATGCAGCCTGGCTAATAAAAAAAACCTTTCCTCCGTTGTCGGTAGCGTTCCTTCTTTCTTCAAACCAATAAAGAATATTTAAAAAATATTGAGTCGTTATGCTTAGTTTGTAACTAAGCATCTGCTCCGAAGGAGCAGCAATTAAATCGACTGGCGCCAGGCATTTCTACTTTTTTTCTTTGTTGGACATGGAGGGTCGTTAAATAAGTTAGGGCTGTGTGTTAACAAGTCTCCTGTATGAGATTTGGAGTGACAAGTTTTAGCTAATACACATTATGGAAATTTCCTGAAAACAGAGTATCTCAGTAAAATTTCAAGAAATACAAACAAGAATCCAATAACCAGGAAAGGCAAAAATTGTTCTTCAACCCTTGTGGTTATGCTCGTTTGAATAGTTGATTTTTCAAGATGGCTGATATTTTCAAATGCCTCTCTAAGATCTTCACCATTACCTGCGTGACTGTATTGTCCACCTGTTCTTTCAGCCATTCTCACTAAAAATTGTTCGTCAAATTCAAAATTTCGCTCCCGGGATGGAGTGCGCCGTGTTACATTAATTTTATTGTTTGATCCGATCCCAATTGTATATATTTTTATGTTGAACACCTTTGCAAGCTCAATTGCAGTTTCCGGCGAAATGGCTCCGGACGAATTAACCCCATCTGACAAAAAAATAATAATTTTAGTTTTACTCTTACTGTCTTTCAATCTGTTTATACATGTTGCAATACCCGTTCCTATAACTGTTGCGGCGCCTGTTAACTCGGTGGTTGTAATATTATTGATTTGCTCAATTAAGGCACTGTTATCGGTAGTCAGGGGACACATAGTAAGACCATTGTTGCCAAAAACTACCAGCCCGATCCTGTCACCAGGCCTTTCCTGAACAAAATCTTTTGCTACTTCTTTTGAAGCTTCAAGCCGGTTTGGCAATATATCTGTATGATACATACTCCCGCTTACATCAAGACAAAGCATGATGTCAATTCCCTGCCCTTCAAAAGATTGATTTGAAAATTTAAGCTGAGGCCGGGCTAATGCGATTATTAAAAAGGACAAGCCGAAACAACGAAGCACAAATGGAATATGGAAAAAAAGGGATTTTATTCCTTTCGGTTTAAGAAGAAATTTAGTGGTACTGATCAATAGGGACGGCTTTTGCTTGTTGCTTTTTATTATGTACCAAATAATAAGCAGCGGAATTACTATCAGTCCATACAGTATCCAGGGATAAGCAAACTCAATATTTTTTAACCAGGTTTCCAATTCAGTTTCAATTTTTATCAGGACTTCCGGTCTTTAACCGGTGAAGTGCTTTAACAAAATTTCTGGCAGTTGAGATTTCTTCATTCTGCTTTTCAGCAATATCTCTGTCAGCAAACCTGACCGAATCAGCCTTTTTTACAAGCTCATAAAATGCTGCTTTGTTTTTTTTATCCAATTCTACCCCTTCCAGTATGCCCACCCACTCTTCCGTAGTACAGTACAATACGTTTATGTCGAATTCTATAGAAAAATACTGACGACATAGCTGATATAGCTGCTGATAATATTCTTTCACCGCATCTTTATCCGGAATTTGCTTTTTTTCAAGCAGCGTTAATTGCTCCAGGATCCAATCAATGGAATTCAGCATTCCCTTTTTTTCTAACGTTTTGCTTTTTA
>Ga0105242_10004808_pt1 | contig 10451 bp, 9 predicted proteins | sample KBSM24metaG_FD_81521 | JGI IMG/M metagenome (GOLD analysis project Ga0105242, IMG submission 81521) | Miscanthus rhizosphere microbial communities from Kellogg Biological Station, Michigan, USA - KBS M2-4 metaG | ecosystem: Host-associated > Plants > Roots > Rhizosphere > Soil | place: Michigan... | reverse complement strand
GAGCTGCCGATGCGTCTCGAAGGCGCGGAGAGCGTCTTTCACCGCCGCGAGAACACGGTCACGTTCAACAACGCCGTGCAGATGGTCCGCGGGCCGGAGAGCGTGCGCGCCGACTTCATGCTCGGCCGCTTCACCCAGGATCGCAGCCGCCTGATCGGTCTCGAGGGCAGCGGCCACTGCAACATCGTCATGGCCGGCCACAGCGGTGGAGCGGCGGGCTCTCAGCCCGCCGAAGATCTCGGCGGACGAAAAGAAATCACCTGCGACGCGTTCAACACCGAAGTCGGTCCCGACGGCCAGCTCAGCGCGATCAACGCGCGCGGCACCGAGACGACGGCGCACGCGATCCTCGACGGACCGCCGAAGCGCGACATCGTCGCCCGCGCGTTCCGCGTCGCGCTCGCGAACAAGGCGGTCAGCGAGATCAAGGCGGACATCCAGGTCGTGATGAAAGAGCTCGGCGACGTGCCGCGCGAGATTCACGCCGAGCACGTGACCGTCAACTTCGATCCCGCGACGCGGCGCGCCGGCTCGGCCTATCTCGAAGGCGCGTTTCACTACAAGGACCCGAAGACCACCGCGTCGGCGTTCCGCGCGAACTACGACATCGCCGGCGACCGCATCATCCTCACCACCGATCCCGGATGGCAGGCCACGGTCGTCTCCGAGGGGCACACGTTGAAGGCGAAGCAGATCGAGTTCTCGCCGCGGGCCCAGACCGCGCGCGCGACAGGCTCGGTGATCGCGCAGCTCGCGTCGAAAGGGAAGAGCGTCTCCGCCGACGCGACGAACCTCTTTCCGGCGGGCAAGCCGGTCTTCGTCAACTCCGACGACCTGGTCATGCGCCAGGCGAATCGTGTGGCCGTCTTCACCGGCAACGTCCGGGCCTGGCAGGACACGAACACGCTCTTCGCCAACGAGCTGCAGGTGCAGGGCGCGGGCGACTCGATCACCGCGCGCGGCAACGTGCGCACGCTGCTCTTCAACACCGGCGATCCGAAACGCACCATTCCGGTGCAGTCGCGCAGCGACCAGCTGGTCGCCCGCAAAGGCGACCGCCGCGTCGATCTCCTCGGCAACGTCTCGATCGTCGACACCCCGCGCACGATGACCTCGGAGAAGGCGGCGTTCTTCTTCGACGACAACCGCAAGATCCAGCGCATCGAGGCGGAGAACAACGTCAACGTCGCCGAGTCGACGACCATGCGCAAGGGAACGGGCGACAAGGCCATCTATCAGGTCGACAAGAAAATGATCTACGTCAACGGCTCTCCGGCGACGATGACCGACCCGAGCGGATCGATCGCCGGCCAGCAGATCGTCTTCGACCTCACGCGCAACCGCGTGCAGGTGGTCAGCCCGAGCGGGGAGACGAAGGGTACGTACAAACATTCGGGGTTCTAGGAGTGCGGCGGCACAGCCGCCGCTCTGGGATCAAAGAGCGGCGGCTGTGCCGCCGCACTCCTATAATCCGCAGCGCATGACCGATCCCGAGCCGCTCCAACTCGCGGCCACTCACCTCGTCAAGATCTACAAGCGGCGCAAAGTCGTGCGCGACGTGTCGGTGGAGATCCGGCAGGGCGAGATCGTCGGGCTGCTCGGGCCGAACGGCGCGGGGAAGACGACCACGTTCTACATGATCGTCGGGCTGGTGCGCCCCGACGACGGAACGGTGATGCTCGGAGACGAAGACATCACCGAGCTGCCGATGTACGTGCGCGCGCAACGCGGCATCAGCTACCTGCCGCAGGAGCCTTCGGTGTTCCGCAAGCTCACCGTCGAAGAGAACCTGCTTTCGGTGTTCGAGACGATGAAGCTTCCGCGCGCGGAACGGGAGCGGCGCACGGAGCAGCTCCTCGAGGAGTTCGGGATTTCCCACATCGCGCACAGCAAGGCGTATGCTCTGTCGGGCGGGGAGCGGCGGCGTGTGGAGATCGCGAGGAGCCTCGCAATCAATCCGGCATTCATCTTGCTAGATGAGCCGTTTGCAGGAATCGATCCAATTGCCGTGTTCGAGATTCAACGCATCGTTTCACAACTGCGGAGTCGCGGGATCGGAATCCTGATTACGGACCATAACGTCCGGGAAACTTTGAAGATCACGGATCGCGCCTATATCATCAAAGAGGGCGAAATCTTCCGCCAGGGAGTGCCGGAAAGTCTCTCCGCCGACGCAGAGGTCCGTCGAATTTACCTCGGAGAAACTTTCAACCTGTACTGACCGGAGATGTCGCCTTCGTCGTAACGACCGGACCATGGCACTCGAACAAAAACTTCACCTCAAACTCAGCCAAAAGCTGATCATGACCCCGTCGCTGCAGCAGGCGATCAAGCTGCTGCAGCTCTCGAAGCTCGAGCTCCAGGAAGTGCTCAACCAGGAGCTCCTGGAGAATCCGCTGCTCGAAGAAACCGCCGAGGAGGCCAAGGCGGAAGAGACGCCGGCCGAGGAAGCGAAGACCGAGACGGAAGAGGAGAAGAAAGTCGAGACGAAAGACGAGAAGGAGAAAGACTCCTTCGACGAGATCGACTACGACGCCTACTTCCAGGACTACATCGAATACGGCTACAACCCGCGCGGGATGGGGGAGGAGCACGAAGAGTTTCCCATCGAGAACACGCTCACCCGCCCGCCGAATCTCTCCGACCACCTGACCTGGCAGCTCTCGATGTCCGACGCCTCGCCGCGCACGAAGGAGATCGCCGGCTTCATCATCGGCAACATCGACGAAGACGGCTATCTCCGCGCCAGCGCCGAGGAGATCATGGCCTCCGGCGGCTACGGCGCGGAAGAAGTCGAGACCGCGATCCGGGCCGTGCAGTCGCTCGATCCGATCGGCGTCGGCGCGCGCGACCTGCGCGAGTGCCTGCTCCTGCAGCTTGGCTTCCTCGAGATCGACAACCCGCTGGTCGAGATCATCGTCCGCGACCACTGGGACGAGTTCATGCAGCGCAAGTTCGTCCCGCTGGCGAAGGTCCTCGGCATCGACCTGAAGACCCTCGAAGGCATCGTCGAAGTCATCAAGCACCTCGACCCCAAACCTGGGAGGAAATACTCCAATGAGCGAGCGATCTACGTCGAGCCCGATGTCTACGTGCACAAGGTCGGCGATGAATACGTGATCGTGCTCAACGAGGACGGCATGCCGAAGCTGCGCATCAACAGCGGCTACCGGTCGATGCTCAACTCGATGGACTCCAAGCAGGACGGCGAGACCGTCAACTACATCAAGGACAAGATCCGCTCCGCGGTCTGGCTCATCAAGTCTCTCGATCAGCGCCAGCGGACGATCTACAAAGTGGCCGAGTCCATCGTCAAACACCAGCGGGAGTTCCTCGAGAAAGGCATCGACTTCCTCCGCCCGCTCGTCCTCCGCGACGTCGCCGACGACATCCAGATGCACGAGTCCACCGTATCGCGCGTGGTCTCGAACAAATACATGCACACGCCTCGCGGCCTCTTCCTCATGAAGTACTTCTTCCACAGCGGGATCGACTCCGATACCGGAGAGGACATCTCCAGCCTGACGGTGAAGAAGAAGATCCAGAGCTTCATCGAGAACGAGGACCCGCGGAAACCGCTCTCCGACTCCAAGATCATGAAGATTCTGAATGACGAGGGGATTAACATCGCCCGGCGGACCGTGGCCAAATACCGCGACGAGCTGAACATCCCTTCGTCCACCGACCGCAAACAGATTTTTTAACGTGTCGAAAGCGAGGCACGCAACCTATGGCAACCGAGATTTCCGGCCGCAACTACGAGATTCCTTCCAACGTCCGCGACATGGTGGAGAAGAAGCTCGCGAAGATCGAGGAACGGCTCTTCGATGACGTCATCGATGTCCGCGTCGTGCTGCAGGTCGAGAAGTATCGCAACATCTGTGAAGTGCTCATCGTCGGCAAGGACCACGACGTGAAGACGGTCCAGGAATCCGGCGAGTCGATGCAGGACGCGATCAACCTGGCCGTCGATCACCTCAAGCGCCAGGCCCAGAAGAACCGCAAGAAGATCCGCGACCATCACCGCAAGGACGGCAACGGCCGCAAGGCCGTGACCGAGTGGGCGGTGCAGGTGCTCGAGCCGGGCAACTTGCGCGAGACCGGCGATCACAACCGCCCGCGCATCATCAAGACGAGCAACCTGGCCATCCGGCCGATGTCGATCGAAGAAGCGGCCCTCCGCCTCGACGACTCGAAGAACGAGTTCATCGTCTTCCGGGACATCGACTCCGACAAGGTCTCGGTGATCTACAAACGGCGGGACAACAACTTGGGATTAATCGCGCCCGAGTTCTGATTCTTCAGAGTGGAGCGGCGGGCTCTCAGCCCGCCGTCGCGGATTCGGCGGGCTGAGAGCCCGCCGCTCCACAATCAACCGAGGGAGGCCTAGGTGAAGCTTGCACGCATCGCATTAGTAATGTTGGGATTGCTGTTCTCCGTACTGGCGTACGGCGGGGAGCTGTCGAAGTATAAGAATTGGGACTCGTCGCCGGAGAGCTACTTCATGACCCGCGCCGAGCGCGCGGAGTGGGCGACGGTCAAGACCGACGCCGACGCGGAGCAATTCGTTCAGAAGTATCTCGCCCGCCGTCCGGCCTCCTTCGCGAAAGAAGTCGCTGAACGCGCGGCGGCGGCGGACAAACACCTCACCGTCGGGGGACAGGTGGGATCGCGCACGCTGCGCGGCAAAGTGGTGGTGCTGCTCGGACCTCCGACCGGATTCACGATCTCGCCGCGGCAAGTCAAGCGCGGAGGAGGCGGCGGCGTGAGCTCGTCCCCGAATGCATCCATGGGCGCTGCCGGCCTCGGCGACAGCGGCCGCGGCGGCGGAGTCATGTCTGGTGAAGACGTGAGCGACGCCAACAACCGGAAAGCGGCGGCGGGGGCCAAGAGCGTGAACGACTACATCTTCACGTATGCCGGCAGCCGTCTTCCGGTCAAGTCCGACAAGGACCTGGTGGTCGTGGTCGAAGTCGGCGAGAACGGAAGCGACAAGATCCGCGACCGCAAGGCTCTCGCGCAACTCGAATCGCAGTTCGAGGCCGTGGCCGCCGCATCCGTGGCTCCTTCACAAAACCAGTAAATTCATTTCCTCGCCAGGACGATGAGCGGCGGCCGTGCGGCCGCCGTTTTCGTTTTTGCGACTATCATCAGTACCGTGCGCGACGAAGACTTCATCGAAACGAACGTGGCCGCACTGCGTTCGACCGAGCTCGATGACCTGCAGCTCAAGCTCGTCACCGGCGATGATGGGTTGAGCCGCGTGATCGCCCGGCCGCGCGTGCAGAAGCCGGGGCTGGCGTTCGCCGGCTACTATGAGTACATCAAGCCGTGGCGCGTGCAGATCATCGGCGCCTCGGAGACGATGTACCTGCAGAGCCTTCCGCCGCGCCTGCGCGAGAAGCGCATCCGCGACGTGGCCGGGCTCGACATCTCCTGCTTCATCGTCACCAAAGGCATCCCGCCGCTGGACGAGTTCCGCGTCGAGTGCGAGAAGCGCGGCGTGCCGCTGTTTTCGACGCCGTCGATGTCGTCGACGACGATCACGCGCATCGCGTACTTTCTCGAAGAGACGATGGCGCCGCGCCTGACGATGCACTCCGGCCTGCTCGACGTCTACGGCATCGGCGTGCTGCTCCTCGGCGACAGCGGCATCGGTAAGAGCGAGTGCGCGCTCGATCTCATCTATCGCGGCCACCGCCTCATCGCCGACGACCTGGTGGTCATCAAGCGCCATCCGAACGACGTGCTGCTCGGATATTCGAACGACCTGCTGCGCCATCACATGGAGCTGCGCGGCATCGGCATCATCGACATCAAGGACCTCTTCGGCGTCGCCTCGACGCGCGACGTGAAGCCGATCGACATGGTGGTCAGGCTCGAGAAGTGGGTGGAAGGGACGGAGTACGACCGCCTCGGCATCACCGGCGAGGCCTACGAGCTGCTCGGCGTCTCGAAGCCGTATGTCCGGCTGCCCGTGGCATCGGGCCGCAACCTCGCGCTGCTCGTCGAAGTGGCCGCGCGCAATCACCTGATGAAACTGCAGGGCTACGACTCCGCGCGTGAGTTCACGCGCCGCATCGACGAACAGATCGCCCGCCAGGGCGGCGCGACACGAGCCGATGACCGGGATGAGTTGCCCGGTTTCCCGGTCTCCCGGTCTTCCGGCCGGGTCACCGGGTAACCGGGGGACCGGGCAACCCATTCAACAGCATGAAGGCGCCAGAGTACCTCGTCGTCATCACCGGCCTCTCCGGGTCGGGCAAGAGCTACGTGCAGTCGACGCTCGAAGACCTCGGCTTCTACTGCACCGACAACCTGCCGATCGAGCTGATCGAGCCGTACCTCGAGGAAGTGACGTCGCACGAGCACGCGAACCGCGTCGGCATCGTCGTCGACGTCCGCACCCACGACTTCGCGAAACGCTTTCCGCGTTTCTACCGCGAGCGATTGCAGAAGCTCGTGCCGAACACCGTGCTGATCTTCCTCGACGCCACCGATGAAGTGATCGCCCGCCGCTACTCCGAGACCCGCCGCCCGCATCCGCTGGAGAAGGAGCGGCCGCTGGTCGAGGCCATCCAGGCCGAGCGCGAGGCCCTCACGGAAGTGAAGTCGCTCGCGAACCTCGTGCTCGATACCTCGCAATTCTCCGTGCATGAGCTGAAGGCCGAAGTGATGCGCAGGTTTCAGATCTCCGCGCAGGAGCTCTCGCTCCTCGTCACAATCATCACCTTCGGCTTCAAATACAGCCTGCCGTACAACCTCGACCTGCTCTTCGACGTGCGCTTCCTCCCGAATCCGCACTTCGTCGAGGCGCTCCGGCCGAAGACCGGACTCGATCCCGAAGTCATCGAGTACCTCAAGGCGCAGGCGGGATACGAAGAGTTCTACAGCCGCCTGCTCGACTTCGTGACCTACATGCTTCCGGGGTTCCGGAAAGAGATGAAGAGCTACCTCACCATCGGCATCGGCTGCACCGGCGGGAAACATCGCTCCGTCGCGATCGGGCAGCGCCTGAGCGAAGATCTGGCGCGGCTCGGATACAGCGTCGAGATCGTTCACCGCGACTTCAAGCGGTAGAATGACATCGTGAAGATCGCAACCGGAACCGTCTTGCACGGGCAGATCGTCGTTGAGGGGCAGCCTTTCTCAGAAGGCGAGAAAGTAACGGTTCTGAGCCACGGCGAAAGCGAATCGTTCCAGGTATCACCGGAAGAGAAACGCATGCTCCTCGAATCGATCGCTCAGGCCGACCGCGGTGAGTTTGTTGATGGTTCAATCAAGCCGCGGCGTGCATAGAGGTTCTCGCGGTGTGGAGTACGAGTCGAGGAGAACCCCCAGCGATACCTGCCACCTAAATTCAGCCCGCTTGACCGTTCGCGGCACGAAGACCGGAACGGTGGAGACCTACTGCTAGAGCGCAGGACGCAAAAGGCGCTGCATTCCTCTTCCGCCCTCCGCGCTCCGCCCTCTGCGCTCTAATCAGCGACGGTCCGGCCGCGAAGGCCGACGGCCCAGAACATCCACGCCGTCGCGATTGCCGATCCGATCGCGAGGATGGGGAGGAGCACGATGTCGAATTTCGACGGCGAGCCGTGCTGCAGGTATTGGAAGAGCGGCATCGCCACGAACGGAATCCCGCCGGCGAGCAGGCCCGCGACGAGGGCGGTGCTCAGCGACGGCACCCGCCGCGTGTTGCGGACGTAGATGACGACGCCGATGCCGAGGAGGATCGTGTAGACGAAACAGATCACGGTGGCGTAGGTGGCGATGAGCGCGGCCGCCGTGGCCGCGCCGTCGAACGATTTCTCGCTCTCGTTGCCCATGAACGGAATCATCAGCAGCGAGATGACGAACGCCGCGGCCCCGCCGGCGGCGATCGCGAGGATGAACGCGAGGGGAAAGTTTGGACGTCTCACGCCCGCCATGTTACCGCGAGGCTGTCTCGGGAAGCGTTCTCAGGACGCGTAAGTTATGATGCGCAGTTCCGAGGGGGTTTCTTGACCGGGGCATTGATCGTTACGCATGGCAATCTCGCGTTCGAGCTGTTGAACGCGGCGAGACAAATCGAAGCGGATGTGAGCGGGATCGAGGCGGTTCCGCTGGAGTGGAACGACACGGTCGACGAGGCGCGCGAGAAGATCGCCGCGGCTCTCGAAAAGCTCGGCCGCGACCGCGGCGTGATCATCTTCACCGACATGTTCGGCGGCACGCCGAGCAACATCAGCCTCTCGTTCCTCGATCTCGGCCGCGTCGAGATCGTCACGGGCGTGAATCTCCCGATGATCGTGAAGTTCGCGATGATGAAGCACGAGGCGAAGGACGTGGCGACGCTCGCGCACGTGATCGTCGAGAAGGGCTCGAAGGCGATTCGCGTGGCCTCGGACCTGCTGACCGCGGAGAAGCGCGCCGCAGTATGAGAGAAGGCAGAGGGCAGAGGGCAGAGGGCAGAAGACCCGCCGCCCACCGCTGCGCCTTCCGCGCTCTGCGCTCCGCGCTCCGCCCCCCGGGCGGGAGGGCGGCGTGGTAACGCGCGACGTCGAGATCAAGAACAAGCTCGGACTGCACGCGCGCGCCGCGGCGAAGCTCGTTCATACGGCCGCGCGCTTCAAATCCGACATCAAGATCCGCAAAGGCGATGAAGAAGTCGACGGCAAATCGATCCTCGGCATCCTCCTCCTCGCCGCCGGCCGCGGCTCGGTGATCACGCTCAAAGCGGACGGCGAAGACGAGCGCGAAGCGCTCGACGCCATCGAGAAGCTCATCGAGGTCAAATTCGACGAAGTAGAATGAGGATCAGTGCTGAGTGCTGAGTGCTGAGTCCTGAGTGGGACCCGGAACTCAGGACTCGGCACTCAGGACTCAGGACTGTTATGCCAGCGGCTCAGACACGCACCGACATCCGCACGTACAAGGGCATCGGCGTCTCGCCGGGGATTGCCATCGGCCGCGCCGTGATCGTCGAGAAGCGCGTGGCCTCGGTGTATCGCGTTCCCATCCGCGAAGACGAAGTGCCGGCGGAAGTGACGCGCTTCCTGGAGTCGCTCGAGAAGACCCGCGACGAGCTGCTCGACCTCAAGCAGAAAGTCAGCCGCTCGATGGGCGAGGAGTACGCGCAGATCTTCGAGGCCCACGCCATGATCGTCGGCGACGCCTCGTTCGCCGACAAAGTCGTCCAGAAGATCGAGACCGAGCAGGTGAACGCGGAGTGGGCGCTCGCGGAAGTGCAGGAAGAGCTGCAGGCCCGCTTCGCCAGCTTCGACGACGACTACCTGCGCGAGCGCGTGGCCGACGTGAAAGACGTCGCCGAGCGCGTGCTCGTCAACCTGACCGGCATCTCCCATCACGACCTCTCCGAGATCAAGCACGACGTCGTGATCCTGGCCGACGACCTCACGCCCTCCGACACGATTCACTTCAACCGCCGTCCGATCGTCGGGTTCGCGACCGAGGTGGGCGGGCGGACGTCGCATACGTCGATCATCGCCAAGTCGCTCTTCATGCCCGCGGTGATCGGCGTGCCCCGGCTGACGAAGATCGTCGACAACGACGAGCTGGTGATCGTCGACGGCTACGAAGGAATGATCGTCGTCAATCCGACCCCGGCGATGATCCAGGAGTACGTCAGCCGCGTCTCACGCCACGAAGAGGCGGAGCTGAAGCTGCTCGAGAACCGCGAGCTGGCCGCGGAGACGAAGGACCATCACCAGATCGCGCTGCAAGCGAACATCGAGCTGGTCGAAGAGCTGAAGGACGCGGAGAAGTTCGGCGCGCAAGGCATCGGCCTCTATCGCTCCGAGTTTCTCTACATGTCGACCGCTCCGTTCCTGCCGACCGAGGAACAGCACTTCAACGTCTACCGGCAGCTCGCCGAGGCCACGGCCCCGAACTGGTGCGTCATCCGGACGTTCGACCTCGGCGGAAAGAAGCTCGCCCGCGAGGTGATGGGCTCGAAGGAAGACAACCCCGTCCTCGGCCTGCGCGCGCTGCGTCTCTGCATGCAGCATCGCGACATGTTCAAGACCCAGCTGCGCGCGCTGCTGCGCGCGTCGGCGTACGGCAAGATCAAGATCATGTTCCCGCTCGTCTCCGGCGTGCAGGAGCTGCGTCAGGTCAAGACCCTCATCCGCCAGATCCGGCTCGAGCTCGACGCGCAGGAAGTTCCGTACAACAAGGACCTGCAGATCGGAATCATGATCGAAGTCCCGTCGGCCGCGGTGATCGCCGACCTGCTGGCGACGGAGGCGGACTTCTTCGCCATCGGTACGAACGATCTCATTCAGTACTCGCTGGCCATTGACCGCGGCAACGAGAACGTCAGCTATCTGTACGAGCCGCTGCATCCGGCGCTGCTGCGGTTGATCAAAGGCGTGATCGACGCCGGCAAACGCGCCGGGATTCCGGTGTCGATGTGCGGTGAGATGGCCGCGGATCCGATCTACGCGATCGTG
>Ga0105242_10004805_pt1 | contig 10454 bp, 7 predicted proteins | sample KBSM24metaG_FD_81521 | JGI IMG/M metagenome (GOLD analysis project Ga0105242, IMG submission 81521) | Miscanthus rhizosphere microbial communities from Kellogg Biological Station, Michigan, USA - KBS M2-4 metaG | ecosystem: Host-associated > Plants > Roots > Rhizosphere > Soil | place: Michigan... | reverse complement strand
TGGCGATTCTGGTCGACATGAGCGGCAGCATGCGGATCGGCGCGAAGATCCCGATGGCGCGCCAGGCGTACGACTCGATCCTGACGCAGCTGCGTCAAGGCGAGGACGAAGCCGCAGTGCTCACCTTCGACGCGTCACTCCACCAGCGCCACGATTTCACCCGCGACCTCGGCGCGCTGAAAGGCGCGCTGTCGAATTTCGAGCCCTTCGGCACGACCTCCCTCTTTGACGCCACGGCGGCGGCCGCGCGGAAGCTGGCGGCGCGCACGGGCACACACAAGGCCATCATCGTGCTCACCGACGGCATCGACACGAGCAGCGCCTTGACGGCCCGCGAGGTGTCGGGCCTCGCCAGTTCGATCGATGTGCCGGTGTTCGTCGTCGCCACGGTGCCGTCGCTCGATCAGCGGCTGATGCTCGAAGCGTCCGGACGCTCGGGACCGTCCGGTGCGGCCGACCTTCGCGATCTCGCTGAATGGACCGGCGGGCAGTTCGTGTTCGCGAGCACCTTCCTCGAGACCGTGATCGCGGCGTCGGGCCTGATTGACGGGCTGCGCCTGCAGTATGTGCTCGCGATCGAAGCGGCGACCGGCCGCGAATGGCGGCGGCTCGACGTCCGGGTGAGACGTCCCTCAACGACGGTGAAGGCGCGAAACGGATACTTCGCCGGTTAGACAGTCAGCGCGCGGACGAGGGCGGCGGAGTCGAGGACCGGGCTGGAACAGCGGCCGCCTGGCGGCGGAGCTCGCGTGAGGCGATGATCTCGTCGCGCCTGGCGAAGGCTTCGTGGTTCTGCTCGACGTCGGCGAGCTCGTATACGTAATTCACCATCAGTCCCAGCGATTGCCGCAGGCCGGCGTCGGACGTGTCGGCCATCCAGTTGAGGCGCTCGGCTCTCGCGCCGTTCGTCAGGTGAAACCGCGCGACCGGATCGAATGGCGCGCGATTCCGCTTCGCGAAGAGCAGGTAGTTCGCGCCGAGCCTCATCACCTCCGGCTTGAGCGCCGCCGGCACGGGCCCGCTCGTTGAATCAGGCGCATCGAGCCGTTGCAGCTGCTTGCGCAGCTCCGCCGACAGGGATGCCCACACCTTCTCGGATCGCAGCCACACGCAGAAGCCCGGCATCGGCGAGAGGGACGCAAAGGTTCGAATGCGAGGCAGCTCGCGGCCCAGTTCCTCGACAACCTGCTTGATGAGGAAATTGCCGAACGAAATTCCGCTGAGCCCGACCTGGCAGTTCGTGATCGAATAGAAGATCGCCGAATTCGCCTGAGCGGCCTTGCCGACGGGCGCGTCCGCTGCCAGCAGCGGATCCACGTTGCCGCTCATTCCCCGCGTCAACGCCACTTCCACGAAAATGAGCGGTTCGTCAGGCAGCGCCGGATGGAAGAAGGCGTAGCATCGCCGGTCGTCCTGAAGCCGTCGCCGCAGATCCCGCCAGTCCTGAATCTGATGCACGCGCTCGTATTCGATGAGCTTTTCGAGGATGGCCGCCGGGCACTGCCAGTCCACGCGGCGCAGGACCAGAAATCCCCGGTTGAACCAGGAGCGGAACAGATGCGTCAGGTCGCGGTCGAGCGGCGCCCGGCTCGGATTCGCGCTCAGCGTCTGAAGCAGCTGGCGGCGAAGATCGATAAGGGCTCTCGTTCCGGTCGGAGCGAGGTTGAGGCGCCGGAACAATTCCTGGCACGGGGACTCGATCGCGGTCTGGAGTGCCGCCAGGGTCGCCGCCGACGGACGATCCTGATACGCGGCGATCGCGCGGGCGACCTGCTCGCGATCCGGCGAGAACTCCTCGACGAGCAGATCAAGGAAGACCTCGAGCGCCTGTCCCCGCAATGCCTGGTACGACGCGAGCGTTCGAATCGCGAGCCGCGTGCCGGACACCTCGCCGCGCTCGGACAGCAGCGCGCGACAGAGCTCGATGGTCCGCCTGGCCTGGGCGATTCCCGGACGCGATTCGGGGACGCCACGATGACCGGTCAGCGACGCGAGCACGCGGCCAAGCAGACGGCCCGTCGCTTGCGCGGAATCTCGCGCGGACGGTTGCGCGGCCCGGGCAGTGTCCCTGAGCGGCTTCGAAGCGACAGACATGGTCACCGATAACGACTACTTCAGCCCCTGGATCTCCTCGAAGCTGACGTCATTACACGATTCAGGCGTCACGCAGACGGACTCGAGGGTTCTATTCAATGGTAGCGCCGGAAGGCCGCGTTCGACCATCAGCTTTCTGAGGAGCTTGCCGGCTTCCGGCTGGATGATCGCCGACTGCGTTCCAATCCGAATCAGGCCGTCGGCGTAGTCGACCGGCATCCACGTGTGCTCTTTGAGCCGTCCGCCGGCGTCGTTGCCGTTCATGCCGTAGTCCTTGATGTCGACCCTGGCGCCGGCGTCCACCAGTACCTGAATGACGGCCGTGCTTCCTTTGTGTCCAGCGCCGTGCAGCGCCGCCCGTCCGGTCTCGGCCTGCGCGTTGGGATCCGCGCCCAGGCTCAGCAGTAGTTTGACAGTCTCGACGTTGGCTTCCTTCGACCACTCGTAGGTCACGCCTTCGACCCAGCCGATGCCGGAGGCCACCTGCAGCGGCGTGACTTGCTGGGTTGTGGCGATGTCGGATCGGCACCGTGTTCGAGCAGCAGCTTCATCACGACGACATCGCTCGACTGGGCCGCGCGCCAGAAGGCGGTCGCGCCGTCCTCGAGCACCCATTGCGACGTGAACACCGTCCGGTACCACGTCGACTCTTTGACGCGATGGTTGACGCTGGCGCCCTTGTCGATCAGCTTCCTGATGAAGTCCAGGTGGTCCATGTCCGGCTTGCGGAGGGGGTAGTCCCCGCCTTCGATGTTGCGGTTGTCGACCGCAATATACAGAGGCGACCAGGCGCCCTTGTTCACGACGTTGGGGTCGGCGCCATGATCGAGCAGAAAGGATCCGAGCTGGTAGTACCGATTCTGCGTCGCGATGAGCAGCGGGCTCCAGCCGTAGTTCGTCACCTGGTTCACGTCGGCGCCGGCCGCGAGCAGGATCCGCGCCGACTCCAGATCGTTCACACGGGCGGCGAACGCCAGCGGAGTCAGCCCTCCGCCCCGCTGATCGCGGATGTTCCGGGGACCGATCTGGCTCACGACGTTGCTGTTGTCCCGCTTCCTCGACGGCCTCGGATCGACGGCCTTGGCGTAGCCGATGGGCCGATCCTGCCAGGCGGGGTTCGAGGCCGCGCGAACGTCGGCTCCGCGCTCGACGAGCAGCTGCACGGCCGCGGGATGTTTCTGGGCGGCCGCCCACATCAAGGCCGTCGTGCCCCGCGCCGTCTCCTTCGCGTTCACGTCGGCGCCGCGATCGAGCAGCACTTTCATGGTCGCGACATTTCCGGTCCGGGCCGCCATCATGAGCACGGTGTCGGTGTTGAGCATCCGCTCGTTTGCGTCGGCTCCTGCGTCGAGCAGGCGCTGCGTGATCGCCGGGTTGCCGTTCTCCGCGGCCAGGGACAGCGGCGTCGCGCCAAAGCTGTTGGCGGCCTTCGCGTTGGCGCCGGCCTTGAGGAGGAGATCGACGGTGGTCAGATCGTCCCGATAGACGGCCCAGTGCAACGCCGTCGCGCCATCGGCCTGCGGTGCGTTGACGTCCGCCTTCCGCGCGATCAGCCCGCGGAGGGCTTCCGCGTTGCCGCGCATGACGGCGTCCGCCACATCGCTCGTGGCGGCGCCGAGGCCGCCCGTGGACAGCAGCAGGAGCGTGGCCACACCGCCGAGGGCCTGTCGCACATTCATGGTCATCGGTCTCTTGCCCCTTCTCGCGTCGAGTCGTGGCTTGTCTCGCGCGAATCAGTGCTGCGCTTCGCGAACGGATCACGATGCCACAGAGGCACAGAGAGCACAGAGGCGATTCGACAGGCCGGCCTGCGGAGCAGGCCGACGATGGGTGGCGGGGCGCCGAACACACGGCGACCTGACGGGCATACGTCAACATGTGTTCGGCGCCCCGCCGCCCTCGTGCGTCGCTTCGCGACGCCCGTCGAATCGCTTCCGAACGCTACGCAGCCCACGGACTTTGCTCGAGTCATCATCGGGGACATCGCAGGATCGCTGGTGCTTTTCTCTGTGCCTCTGTGCCTCTGTGGCCACGTGACATCAGAGGTCTTCCAGCCGCCCGGTGCTGTCCCCGATGCTGTCCTGGTGAATGTCGAACCGATCGAGCAGGCTGAGCAGCAGATTGCCCGTCGGGACCGTCATGGTCGGGTAGGCCAGGTGACGGTCGCCCTGCAGTTTCCCGTTGGCGCCCCCGACGAGGACGTGGGGAACGTCCTCGTGACGGTGCTGATTCGAGTTCCCCATGTTCGAGCCGTACAGCACGAGCGAATGATCGAGCAGCGTCCCGTCCCCGTCCGGCGTCTTCGCCAGCTTGCCCACGAAATACGCGAGCATGGCGACGTGATAGCGATTCAGCCTGGCGTAATCAGCCTTGCGCTTCTCGTGCTCACCGTGATGCGAGCCGGCATGAAACGCGACGGTGACGCCGCTTTCCGGGTACGACCGTGTGGTGAGATCGCGCGCGTAGAGCATCGTGGCGACGCGGGTGATGTCCGCGCGCAGCGCCAGCGCGAGCAGATCGAAGTGCAGCTTGATGTGCTCGTCGAAGGACTCCGGCACGCCGACCGGGATGAACGTGTCCGGGGGCGCGGCGGCGGTGGCTTTCGCCGCGATCTGCAGGCGCCGCTCGATCTCGCGGACATCCTCCGAGTACTCGTCGAGGCGCCGGCGGTCGGCCGGATCGAGCCCGATCTTGAGCCGCGACAGGCTGCCGGCGAGCGAGTCGAGGATGCTCCGGTCGTCCTGCCGGCGCGCCGCTCGCTGCTCGGGCGTGCTGCCGTCGCCGAACATGCGCTCGAACACGATCTGCGGGTTCAGTTCCATCGGCAGCGGGGTCGTCGGCGTGGACCACGAGATGCTGTTCGTGTACGCGCAGCTGTAACCTTCGCCGCAATTGCTCGAGTTCGCACCGGGATCTTCGACGGCGAACTGCATCGACGGGAGCAGGTTGTCCTGTCCGATCTTCTGCACGATCATCTGGTCGATCGTCGTGCCGTTGTAGATGTCGGCGCCCGCCGTCCTCCTGGGCTTGTTCGCACAGAGGTAGGCCGACGCCACCCAGTGGTCCGGCGGGCTCTGGCCGGGGGGCGCTTCCGCGGAACGGGCGTGAAGGCCGCTCAGGATCACGGTCTGCTTCCGGTACGGTTCGAGCGGCTCGAAGATCGGCGGCATCGTGAAGCCGCTTCCCACCTTGTCCGGCACCCAGTATCCAGGCGACATTCCGTGGGGCACGAACGCGGCGACGAAGCGCGGCTTCGGGGTGGCGGCGGTCTGCGCCAGGACCGTCGCGGCCGGCACCATCGCGTCGAGCAGCGGCAGGGCGAGTGTCGCGCCCGCGCCGCGCAGGAAGGTTCGACGGGACAGATGCTTCTTCACGATGAACATGGTTTCCTCTTCCGGCTCAGTGGGCAGCGGCCTGCGGCGGGACGTCGGCGCCCTTGATGTTGTTCTGGAACGGCGCGCTCTTGACGACGCCGAGCACGAGCGTTGAGAAGCGATAGTTGCCGCCGGCCGCGCCGCGAACGATCGATCGCACGAGCGGCATGTCCTGATCTTCCACGCCACGGCCCAGCGCGTAGGTGAGCAGCTTTTCGGTCATCACACGCACGAACTGCTCCGAGTTCTGCATGAGGAGGTCTCGCAGGCTCGCGACGCCGTCGATCTTCGTCCCGTTCGCGAGCACGCCGGCCACGTCGATCGGCTGGCCTTCGTCCTGGAGCCGCCACGCGCCGACCCCGTCGAAGTTCTCGAGCGCGAGGCCGATGGGCTCGAACAGGCTGTGACAGCTCGCGCACGCGGGGTTCGCGTGGTGCATCTCCATGGTTTCGCGCATGGTCGGTTCCTTCGCATTGCCCGTATTGTCCTGCTGCGTCTGCTTGAGCAGCGGCACGACGGGCGGCGGGTCCGGCGGGCTGACGCCGAGGAAGATTTCGAGGAACCGCTTGCCGCGGGTGACGGGCGACGTTCTCGTGGCCTGGGACGTCACGCTCATCAGCGCGCCCTTCCCGAGCAGCCCGCGGCGCATGTCGAGGTCGGGACCGAGGGTCACGCGCCGGAACCGGCTGCCGTAGACGTTCGGGATCCCGTAGTGCCGGGCGAGACGCTCGTCCACGAACGTGTAATCCGCGTTCAGCAAATCCAGGACGCTGCGATCCTCGTGGAGGATGCTGTCGAACAGGAGCTCCACCTCGCGTCGAAACGCGCTCCGCAGGTTGTCGTCGAAATCCGGATAGATGCCGGGATTCGGCTGGACGGTGTCCAGGGCCCGCAGGTTCAGCCACTGGCCCGCGAAATTCCCGATCAGATCCTTCGACTTCGGGTCGGCGACCATCCGGCGCACCTGTTTCTCGAGCACCACGGGGTCGGACAGCCGTCCCTGCTCGGCAAGCGTCAGGAGCTCGTCATCCGGCATGCTGCTCCAGATGAAAAACGACAACCTGGACGCCAGCGCCACGTCGCTGATGTGATAACTCCCGCCGGCTCGCACGGCCGCCGGCGCGATCTCGCGCCGATAGACGAATTCCGGATCCGCGAGCAGGCGGCGCAGGGCTTTTTCGATGCCGTCGTCGAAGGTCCCCTGGACACGGCCAGAGGCGTAGAACTCCATGAGCATGGTCACGTCGGCGGGAGTCGCCGGCCGGCGGAAGGCCCGGCGCGCGAGCGTGGAGACAATGCGGCGCGCGCATCCGTCTTCGGTCAGACTCGCGGACGAGCCGTTCCCCTGAGCCTCCGGCGAGTCTCGACGAAGCGCGGAGCGCGTAGTCGGACGGCAGACGAAAATCCTGTGGCGGCTCGGCGTATCGGAAACGCCGCTGACGCTGGACGGGCCCTCGATCTTCACTTTCCCCACGTGGGGGAAAAACAGATACCCGGGGATGCCGCCGGTTTCGATCGTCGCGCGCAGGAAGACGTCGTTGATGTTGTTGTCGGGTGCGTAGTTGTTCGCGAGGAACGTGATGCCGACCCTGTGCAGGCCGGCCCTGACGGGTATCGCCTGCGTGGGCACGCCCGAGCGCGGTGCGCCGCGCATCTCCTTGTCCCAGTCGAACAACTTCATCTGCTGGCCGTCGATCGTCACCGCCAGCCGCTCGCCCTGGATCTGGCCGAACGGGTCGTTCGCCTGCCCCATGTTGCCTTCGAAGATCGGGACGATCCGGAACACGTACTCGCCGTCGGCCGGAAATTCGTGCTCGATCAGGATGCCGCCGCGCGTGCCGAACGGCAGCCCCTCGACGTGGTAATTCTGCGTGGCATCGTCGGGGACGTTGAACTCGACGTGAGTGGGCGCGGTATTCGACGCCATGGCCAGCCGGCTGATCTTGCCCGCCGCGGCAAGATACGCCTCCATCAGCGCCGGCGACATCGTCAGCGCGCCCGCGACGTTGTCGAAGCCGTGGGTCGAATTGTCGGACGGCAGGAATCTCGCGGGGTCGATCTTCAGCCCGATGAGATCGCGAATGACGTTCTGGTACTCGGTCCGGTTGAGGCGATGAATCCCGGGGGCGGTCAGGTTGGCAACGGCATGGCTGTCCAGCTCGTTTTCCATCCACGTGACCAGGCCGTCGAGCGTGGCCCGATCGGGCCGGGGCGACCGGGCCGGCGGCATCAGTCCGGCGCGCAGCTTCAGCGCCACCTTCTCGGCAATCGCCGCATGGTCCGACAGCCGCGACAGATCGAGCTGGTCCAGGGCCAGCCCGCCGGTCTTCAGCCGCGCGTTGTGACACCCCACGCAGTATTTGTCGAGCACCGCGCGCGGCGCGGCGGCGTTCGGCTGCGGACCCTGGCCGGAGACGGCCGCCACGGCCAGCAGCGCCAGGAAACCGCCGATGAAAACCCTTCGAAACATGCCCCGCCTTTCACAACAGGCTTGCGATCACGCGTGATCTTAGGACCCCGTCTTCCGGAGGGTCAACCTACCTATTCGCGTGTGCGACTCGATCCGGGGATCAATCACTCAACCGTTCCCACGTGATCGTCGTCTGCACCACTTCGCCGCTGCCGTCCTTCGTGACCGGCGGCTTCAGGGTCAGTCTCTTCCCCGAAAACTCCACGAACCGCTGAAAGTCGGTCCCGATGGCGCCGGAATTGATCGCCGACGCGAGGTGGTGGACGACGAATTTTCCAGGCTCGTTGACCGTATACGGGCCGAAATAGCTCGTGTAACTCCGGTACGTCGCCATCGTCTCTTCGGGTGTCGGCGACGGACCCACGTTCCGCCGGCGGTACGGCTGCATCATATGCACCATCACGTGTCCCGACGCGGTGTACACGATGAACCCCGTCCATCCGGGGTACGACGACAGCAGATCGCCTTTCGCGTTGCGGCGCTCGAGCGCGATCAGTTTCCAGAACCCGATCAGTTTCCGGTGCGTGGGCGTCAGATCCGGCAGGTCGGGCACGCGTTCCCAGGTGAGCGTCCTCTGATCCCCGTTCGCGGAAATCGGCGGCTGCAGCGTCAGGCGGTTCCCCGAAAACGTGAAACGACGCTCCTGGTTGGTCCCGGCGAACGCCGGGCTGAGCGCGCCGAATGTCTGATGCGTGACGATGCCGCGGGCTTCGTTGACCGCGAACGATCCCCAGTACGAGTTGTACGCGCCCATCGCGGCGAGCGCGTCCTGCGGGTTCGTGGCTTTGCCGCCGGTAATGGCCGGTTGTTTGAGCCACGCCAGGTTGACGCTCATGTAGCCGGTGGGGTCGTACACGATGTACCCGACACGGCCTCCCTCGCCGGCGTTCTGGCCCCGCGGAACCGCCTGGCCGCTCGCATCACGAGTCTCCTCGCCGACGAGTTTCCAGACTCCGGCGAACCGGTTGTTCGCGGCACGAACCGCCGGCGGCACGGGGGACGGGCCGTCGCCGAGCTGGGCCCGAAGCTCACCCGTCGCGGTCAGCGCGCTGACGCCGGCGATGCCGATAAGGAGCGCGAAGACGAAAGCCCGCATCCGTTCACCCTCCACACGCCGGGGCCACCGACTCGAGCGACATGACGTTGATCCGCTCGATCGTGTTCTGCCTCGTCAGCACACCCTTCACCTGCACCTTGTGGCCCGCAAATGACGCCCCCTGCGGCGTGACGCTCAGAAGCGGAAACGTCTGCGTGCCGAGCGGCTGCGCCGCCGAAACGTTCAACTCCTCCGGCGTGGTTCCCTCAACGACCCGGGCTCGAACCGGACGCGGACTGCCGGCCCTGGCCAGGGCCCACGCGTTGCCGGCCGCGGGGCTGAGACAGCCCACGGCACGAACGATAGTGAGGTTGGACAGGGGGCGAGGTCCGTCCGCGCCGACCAGCTGGATGGCGCCGACCATCTCGGGGCGCAGCTCTCTCGTGCCGGCAGGAAGATTGTTGGCCTCGAGGATGAAGGCGACGACGTCCGCGTAGGCGCGTTCGTCGAGGCTGCCCGGGAAATTGCCGGGCATGCTGGTCTTGATGAATGTGAACAGGGGCTCGAGCGTGTCTTCGCGCCACCGATCGAGAAAAGCCTTCCCTGTCAGCTCCGGGCCATCCGCATCCTGGCCCTCGTGGCAGCCGCTGCAGCGTGTCGCGTAGACGGCCTCGCCGCGCCCGGCCTGGGCATGCGTATACACGCCGTCGAGCACGGTCGCGGGCGCCTGAGCGCGGGCTGTGACAACCGCAAGGCCTGCAGCCGACACGATGACAATGATCAGGTACCTGGGCATCGGCTCCGGTCAACGCAACGTCGAAGTTAGATCCTGAGGCCGGCCTGCGCGACCTCGTGCACCTTCGGATCGATCTTCGTGAGCGTGCCGCCATGCACCGCGGCGACCGGCACGAACTTCTGCTTCGCGGTGCGCTTGTTGCCCTGTTGATCGACGAGCTCGAAGCTCCCCTGCTGCAGATCGATGACCGTGACATCGGCGGCCACGCCGGGCTCGAGCGTCCCGAGCTTCTCCGGAAACTTGAACACCCGGGTCGGCAGCACCGTCACGCGCTCGATGATCTGCTCGACGGAGAGGCCGAGATGCAGGAACTGCGTCATCACCCAGGGCAGCAGCTGACCGGCCGGCGTCTGCGGGGTCTGCGCGCCGATATCGGTGGTAATCAGGTCGGGATACCAGCCCTGGCTGAACGCCTTCTCGGAGTTTTCCCAGAGATGATGCGACGTGCCGGCCTGCGCGTCCGTGAGAATGCCGCGATCCTTCAATTCCAGAATCTGCGGCAGCACCGCCGGGCCGGTGCCGCCCACGAGGTTGGATGTCGTCCGCTGCGGCGGCGTAAAGGGGTGCGTCAGGACGTCGCCCCGCTTCAGGAGCGCCAGCAGATCCGGCTCGTTCGTCCAGTGCAGCATGATGGGCAGGCCCGTTTCGTCGGCGGCCTCTCGCGCCTTCTTCAAGACCTCCACG
>Ga0105242_10004799_pt1 | contig 10461 bp, 5 predicted proteins | sample KBSM24metaG_FD_81521 | JGI IMG/M metagenome (GOLD analysis project Ga0105242, IMG submission 81521) | Miscanthus rhizosphere microbial communities from Kellogg Biological Station, Michigan, USA - KBS M2-4 metaG | ecosystem: Host-associated > Plants > Roots > Rhizosphere > Soil | place: Michigan... | reverse complement strand
TCACGGCGTGGCAGGAGATCTCCGGCGGCCAGGAGATGATCATGGTCGGCAAGAAGGAGCTCAACAGCCGGGCATATCTGTCGAGCTTCAACTTCAAGGGCACGGATCAGCAGAAAAAGGTAGGCCTCCTCTCCGGCGGCGAACGCAATCGTCTGCATCTTGCCAAGACGCTGATGAGCGGCGGCAACCTGTTGCTGCTCGACGAGCCGACGAATGACCTCGACGTCGACACGCTGCGCGCGCTCGAGGACGCGATCGTCGACTTCGCCGGCTGCGCGGTGATCATCTCGCACGACCGCTGGTTCCTCGACCGCGTCGCCACGCACATCCTCGCGTTCGAGGGGAACAGCGAGGTGGTGTGGCACGAGGGGAATTACCAGTCCTACGTCGAGGATCTCAAGAAGCGAAAGGGTCCGGACGCCGATCAGCCGCACCGCGTAGCGTACAGAAAGCTGGTTCGTACATGATTTGACGGGGTTAATGCGCGTTCGAGTGTCGAAGGACAGGTGGCGGCTCGGCCGAGCCGCCGAGTCGCCCAACGCCGAGTCGCCGCCCCTAATGAACGATCTCGTCCGCTCGGTTCGCGTAGCGCTTCGCGGTCTCGCGCGTACGCCGGGATTCCTTACGGCGGCGATCGTCATCCTCGGACTCGGCATCGGTACCGCCGTGGCGGTGTTCGCTGTTTTCCGCGCAGTGCTCTTCCAACAGCTTCCCGTCAGCGACCCCGATCGGCTCGTCGTGATTTCGACCTATCGCGACCGGCTGGACAACGAGTTCGGGTTGGTAAAGAACGATCTCAAGGTGGTTAAGCGCGAATCGCGGACGCTGCGCGACGTCGCCGGGTACGCGCATTGGGGAACGTCGGAGGGCCCGCTCGTTGATGGCGATCGCACGCTGACGCTCGGGCGCGTCGTCGTCACGGGCTCCTTCTTCCAGGTCCTCGGCGCGCGCGCCGCCGTCGGACGGCTGTTGAGGCCCGAGGACGACGCCGTGGGCGCGCCGCCCGTCGTCGTCCTGAGCTATCAGAACTGGCAGCGGTGGTTCGCCGGCGATTCTACGATCGTTGGACGCCACCTCTACGAGCCGTACAGCCAACAGACGTACACCGTCGTCGGCGTTGCGCCGCCGGGACTCGATTTCCCCAATCGCGCCGGATACTGGCTGATCTGGACTGGCAACGAGGGGCTGAGCGTGATCTCGATCGCGCGCATGAATCCCGGCGTCACGCCGCGAGCGGCGGCTGCGGAATTCGCGTCGATCGTCAAGCGGACACCGGCGCCCAACGTCGCGACACGACCGAGTATCACCGGCGCCAATGCCGTGCCGTTCATGCAGGCGATGCTCGGCGACATCCGGCCCGTACTCATCGCACTCAGTGCGGCGGTCGCGCTGCTTTTGACGATCGCCTGTGTGAATGTTGGCGGTCTGCTGCTCCTTCGCGCCGCGACCCGGGCGCGCGAACTGGCGATCCGCCGCGCGCTTGGCGCCACGTACGGCGACGTCGCTCGACAATTGCTCCTCGAGAGCGGTTTGATCGCAATCGGTGGCGGGATCGTCGGCTTCGTGAGCGCCGGACTACTCGTTCAGCTGCTCGTCATCGCCGCACCGGCTCGACTCCCTCGAGTAGACGTCATCCAACTCTCGGGCACGCCGGTGTGGATCGGCGTAGGCGTGACGATCGTTGCCGTGCTGCTCTTCGGAGTTGTGCCGTCGCTGATCGCCGCGCGAGCGGACGTCGCGTCCACGCTGCGACTCGACACGCGCTCCGGCCGGGATTCAGCGTCGCGTCGTCGCTTTCGCCACGTACTGGTTGCCGCGCAGACGACTCTCGCTCTCGTGATGCTTTCCGGTGCCGCATTGTTGGCGCGAAGTCTCGCTCACCTCCAGGCGCTCGACCTCGGCTACAGCTCGGATCATCTGACGCAGTTGTCCGTTTCCTGGCCGGCCAAGAAATACGATTCGGTGTCGAAGTACTACCCGCTCGGCGAGGAGATTCTGCGACGCTGGCGATCGATTCCCGGCGTCGTGTCGCTGACGCCGACGCTCATTCCGCCGCTCGTCGGCGACAACGTGTTTATAGGCCGCTTCGACAAGGAAGGCCAATCGGCGTCGGAGATTGCAGCGAATCCGTTCCTGCCCGAGATGTCGGGTAACAAGGATTATTTCCGCACATTCGGCACTCGGCTTCTCAGCGGTCGCGCTTTCACGGACGCCGACCGCGAAAACACCGCGCCGGTCGCGATCGTCAGCGAGATGGTCGCCAAGCGAATGTGGCCGGGCGAGAATCCGATCGGCAAGCGCATTCACTATCTGCTGCCCGACAGCATTCCGTGGCGCACGGTGATCGGCGTTGCCGAGGATTCGCACATTCGCACCCTGCGGACGGCGTCGCCGATCGTGTACGTGCCGTGGCGACAGATGGACTTCTGGCAGTTCGGTTTTGCGATGCGCACGCGCGGCGACATCGGCGCCGTGTTGCCGGCGATGCGCCGCGAGATCGCTACGATCGATCCGCTGTTCAGGCTTTGGTACGTGCATCCCACGGACGAGCTTCTCGCCGGCCCGCTCGCCCAGCCGAGAATCAGCGCTTACCTGATGTCGGTATTCGGAATCGCCGCACTATTGTTGGCGGCGATCGGCTTGTACGGACTGATGGCGTCGCTCGTCCGTGAGCGCACGCGTGAGATCGGTATTCGCATGGCGCTCGGTGCCGCACCCGAGCGACTGCGACGCGAAGTGCTGGTACACGCGCTCCAGGTCACCGGCGCGGGAGCGGTCGTTGGAATCGTGGCGGCGCTCGCGACGTCGAAGCTGCTCACCGCGATGCTGTTCGAGCTCAGCCCGACGGATCCGCTAGCTCTCGCGGCGGCGTGCGGCGTTCTCCTCGTGGTGATCGTGATTGCCGCCTATGGTCCGGCGCGGCGCGCGACGAAAATCGATCCGGCGATCGCGCTCCGCGCCGACTAACGAACGTTTCGCGAGCGCTACGGCACCTTCTTCGCCACGACGTCGGTGTCGAACGTGAAGATCCGGTTCCAGTCGTTCTTCATGCTGATCACGATCCAGCCTTTTTGCTTCGCTTCGTCGTACAGCCCCTGCGTGAACGTGCCGACCTTGCTGTCGCGCAGTCCTTGCGCGGGACCGTAGGCAAACTCGCGTTTGGCGTCGTCATGTAGAACGAGCATCGCGAGCCGGGCACCCGATCCAGCTTTCGTGTACTCGAGCATTTGCCGGTCGCCGACCGAGTTGCCGAACGCGGCGTACGGCCGCCGTCCGATGACGAGGTGAATTCCCTCGGGTTTTCCCGCGTTGTCGTCGTTGAGCAGCAGCTTCGGTTCCTTGGTGAGCGTCGGCTTGCCCCGATCATCGTAACCGTACTTCACGCCGGCCATCGAGCCGACGACCTGCTCTGGCGGGATCGCGTACATCCCGTCGGCGGTGACGCGCACGAAGTCCTGACCGCCGCCGGTGACGATGAATGTTTTATAGCCATTGTCGCGAAGATACTTGAGCACGTCGAGCATCGGTGCGTACGCGAGCTCGGTGTAGCGCCGGTGCCAACGCGGGCTGTTCGTCGTATCGACCCACCGTTTCACTTCGGCCTGGAACTGGTCGGTGCTCATTCCCGTCAACGTTGCAAAGAGAGCCTTCTCCAGCTCGGCCTTCGGCAGCTTCGCGATGGCTTCGCGATCTCCCGTGAGTATTGTCTTGAAGGGTTCGACCTTCGCGAGCTCTGGCCGCTTCTTCACCAGCGCCGGCACGCGGTCCAGACAATACAGCACCTGCGTATACATTGGCTGCTCAGGCCAGAGCGTGCCGTCCTGATCGAACACGGCGACGCGCTCGGCAGGCGGGACGAACGTCGGAGTACCCTGACTCGTTGTTGCCTGAACGAAGTCGACAATCGCCTTCTTCGCCGCGCCTTCGTTCCACGAGGGCAGCGGGTCGGTCTGAGCCGCGACACGATCTGCAGTCGCCGCTAGCAGTGCGACTGTCCAGATCGTCACGAACCATGATCTGACCGTAGTAAATCGATTGCCTCGGCGTGAGCTACGCATCGAGCAGTCCCTCATTTTCACGACGCCAACAGTGTGACTCTATCGAGTACGAGCACTCTAGCAGCGCGCATTCCGTGAGAGCAGGGGACCTGCTGCCCATCGATCGCGGCGGACTCCGGATGATTGACGCTCCGACCAAAGTCCAATTCATCGACGGGCTCCGCTTGAGCGACCGTCGTTGGTGTGACCCAAGGGAGATCACATGCATCGATACATGAACGTGTTGGGCGCCCTGACGCTTGGCCTGGCGGCGTCGCGAGCCGGGACTGGACAAACGTTGAGCGGCGTCGCGGCAAACGGTGTCACGGCGATCGACATTGTGCTCGAACCCGACTCTACGATGGTCGCACATGCGAAGGCCGTGAATCAACGTCTGCTCGCGATGTACCCCAAGGGCTTCGTGCTCGGTGACGAGCACAAACCGCACATCTCGTGTCTCCAGCGCTACGTCCGCACGGCGGATCTCGACAAGGTGTACGAAGCCGTAAGCAAAGTGCTGGCGACCGAGAAGCCGACCTCGTGGACGCTGAAGGCGTTCGCCGACACGTTCGTTGTGTGGGACAAGCTGGCGCTCACCGTCATTCTCGTCGAGCCGACGGCGGACATCGTCGCTTTTCAACAACGGCTGATCGACGCGGTCGAACCGTACACCGTGAAGTCCGGAACGACGGCGGCGTTCGTCACCACGAAGACGGACCCCACCATCAATCACTCGACAATCGAGTACGTCGAGACGTATGTGCCGGCATCGAGCGGGAAAAAGTTCATTCCACACGTGACGGTCGGCGTCGCACCGCCGGACAGCGTCAAGAAAATGATCGCTGAGCCGTTCGACTCGTTCACCTTCTCGCCGGCGGGGGTGTCCGTCTATCAGCTCGGCAACTTCGGCACGGCTGCGAAGAAGCTCAAGACGTGGCAATTGACGAAGTGAACGCGCTCGATGGCGCGTCCGATGAGCCGCCGAGGCCGGTCTTACGAAATGCGGCATCGAGCCATATTGTCGAGGCTCGCAACCGGCGGCTTGCGTGTCACCTTCGATTCTTTTCATCGCGTTTTTCCAAGCGGTCTCTCCGATCGTCAAGGTCGACAGCCGCGAGAACGGACGCACGTTCTACGTCGACACGGACAAGCCGGAGATCCGCAAAGCCCTGCGTGACGTCTCGGCGCCCTCACCAGCCGGTTCTATTCCGGAATGGCTCCCGCCGTACCCCGACGCGCGGGTGGTCCCGCACCGCGGCGACAACGATCCGATCGATTTCGGCGTGATCGTCTATGAAACGAACACCGCGCCGGACGCGGTGTTCGCGCACTACGAATCGGCGATCCGCGCCGGCGGTGCGACGATCACCTATATCAACCGTCGTCCGGGCAACGGCGGCGCAGTCCACGCCGACGACGGAACGCGCACGGCCGTCGCGTCGGTATCACCGGGACCGCGCGGCACCAGCATCTCCGTCAACTGGCGGCCGAAGGTCATCAATCCACCGGTCATCGCCAAGAGCGCGCGACTCGTCGTCGTGTCGTATGACGACGGAAAAGGAATTCTGCGGCTCCGTGATCCGGGAACCGGGAAGGAATACGAGCTCGGACTAGCGACGATGCTGCGGTACGCGCACTCGGAGGCGCTCGAGCCATCGGCGCGCGCTGACTTTCCCGCGTGGCTGACGTTCTATCCCGGCGCCAAGATCGTCGTTGCCAACGCGCCCCCCGCCGGCTGGCAGCCGCAGACCGCGATCGACATGCGGACCTTCAACGTCGAAATGGAAACCTCGTCCTCGGTCGCCGACGTCGCCGCATTCTATCGCCAGGTGATCGCCAAGTACGGCCTCACACTGGTGAGCGAGACAAACTCGCAGGATCGGTCCTATAGCTTCGAGGCGCGATCCGCCGACCGAATGCACAAGATGGATCTTAACGTCCTCAAGCGCGCCAAAGAGACGTTCATCCGGCTAAACGACACCTACACGCTGCCTAGGCCCTGAGTCGCCGAGTCGCCGAGTTCAGATCTCTCGCCGTTTCGCGAAGCCGACGATCTGATCTGCCGCCCGGAAGGCCAGCGCCTGAATCGTCATCGTCGGTTGACCTCGGCCGCCCGTGACGAAACTCGACCCATCGACGATGAACAGATTCTTCACGTCGTGCGCGCGATGGTTTTTATCCACCACAGACGTCTTCGGATCGTTGCCCATGCGGCACGTGCCGAGAAGATGGACGCTGAATTCCGCGTCGGTCACCGGAGGCTGCCACGAGCGGACGGCACCAGCGGCGTCGACGAGGTCCTTCGCCCGATCGCTGAAGTACTTGTAGAGCTTGAGATCCTGCGGGTGCTCCTTGAAGGTCATGCGGATCGCCGGCACGCCCCAATCGTCCTTCAGCTCCGGGTCGAGCGAGATGTTGTTCGTCGCCAGCGGGAGCGACGTCGTGTGTCCGTACGCGAGGAGCGTCCTGGTGTACTGCTTTTGCAGCTCGCGTTTGTACGCACTGCCCCATTTCGGCGCGTCGGGGTGAAGACCGCCGAAGGCGAAACCGATCGGCGTGTCGGTGGACCGGAAGTCGAACCCGCCGCCACCAACAAGCCCGAGCTTCGGATCCAGCTCGTACAAGTCCCAGACGATGCGCGTCGCGACGATTCCCTTGTAGCCGTTCACCTCGTGCTCGAATTGGCCCTGCGCGAAGCCGCCACCGTTGAACATCAAGTATTTGCCGACGATGCCGCTCGAGTTGGCGAGGCCGTTCGGAAAGAGATTCGACTTCGAGTTGAGAAGCAGTCGCGGCGTCTCAGCGCCGTTCGCGCAAACGACGACCGCTTTCGCGCGCTGGAACACCTCTTTCTTCGCCGCGTCGAAGTACTTCACGCCCGTCACACGACCCCGTGCGTCGGTTTCAACCTTTCTCACGTACGACTCCGGACGGATCTCGCATTTCCCCGTTGCCACGGCCTTCGGAATTACGGTGACGAGAGAGCTCGATTTCGCACGCACCTCGCAGCCGAAGCCGATGCAGAAGCCGCATTGCACGCACTGCGAACGCCCGTTGTACTGCTTCGACGTGATCGCCATCGGCGCGGGGAAAGCCGTCCAACCGAGCTTCCTCGCGCCGCGCTCGAGCAGGACGCCGGTGGACTTCGGCGGATGCGGCGGCATCGGGTACGGTCGCGAACGCGGCGGGTCGAACGGACCGGGCGCGCCGGCGACACCAATCTCCCAATCGACTTTCGTGTAGTACGGCTCGAGATCCTGGTAGGTGATCGGCCAGTCGGCGAACCCCGTGCCGGCCAGCGTGCCCTTCACGCTCGCTTCCTTGAAGTCGATCTCGCGGAAGCGCCAGAAGTTCGCCGAAAAGTGCGTGCTCGTACCGCCGACGAGCCGCCCGTAGCCGACGCATGGCTGTCGTTTGGCTTTGTCCTTCTCTGTCTTGCGAAAAGTGTTCGGCGATTTTCCGAAATCGTTCGTCAGCAAACCCTGCTGCCCGATCACGATTTCGTCGTGCGTGAAATCCTTCTCGGTGCGCCACGGTCCTTGCTCGAGCACGACGACGCGGAATCCGGCTGTCGAGAGCTCCTTGGCGACGACGCCACCGGCTGCGCCCGACCCGACGACGACGAAATCCACCTCGTCCTCGGGTTTGTATTTGATCGTCGTCGTCTGCAGCGGCGCGAGCGGGGGGGAAGAATGAGTGTGTTCAGACATTGCGGTCATACCAGCCGAAGGGTGCGGCCCAGGAGAACTTGTCGTCGAATCCCACCAGCTTCCAACCGACTTGTTCGCGTTGCCGCCGTACTTCGGATCGGCGAACATCCCGACGATGGTCAAGCCGCGCAGATCTCCGAAGTGCGAACCCTTCGTCTTCTCCATCGTCGCGATGACGGCGTCCTGCTCGGCCGGCGTGAGTGCGGCGAATGACTTCGCGCCCTTATGCTTTTCCGCGGCAAGTTTTCGAAGCTCGGCGACGAGCTTGTTTACGTCTTCCTTTTGGTCCTTCGCGAACCCGGCGAGCGACTCGTCGATGAAGCGAACCACATTCGCCTCATGAGCTCCCGGCGTACCGTCGCTCGGAATGATGCGGGAGGTTGCGGCGTCGAGATCAGCCGCCTGATCGGCGGTGAGAACCTTGAACGGCGCCTGCGCCTTGGCGGCAGCCGCCGCGCGCGCGCCGGCAGCGAGAACGTCGCGTGTTTCCGCGGTGAGCCACACCGCCGCGGCGCCGGTTCCCAGCGCGGCGACGAAGTTGCGTCGTGAGAGATTCGACACGGGTGGAGGCACCAGTTGAGGTGGCGCCAACTTAGCACCCGCGCATCAGCCGCGCACTAGCTGGCCCGGTCAGTCCTCGCGAAGCGCGGCCACTGGGTCGAGCGCGGCCGCGCGCCAAGCAGGCTTGGCCGCCGCGAGGAGCGCGACGACCAGCAGGACTCCTCCGGACGCGGCAATAGTTCGCGGATCCGTTGGCGTGAGACCGTAGAGGAAACTCGAAATCAGCCGCATCGCCAACAATGCGAGCAGCACTCCGAGCAGCACACCGGCGATGACCATGCGCCCAACCTCGCCGAGAACCATCCGGATCACTCGTGGCCGCGCGGCGCCGAGCGCGATACGGATCCCAATCTCGCCCCGCCGGCGCGCGACGTTGTACGACATGATCCCGTAGAGCCCGATCACAGCGAGCAGCAGCGCGAGCCCACCGAAGAATCCGGCCAACGTGGCGACGGTGCGCGACATCGTCAGCGACTCGGCGAGCTGCCTCTCGAGCGGAATAAACCAAAGCGAGATGCGTGGGTTGATCTCGGCGAACGCCTTCTTCACGCTCGGGATGATCGTGGTCGGCGACGCATCCGTTCGGAGCACGAAGTAGGTGCCCGGCCCGAGGGTGGTATCCTGCCTCGAGGCGAAATACACAACCGGCGCCGTCGCTTCGCGGAGCGACTGATACTTCGTGTCGCCGACGACGCCGATGATCTCGATCGGCCGGCCAAGACCGTTGCGTCCCTCCTCGAGCCGGAACGTCTTGCCAATCGGCGTCGAATCATGGAAGAACTTCTGAGCGGTGGTCTGACTGACGATCGCGACGCGCGGCGCGCCCGGCCGATCCTGAAGCCCGAAGTCTCTTCCGGTGAGGACCGGGATGCCGAGCGTCGAGAAATACCCGCTGCTCACGGCATTCATCCAGGCGACGGCGTCGTCTTCCGAGCGTGCCGTGAATCCTTCGACATGCATCACGTCGTTCCATGACGAGCGTCCAACCGGCGTCACTTGCGCCGAGCTGGCCGCGCGTACTCCCGGTATCGTTCGCAGCCGATCGACAATCTCGTTGTAGGCGATTCCACGCTGTGCCGCCGGCAATCGCGCCGGACGCATGTCCACGTTCACCAGCAGCACATGGTCGCGCCGAAAGCCGGGGTTCAAGGTCAGCAGTCGTCGCCAGCTTCCGAGAAGAAGGCCAGCCGCCGCGATCAAAACGAGTGACAGCGCGATCTGTCCCACGACCAATGTCTTGCCCAGCGACACACGCGTGTGTCCTTCGACGACGCCTCTCCCTTGGGCTTTCATCGCCGCCTGCGGGTCAACGCGTCCGGCACGCCAGACAGGCGCGAGCCCAAACAACAGGCCGGTCGCCACCGAGACCGCGATCGTGAACGCCAACACGCGCGGATCGATCGAGAGGTCGAGTGAGACGATGCGATCCGACCGCCCAAGCATGCTCACGAGCAGCCGGCTTCCCCACGCGGCAAACACGACGCCGACGACCGCGCCGGCCCCGGAGAGCAAGAGACTTTCAGTGACAAGTTGCCGGGCGACCCGCCGACGGTCGGCGCCGATCGCGAGGCGCACGGCGATCTCGCGCTGCCGCGCCGTCGCTCGGGCGAGCAGCAGGTTCGCAACGTTTGCGCACGAGATGAGCAGTACGATCGCGACGATCGCCATGAGGGCGTACAGCGCCTTGCTGTACATGTGTCGCAAGTCCGAGAAGCCTCGCTCGGCGGGCTCGATACCGAACTTGGCGCGCGCGTAGTTGGCGCGACCCTCGGGCGGCCAATGCTCGGGAATGGTTGCGGCGATAATTGCCGGCACGATCGCGGCGAGCCGGCCGCGCAGCTGTGCCATCGACTGTTCACCCTTGGGGCGTCCAACGACCCGAAGGAACCAGCTGCCGCGGTGATCGAGCTGGCTGTTCGCGCCGCGAATGATCGCCTCGGTGCAGATCGGCACGTAGAGCGACGAATAAGTTCCCACCTCCAAGCCCGCGAAGCCTGGCTCGGCCACGCCGATGATCTGGAACGGATGACCATCGAGCGCGAGTGTTCGTCCGATGATTTTCTCATCGCCGGCAAACGCGTTCTGCCAGAACGCGTGACTCAACACCACGACTCCGCCGCATCCGCGCCGGTCATCGTCACGGAGGATCGGCC
>Ga0105242_10004797_pt1 | contig 10464 bp, 11 predicted proteins | sample KBSM24metaG_FD_81521 | JGI IMG/M metagenome (GOLD analysis project Ga0105242, IMG submission 81521) | Miscanthus rhizosphere microbial communities from Kellogg Biological Station, Michigan, USA - KBS M2-4 metaG | ecosystem: Host-associated > Plants > Roots > Rhizosphere > Soil | place... | reverse complement strand
GCCGACTGCGTACTGGCGAGAAACACCGCGGCAAACTCTAGATTTAGGTTTTGCCAAGCCAGCCCGGCAATCGCCAGCAGCATTACCGCAACTTCGAAGAACTTGATCCCGATGGTAACCGTGCGCTTGCTGTAGCGGTCAGCAAGATAGCCCCCGCTCATCGAAAAAAGGATAAAAGGGATGGCGAACAGAGCCCCAATGATCAGCACCAACCGATCCCGATCAGCTTGCTGCAGCCCCATCCCCAATACCAGGAAGACGATCAATTGCTTGAGGCCGTTCTCGTTCAACGCACCCTGGAATTGCGTGACGATGAGCATCCAGAACCCGCGCTTCCAGACAGTTTCGGAGCTTTTGGCAGCGAGATCGACTGATATGTAGGAGGGGTCCGATCTCATTCGGGCCAGCTTATCATCAACAGCCGGTAATGGCGATTCGATTTGATCGGTCTTCATGGCCGGGTATGATGCAAGCGTAGCTCGAAGACGAGTAAGGCACCAGACTGAAGGATGACGGTTTAGGAACTGTCACAACTGCGAATTTCGTCCTGCTGCGAAGAGCTGATCTGCCAGGGCCGTGATCTCATCGCGCATCACAAGCCGCTTGAGCCAGTGGTCGGGAATTGCGCAAGCACCGTAGTATGCTCCCGCCACCTGTCCACAAACTGCCGCTGTAGTGTCTGCATCTTCCCCTAGATTGGCTGCCCGGAGGATCGCCACTTCAAGCGTTTCGGTATGAAGGAAGCACCAGAGCGCAGCCTCCAAACTCTCTACCACGTAGCCCGAGCCACGGATGGCGTTTTCAGACTTGTAGCGGTACTCTCCACATGCAATGGCGCGAATGTTTTCGGAGGCGCGAGAGTCAATTTCTGGAACGAACAGTACTTCTTCCTTTGTCCGTCCTCCTTGCAGTGCGCGGCCAAGGATGCCGGCCAATAAACGGCAGGCGTCCAGACACTCCGGCGCGCCGTGTGTGGTGCGGGAACTTTCCGCTGCGTATTTTACGGCGGAGCTATGGTCGGGGTAGTAGAACAACGGGACAGGAGCGAGCCGCATTATAGAACCGTTCCCGGCGAATCGAGGATCCGTACTGCCCGCAAAAGGATCGCCTGTGGTCTTGTAACGCCGCAGGGCCATTGCCACCGTGTTTCCAATATCGAAACAGCGCCCGTTGCTGCTAAGGTAACCGGATTCTACCCACTGCTGATAACGCAACATCTGATCCGCCGGGTCAAATCCACCGCTTTCGACGAGGCTGGTTGCCAGGCAAAGGGCCATCGATGTGTCATCTGTCCACTCTCCCGCCGCGAGGCCAAAAGGACCACCACCCACCATGTCGGAGATCGGGCAAAAACTGCCGCGCGATTGAAACTCCAGCGCGGTCCCGACGGCGTCTCCTATCGCAAGACCCAGCAGGCAACCGCGGAATCTATCTCTTTCTTCGTCCATCCTAACGAGTTCCTATGGGCGGGCCGAGTCGCAGAGAGATCCACGCAGTTATGCAATCAAACACCTCCCCGCGGTTCGTCTCCATGTTGAGAATATGATAGGCGCCCTCGAAAGCGTGGAACTCCTTGTCAGAACAGCCGGCAAGCTCGTGCAGACGTTTCCCGGCTACCGGAGGTATGATCACATCCGCCGAACCATGCAGGACTAACAACGCCGGCTTCAGATGCGGCAGCATCGCGGTCGTTTCCACCATTGCGGCAATAGTTTCTGACGCAAGTCGAAGGGTCATTCTTGTTTGCAAGAGAGGGTCGCTTCGAAACGCAGCCTGGGCTTTCTGATCACGCGTGAGCCGCGCCACGTCGAGGCCAGTTTTTAGTGCAAGCGTCGGAAAGATATTCGAAAGTGCACGAAGCAGCAGTCGACGCCACGCGGGAACGCTCGAAGCATCCAAGGCCGGAGACATAGCGATCACGCCTCGGATTCCATCAGGATTGTGAAGAGCGTAATTTACAGCTATCAGGCCACCCAAGCTCACTCCTAAGACAAACACAGGTGCGGTTTCACCATCGTTTTCCGCGGCATTGACGAACAATCGCAAGTCGTCCCGAAAGTGGCGCCAGTGAGCGATATACGCGCGCCGTCCTCCGGATCGCCCAAACCCTCGCAGATCGAAGCTATACACCGCAAAGTTACTACCAGTCAGGTGGTCTCGGAGGTAGTGGAAGTGCAAAGAGTCCCCGTGCGTTCCGAAACCGTGCACCAAGACAATTTTGGCGCTCGGGGGCACCGATGCTGGAAGGGCCGCCCAGCAGTGGATCGGCGTGCCGTCAAATGCAGTGAAGTGGCGTACCAGCATCGAGACTCTCCACTTCGGGATGACCGGTGAGGGCCAACGCTAGACCCTTGCGAAACACGTCCGCTCCCCTCGTAAGAATCAATTCCTTCCACCTCACGTCGTTTGGATTGAACACTTGGACCAATAGCTTCTTCGCCGGATGATCCACCGTGCCAGCACCGTAGTGGTGCCAGCGGTTCTCCTCCCGCAGTGTTTTCACCACGCGCAGGGGATTATACGTGCCGAATTCCTGTGTCGCGAAATACACGCTCGCCCTCGGAAACAACCGATAATACATGTGGTGCTGCGCTCCCTGCACCGGATACGCAACACTGTCTCCATTCAACTGCTGGAGTCTCTCTCCATATACGAACCGCATTGCCCGATTAACCGATTCCCTCTCCTCCGCCGCATCGACGAGAAGCCGGTCCTGTCCGTAGGATCCCAGGCCGGTGTGAACGTCAATTGCCACAATTCGTTCGACGGACGTCAGGCGTTCTTGAATGTACGCTTGGAATTTGGTCGTACCTTCTTCTACCGTTCGACCAACGAAGAACAGTCCTTTGGGATTCAGCGCTTGGCCGCCAGCGACGGTTTGCTTGAGGCTTTGGAACCCGTAGCGCACCATCAGCAATGCGGTACGGGGATAAAAGTGATCTTTGCTCGGTGGAGTGGGCGGATTCAGGAATGCGTCTACTTCCTGCCAATGAGGTGGTGCACTGGCGGTCTTGTCCAAGGGACTGCGAAAATTGCGGTTCAGGTCGACATTGTTCTCATTGAAGCGCCGCCGCCATGCCATTCCATAGGGATTGAGTACGTGAACCAGCACAATCGCGGCATCTTCGGGAAGCTTTGGAAAACCCTCCTCCAGCCTCTGAAGCTGAATCGCAGAACCCGCGAACGCTTCCACGCCATGCAAACCGGAGGAATGGATGAAGACGCGCCGCGGCTTCTTGGAACCCAACCAGGCAACATCGATGGTCAGATCGTCCCCCTGCGGTCCAGTCGCAGCAAGTTTCAGTGAGTCCAGCCGGCCACCAGAGGCGTCGACGGCCTCCCGAAAGCGCTGCCGCGCGCCGACATAGTCAGGTGAAAAATATCGATCAGTGCTCTCGGTCATTGCTGTTTCCCCAGTTTCGATTCAAAGGTCACCGTCCGCAACGGGCTCAAGGGAGGATCCCAGATCGTCTCCGCTAGCGCCGCCGCGCGAGCATGAGCATCATCCAGCGCGATCATCAGATCCTGCAGATGGTCTTGCGCTTGGGCAGCAGTCTGACGGGCGTCCAGCAAGTCGCGGCGGGCGCGGTGCGTGTCGAGTTCTCCACTTACTCGCCGCTCCACCTGCAACAGCCTGTCGTGCTCGGCTTGCAGTTCGCGCATCTGCTCGTCGAATGCAATGTCACGCAGACTACCGGCGCGGGAACGCAGCTCCGCCAGTTGCTCGTTAAGCCGGATTCGAAGCGCTCGTACTCGTTCGATCGATATGCCGAAGCTGTCCCGCAGAGGGTCCTTCGCAGGCTCCAGAAGGACCCGAAACAAGCGCCGCCATCGCACGGTTACACTCCTTGCGGCCGGCGGGTGCGCTGGATTCGCCAGTACATCGTCGCCAGAAGCGCTGTTCCCAGCAAAGTCACCAGCCGGATCGCGAGCGTCTCTTCATCGCCGTTAAAATGAATTCCCGGCGGCACCAGCAAAGAAACCGCGGTGTAGCCTAGCCCCAGCACCGCCGTGAAGATCAGGGTCAGTCGCCGGACAAACACAAGTGCGTAAGCAAGCGCGACCGGATAGTAGAACACGAAGAAGTCCGGGTGGCCCGCCATTACCAAAACCGTGATCACCGCGAGATCGATGAAGCTGCCGATCTGCAACAGCAATGCGTTCGCCGGCAGGCGCATCATGTAGCGTGCCTGTAGAAAGAAATTCGCAGCCACTAGAATCAGCAACGGAATCAGGCTCTTTTCCATGGAAGTGATGTCATTTGCCTGGTACAGCGCCAGGAAGATGGAGCCGGCGATCACACACCAGCGCGCCGTGATGCACACGATTTGTCCGTAAAAGATATCCTCCTGTGCCTCGATGCGCGCCGATTCCGACCCATAAATGCCCCGAGTGGACGAGGCCTCGGTACGTCGTTCGCGCCGCTGTTCCTCCACTCTCCGATAGCGCCAGCCGATGAAAGCAGTGGCCGCCAGTGTCAGCAGGCGGGCGACGAGAATCCGCTCATCCAGGCCATCGTTGCCGCCCGTGATGAAAACGAAAGCAAGCACGGCGGCGCTCAGCACAGTGCTCACGGCGGTTGGAAATACCAGCGAGTATCCCAGGATCGCCGGATAGTAAAACGCGTAGGACTTGCTCATCTGACTGCCTTGCATGAGCACCAGGCCGGAAATCACCGCGAGATCGGCCGCGCTTGCGCAGTAAGCCCACAGGGGCTCGACGGGTTGATTCGTCAGCGGCCGCGTGTGCAGCCAGAAATTGACGATTGCGATGCCCAGGACTGAAAGAACTCCGACTGTGAGCTCGGTGGCCGATTGCGGACGGTACAGCACGAACATCAATCCAGCCGCCACCAGCATCCAGCGGGCTGCGATGATCACGGAGTGCCCTTGCCGAAGGTCGTCGAACGAGTTGTCCTCTCTGATGTGTGCCAACGTAGCGGTGGTCATACTGATCCTCCCTTGGTGTGTTGCTGCTTCAGTTGCTCCAGACGCTTCGCCACTTCCTCCTGGTCCGCGTGGCGGCGCAATTCTTCTTCGATCTGATCCCCGTTCATGTTCTCCAGTGCGCCCGAGGACAGCAGTTCGTCGATGGCGACGGCGCGCCCCTGCATGCGCTCGATCTTCTCCTCGGCGCGACGTATACTGTCGCCGAGATCCGTGATCTCGCCCGACAATCCGGCCAGCGACCGTTGCGCTTCGTACTGCGCTTCGGCGGCGGTGTAGCGCGCCGAAAGCAAATCGCGCCGCGTCCGGAACGCCTCCACAGCGGCAGCAAAACGCCGCTCGGCTTGCCGAAGCTTCTGTTCCTCCGCGCTGACTTCCTCCAACTGGCGGCGCAAGTCCGCAAGCTGGCGATCCGCCAGTTGACGGCGCTCTAATGCCTGCCGTGCGAGATCCTCGCGCGACGCCGCCACGGCTCGTGCGGCCTGATCGTCAAGTTGCGGGACCCTCTGTTCTAGCCTCTGAATCTGCGCGGCGAGCTGGTGTTTTGAGGCACTGACATCCACCAGGGAGCGCCGCACTTTCGCGAGTAATTCCTCCTGGCGCTGACAGGCATAGGCGAGTGTTTCGCGCGGATCTTCGGCGCGATCCACGACGCCCATGACTTTGGCGCGGAACATAATAGACACACGATTCAAAATGCTCATGAGAACTCCTCTCTTTTTCGAATTATTTGGCGGCCGTTAGTTCGCTCACCACAGCTTCCATGCCAGCGACGAGACGAGCCAGCCGTCCGTAGTCGAGCGTGTCAGGTGTATCTGTCGGCCGGTGATAATTTGGATTGCGAAACGGAGCTGTATCGGTGATCATGAACCCCGGATATCCCTGCCGCCAGAACGACCATTGATCCGACCAGCCGATCTCATCAATGAACTCCGGCGCCGCTACTCCTTGCGACGGCAGTGTCGCCACGGTCCGGAATGAACGGATGGCGGTGCGCACCATCGAACGCGATTCGATATTCCCAACGAAGCCCAAGAAGTTACCCGTGGAGGGATAAAACAAATTGATGGGGAATGGATATTTCTGGCTGCCAGCTACGTCTGAGAAATAGCCGATCGTTTCCAGGCTCACCATAGCCACGATGTTGTCACCCCGCGCCCGGCACAGCTTCGCGCAGACCAGACTGCCCATCAGGTCTTGACGAAAGTACTCTTCATTGGTGAAAAATACGAAGCGCAGCGTGCGGTCCGGTATGGTGTGGGCGAATGTGCGAGCCAGCGAGAGCGCAGAGGCCGCGCCGCTGGCGTTGTCATCGGCGCCCGGTGTGCCTTCGCGCGAGTCGTAATGTGCGCCGATAACCACGATCTCGCCGGGCTTGTGAGCGCCCTTCAATTCGGCGATCAGGTTGGAAGTCGAGCGCAGTCCGTTGGGCGTTGAGACTTCGAAGTCGTTCCGCTCGACCTGGTAGCCGGCCTCGGTCAATTGCTGCTCCAGATAGCTTGCCGCAGCGGTCAGAGCTTCATAGCGGATGAGGTTGCGTTCGCCAATCTCCCCAGCCAGCTTTGTTACATCCCTACGGAGGCTGTTGCGCAGCACTTCCTCGCGCTGCGTCAGCGGTGCGGCAGCCCCCGAGTGACTCGTACCAGGCATCCGGAGCATCAGAAACCACACTCCGGCTCCGATCGCCAGAATCGGAATCAGGATCCAGATCGTTAGTCTCATGTGATGAGACTACGCCGATACTTGCGGTGGCTCCAGATGTGGGAGTGACAGTTTGTGAGCTGTCACAAAGCGCTACTTCCGCTTGATCAACCCACTGAAGCCCAAGTGTTTTCAGTGAGTATCTCGGTTGACCGGAATCGGCCGTCGCCGTCCAGAAGCCAGCGGTACAAGCGAGCCTCCATCGAGAGAGCTAGGATTTGCTGACTGTCCGGACTGAACGAGAGGCCCCCAAAGCGGGCGTACGAAATGGATGAATCCGCCAAGCGTGTGCCGGATCCTATATCCACAATCCATAGGATTCCCTCGTCTCCATCGCCAACAAGGAATCGTCCGTCTGGGCTAAAGATCAAATGCTGAACCCGGCAGAGTCCGTCAATAACTCGCAGTTTCTCACCAGAATCAGCATCCCAGATATGGATGCTCATATCGTCCGCGACTGCCAACAATGTTCCACCCAAGTTGTACGACAAAGCCGAAATATGAGAGTGCCCACCCAGAACCTGAGCTAGATCCTTCCCCTCAAGATCCCAGATGTAAACGGCATCTTCCTCGCCACCAGCGAGGAAGCGGCCGTCGGGGCTGAACACGACAAACTCGGCGAAAGTGTAGTCTACGGCTTGGGAACCAGCATCAGAGAACAGCGGCACCGGCTTACCGGTCTTTCCATCCCACAAGTGGAGTCCATTAAAATGATTCCGTAGTCCAAACAATCCCCCGCTAGGGCTGATCAAGACGGAATACAAATAGCCGTCGTACTCGATCCTGCACACGCAATTGCCCGTTTTGATTTCGGCTAACGATACCGAAGATCCATCGCCGTCAGCTGTTTCTTCTGCCCACGCGAGAAAGCAGCCGTCTGCGCTTAAAGTGTGGAGGCTGGCATAGGCCGGCAGACTGTCTATGTGGTCAAGCTTTGTCCAGCGCTCCATAGCATAGCGTTCGATCACACCCTTTGAGTTCACAATGAGAATCTGCCCGTCCGAAAGGAAGCTGGCGAAAGCGAAGTAAGGTGGACGATTTGCAAGGGCTTTGTTTTGTCGGCGCTCCACTATCTCTGTAAACACAAAAATGACAACTGTCACCAACACGAACAGTGCGATCACAAGCAGAACGTTCCAGAATCCAAGGGCAGCAGCAAAAGCGCCTAAGATGATCGCCCAAATAAATTTACGCACGATCTGCACAAGAGACTCCGTCCGAGAATCATACCGCCGAACCTGGTTCGTGTCCTCTTGTGCTGTGACGCTTCCGAACGTGTCACAATCCTAAAGACCGCAAGGTATCCAAGCGTGGACATCCGGATCAGCAAGGAAAGCGACATCCCGCTGCGCCAGCAGATCGCGGCGCAAATCGAATACCAGATCGCTGTCGGGAAACTGAAACCAGGCGATCCGCTCCCCAGTGTGAGAGCCCTGGCCTGCCAACTAAGAGCATCGCGAGAAATATCACGTGATCACCTCTCCGGGCCTGTAACCCAACCTTTCTCAGAAAGGATCTGCGTGGAGGTGAGTCGTCCATCGCCATCCAGGCGCCAGAGGTAGAGGCGACCTCGATCTCCGAGTCCGATGAGTTGGCGACTGTCGGGACTGATGGAAAGACACTCGACCCAGCCATTGCCTGGATGCCGGTTCCAAAGACACAAGCCCCGCTCCACATCCCAGAGACTAACGCCACTAACCTCATCACAAGCAAGATATTGGGACTCAGGACTGAAGACAGCTTGCCTGGTGGCACTTCTCACTTTTAGATTCCTGGTCAAAGTCCCGGCTGCGTAGTTCCAGATTCGAATGCCTGACTCACCGGCAACCGCCATATACTGACCATCGGAGCTGAAGATTACTGAGGAAATCGGCTCGGTGTACTCGAATGTACGAAGCAATCCACCTGAGGGAAGTTGGCACAGAAGTACGGTATTGTCGAAGGCAAAGGCCACGTTACCGTCGGGGCTGAAGTCCAGCGATAATAATTCGCCGAGGGGTTCAAATAACATCGGGACAGGACTCCCAGTCTTTGCCGCCCACAGTTCGATCTTTCCGTGCTGTCCGATATATCCGAAGAAATTCCCATCGGGACTTATGACCAGCCTAGATATGTAGTCGCCAGATCCGACCTCATGGATAGCCATCGGAGAGAGGGACTCTCCAAAGCAGAGGGAAGTGCCTTCTCCGTCAGGGTCTTCTACTGCCCAGACAACGTAGTGCCCGTCCGCGCTGAAAGCTACCGCGTCGATCCAGTCTGGGTCGCGCCGGAAAGTCTGCTCCACCAGTCCAGTTTGGGCGTCCAGCATACGGATAATATTGCCCTTACTGATGGTGATAATCTGTCCATTCTCGACAAAATAGGCGCTAATGAGACAAGATGTGTTCCTTCTTGACTCGGCTCGCGCCCTGTCCCTGTGGCTCGCAATTGCGTTTCTAAGTACAATCGCTATCACAATCGCGGCCCCAACGAGGCCGAGCACCGGCGAAGCAAACGTGATGCCGCCTAACAGAAGGAGCAGGAAGAATATGCAAGGCGCGTTCATCACACGAGGTCCGTCAGCAAATCATACCGCCAAGCGCGGTCCTCGTCCTCGTCCAATGTGACACTCCCGCTCGTGTCACAATGCTTAAACCGGCCGTGGATATCCGCATCAGCAAGGAAAGCGACATCCCACTGCGCCAGCAGATCGCGGCGCAAATCGAATACCAGATCGCTGTCGGGAAACTGAAACCAGGCGATTCGCTCCCCAGCGTGAGAGCCTTGGCCCGCCAGCTCAAAATCCACCACAATACCGTCAGCCAAGCTTATACCGACGTTACGATGCTGCAGCTCCTATCCAGGAAGCAGGGAAGCCGGCTCATTGTTCGTACTCCGGATGAGCCGGCCCACCCGCCTCATCCCGACCTGGACGACCTTATCAACGCGAGCATTCGCATCGCCCGGAGGCACGGTTACTCGATTCAGGAACTGAGCCAGCGGGTAAGGGAGCGGCTAGCGGAGGAGCCGCCTGATCATATTCTGGTGCTTTCTATCGATCCTGGAATGTGCCGGATGTTGCAGGTCGAGGTCGAGAATGCCGTGGCTCGTCCCGTGAAGACGTGTACACCTGAGGAATTACTGGCCAATCCTGAACTCGCGCTCGGGGCGCTGGTGGTTTCTCCGCCCGGAGTTCTGCCCATGGTCGCAGAGATCCTTCCGAAAGACCGGCCGCCCATTACAGTGCTCTATTCTTCGGCGGAAGCGCACTTCGAGGTCGTTCGGAAAATGACGCGGCCCTCCGTCGTTGCGGTCGTATCGATTAGCGAAACCTTTTTGCAGATCGCTTGTGGTCTACTGGGGCCCATGATGGGAGGTCAACACACCTTAATCGAATGCCTGTTCGATGATCGCAAGAACGCACGCATCCCGTCCGCGGATTTGTTGTTTTGCGACGCGATCACATTTCCTCGTTTACACGCTCACAGCCGAGCAAAGAACGTGATCCCATACAACCTGATTTCGCCGGAATGCCTCGACCAGATCGCAGCGACGATGCCATTTCAAATGAAAAGCACGCTCGAACCAGCGGACTAACTCATCTGCTGGCCCCGCACAGGCTTCGGTACCTTGACGTCCAGCGTTTCCGGCTGGACGTCGAGTCGATAATGCCTTTTATAACCAGTGCCCTATGGGATCGGCACTCCTTTTCACTCCATTAAGAGGCGGCTTGGACGGTTAAATCGCTGCTTCAGCGCGGGCACTCCTGCCTAAATGATTGAAGAACAATGGAGCGGGAGACGGGACTCGAACCCGCGACGTCCAGCTTGGGAAGCTG
>Ga0105242_10004793_pt1 | contig 10465 bp, 11 predicted proteins | sample KBSM24metaG_FD_81521 | JGI IMG/M metagenome (GOLD analysis project Ga0105242, IMG submission 81521) | Miscanthus rhizosphere microbial communities from Kellogg Biological Station, Michigan, USA - KBS M2-4 metaG | ecosystem: Host-associated > Plants > Roots > Rhizosphere > Soil | place... | reverse complement strand
TCTCCTTATGGTTTGAGCAGAACGAAGGGTGGTCTACACGCTTCAACACGCCCTGGTTATGGTATGTTCGCATACAACTTTGGTAACGTTTGGGTTAAAGACCCTTCTCGTACACTTCTAATTGAAATAGACGAGAGTTTCTAAGAATTATTTTATAACTATACTCAGGAGCAATTAGAACGGCTCCTGAGATGATCTGGATCGATTAAAATAAAAAAAACAACAAAATGTATAAGGAGAATAAAATCGTTATCAAACAGATAGCCAATCCGGATAATCCGACTGTTGGTATCAAATATGTAGGAGCTAAAGAGTATGCTACAGTAAAAAAGGGTCGTGATGGTAAGAACGTAACCGGTGTAGATGAACACGCTCTTGAAATTGTTTCTCTTCCTGAACCTGAAGCAAAGAAGAAAACTGCCGAAATCAAAAAAATAAGGGAAAACCTTGAAAAGATTCTGGGTCAAGACCTATCACCTGATTCAGCATTTTGGAATGATTTTGCAATAGTTCTTGAAGATGAGATTACTCTCGATCCTCTTAACCCAAGAGATCAGTTGATTGAACGAGTTTTAATTGCAAATCGATATGTTGCTCCTTGTGAAGAAGATATAGAAAATGATGATCGATTTCAAAATTGCATGTTTTACATGCATCGTGATGAAGAGGTATTGACGAAAAAAGCAGTTCGTCAAATTAGTGAAGATGCTGCTACTGCAAGATTATACAGTTTGAATGAAGATAATCCTGCTAAATTGAAAATTGTTGCAGCATACATTTTTGGTTTTGATGCAAGTATAGATATTTCAGCAGAAGAATCATATGTTAAATTAAGGGAATTCATTAGCATTGAAGATGATGTCGAAAGAAAGAAGAATGTTAAATCTTTCATGGATGCTGCTGCTAAGAGTCCTGAAGAAATGATCACAAAACAAATTCTTGATAAGGCTATAAAGAAAAAGATTATTACTTCAAGAGGAAATGTGTACCGTAGAGGAGATGACATTTACGGAAATTCATACGAAGAAGCACTTGAATTTTTATCTCTTCCTGAACATTCTGGTGAATTAGCTTATCTTAGGAAAGTGGTTGATAAATAAGAATGACAGTTCAAGAATTATATAAGCGTTTTTTATTGATGATAAATAAAAATGATACGAATGCTGGTGTTAATATACCACCTGCTGAGTTTGTTTTATTATTCAATTCTGAAATGCTTAGATGGCTGGCTGAGGAACTTAAAAAAGATGAAGATAACATAGACATAAATATGATTGAACTTCTTCTTCAAACGGATTATCCTCTGAATTTAGTCAATGAACAAAAAGAGTTCATTGAATTTGAAATGCCTTCTGATTTTTTTCAAGTATATGGTTCATATTCTTTAGCAGATAGAGGACCTTGTACTGGAATAAAAATCTTCAATTATGAGATTAAGCCGGGTAATCTTATCCCAATCCTTCAAGATGAGGATAATAAGCCCTCTTTTGATTACCAGGAAGCTCCATTTATAGTTGGAGCAGATAAATTGAAGGTCTACTTTGATGACTATACTGTTAGGGAAACTTTCCTTAATTATTATAGGAGTCCGAGAAATATAGATATGGAAGGATATATAAATTTTTCAGGGGAGGAATCTACAAATATAGACCCTGAATTGGATGATCATAATTGCGTTCAGGTATTAACCAGATTAGCAATTGAAATAAATAGAGAAGTTGAGAATGGAGAAGGATTTCAATTTTCTAAAGATCGTCAAAACTCAGAATTTTAATTTAAAATTTAAAAATAAGATAACAAATGGGAAATCACAATCAATCGTTTAGAGACGTATTTGTCATAAGCAATCCCGCTCTCTTAACGTCAGGAGATTCAACCAGATTGGCTATCGGTCAGGCAGGTATCTTTAACTATGATCCTAAAAAAGACCGTCTTGCTGTTGCTACGCCTGATTTTCAGGTAAACAAAGCAATCCAAGTCATCGTTGGTACACCTCCTGTTCCTACAAACCTTCTGGGTGCTGTAGCTGACCAGAGCAAGGTTAGTAAGCCTATCAAAGGAAAGAAAGTTCTTAAATGGGAAGGTCGTGCTGCTCAGCGTGGTCAGACTCAAATTGTTGCTATCGGTTACGATGGTTTCGATACAACTAAAACATTGACTGCTCTGTGTGAACAATCAAAAGATGTGTTTCTTAAACTGTCTGGTGGTCCTATCGATCAAGCATTCCACACTGAAGGTCGTGGATTGGTTCGTCAATATTCTCTGTTTAGCGGATGTTGTGATGATTGCGGCGACGATTGTGCATTCACTTCTGCTGAAGCTATGGCTGATGATCTGGTAAGACAGATCAATACTGACCCAATTTTGTCTTTGGGTACTGCTACGGAAAGTCCTTACATTCCTGGAACCCTTCCAACCAATAAGTTGGTTCGTGCTAAGAAAATAATTGGTGCTACTGCTCCTACTCCTGATGCTACTGCAATTCAGTATCTTCTGTCTGTATGTGATAATGGAGATGATGTTTCTCTTGGTGCTGTTCAGGCTCAGTATCCTGGTTCTGTTATAACTCGTATAAGCAGAACTGGTTCTACTTCTACTTATCAACTTGTTCAGAGTTCTCTTTTGTCTGCCCCGGTTGCCTTTAATGATTCAGCATTCCCAATCATCGTTGATTGTCCTACTTGTCCTAGTGGTTATACCCTTGTGGCTTCTGGATTTGTAACGAAGATTACTCGTCAGGATGCTGGTGATGCTGGTGCTCTTACGACTCTTGAAAGTAACTATGGAATAGTTTCTCCTGAAACTGCTTCTCGTATCAAATATCAATTTGGTCAGTCTACTTACATTGCCGTAACGTCCACTGCAATTTCTGCTCCTTTTGTAGGAACTGATTTTATAGAATCTTTGGGTCAGACTCGTAATAGTTGTGTTATTACAACACCTTCTACTATAAGCTGGTCAGTAGGACAGACGTGGATTGCATTCAATCGTACATTTAGTATTACGCTTGAAGATAATATTTGTGGTACTAGTCGTCTTGCAGAATTGCAAGGTCTATATCCTGATTTGGTTATTACCGATAATGGTGCTGGAACTGGAACTGCTTGTGTTCATAATTATTCTACTGTAATTTTGTCTCAGTATGCACCTCCTGGATGCCCTGCTGATGCAGCAATTTGGACTGCTCCTGATGCTTATTACGGAATACAATGGACTCCTGCTCCTTTGTCAAATTCAAATACAGTTGTTGGTGTATTAATTGAAAGTGCTTACGTGGACCTTATTACGAACGAATGTGCGTATATGTTCTGGAAGTATGATGCTGAACCTATATTCATTGAAGTGTCTCAACACGACCAGGATTATAATGGTAAGCCTACAATTTGCGCCGGTGATTGGGCTACTACTGAAATTCAGAATGTTGCTCTTCCAATTGGTGTTGGTAGTAAAGTTCGTGATGAAGAAATTTACTTTAAAGGATACGAAAGAAAATACTGGGATATTAATCCTATCGTACGTCAGTATCAGGATTCTATCGTTCAGGCTGATCCTTTACTGTACTACGATCAGTATACTCTCGAATTTGAATTTAGCTATCACGAATTTTGGTTCAGTGAAAAGATGACAGACACATATCGTGCTGAGTTTTATTTCCCTGAAGGAACAGGTAAACAATTCCAGGAAGCAATCAATGCATGGGTAACCAGCATCGGTATCGACCTCGACCCTGTTGAAATTGTGTAGTTGAGAAGAACGATTAAATAATCCAAGGCCAGTGGACGTGGTAACATCCGACCACTGGCCTTTTTTAATATGATTGAAATGGACGGAATAACAAAACTTCCTGGATTTACAAAGAAACCCGGTCTTAAGCCTATAGAATATCTTGTTCAAGCTTATTTGAGATTGATTACAAGCGGTAAAAGGTTAAGAGAAGAACGTAAGTTTCTTGAGAAGGCTATAGCCATAATAAATCAGATTTTGGGTCATCCTTGTTGTGATGATCCTGAGGCTGTTGTTAATTTGATTACACCTTATGAAAATCAAATAACGACTTCTCTTAAAAATGTTCTTCTTGGAGGAGCTATTGTTCGTAGATCATTTAGACATTCTTTATTCAGAATGTTAAATCTGTTGAACAAATATTTATATGATTGCTGCACTGAAGTTCTAACAGTAAATTTTACAAGTGCTGTTCCTACTGATGTAACAGTAAATTTTTCTGATCTTGTTACAGGAGATTTACTATTTTCTACCACTACAATTGGTGGAACAACACAATCAATAACATTACCTGCAAAATATTTTGGTCCTGGTGCTTTGATAAAAGTTTGTATAAATGTAATAAATGCACCGACCTTTCCAAATACGGATAGTATTTCTTCTACTTCAACAGGAGTATTAGTTTCATCAAGTACAGTAGGTGAAACATGTAGTAATATTTTTACTTCATTGCAAAGCTCTTATACTGTAACACAAGCATAGAAATTTCAAAAGCAGAAATAGTATGGGTAGGAATCAATCAATAATTATTTCCAATACCAATACTTTTTCAAAAACACTCAATAATGCTAGGAACGCATCGTAATTATTTGGATTTTGAAATTTTGGAAACAGGAAATCCAAAGACTTTGGTATTTGTGGATTCTTCTCAATATATGGAATCTCCGGATAGACCTCTTCTTGAAGTTTTTTTACCTGGATTTCATAAATATCTTTTAACAAATGTTGTTTCCAGTCAAGTAAATACTTTTAATTCTAGTACCCTTGGTTTAAACAAAACTCTTAATATAAATTTCTTGCAGGATTTACCTGATGGGGTTTGGAGTTTTAGATACAAGATTTGCCCTTATGACTATATTTTCATCGATAAAAAGCACATGAGAGTTACTTTATTGATGAATAAATTGAATACATTATATAACCATGTTGAAATAGATGGATGTAGTTGTCCAACTCAAACAGATGTATTCATTCAAAAACAACTTACTCGTATTCACATTTTAATAGAAGGAGCCAAAAGTGTAGTAAATATTGATTCAGTTAAGGCTTTCAAATATTATAATTTGGCCAGTAAGATGATTGATGAATTATTGAAAAAATTCTGTAAAAATTGTAATCAATGGGGTGCGGATGCGGTTCAAGTAGGGTAACAACACCCTTATCTTCTACTAGTCGTTTAATTACAAATAATGTTTCACTTAAAGTAGAAAATTGTGAATATACAATTGATCAATTTAGAGCATGGCTTATCAAATTGGTCTGTTGCAAGGATAAAGGGCTTTATATAGAGTTAGGTATAAATGCTCAAACTATGAATAAGTATTTGGGTATTGTAATGTCTGCAATAAATTATCCATCAAATCCTTGTTATTTTGAAAATCAATTAGCTCCAATAGGAAATTTTGTAATTCGTATAATTAATACTGAGAAATGTTAAAATGTGAATCCATAGATAGTCAAATAATTTCTATAGCTGATGCAGTCAGAGCAGAAATAGTTTATGATGTATCTATGAATGTGAATTTTCAGAATTTTTATAAATTGTCTTTTCAAAAGAGAATTTTACAGGAACAATTTTTAAATTATAATCTTTATAAGTACAAAGTATAATGACTTGCGATACTCAAAAATATCAATGTGGTTTAATAATACCTTCTAGTTGTGTACCTTTTACAGGTAAGGATTTAACTTGTATATCCGATCCTTCATTACTTAGTTGTGATGCTAATATGAATGATGTGATTGGTCTTATAGATGGTGTTGTTAAAACATTGGTGGATGGTAACAATTTAACAGAATTGAATATTAGATGTTTTTCATTCAATCCTGATACAATAACACCGGCACAACTTCATCAATTGGAAATTGATAAAATTTGTGGTATTGAATCTTCTTTGACTACACTAACGGATCAAGTTAATGATCTCAATATAGGAACGATGCAAATTGCAATCGATCTTCAATGTCTTACTGCTGGTGCTGCACCTTGTTTAACACCACCCAACCTTTATCCCTTAATTGCTGTTTTAAATACTATGGTTAGTGAAATTTGTGCTTTAAAAACAGCAGTAGGAATTTAAAAATTATTAAAACGATTTAAAATATGTACGGTTATCAAAATGGATGGCCTGGGGTTCCAGGAGTTAGACTTCCTCTAAGTAGCTGTGGTTGTAATGATTTTCCAGCCCAACCATGTTCTCCTTTTCCTATATGTGGTCCAAACGGATGTCCTATACACTTAGATTCTGCTTGTGTTATTTATCACAAGAATATGAATACTATTTCTGGTTTGGTTAATTTAAATCTTCCTAATGGTTCTACTTTGGAATTGATATTAAATACAATCGATGTTCAATTAGGTCCTTTGAATGTATCTAATTGGTCATTACCAGTTCTTAGAGCTATTTATACAATTAATACTCTTAAACAATTTGGAGAAGCTGTAGATACTCAAATAGGATTAATAAATGATGCTATTGCTGATCTTGAAGCTAGTGCTGTTCCAATAGTAGCTACTGATAGTGCTACCATTGATTTTACTACCAGTGGAACATTGGATCATAATATAACAGCTTCAGTTAAAATTTCTGCCTCAGCAAATAATCTTTTGATTGCTAATGTAGATGGTTTGTATTCTACTCCTCAAACTTTGAGTATAGATTATGTAAATAAAACTTTGAGCATTACAGAAGGTAATGAAGTTGATTTTTCATCATTGGTTTGTGGAGCGAGTGGATTTTTGGGAAATGTTACGTCTGATCCTACTGCTATCGATGGTCAGTATTGGTTTAGAACAGATTTATCTGCTGCATCCGGATTAAGGATCAAATTAAACGGATCAGTAAGAACAATAACAACTTCATAAAAAATAATTATGTGTTCAATTTGTGGTCAGCCTAGTTTTATAAGATGTAATTGTACATCAGCACAACCATTTTGTGATCAATGTGATAGTAATAACACATGTATAGAAAAAATGGATTCTGCTTGTGTTATTTATCATTTTGCACAACCCGGTTATATTCCACCTCCAACAAGATTGATAAATTTAGGAATGCCTAATGGTTCTTCCGCAGAAGCTATATTTGAGAGAATAGATGCATTCTTGGTAGGAAATAAACCTTGGACAATAGAAGATACAGATAGTGTAGACTTAACATTAAATCAATCTTCTTTTCCAATTGTCTTAAGTGCCGATGTAAAAATAAGTTCGGCCAGTGGAAATACAATAGTAATAAATCCTGATGGTTTGTTTTCTTCTCCGTTTACTGAAAGCGGGAAAGTAAAAGTTAGTGCTATAGATATTCCAAAATATCTTGAAGATGCTGTTGTAGGTGGTACTGACGGATGTGTTTCTTTGAGTATAACTAGAGATACAAGTACTGGACTTTTGTTCTTTCAACCTTCTATAGATGTTGATTGTTTTTCAAATATATTGTGTAATAGCACATCTGCAAAAAATAGTTTAGCAGAATGTTTATTATCCAGCGGATTAGATGTTGAAGATACTAATTCAGTAGATTTGACATTGAATGAATCTGGATTTCCAATTGTCTTAAGTGCCGATGTAAAAATAAGTTCGGCCAGTGGAAATACAATAGTAATAAATCCTGATGGTTTGTTTACAGAAGGTTCTTCTTTTGTAATAAATAATCCTATAAATAATGGATTGATTACATCAAATGGATCATCCGATTCGGCAGATGCAGAATCTACTATTTTATATAGTAACGGGACTCTTAATGCTCCCCTATTTAATTATAATTTTCAGGTAGTAGCTAGTCAGGAATATGATAGAGCATTATTTATTGGACAACTTACTTTAAGTAATCCTAACTATGGAGTAAAAGTAAGTAATATAGCCGGTGAACATGATCAGCTTTATATAAATACACAAGTAAATACCACTTTTGGAAGAGGACATTTTATAGGGAGTGGTATATCTGAACTTGTATTAAATTCTGTGGGGGGAACTACAACAACCGGATTACTTTCTTCAGTTGTTGCCAAAATTGATGTATTTAATTCAGATGATTATACTCAGATTGCATCAATAAGAACTCAATATCCTGGAACAGATAATATTTTAGGAGGATTGTATTCTGGTACTATAACTAATTACTATGGTGTATTCATTGGAGATACTAATGGTGATGAAGGTGGAATTGCACATGGAAGAGTTACTAATAGTTATGCCATATTTCAAGAAGGTAGCACTCTTCTTAATTCTTTTGCTACTGCTGTTGTTGTAACTTCTGATGAACGAGTTAAAACGAATATTGAAGACTATAAAAAGGGTTTGACTGAAATAGAAAATCTCAGAATTGTAAAATATAATTTTAAAGAAGCAATCGATGCTGAAAAGAAAGTAGGTGTAATTGCTCAAGAAGTTGAACAGTTCATTCCTGAAGCTATTCATACATCAAAAAATGAATACTACAAAATTGAAGATTTTAAGAAGTTGGATAACGATACTTTAGTTTATACTTTGATAAATGCTGTTAAAGAATTATCTTCTATAAATAAAGATTTAAATTCTCGATTAAAAGCTTTAGAAAATAAATAAAAGTCTGATAGGTTTTGTTGGTTTTTTTCCTATCAGGTAGCTTTATAGTCCGGTTTCCACCGGACTTTTTTTATTTATTTTTTGTGATAAATTTGGAAATTACAATCACCCCTCTTATATTTGTAATTCAAACAATATTTAATGCGGACATTATCTATCTCTGAAAAAGTCCTTAGGGACAAACTGGATTTGTATTTAACTGAAAACCATATTGAAAGGGGAAAACCTGGATGTTACCGCTCGGTAGCTCAAAAATTTAAAGTAGAAACAGAATATGTGAGAGATCGTTGTCGGAGATTGGCTGCTAAAGGTCTTCTTAATGAGCCTTCAAAAGATCAATCTAGTACTGTATGTAATTCTTCTTTAAGGGAGAATGTAAAAACCGGAGAAGCTGATTTGACTCAAGTAACAAATAAGCGAATAAAGACCCTAGAAGATTTGATCAAAGCTTGCGAAATAGACACAAGTGTATGGGATGTAGTAAGTTATGAAGTAAATAAGTGGGAAGTGGGAAGAAAAGATCGAAAAGTTCATTGGACATCTGTAGATGGTCAAGGAACCGGTACTTCCTTCGATTCTGGTAAAATCAACGTAGAGCCACTTTTCCAGGTCAAGGCTAAGCTTTCTCGTAGAAAGGTAGAGAAGGACCTATCTTTGCAGAAAGAGGCTGTATTGGCCGAAATAAGGACTTATACGCGATTTGTGGATAGAGATAAAGTAATAGCCAAATATTCTAATATGGCTAAAACTTTTGCTAATATTAAAAAGGATTGCGCTTTAGAAATAAATGTACCTGATTTACATATAGGTAAACTTGCCTGGGCTGAGGAAACCGGAGATGATTATGATCTGAAGATCGCAGTAAAGCGGTATAAAGATGCCATTTCAACTCTAATAAGCCGAACAAATGTTTCTCAGATAGAGAAATTCATACTCGTTGTTGGTCATGATTTTCTTAATGTTGACGGTAAAAACAATTTAACTACTGCTGGAACTCCTCAGTCTAGTGACAGTCGATTCTATAAAATGGTGAAAGTGGGTAAGGAACTACTTATTGAAACCATAGATGAATTGAGCCTTATAGCAGATGTAGATGTTGTTGTTGTTCCAGGTAATCATGATAGCAATTCTATGTTAATGATGGGAGATATTCTTGAAGCATGGTATCATACTTCCAAAACAGTAAATGTTTTGAATGACGCCAGCCCCAGAAAGTATTATAAATATGGTAATACTGGTATTATGTTTGCGCATGGTCACAATGAAAAATTGGATACTTTACCGCAAATATTTGCTGCTGAAAAGAAGCAATTATGGGCTGAAACTGATTTTCATCGTGTTCATGTTGGACACTTTCATCATTCCAAACAAATAAAGTACAAAGATATTGAAGAACAAGTTGGTTGTATTGTTAAGATTATCAGGTCATTATCCTCGAATGATGCTTGGCACACAGAAAAGGGCTATCTATCCCTTAAAGGTGCAGAAGCATTCTTATATCACCGGGATCAGGGCTTAATTGCCACGTATGAGTATACATTGTGATATAATTAGAACCCCCTTTCCAGGGGGTTTTTAGTTTTGTAATAAAAAATTGTGATAAATTTATACAAATGCTAATAAATACATAAATTTGTGGTTACTATTTGAAATTATCATAAATTTTTGTTACAAATGGCTTCAGCCCCACAATCACCCACTGTAAATCAAGTAATTTCTGATGTTCGGAATGATTTACGTGCTGTAAGTTTGGATGAACACATACCGGCGAAGTATCTACATAATAAGTTATTGGATACAGCTAAACTTTTCATGAAAAGAGAAGCTGACAACATGAAATTACAATTGTATCCTTCGATTTGGGTTACAATTGATAGTTTTAGAATGACTGAGACC
>Ga0105242_10004788_pt1 | contig 10472 bp, 5 predicted proteins | sample KBSM24metaG_FD_81521 | JGI IMG/M metagenome (GOLD analysis project Ga0105242, IMG submission 81521) | Miscanthus rhizosphere microbial communities from Kellogg Biological Station, Michigan, USA - KBS M2-4 metaG | ecosystem: Host-associated > Plants > Roots > Rhizosphere > Soil | place: Michigan... | reverse complement strand
ATCCGCCGAGTGCTGTCTGGATGTCGCCGAAGAAGGAGGCACCGTGGGTGCGGAGATGGTCGGCGAGCGGCCCCTCACCCTGCCCTCTCCCCGCAAGCGGGGAGAGGGGAAACGTGTCTGTTAGGTAAAGCGCGATGCGGCCGTCGCGTTCGCCGAGGGGCTCGACGCCGGCCCAGATGATTTCTCCGGCGGCGCTGAGCGTGTCGAGATCGGAGGGTTTGTAGTCCTCGATGCGCGCGGCGAGGATCTCGCTCTCGAAGATCGAGGCCGCCATCGGGAATCCCTGCAGGATCTCGACGACTTCGAGCAGTGCGTCGAGGCCGCGGCGTTTTTTCGTCGCGTGCTGCCAGCTCGTGAAGAGGCGCGCCAGGACGGGCGGATCGACCGGCTCGACTTCCTTCCTCAGTTTCGCGAGCGAGCGGCGGCGGATCATGCGCAGCACCTCGGCTTCGCACCACTCGCGCTGCGTCCCTTCCGGACGGAACTCGCCTTCGATCAACCGGCCGCGCTCGACGAAGCGCTCGAGCGCGAGCGTGATCACCGCGATGCCGAGACCGTAGCGCCGGGCGACGTCGTTCGGGGTGAATGGGCCGTGGGTGCGCGCGTAGCGGAGCACGAGATCGCCGACCGGGTCGGCGACCGGTTGCAGGTAGCGGTCGGCCACGCCGTGCGGAATCGGCGTGCCGAGGGCGTCGCGATAACGCGATGCGTCCTCGATGGCGATGAAGCGCTTCTCGCCCGCCACGCTGACCTCGAGGATGCGCCGCTGCTTCACGAGCTCGCGCAACAAGTGGAGCGGCGCGCTCTCAGCGCGCCGGGAGTCATCGGCGGACTGAGAGTCCGCCGCTCCACCACTGAAGCGGGCTTCGATGTCGGTGAGCGTCAGATCGCCGAGGCGCAGCAGCAGGTCGTGAATGGCATCGGCGGATCGCGCCTTGTGACGCTCGTCGAGATGCTGGAGCTCGAGCTCCGTCTGGGCGAGCGCTTCCGGATCGAGCAGCTCGCGCAGCTCGGGCTCACCGAGCAGTTCCCGAAGCTGCGACTGATCGATCGCCAGGGCCTGCGCCCGCCGTTCGGCGAGCGGAGCATCGCCGTCGTAGAGAAAATTCGCGACGTAGCGGAACAGCACCGAGGCCGCGAACGGCGACGGCTTTTCGGTGTCGGCAGTGACGACGCGGATCGTCCGCTGCCGGATGCGTTTCGTAATGCCGACGAGCGCCGGCACGTCGAACACGTCGCGCAGCGTTTCCCGGTACGCCTCGAGGATGATCGGGAACGATCCGAACCGCGATGCCACCTGCAACAGGTCGTACGCGCGCTTGCGCTGCTGCCACAGCGGCGTGCGTCCCTGCACGCGCATGCGCGGCAGGAGCAGCGCGCGCGCCGCGGCCTCGCGGAACTTCGCCGCGAACATCGAGCTTGCGCCGAGCTGCCGCAGGATCAGCTGCTCGACTTCGTCCGGGTCGGGAAGGACGAGCTCCGCGGCGGGCGGTCGGTCGGTTTCCGGAAAGCGGACGATGAAGCCGTCGTCGCTCCACATCGTCTCCACGTCGATCGCCAGCTCGTTGCGCACCTTCGCCGTCACCGCCATCGCCCATGGCGCGTGAATCTTTCCGCCGAACGGAGTGAGCACGCAGACGCGCCAGTCCCCCAGCTCGTCGGTCACGCGCTCGATGACGATCGTGCGATCGTCCGGAACCGCGCCGGTGGCTTCCTGCTGGTCGGCGAGATACTGCAGGAAGTTCTCCGCGGCGAGCTTGTCGAGATCGTGCCTCTCGATCAGTCGCTGGATCGCCTCGCCGCGCTTCGACTCGCGGATTTCGCGCACGAGTTTCCCGATCGCCTCGCCGAAAGGAACCGTTCGTTCCGCGGCGTCGGCCTTCCAGAACGGCATCTTCCCCGGCTGGCCCGGCGCGGGAGTGACGATCACTTTGTCGTGCGTGATCTCCTCGATGCGCCAGGTCGACGCGCCGAGGACGAACGTCTCGCCGACGGAGGCCTCGAAGACCATCTCCTCATCGAGCTCGCCGACGCGCGCGGACTGGTTCTTCTCCGCGCCGGCGAGGAAAACGCCGTAGAGGCCGCGGTCGGGAATCGTGCCGCCGCTGGTGATGGCCACGCGCTTCGCGCCCTCGCGCGCGGTGAGCGTGTTCGCGATGCGGTCCCAGGTGAGGCGCGGGCGCAGCTCCGCGAATTCATCGGATGGATACATGCCCGAGAGCATGTCCAGCACGCCGTCGAACGCGGTGCGGCTCAGTTCCGCGAACGGCGCGGCGGATCGCACGAGCGCGAACAGCTCGTCCGCGTTCCACGAGTCGACGGCGACCATCGCCACGATCTGCTGCGCGAGCACATCGAGCGGATTGCGCGGATAGCGCGTCGGCTCGATCGCGCCTTCGTGCATCGCCTCCGCAACCGCCACGCACGCGATGAGGTCACCGCGAAACTTCGGAACGATGATGCCGTTCGACGCCGCGCCGACCTGATGGCTGGCCCGCCCGATGCGCTGCATGCCCGATGCGATCGACGGCGGCGCCTCGATCTGGATCACCAGATCGATCGCGCCCATGTCGATGCCCAGCTCCAGCGACGACGTCGCGACGAGCGCGGGCAAACGACCCGACTTGAGCGCGTCTTCGATCTCGACGCGCTGGGCGCGGGCGATGGAGCCGTGATGCGACTGCACCAGCGTCTCGCCGGCGAGCTCGTTGAGCGCGGCCGCGAGCCGCTCCGCGAGCCGGCGCGAGTTGACGAAGATGAGCGTCGAGGTGTGCGCGCGAATCAGCTCCAGGAGCCGCGGATGAACGGCCGGCCAGATCGACGGCGCGCGCGGCCCCGCCGAGGCCGGCCCGCTGGCGATCTCCGCCGCCTCCGCGACTCGGGCCATGTCCTCGACCGGCACTTCGACTCTGAGCGTGAGCTTTTTTTTCTCCTGCGTGTCGATGATGGTGACGGGGCGGTATTTCGCGCGCGTGTGGTCGGTGAATTCGTCGTGGAGTTGCTGAGTTGCTGGGTTGCTGGGTTGCTGACCCAGCAACTCAGGAACCAAGGAACCCCCCAGAAACCTCGCCACCTCCTCCAACGGCCGTTGCGTGGCGGAAAGACCGATCCTCTGCGGCGGGCGCTCGCAGCGCATGGCCAGCCGCTCGAGGGAGAGCGCCATGTGTGCGCCGCGTTTGTTGGGGACTAGGGCGTGGATCTCGTCGACGATGAGGGTCTCGACGCCGCGGAGCATCTCGCGCGTGTTCGACGTCAGCATCAGGTACAGCGACTCGGGCGTGGTGATGAGGATGTCGGCCGGGTCGCGCGCAAAACGCGCGCGCTCCGACTGCGGCGTGTCGCCGGTGCGAATCGCGATCTGGGGGATCGTCACCGCGTCGCCGCGCGACTGCGCAACGTTCGCGATTCCGATCAGCGGCGCGCGCAGATTGCGCTCCACGTCGACGGCCAGCGCCTTCAATGGCGAGACGTAGACGACCCGGCAGCGCTGCTCCTTCGGCGGCCGCGGCGCGAACATCAATCGGTCCAGCGCCCACAGAAACGCGGTCAGTGTTTTGCCGCTGCCGGTCGGCGCGAAGATGAGCGTCGACTCGCCGCTGGCGATGGCCGGCCAGCCGAGCTGCTGCGCGCGCGTCGGCGCGGCGAACGAGGCCGCAAACCACTCCCGAACAGCAGGATGGAACGGTGCGAGCACTGCGTCAGGACTTGAGCTGCGTGCCATTGTGAGCGGCGTCACTCTGCTGGACAACCTGTGTGAGCGCTGCAAGAATAGCGGCTAGTCCCCATCGCAAGAGAGTGAAGTGTAAGGACGGGAGATGCGGCTGTGCGGCTGAAGGTGCTCGGCGCCTATGGGGCGTCGGATGCAGAACACAACCTGACCGGCTATCTGCTCGACGACTGGCTGGCCGTCGACGCCGGGACGCTGACATCAAAACTCTCGTTCTCGCAACAGGGACGCATTCAGGCCGTCTTCATCACTCATCCTCACGCCGATCACATCCGCGACCTGCCGCACCTGATCCACAATCGCTTCAGCCAGTCCGCCGGCCCGTTGACCGTCTTCGCCACGAAGGACGTCATGGAAATTCTCTCCCGCGACGTCTTCAACGGCACGATCTGGCCCGACTTCTCGGAAATCATCTCGCCGCTCAGCGGTAAACCGGGCGTGCAATATCGCGCGCTCACTCCCGGCAAGCGGATCGTCTTCAATGAAGTCGGCCTGACCGCGGTGGCGGTCGATCACGCCATTCCCGCCGCCGGCGTGATCCTGGAGATGAACGGACAGGCGATCGTCTTCCCCGGCGACACCGGACCGACGCAGGAGATCTGGAAGCGCACGAACAAGACGCAGAACGTCGTCGCCATCGTGACCGAGGCGTCATTCCCAAACGATCAGCAGGCCCTGGCCGACGAGACCGCGCACCTCTCGCCGCAGACCTTCGGCGACGAGCTGAAGAAAATCACCGTCGACGCGCCGGTCTACGCCAGCCACCGCAAGATCCCGTACGAGCGCGACATCGAGTCGCAGATCCGGAATCTGCGCGACCGGCGGGCGCGGGTGCTGCTGGAGAAGAACTACACGCTTTAGGAGTGCGGCGGCAAAGCCGCCGCTTTGAGAGCGGTAGCTGCGCTACCGCACTCCTAGAACGGCATAGATCGCCGCTGAATCGAACACCTTCCCGTCCTTCACCACCGTCACCACCCGCCGGATGTCGCTGATGTTCGCGGTCGGATCGCCGTCGACGATGATGAAGTCGGCGAGCTTGCCGGGCTCGATCGTGCCGAGGTCGCGCTCGCGTTTGAGAATCTGCGCGGGAACGAGCGTGGCGATGCGCAGGACTTCCGCGGGCGTCAGTCCGGCCTGCACGTACAGCTCGAGCTCGCGATGCAACGCAAAGCCGGCGAAGCTGTCGGTGCCGGCGACGATCGTCACACCGCCGTCGTGCATCGCCTTCACCAGCTCGAGCATCCGCCGGAACGACGCGCGATAGCGCTCGTCCTTTCCTTCCGGCACCGGCAGACCGCCGGTGAGAAACCCGCGGCGCAACTGCGGCGGCAAACGGTCCGCGATCGCCGCAAATCCCGGCGCCATCGAACCGGTCCGCGCCGTGAACATGCCTTCGAAGATGCTCACCGTCGGATCGATCGCGATGTTGTGCGACTTCAACTTCTCGATGAACGCGCGCACCTCATTCGACGACAGATCGAGATCGGCGGCGCGCTCCGCGACGGACGTGAACCGCGCGGGCGTGCGCGTCTCCTTCACGTCCGGCATGAAGTTCAGGAACAGCATATTCGCGTGCTGGATCTCGTCGTATCCGGCGTCGACCGCCTGCGACGCCGTCATGCCCGCGGGAATGTGGCCGCTGACGCGCAATCCTTTCTCGTGCGCGTAACGCGTCATGAACGGAACGAGAGCGGGCCGGATCGAGCTGTAGATCTTCAGTCCTTCGTAACCGCGCGAGGCGAAGAAGTCGATGGCCTTGCGCGCCTCGTCTTCGTTGTCGGCGATGAAGTTCGTCGGACCCTTGTAGGGTCCGGGGCCGTCGACGAGACCGGCCAGCACGAGCCGTGGGCCGATCGCCTCGCCGCTCTCGATTTTTCGCTTCAGCTCGAGGAGCGAGTCGCTGTCGTTGCCGAGGTCGCGCGCGGAGGTGACGCCGGCCGCGATGTGGAGCATCGCGTCGGTCTCGTCGAGATGCACGTGCATGTCCCAGAGTCCGGGCAGCACGACTTTGCCGCGCGCGTCGATCACTTCGCCTCGCGGCTCGACCGCGGTTCCGGGTGTGACACTGACGATGCGATTGCCTTCGACCACGATCGTCAGTCCGTCCATGATGCCGCCGGTTCGCGGGTCGAACACGCGCGCGTTCGTCACGGTCAGACGGTCCGCGTTCGGACGATGCGTCAATTTCGCGGCGAGAATCTTTCCGCGCTCGCGCTTGCGCGCATCCTGCGTCTCGACGAGCTGTTTGACGTCGCCTTCGAATCCTTCGCGGATCGTCGAGAACCACGATGAGACGGACGCGAAGAAGTGGTTCCCGTCATCGAGCCACACCTCGAACGGCGAGAGCCCGAATCCGCTGATCTCGTACGAGGTGACGTGCGTGCCGCGCAGCGTCATCTCGCCCACTTTGCGAATCGACGCCTCGCCACCGCCCGCGAGCGGCAGTTTCCCGCCGTTGCGCAGCAGTGCCACCGCGAGAATCCCCAGCTCCTCGGGCGGCCCGTACATGCTCGCGTAAAGCGCGCCGGCCTTGTCCGTTCCCGACTCCGCGGTGTTCTTCCACGTGGCGACGCCGTTCGCGACGGCGAAATGTTCTTCGATCTGCTGCTTCAGATAGTCGTTGCCGGTCGTCTCGAGAAACACAGGCAGCGACTCCCGCACCTTCATCACGGTGTGGGTCTTCGGCCCGCGGCCGCGATCGTTGTACTCGAAATCGACGACGACTTCGTTGCCGCGCGCCGTCACGACCTGTGTTCCCGCGGTGTTCGTGGTCATCAGCACCGTGGAGCGGCGCTGCTGCTGATGCGCGCACGAGACGACCAGCAAGGCGAGGAGAAGGGCTCGTTTGTATGGCATGGGACGTAATTCTAGAATGCCCGCGGTCATGGCCCGTCAGCCCGTTTCGGCGATCCTTCATACCCTCAACGAGATCGAGAACATCGAGGACTGCCTCCGATCCGTCGGCTGGGCCGACGAAATCTATCTGGTCGACTCCATTTCCACCGACGGCACGGTCGAGCTGGTGCGCCAGAAGTTTCCCCGCGTGCGCATCGAGCAGCGCGAATACCTCGGCGCGGCATCGACGAAGAACTACGCCATCGACCGCGCCGCGCACGACTGGATCTTCGTCATCGACGCCGACGAGCGCGTGACTCCGGAACTGCGCGACGAGATCGTGCGGACGCTGGACGGACTGCTCGACCACTGGGCCTACTCCGTCGGCCGCCGCAACTTCATGCTCGGGAAGGAAGTGAAGTACAGCGGCCTGCAGCGCGACCGCGTGACGCGCCTCTTTCATCGCGGCCACGCGCGCTATCCGAACAAACGCGTGCACGCCGATCTGCTCGTCGACGGCCCGACGTTCGACCTGCGCCACAAGATGGACCACTACTACATCCGCACGTTCGATCACATGATCGCGAAGATGACGCGCTACGCGAACTGGAGCGCGGCGCAGATGTTCATCGACGGAAAGAAGACCGGCCTCTGGGGCATCTTCAGCCACACGATTGGAAAGTTCGTGCGCGACTACATCTTCAACTTCGGCTTCCTCGACGGCACGCGCGGCCTGATCTCCGTCGGGATGCACGTCTATTACACGTTCTGGAAGTACGCCAAGCTGTGGGAGCTTACCCAGCTCAAACGCCTCGGCAAGCCGGTCCCGCTTCCAAAGCTCGACGAAGAAGAAGGCCGCTGGGAATTACCGTGGAAAAAAAGTGGAGCGGCAGGCTCTTAGCCTGCCGGCGAACCTAAGATCCTTCCGGCGGGCTAAGAGCCCGCCGCTCCACTGTCTGCGGGTTCTACGAACACTCTCAAACCATCCACGCTGCGCACGCGCACGCGCGCGCCCTCGGCGATCGACGTGCGGGCCGTTGCGTTCCACAGCTCTCCGTGGACGAACACTTTTCCGTCGCCGCTCACGGGCGTCTGGGCGACGCCGATCTCGCCGATCATTCCTTCGCTGCCCGTCGCGACGCGGTTCTTGTGCGCGCGGATGACGAGCGTCATGAGGAAAATCGCAATCGCGCCGATCGGCACGCTCACCGCGATCGCGGTGAGCAGATGCACGCGCATCTCGGGAATCGGACCGTCGACCAGGAGCATCGCGCCGATGATCATACAGATCACGCCGCCCGTGCCGAGGACGCCGTAGGAGGTGAACTTCGCCTCGAGCGCGAAGAGGATGAAGGCGACGAGGATCAGCGCGAACGCGGCGTAGCGCGTCGGCAGGAGATTGAGCGCGAAGACCGCGAGAAGGATCGCGATGAGACCGACGACGCCGGGAAGGATCGCGCCGGGATGATTGAACTCCGCCCAGAGCGCGAGCATACCCAGGGACATGAGGATGAAGGCGACGTTCGGATCCATGATCCTCGAGAGCACGCGCTGCTTGAGCGACATCTCGTAGTTCACGATCGGCTTGTTCGCGACGTGCAGCACCGTCGAAGTGCCGTTGAAGCGCTTCACGGTTTTTCCGTCGGCCCAGCGCAACAGCGACGGCACGTCCGCAGCGACGACGTCGATCAGTTTCTGCGCCAGCGCCTCGTCCTCGGTGAATGACTTCGCCTCACGCACGCCGCTCTCGGCCACTTTCACGTTGCGGCCGCGGCGCTGGGCGATGCTGCGGATGAACGCCGCGGCATCGTTTTGCATCTTCATCTTCATGATGTCGTCGAGCTTTTCGCCGCCGAGCACCACCGGGTGCGCAGCGCCGGTGTTCGTCCCCGGCGCCATGGCCGCGACGTCGGCGGATTCGAGGATGAAGAAACCGGCCGACGCCGCGCGCGATCCGCTCGGACCGACCCAGACGATCACCGGAACCGGCGACTGGATGATCTTCTCCACGATCCGGCGCATCGACGGCTCGAGGCCGCCCGGCGTGCGGAGCTCGATCAGCACCGCGTCCGATTTGTTCGCCGCGGCCTGATCGATCGCGCGGCCGATGTACTCGTCGCTGATCGGATGGATCATGCCGTCGACTTCGACGTGCAGGATGTCGGCGGATGCGATCCCGGCCGCGGCGAGAAGAACGAGAGCGGCGAGCGTGGCGGTCTTCATCGGTGTCTCCTCATGAACCGGAACGCGTTTGTTTTCGCGTAGGATTCCGGCGCAATGCCTCCCATCGGTTTGCTCTTCTTCTTCGCGATCGCCGCGGTCGCCTTTGTCGCCGTCCGCCGCAGCCTGCGGCTGACGCGCGAACGGCGCCAGCTGCAGGTGCAGCATCCCGGCGAGCCGTGGATGTGGCGGCACGACTGGGCCGAGCGCGCGGTGCGCGACGAGACCGCGATCAAGAGCGGCTTCCTCTGGTTTTTCGGAATCTTCTGGATCCTGATTTCGTCGCCGGTGCTGCTCGTCTTCCGCGACCGCGCCGATCAGGACCCGTTCATCCCCTACTTTCTTCTAGCCTTCCCGATCGTCGGCGCGATCGTGCTGATCGTCGCGGCTTATCTGACGCTGCGTCGTCGCAAGTACGGCGTCTCCGTCTGCCGTCTGGACCGCCTGCCGGTCGCGATCGGGTCGGTGTTCCACGGCGAAGTGCAGGCGCGCGTGCGCGACGTGCCGGAGAGCGGCTTTCAAATGCGCTTCACGTCGGTGCGCCGCATCATCACCGGGTCGGGGAAGAATCGCTCGACGCGCGAGAACATCCTGTGGCAGGACGAGCAGACCGTCGGCAGCGGCGCGGCCATGCCCAATCCGGACGGCATGCGCATCCCGGTTCGCTTCACGATTCCTTCCGACTGCGAGCCGACGGACGACAGTAATCCGCGCGACTCCGTGCTTTGGCGCCTCGAGGTGCGCGCCGAGGTACCGGGCATCGACTACGCGGCGCGATTCGAGCTGCCGGTGTTCCGCACGGCCGACGCGCCGCAAACCGACGACTGGCCGGCGCAAACGACCACGGCATGGACGCCGCCGCCGTATGTTGTCTTCAGCCTGTCCCGCACCGGCGGCGAGGAGGTCGTCATTCGACCGTCCGTGGCGGCCGGCGACTGGTTCGGCTATGTGTTCTTCATCGCGCTCTGGTTCGGCGCGCTCACGCTGATCGCCCACTTCGGCGCCCCGATCTGGATCGTGTCGATCTTCGGCGTCTTCGGCACGATCGTGCTGCTCGCCGCGGCCGACATTCTCGTGGGACGGAGCGCGATCGCCGCCGACCGTCAGACGCTGACCGCGCGCCGCTCGTGGCTCGGCGTCGGCAGGACTCGCACGTTCGCGGCGAGCAACGTCGAAGCGGTCGTCGCGCGCATCGGCCGGTCGTCCGGCGCAAGCGCGCGCTACAACATCGAGGCGCGGTTCAAAGACGGAACGGCGAGACTCATCGCCACGCACATGGCCGGCCGCCGCGACGCCGACGGAGTGGCCGCGCGTCTTGCGCGCGCGGTCGGCGTGAGTCGCTAATCGCCCGGAACGAAGTCCGGCTGCGGCTCGTAGTTGAAGAACTTCGTGATGTCGTTGCGGAAGACGAGCTTGAAGTCGCCGATCGGGCCGTTGCGCTGTTTGGCGATGATGATCTCGGCGATGCCCTTCTCTTCCGTGTCGCGGTTGTAGACCTCGTCGCGATAGATGAATGCGACGAGGTCCGCGTCCTGTTCGATGGCGCCCGACTCGCGGAGGTCGGCGAGTTGCGGGCGGTGGTCGCCGGTCCGCTGTTCCGGACGGCGTGAGAGCTGGGAGAGCGCGACCAGCGGCAGGTTGAGCTCCTTTGCCACGGCTTTCAAACCGCGCGAGATTTGCGAGATCTCCT
>Ga0105242_10004782_pt1 | contig 10476 bp, 10 predicted proteins | sample KBSM24metaG_FD_81521 | JGI IMG/M metagenome (GOLD analysis project Ga0105242, IMG submission 81521) | Miscanthus rhizosphere microbial communities from Kellogg Biological Station, Michigan, USA - KBS M2-4 metaG | ecosystem: Host-associated > Plants > Roots > Rhizosphere > Soil | place... | reverse complement strand
CGTAAGAGAGGCTCATATCGCCGAAGGTCCCCCCTCGCTCGGGACCTTGGAGACGCTCGGTTGCTGAGCTAGAGGACTTCCCGGGTGGACCCGAAGGGCGACGATCCTGACCCGGGCCTCTGGGTCAGGATCGCGGAGGTCGGCCCGCACGAGTAACGGCCGTCAGGAGACCGTGACGTCGACGTGCATCCCCTGCATGTAGTGCCCGGGGAGGTTGCAGAGGAAGACGTAGTGCCCCGGCTTCAGGTCGAGGGTAAGGTCCGACGTCGCGCCGGGTTGCATGTCCCCGGTCTCGCCGACGTTGGTGCCGGCCGTGTCCTCGTTGATCCGATCACTCTCTCCCTCGAACTTGCCGACTTCGATGTCCGCCGACTGGGTATCGGTCTTCAGGACCACGAACTCATGCGTGATCGTGCCGGCATTGGTGACGGTGAAGGTCACCTTGCCCGCCGCGGGGGTGGCGGTTGGCGTCACCGACCACTGGTTCAGGCTCACCGAGACGTCCCCGGTCGCTGCCGCTGAGGTGGCGGGCTGCGACGTCGATCCCGTTGCGGAACTGGAGCTCGAACACGCTGCCGTTCCAACGACCAGCGCAGCAAGCAAGAGTCCGATCCACCTCGTGTGTCCTCGCATGGTCCGCTCCTTCCAAGTCAGGCTCGTTCGCAGAGCAACATCCTCAGAGGATGGTCGAGCTCGCGGTCGGTGCCAGGGGCCGAACGGCCCGCTCGATCCGGGACATCGGGCACCTCGACACCTCGTGGAGGTCGGAGCGCTTCGAGCGATCAGATCCAACCTCATCGCCCCGGCATACCTCTCGCGCTTCGGGGCGCATCCGAGCGTAAGGTCGTCAGATGGTGTCGCTGCCCCCGCTCCCTCAACCGTTCCGGATCGAGACAGACGTCGCCGAAACGGAGTGGATCGACCAGCGGCTTGACCAGAGCAGATCGTCCCCACCGACGGTCGGCTTCATCGTTCCGAGTGGATTCGAGTCCTACGCACGGCTCCTACACCCAGGACGAAGGTATCTCGGTGAATCTCACGAGGAACGCACGCTGCTTCGCTGGCGGGAGATCGCGGACGTGCGTGGAAAGATGATCCACCCCGAGGTGGAGCTGCACGCGCTGATCGATAACGCCGACGAATGGGACTACCACCACTGGAAGGCGATCAGCGTCGGAGGGGGCGAATGGTTCCCACCAGCCGAAGCTCTCGATGAGACGGAGGCTCTTCCCCTTTTGTCGATCCTTCGAAGCGCGACCTCGGCTGAGGACGGCTGGTTCATGCTGTGGAACGGCTATGGGGATCTGCGAAGGCGAGGCTTTGAAACGGTCCCGTGGGGAACCATCCATCGACTTGATGGTGATCCGCCGGACGTTCCGGCGGAGCTCCTCGGCAGCGTCAGGGCGTATCGCCACTACTACGTCTTTCGAGGCCCACTCGCCGGACTCTCGACGTGGTTCGAGTGGCGGCCCGAGGCGCCGAACTATTTCTGGCCCGACGACAAGGCCTGGATCGTGGCCACCGAGATCGACGGCTTCTCGACGTACGTCGGGGCACCGCGACACCAGATCGAGGAGATCCTGATGTCGCCTTTCTTCGAAGCGCTGCCGTGCGAGCTCGGGCATCGGTTCGACGGCATCGGCGATCCCATCAATGGTGAGCCCTGGGACTAGTCAGGCAGCAGCTGCTTCAAGAAGTAGGACGCGAGGACCGCGTAGTCCCCGCGGCGGGGTGGGTGGGTCGGTCGGTCGGTGGGAGGAGGAGGATTCGAACCTCCGTAGGCATCGCCGGCGATTTTACAGACCGCTCCCTTTGGCCGCTCGGGCATCCTCCCGGATAGCGCACCGATGATAGCGAACGGCTACCGTGCGAACCGGTGGCAACATCCAAGCCGTATCGGATCCGAGGCACGGTGCTCCCGGAGGGTGACGTCCGGGAGCTCTTCGTGGTCGACGGCCGCATCACATGCAACGGCGTCGACGACGCGGAGACCCTGCTGGAGGATTGCGTCCTCCTCCCGGGTTTGGTCGATGTGCACGCCCACCTCACGATGGGGAGCCCCGCTCCACCCGATGCAACTTCCGAGGAGCGAGCCGCGGACGCTGCGACCGCTCATCTGGACGCCGGCGTCCTCCTGATCCGTGAGCCGGGGAGCCCCGAGCACGGCTCGCGCGGTCTGAGCGATGCGAGCCTGCCCCGCGTCATCACGTCAGGCCGATTCCTCGCGCCACCCGGTCACGGCGTCCCCGGACTCGAGCTCGAGGTGCGCGCCGATCAGCTGCCGGAGGCCGCCGAGACCGAGTTCCGCACAGGCGGCGGCTGGGTCAAGGTGATCGGGGACACGTTCGTCCCGGGCCCGGGCATCACGCAGACGTACCCGCTAGACGCGCTCCGTGCCACCGCGCAACGGATCCACGACCTCGGCGGTCGTCTGGCCATCCACGCCATGTCGGCGGAAGCCATCGCCGGCGCGATCGAAGCCGGATTCGATTCGATCGAGCATGGGACGTTCATGGAACAGGGCCAGCTGGCGCACCTCGCCGCGCAGGGCATCGCGTGGACCCCCACTCGCTCGATCGATGCGCTGGTCCGCTCGATGGTTCGGGAGATGAACTGGCCGACCGAGGCGATCGCGGATCTCGATCGCGGCTTCGACGCGCAACCGGCGATGGTTGCCGCGGCGGTCGACGCCGGCGTCACGATCCTTGCCGGAACAGACGCCGGCGCGGTCCCCCACGGGACGATCGGTACCGAGATCGCTCTGCTCCGAGAGGCCGGGGTCCCGGCGGACCTCGCACTCGGTGCTGCATCGTGGACGGCTCGGTCGTTCCTCGGACTGCCGGGGATCCAAGAGGGAGCGCCTGCAGACCTGGTCGTCTTTCGTGAAGACCCTCGTACAGATCTGAACGTGCTGCGTGAGCCCGCCGTCCGCATGCTCGGCGGGAAGCTCATCCTCTGATGGTGGAGACATCCGTGACGCAAGACGATCGTCGTCGACTCACCGCCGCGGAGCAGGAGCACCTCCTGACATCCCCGCTGCCCGGCGTGTTGTCGACGCTCGCAGACGAGGGCTGGATCCACTCGGTGCCTGTGCACTTCCACATGCACGATCAAGAGATCCGCATCATCGCCGAGCGTGAGGCCGTGAAGACGAGGAACGTCCGTCGTACGGGCCGCGCCACGATGTGCGTCGCCGCGACGATCGAGGACGAGCGCCGCTACGTCATGCTCGAAGGCCCGGTCGCCATCCACGACCTCGTGTCGGATGAAGACCTCGAGCTGCTGGATACCAAGTACGGGTTCGAGCGAGACGAGACCGACGCCGCGTCCTTCGAAGGATCGGTCACGCTCGTCCTGCAGCCGGAACGCCGGATGGCGTGGGCCGACTTCGACGAGTGATCGACGACGTCGATCCGCTCCCCCGACGGTCACCGCGCGATCGGGTCCAGAAGGTCCCCGAAGGCAAGCCGGTGAAGAACCGGACTACTGCGTCGCCATCGTGAGCCGCTCACGCAGCACACGGTGCGTCTCGCTATCACCGTCGAACGTGATCCGATCGTCGCCCGTGCGACCCCAGAGCCACAGGAGAACGTCGGACGGCGCGCCGCTGAGCCGGGCATCCGATCGACCGTCGCCGTCGGACACGGTCATCGCGCCTCGATCGAGCACGACATCCCACGCGCGACCGCCCGTCTCGATGCTGACCCGTTGGCCCGTCGCCGCGTCGTCGGGGTCGTCATTCCAATCGCCCTCGAGCATGATCCGGAGGATCTCGTCGACCCCGTCCGTGGCGAGCTCAGCATCGATCGGCGTCGCCTCGCCGCGTGCCAGCTCGGCGTCGACGCGATGCACGGCCGTCTCGTGCGCCATCCGACGCGCCCAGAACCCGACGGTCTGATCCGCCGGCCACCACGTCGCCGAAGGCGTGGCGGCGTCGCTCTCGCCGAACATCGCCAACAACCGTGCGTGCGCGTCGCGATACCACCCGAGGGGCTGATCCGCGTCGGGCCAGTCGGGCGGCCACGGATCGGGAGCATGACCGAGCCGGGTGCACTCGATCTTGTGCTCGTACACCTGCGCGATGTGCGCGACCAGGTCGCGGACCGTCCAGCCCGGACACGACGGGATCGGAGTCGCGAGGTCACCCGCCGCGACGTTGGCCAGCCGGTCCCCGTCCAAACGCACGTTCTCGACGAATCCGTCGTACTCCATCGATCCACCCTAGCCCGGGGACGGTCGAAGGGCGGCGACGTTATCCTGCGCCCATGGCCGCCCAATCCAGCTTCGACATCGTTTCCGAGATCGACATGCAAGAGGTCCGGAACGCCGTCGACCAGGCCGGCCGTGAGATCCATCAGCGCTTCGACTTCAAGAACACGAACACCTCGCTCGAGCTCAAGGACGAGTCGATCGAGATGGCCTCTGCAACCGAGCACCGCCTGAAGGCCGCGTATCAGGTGCTCGAGGAGAAGGCGGTTCGTCGCCAGGTTCCGCTCAAGGCCCTCCAGCCGGGCGCGGTGGAGCCCGCCGCCAAAGGCTCGGTTCGACAGACCATCAAGCTCGTCACCGGGATCTCAGACGACAAGGCCAAGGAGATCTCGAAGTACGTCCGTCAAGCGGTCCCGAAGATCCAGACCCAGATCCAGGGCGGCCAGGTCCGCGTGACGAGCAAGTCCAAGAACGACCTCCAGGCCGCGATCGCCGCGTGCAAGGACCACGACTTCGGCATCGCGCTGCAGTTCACGAACTACCGATGAGCACCAGCGGTCCGGCAGATCCGTTCGATACGAAGCCCGGATTCTTCAAGCGCCTGTTCGGCAGCCAAAAGCCGGCCGCTGAGGCCCTCGCCGATCCGCCCGACGCACCGGTCGATCCACCAGAACCGCTGGCTCGCTCGTCGATCGCCGTTTCCGCTGCACCGGACATGGTCACCGTCGAGGGACATTCGGTCGAAGACGTGCTCGCCCAGCTTCGCGCGCGAGGAGTCACCGAAGTCGACGAGGCGACGCTCCGAGCATCGATCGGCGACAAACATCCCAACGACATCAAGATCACGGTCGAACGGACACGGAGGACGGTCGTCCGAGAGCGAGACACCGCGAACGTCGTCACGGACGATGCCACGGTCCTGACGACCGGCACGCCCTTCGACGCCATCGTGACGAGCGTTTCGGAGGTGGACCCCGCTGTCGGCATGGCGGGTGCGCTCCGCGTCGGACTCTCCATCCAGATGCCGGGCGGACAGGGCACGCCGGAGATCGTCCTCACCGACCCACCCGCCGATCGACGCCCACTCCTGTTCCCCGGCGCAACATTTCCCGTCCGCATCGACCCCGTCGATCCCCACCGTCTCGGGATCGATTGGGCGAACGCCCCAGGGAGGGCTGGATAGGCGCCGAGGCTGACCGCCGTGCAGAAACCGACCGATGGCGGGCCCTTCGGTCCGTTGCGCGGTCGGCGACCCGGACCTACACTCGAAGCCTCCCGAGGGGGTGCGCTGGAAGATGCCCAAGTACGTGATCAACCGTCGATTCGAGGTCGGCGAGGATGACATGCCCGAGGTCGGCCGCCGGTCCCGCCAGATCATCGAGGAAGAGTTCCCGAACGTCGTATGGATCCACAGCCACGTGACCGTCGAGGACGACGGACGTGTTCGGACCTTCTGCCTCTACGAGGCGCCCGATATGGAGGCGATCCAGGCCCACTCCGAGCTGCTCGGTCAGCACACGATCGACGGAGTGTTCGAGGTCGCCGGCGACGTGACGCCGGCGGACTTCCCTCCCATCCCCGAATAGACCTGAGCCTCAGTCGTCGACGGCGGGCTGCTCCCGCCGCCGGTCCCGCTCGACGTCACGGATATGGAACGAGGCGACCGTGGCGACGGCTTGCTTCTTCACGATGGACTTCCGGAGCTCCGGGTCGTCCTCGGGGACGAGCTCGAGCGCCTGCGTGTACAGCGTCACGGCCCGGGCCTTCGCCCAGCCACGGCCGGCCACCTCGGCGGCCGCGAGCAGGTACCGGATCGCGTTGCGAGGATCGCCGCCCTCCCGGAAGTGGTATGCGAGCGAGGCGTCGGCGTCACCCGCCGGCAGCTGCACCTCCTCGAGATACTTGGCGGTGATCTCGTGACAGCGCCGACGTTCCTCACGCGGCAGCGTCAGGTACGCCACCTCGCGGATCAGCCCGTGCTTGAACGTGAATTGCTGGTCGCCCTTGATCAGGGACGAGCCCTCGCGCCGGATGAAGTCGCGCCGCTCGAGCGAGCTGAGCAGCGCGGCGAGGTCCTGATCGCGGTCCGGTCGGAGCTGTTCGAGCGTTCCGCGCCAAAATACCTTGCCCACCACCGAGGCGTCGAGCACGACGGTCCGTTCGGGCGCCGGCAGCGCGTCCAGACGCGCGGCGACGATCCCCCGGATGGAACCCGGAAGGTGGCCGGCGTCCCTCGTCGACCGCTCCGCGAGCGACGCGGTGAGCTCCTCGATGAACAGCGGGTTCCCATCGCTCGAGCTCGCGAGCGACTCGGCGCGATCCTTCAGCTCGTCGAGTCCCCGCTGCTCGAACAGCTTGCCGGTCAATTCGACGGCGTCTTCCTTGTCCAGCGGGCCGAGCGAGATCGTGCTCGAGGCGAGCAGACCGCCGCCCCACGACGGACGAGAGGTGAGCAGCTCTGGCCGCGAGGTCGCGATCAAGAGCAGCGGCACGTCTTGTACCCGCGACGCGAGGAACTCGACCAGATCGAGCAGGCTCGGATCGGCGAAGTGGATGTCTTCGAACAGCAGCATCGTCGGCCGCTCACGCGCAACCGCCTCCATGAAGAGCCGGGCCGAGAAGTACAGGCCGTCGCGATCCGGGTCGCCCCCATCGACCGGCAACCCCGCCAAGACCGCGACGGCGTCCGCGACCTGGTTCGGATCGTCCGCGACCGCCAGGGCGGCGGCCTTCGCGCGGAGCTTCTCCACCGCCGCCGCCGGATCGTCGCCGTCGAACCCGGCGATCTGCGCGATGTGTTGCGCGAACGCGGTGTACGGGCCGGCGTCGCCGTACGCGGCGGACCGACCCCGGATCGCGAGCCCACCCCCGTCCATCGCCCGGTGCGCAAGCTCGTGCGCGAGCCGCGACTTCCCGATCCCTGCCGGCCCGAACACGGTCACCAACGAGCACCGGTGCTCGGACGACACCATGTCCCAGACGCTCCGGAGGTTCGCGAGCTCCTCGCCGCGTCCGACGAGCGGCACCTCTGAGAACACGCGCTCCCCCGCCTCGACGAGCGGCGCGACGGCGACCCATGCCTGCACCGGGTCGGTCTTGCCCTTGGCGGCGATCGACTCGATCGGCCGGTACTCGATCACCGTCCGGGTCGACGCGTACGTCTCCTCGCCGACGACGACTTCGTTCACGGGCGCGTTGCTCTGGAGCCGGGCCGCGGTGTTGACGACGTCGCCGGCGACCATCGCCACGCCCGCGTCGGGACGCGCGCTCAGCTCCACGATGGCCTCACCCGTGTTGACCCCGGCGCGCACCTGCAGCACCAGCAACGGATCGGCCTGATCCATGTCTGCGATCGAGTCGCGGACCGCCATCGCGGCGCGAACCGCTCGCTCGGGATCGTCGCCGTAGGCGACCGGCGCGCCGAACACCGCCATCACCGCATCGCCGATGAACTTCTCGACCCGGCCCCCGAACCGCTCGATCTCGGCCCGGGCTCGCTCGTAGTAGACGGTCAGGAACGACCGGACGTCCTCGGGATCGAGCTGCTCGGATTTCGAGGTGAACCCGACCAGGTCAACGAACAGCACGGAGACCACGCGGCGCTCCTGGCGCGCCGCGGACGGGGCTTCGAGCGGGGTCCCGCAGGCCTGGCAGAACCGCGCCCGCTCGGAGTTCTCCTCTCCGCACGCCGAGCATCGGATCATCCGGTGCAGCGTAGCCGCAGATTGCCTGCGCAGGACCCTCACGGGTACTCTTTGCGCTCCTCAGGAGGTGATAGGCGTGGACCTTGAACGACTCAAGGCGCGTGCGGCGGAGATCGCCGAGAAGGAAACCAAGACCCTGCACTCCAACACGAAGGCCTCCGAGCAGCTGCATGCTCGGGCTGTGAAGAGCCTGCCCGGGGGTGTCTCCTCGAACTTCCAGGTGGGCGACCCCTACCCCATCTACCTCGAGAAGGGGAAGGCCTCGAGCGTCTGGGACGTCGACGGCAGGGAGTACAAGGACTTCCACGGCGGCTTCGGGGTCAACGTCGTAGGCCACGCCCACCCCAAGATCGTCGAGGCGCTGACCAAGGCCGCGAGCAACGCGATCCACTTCGCGGTCACGACGCCCGACACGGTCGCGCTGGCGGAAGAGATCTGCTCACGGTTCCAGCTGGAGCAGATGCGCTTCGTGAACTCCGGCACCGAGGCGACGATGGACGCGATCCGCGTCGCCCGCGCGGCGACCGGACGCGACAAGATCATCAAGATGGAGGGCTCGTACCACGGCCACCACGACTCCGTGCTGTTCTCGGTGGTCCCGGAGGCCGATGTGCTCGGCCTCCGCCACGGCGTCGAGCACGACAAGGCCTGGTACACCACGGAGCCCACGTCGAAGGGCGTCCCGAAGGCGTTGTGGGAGACCGTTATCGTCACGCCGTTCAACGACGCCACGGCGGTCGAAGAGGCGTTCCAGGACAACCCGGGTGAGATCGCCGCGGTGATCCTCGAGCCCGTGATGATGAACATCGGACTCGTCGTGCCGAAGCCCGGCTATCTACAGGCGCTCCGCGACGCGTGCGAGAAGCACGGCGCGGTCCTCATCTACGACGAGGTGAAGTGCGGCGGGACGATCGCGTACGGCGGCACCACCGAGCGCTACGGCGTCCGGCCGCACCTGGCCGCGTATGCGAAGGCCGTCGGCGGCGGCGCCACGATCGGCGCGTTCGGGGGCGAGGCCCGTTACATGGAGTGGGTCACGAAGGGGGCGGCCCAGCAGGGCACGTTCAACGGCAACCCGCTTTCCGCGGCGGCCGGCCTCGCGGCGCTGACCCAGGTGCTCACGAAGGACGCGTACGACCACCTCGGCAAATTGGGCACGCTGCTGGCCGAGGGCTGTAAGCGCGCGATGGACGACAACGACATCCCCGGCCACACCATGGACCTGGGGGCGAAGGGGTGCGTCTCGTACCGGTCGGAGCCGCTCACGAACTACCGCGACTTCCTGGAGACCGAGCCCGAGTTCTTCTACGCGTCGTTCTCGTGGATGATCAACCGCGGATTGTTCATGACCCCCGGCGACGAGGAGCAATGGACGATCTCGGTGCAGCACAGCGAGGACGACGTCCAGAAGTACATCGACGCGTTCCAGGGCTTCTGCCAGGAGCTCGCGGGCTGACGCACGATCGGATCCGGTAGTTCCACGGGCCGGCCCGAAGGGCCGGCCCGTCGGTTGCACAGGAGGCGCCCACATGCTGCCGATGCACGATTTCACCGAAGAGACCGAGCGGCTGGCCCGCGCGATCGAGGCGTACGCCCGCGATCGCATCGCGTTGCCGCAGCCGCTGGATCGGACGGTCTCCGTCGAGGAGCTCGATACCCTCGCGGGTCAGACGATCTCGCCCGACGGCATCGGTTGGGAGGAGGCGCTCCGCCTGTGGGCCGATGTGCTGGCGCCGGCCACGATCTCCACCGACCACCCGACGGCGTTCGCGTTCATCCCCGGCGCGCCGACGCGCGCGTCCATCCTGTTCGACCTGATCGTGGGGGCGTCGTCCACGATCGCCGCGGGATGGATCGACGGGGCCGGCGCGATCTGGGCCGAGAACCAGGCTCTGCGATGGGTCGCCGACCTGGCCGGGTTCCCACCCCAGAGCGGCGGCGTCTTCGTGTCGGGAGGCTCGGCGGGCAACCTGTCGTCCCTGGTCACCGCCCGTCACGCCGCGGCTGAGCGCCGAGGCGGCCGTCCCGATCGATGGCGGATCGCCGCGAGCGACACCGCCCACGCGAGCGTGACGTCGGCCGCGCGGGTCATGGACGTGGACGTGCTCTCGGTCCCGCACGACGCCCGCGGGCGGCTGACGGGCGACGCGCTCCGGACCACGCTCGACGAGGACGGAGCTGAGGGGATATTCGCGGTGGTGGCGAGCGCCGGATCGACGAACGCCGGCACCGTCGATGACCTCGCGGGGGTCGCCGACGTCTGCGCCGATCTTGGCCTCTGGTTCCACGTGGACGGCGCGTACGGAGGCGCGGCGCTGCTGGCTCCGTCCGCCCGGCCACTGTTCGACGGGCTCGAGCGCGCGGACTCGTTCATCGTGGATCCGCACAAGTGGCTGTTCTCGCCCTACGACGCGTGCGCGCTGCTCTATCGGGACCCATCGCTGGCGCTCGCCACCCATCGGCAGCTCGCGTCGTACCTCGATACCGCGCTCTCGACCCCTGACTGGAACCCGGCCGACTACGCGTACCACCTGTCGCGTCGTGCGCGTGGCCTGCCACTGTG
>Ga0105242_10004781_pt1 | contig 10477 bp, 13 predicted proteins | sample KBSM24metaG_FD_81521 | JGI IMG/M metagenome (GOLD analysis project Ga0105242, IMG submission 81521) | Miscanthus rhizosphere microbial communities from Kellogg Biological Station, Michigan, USA - KBS M2-4 metaG | ecosystem: Host-associated > Plants > Roots > Rhizosphere > Soil | place... | reverse complement strand
TCTGGAACGGGGTCAGACTCCGTTCTCTGGAACGGGGTCAGACTCCGTTCCAGAAATGGAGTCTGACCCCAACCCAGCGGTTTTGATACGGGACGCGATAGACGGGCGACGGCGGCGAAGGCGGTCTACCGTAACGTCGGGCACCTTTTTCGGAGGCCCCTCATGGCCCGCTTACGGCGCTACGCAATGCCCGGACAGCCGCAGCACGTGATTCATCGCGGCAACAACCGCTCGGTGATTTTCGCTGAACCCGCCGATTACGAACGCTTTGGTCATGATCTCATGACGGCGTGCTCGCGCCACGGCTGCGTTGTTCATGCGTACGTGCTGATGACGAACCACTTCCACCTTCTGGTGACGGCCCCGGAGAACAGTGCTCTCGCCAGAGCGATGCAATCCATCGGTCGGCGATATGTCGGGTACTTCAATCGCAGGTGCCAACGCACGGGAACGCTGTGGGAAGGTCGCTATCGAAGCGCGCCGATCGACTCAGAGCGGTACTTGTTCACTTGCTATCGCTACATCGAGCAGAATCCGGTGCGCGCCGGAATCGTCGCCCGTCCGGAGCATTACCCGTGGTCGAGTTTTCACGCCAATGCGCTCGGCAGGCTGGATCCGATCGTCACGCCGCACGAGCGATACGTGGCGCTCGGCGGGCGTGTTCCCGATCGGCTCGCAGCGTACCGCTCCATCGTCGACGTTCCGTTCGACAGCTCAACCCTCGAAGACCTGCGGTCGACGGTTCGCGGGGGCTGGACACTGGGCGACGACAGATTTCGCGACGCGGTGACACTGCGCACGGGTCGTCGCGCTACACGCCTGCGCCCAAACGGCGCTTTCGCTCGGCCGTGTACTTCCACCACGGTGTCTTCGGCGCCCCCTCCATATAGCGCACTGCGGCGATGAACGTGTCGAGGACGCACGGGTCCTGTCGCGTCCCGGTGAGAGCGTTCAGCCGATCGTAGAGCGCGTATGGATCCAGTCCGGCGAGACGATGCGGGTGGCCGATACGAAGCCGGCGGAAATCATCAGCGATGCGTGGACCGACGTTGGGAATCTGCTCGAAGTCCACCACCGCCTCTCTACTCTTCGCGAGTCGCTTGCTTGGCACCTGCGCCTCCTCAAAACGCCGCGAAGCCGACGACGTTGCCGCCCGGCTCCCGGACGTAAAACTCCGTCGACCCGTAGAAAGTCTTATGACGCTCCTTCACGATCGGCGCGCCGTGAACCGCTCGCTCGATTTCGTCGAGGTCGCCGATCGTCGGCACGGTGATGAACAGCGCGGTGCTGTGGCCCGAGAGGTCGGCCGCCTGATCCGGAGTCTCGGCAATAACGCTCGCCTTCGTCTGGTACATGATCTCGACGCCGTCCTTCTGCAGAATCGCGAAGACGAGCTTCCCGTCGTCGCCTGGCACCTCGCTCGGTTTGCTGAAACCGAGCTTTTCCATCCAGAATTGAGCGCACGGCTCGACGGTATCGACGATGAGCACCGGGGTGAGCGACTTCAAGGTTCCGGCCATATGACATTCCTTGCACTGGTTGACGTCTAGTATAATTAAGACTAGATTGAAGTCAATGGCCAGACCGTCCAGCGTTACGCTCGCCGATCTCGTCGTCCTTTCCATGCTCAGCGAACGGCCAATGCACGGCTACGAGCTGTGGGCCGAGCTGGAGCGTCGCCAGGTCGAGAAATGGGCGAGCATCTCGCGCGCGCAGGTCTACTATTCGTTGCGCAAGCTCGCCGACGCCCGACATGTGGTGTCGGCTCGCGACGACGACCCATCGCTCGGCCCAGAGCGAACCGTGTACAAACCGAGCGATTCAGGGCGACGCCTGCTCGCCGACTCGCTGGCGCAGGCGCGATGGGCGACGCAACGCCCTCCGGATCCGTTCCTCACCTGGATGGTGCTCTCCTGGCAAGCCCGCCCGCGCGACTTCGCCGCGCAGATCGAACGCCGCCGACGATTCCTCGAGCAGCAACTCTCCGACGACCGCGACGCCCTCGCCGCGGTGATCGAAGAGACGTCGCCGACGTCGGACGCGGCGATGGTCGTGCACTTATCGATCAAACAGTTCGAGACGGAGTTGGCCTGGCTCGACGAAGTGAAGGCCCGCCACCGCCCAGGCTAACCGCGAACCGATGGGGTCAGACTCCATTTTTTGAACGGAGTCTGACCCCGTTCAAAAAATGGAGTCTGACCCCTTCAGCGTAGTTTTGACCCCTTCAGCGTAGTTTCGAAACCGGGCGCGGAGATTTATTCGGGCTGCGGGGACGGGACCTTGTCGGCGCGGCGGAGGGATTCGAGGATGTCGCTCGCTCCCTGATGCCGGAGCTCGTTGGCCAGGCGAACGCCGGTCAGCTCCGGGTTGTGTTCGTCGAGCGGGAGCGCGCCACGTAGGGTGCGACGTCCGCGGACGTCGCCGATGAAGCCGTGAAGCACACGCTCGGCACCCGAGCCCACCACCAACGAACCGATCGGCACCTGACACCCGCCCTCGAGCGCGGCGAGAAAAGCGCGCTCGGCGTTCGTGTCGGCGCGCGTGCGTGCGTCGTCGAGTGGAGCGATGAGGGCCCGGGTGTATGAATCGTCGTCGCGGATTTGCACGGCGATCGCGCCCTGCCCGGCGGCGGGGAGCCACGCCGGCGCGTCGAGATATGACGCGATGTGCTGCGGCACGCCGAGCCGGTGCAGTCCCGCGGCAGCGAGGATCGCGGCGTGCACATGGCCGTCGTCGACCTTCTTGATTCGCGTTGGGACGTTGCCGCGCAGTTCCACGACATCGAGATCGGCACGGGCCGCCAATAACTGCGCCCGGCGACGCAAGCTCGACGTACCGATGCGCGATCCCGCCGGAAGCTCGTCGATTGTCGTCGCGCCGACGACGGAGTTCACGATCAGCACGTCGCGCGGATCCTCACGCTCGAGAGTCGCCACGATGGCCAGTCCACGTGGAGACTCCGTGGGGAGATCCTTGAGCGAATGGACGCAACAGTCCACCGCTCCCTTCGCGAGATCGCTCTCGAGCTCGCGCGTGAACAGCCCTTTACCGCCGATCGAACTGAGCGGCTCGTCGAGTCGCTTGTCGCCGGTCGTGCGATACGTCTTGAGCTCGGCGGCGACGCCGCGCTGCGCCAACGCTTCCTGCACCTGACGCGCCTGGCGCACCGCGAGCTCGGACGCGCGCGTTGCGATCAGCAGCGGACGACTCGCTCGCGGCGCGCTCACGCCGATTCTCCGCCGAAGTGATCGACGATCGCGCCGACCAGCCCGGGAATCGTCGACTCGCTCGCCTCGACGATGACATCGATGCCGATCGCGCGCGCCGCCGAGGTCGTGACCGGTCCGATCGAAGCACCTCGAACGCCCGAGATCGCGTCGCGGCCTCCGAGCGCTTCCACGAATGCGGAGACAGACGACGCGGAGGTGAACGTAACGAGATCCACACCCGCGGTAACGCGCTGCCTCAATGCAGAAACGCCATCACCGTTCGCGACCGACCGATAGAGGTGCACGCGATCCACCAACGCACCAAGCTCGGCGAGACCCTCCGGCAGCACCTCACGAGCTCCCTCCGCGGTCGCGTACAAGACGCGCGCCCCGCGGACGTCGCCGCGATCGCGGAGCGCGTCGAGCAATGCCTCGGCGACGAATCGTTCGGGCGAGAGGTCGATGGCGATTCCCATCTCGAGTAGCGCGTCCGCCGTCGCCGGTCCCACCGCGGCAATCTTGACCTCCGAGAGAGCGCGCGCGTCGCGGCCGGCAGCACGCAGCGCGCGCCAAAAGAGGCTCACCGCATTTTGGCTCGTGAAGATCACCCACCGATAATCCGAGAGACGTTCGATGGATTCCGCGATCTCCGGCGAGTCGATCGGCTCGATGCGCGTCGCGGGTATCTCGATCACCTCGGCACCGAGCGCCGAAAGACGGCCGGCGAGCGTCGCCGACTGGGAGCGTGCCCGCGTCACGACGATCGTCTTGCCGAACAACGGGCGGCGATCGAACCAGGCGATGGTTTCTCGCAGCGAGACCACGGCGCCAATCACCGTAATCACGGGCGCGGTGAGGCCTTCGCGTTCGATCGCTTGCGCGAGCGTGCCGAGTGTGGCCGTCACGGTTCGTTGCTGGGGATACGTTCCCCACTGGACGGTCGCGGCGGGCGTGGTCGCCGGCATCCCGCCGCCGATCAGCGACTCGCTGATGCGCGGCAGCGTTCTGACGCCCATGTAGAGGACGATCGTCCCGCCGGCGCGCGCCAGAGCAGACCAGTCGACGCCAGTGCTTTCCTTCCCCGGATCCTCGTGACCCGTGACGAAGGTGACCGACGTCGCGACGCCGCGATGCGTGACGGGAATTCCGGCGTAGGCCGGTGCCGCGATGCCCGCCGTGACTCCCGGCACTATTTCGAACCGGAGTCCTTCGCGCGCGAGCGCCTCGGCTTCTTCGCTCCCACGCCCGAAGACGAAGGGATCGCCACCTTTCAATCGGACGACGCGCTTGCCTTCTCGCGCCAACCGGACGAGGAGGTCGTTGATCGCATCCTGTCGCGCCGATTCGCTCGAGCCGCCGCGTTTGCCGACGTCGTACAGCTCGACCGGCTGGTCACGATCCGTCGCTTCGGCGAGCGCGAGAAGCGCCGGGTTTGCGAGCGCGTCGTAGACGATCGCGTCGCACGTCACGAGCAGTTCGCCGCCGCGAAGCGTGAGCAAGCCCGGATCACCGGGTCCTGCTCCAACGAGGAAAACCGTGCCGGGCGTGGTCCCGTTCGTCATGGCACAAAGATAAAGGCGCCGCTTCGTGGGTTACCGGCGGCACTTCGACCGCCAATATTACGACGATAGCGGCACTGGCCGCCTTACGTTCCGATCCGAACCCGACATGTCCGAGATCGACGCCCTACTTCACGAGAATCGAAAGTTCACGCCGCCCGCCGAGTTTCGGCGGAATGCCCATGTGAGCGACCACGCGCTGTACGATCAAGCGCCCGAGGCTTTTTGGGAGTCGCAGGCCAGCCAGCTCGAGTGGTTCGAGAAGTGGAAGACCGTCTGCGACTGGCAGCCGCCGCACGCCAAGTGGTTCATCGGCGGAAAGCTCAACATCTCGGTGAACTGCGTCGACCGACACATCAAGACGGCTCGCCGCAACAAGGCAGCGCTGATCTGGGAAGGCGAACCAGGAGACCGACGCACGCTTACGTACTGGGATCTGTACGTCGAGGTGCAGAAGTTCGCCAACGTGCTGAAGCGGTTGGGCGTGAAACGCGGCGATCGGGTGGCGATCTACATGCCCCTCATTCCCGAGGTGGCGATCGCGATGCTCGCCTGCACGCGGATCGGCGCGATTCACTCGGTCGTCTTCGGCGGCTTCTCACCGGAGTCGCTGCGCGATCGCATCAACGACGCGCAGGCCAAGCTGCTCATCACCGCCGACGGTGGATATCGACGCGGCTCCGTCGTGCCACTCAAGCGGAACTCCGACAAGGCGATCGAAGAGTGTCCGTCAATCGAGAACGTGGTGGTCGTGCAGCGACGTCCCGGCGCGATCGGTGACGAAGCATTCGCGGAGATGAAGGAGGGCCGCGACCACTGGTGGCATCGCCTGATGCGTGAGGCGTCGGCGACGTGCGAGCCGGAGAAGATGGACGCCGAAGACGTGCTGTACATTCTCTACACGTCGGGCACGACCGGGAAACCGAAGGGCATCGTCCATACGACGGGCGGCTATCTCGTCGGTGTGACGACGACGACGAAGCTCGTATTCGATCTCAAGGAAGACGACGTCTTCTGGTGCACGGCCGACGTGGGCTGGGTGACGGGACACTCGTATCTCGTCTACGGCCCGCTCGCCAATGGCGCGACATGTGTGATGTACGAGGGTGCGCCGGACTGGCCGGAGAAAGATCGTTTCTGGGACATCTGCCAGCGGCACGGTGTCACCATTCTTTACACCGCGCCGACGGCGATTCGCGCGTTCATGAAGTGGGGCGACAAGTGGCCCGAGAAGCACGATCTCTCGCGACTGCGCCTCCTTGGCTCAGTCGGTGAGCCGATCAACCCCGAGGCCTGGATCTGGTATCACGAGAAGATCGGCGGCAAACGATGCCCGATCGTCGATACGTGGTGGCAGACGGAGACCGGCGCGATCGTGATTTCTCCACTGCCGGGTGTGACAGAGACGAAGCCGGGAAGCGCAACGATGCCGCTTCCCGGGTACACGGCGGCGCTGCTCGACGCGAATGCCAAGGATATTCCGATCGGCGGCGGGCTGCTCGCTCTGACAAAACCGTGGCCGTCGATGCTGCGTACCATTTGGGGCGACGACGATCGCTACGTGCAGACGTATTTCTCGAAGTGGCCGGGCCGTCCAGATCTGTATTTCCCGGGCGACGGCGCGAAGCGCGACGAGGATGGGTATTACTGGATTCTCGGCCGCGTCGACGACGTGCTGAACGTTGCCGGGCACCGGATAGGAACCATGGAGGTAGAGTCGGCGTTGGTCGAGCATCCGGCTGTGGCTGAAGCGGCAGTGGTCGGCCGCGCGCACGAGCTCAAGGGCCAGGCGCTTGCGGCGTTCGTCACCCTCCGCGAAGGATTCAAGCACAGCGCCGAGCTGCGCGACGAGCTGCGCGGCTTCGTGGCGGAAAAAATTGGTGCGATTGCCAAGCCCGATGACGTACTATTCTCCGCAGATCTGCCGAAGACGAGGTCGGGCAAAATCATGCGGCGGCTGCTGCGCGATATTGCCGAAGGACGCGCGCTCGGCGATACGACGACGCTTGCCGACCCAACCGTAGTTGCGGCCCTCAAGGACCAGTACGAAGAGCGGGAGAGTTGACGTCCAGTGCGGTGGTATGCCTTGTGCCCCCCTAGCTGACAAGTCGTCTTCCTCAAGCAACGCTTATGTTCGCTTTCCTTCGACGTCTGTTTCCGGAGCGGATCTTTCGCCGCAAGCTCGAGCCCGCCGCCGAGCGACGCCTCCGGCTCGCCCAAGCTCGTGCCGAAGAGGCGATCATCCGTGCCCATGTCGACAACGCGCTGATGTTCGTCGACACGTTGGCCGAGGACATGAGCTTCGACCGCGCGATCGACAGCTACATCCGCGAGATGGCGATCCCCGAGCCGCTGGCAAGCACGGTCGTGACGCGCACGCTGGTGGTGCTTGGCCAGGACGTGGTGCCGTATCGCAAGCGCGCAGTGGACGCGGGAGATGTGGTTGAGGAGCGTCCGAAACTGCGGCTGAATGATGCATCCCAGGGACGGACGCAGCAGCGCACGATAAAGCGCGCGTAGGGCATAAACGGCGCTCTTAAAAATCGCTGGTAAGAAGCGCTCGTAAAACCGCAAATAAAAAGCGCCTGTAAACCGCGCCGTTGGGCGTGGTTTACAGGCGCTGTTTACGAGCGGTGTTTCATAGGGCCGTTTACCAGCGCTCCTTAAAAGCGCCTTTTATGCCCTAATCCGCCGTCAGCTCTTCGACGTTCCCCGACGACTCAACCGCCCTCCAATCCAAGAACGATAGCACGAACAAAACCAGCACGAGCGTCGCCGAGCCGAGACACCATTCGCACCAGGCGTGAATTACGAATGCCTCGAGATAGTTGAGCCACGCGGTGAACAGCAGGCCCCAACCGCTCATCATCAGCAGGACAAGCGACAGCGTGCGCGATGACTCGTAGCGGGGCTGAAGGCCCGCGACCGTGAGCACGAGCATCAGGACGTAGAAGCCGGCGCCCCACGTGGCCACGGGGAGGCCGAGGAACATCGACCAACGGCTCGTCTGCACCTTCTCGCACGAGGAGACGTTGCAGGCGAGAGTCCCGATGAAACCGTAGTGATAGAGCGTGAGGTACGCGCCGAGAAACAGACCGGCGAGGCTGACGACGGCCATCCACTTGCGGCGGGACATGTGGGCTATTGGCCTTTCTTGAGCGGAACCGACTTTTTCGTGTCGTTCGCCGGCGCTTTGGTCGTGTCGGCCGGCGACGCTACGGGCGTGCCCTGCTTCGCGAGCGCATCGTCGACCAATTTTTTGAATTCGTCGTACGGCATGTAGGCCGCGATCTGCTTGTCGCCGATGACGAACGTCGGGGTGGCGTTGACCTGGCGCTTGGTCGCGATCTCATAGTGCGCTTGCACCTTCGCCTGCGTCTTCTTCGTGTCGATGCACTGATTGAAGGCGTCGGTCTTGAGACCGATCTGGGCGCCGATCTGCTTCAGAACCTTGTCGGGATTGTGCGTCGCTTCGCCATTCCAGCGATCCTGATTCGCGAAGATCGCGTCGTGCATCTCCCAGAACTTGTCTTGCTCGGCGGCGCACGCGGCGGCGCGTGACGCGTTCCACGTGTTCGCGTGCATCGGCAGCGGATAGTCGATGAATCGGAAGCGAATCGTGCCCGTGTTGACGAGGCGGGAGCGAACGTCCGGCTCCGAGATCGATGCAAAGCGACCGCACTGCGGGCACTCGAAGTCACCGAATTCGGTCACCTCGAGCGGAGCGCTGGCGTTGCCGATCACGTAGCCCTGCGATTCGATTTTGGGGAGCGTCGTGTCGATCGGACTTGCGGCTGCGGCAGCGCCGCTGGGACGCGTGGAGAGGTAGGTGAGCGCGCCGATGCCGAGGATGGCGATGCTACCGATGAGCAGGAAGAACGCGCGGTTGCTCGTCGAAGATTTCGACGACTTCACCACTCCGGGCTTTCGTCCTCGTCCGGTTTCCACTCGCTTGTTTGCCATGAGTCGGTACTTTTCTCCTCAGCCTCCCGCACGATGCGCCGATTCTCGGCGACCTCGGGGGTGTCGTATGTGATTCTAACTTCGTAGTGAAATAGCTCGCTTCGGACGTCGCCGATGAGGCGCATGAGGTCGCCGGCCTGGTCGAGTAGCTTACCCTGGCCGTCCAGCTCACGAATCCGATCCGCCAGGGCCCGCAGGAGCGCCTCGAGGTTGCGCGCCCGGCCGTCGTCGTAAGTCTGCTCCTGCTCCGTCATGGCGCTGCTACTCCAATGGACGCGTGAGCCTGCCACATCGCACGCGGCCGAAAGATGCTATGATGGTACCCAGGTTGCGCAAGCTGAACGCCTGTGCAGACGCCGCCAGTACAAAAACAGGTCCCCGACCCCGCCCCCGTTTCCGCCTCAATGGACGCCGATCTTCTCCGCATACCGGTGGGACCAGGATCGATGCACGTCGAGCGATACGGCCATGGCGGGGCACCGATCCTTCTGATACACGGCTTTGGCACGTGCAGTTTCTTGTGGCGCGATGTCGGGCCGGCGCTGGCGCTCTCCAATCGTACCGCCTTCGCCGTGGACCTCTTCGGATACGGGGAATCCGACCGGCCATTCGACGCACAGTTCGGGATCGAGGCACAGTCAGAGTACCTGGACCGCGCGTTGACGGCGCTGCGGCTCTCGAAGGCAACCATCGTCGGCATCGATCTCGGCGGGGCGATCGCGACGCACCTGGCGTACACGCGTCCGGAGCGTGTCGAGCGCCTCGTCCTGATCAATGCGATCGCACTCGACGACGTTCCCGCGGACGACATCAAGACGATGCAGCGCAACACCGGCCGATACGTGCTGCAGGTGTCGCGCGGGATCCTCGGCGCGGCGCCGCTGATGCGCGAGCTGCTCGAACGGAGCGTCTCGAAGCCGGAGAACATGCCCGAGTCGCTCGTGGCGAGATACCTTGCGCCGTACGTGGGACAGGACGGCCTGAACCACCTGCTGGCCCTTGCGCGCTCGGTGGACGCGGATGACATGGCGGACATCGAGCTGGGGCAGATCGACTGCCCGACGATGATCGTGTGGGGCGATCAAGACCCCTTCGTCGGCCCGAAACTTGGCGACCGTCTGGCCGATACTATTCCCGGAAGCCGGCTCGTTCGTCTTCCTGGCACGGGACGGCTGGTGCCGGAAGAGGCTCCCGACACGCTGGCGAACATGATCCTCGAGTTCGTCGGGGCGTCCGGTCTCATCGTTCGGGCCGACTGAGCCCATCAGCGGTCCTTGTTCATCCGCCTGCGTCGCGGCGCAGCGATTGCGCTACGCAACACGTAGGGTGAGTGTGCGCTGGTGGGGTCGCGCCCGCTATGAAAGGCCTCCGAAAACCGCTAAATTGTCCTGTCTCTCACCCTAACTCTCATTCATGGCCAAACAGAAGAACCGAACGATGAAGTCCCCCGCGACGCCCTCGCCATTCGAGGAGGCTCGCGACGAGTTGTTCCAGCATATCATGCGGTGCGGCGTGGTCGGGTCCGTTCCCGAGCATCAAGCCGAGTGGTTCGACGAGACGATGGCGTATATGACGGAGCGCTATCCCGAGTTGAACAGCGATCAGATCGCGGAATTGCGCAAGCTGGGCGAGCGGTTCTCGCAGCCGCCCAAAAAGCGCGACGACACGGTCGCGGCATAGCACCGAGCAGCATATGACGACGCCCTCGCAACCGCGAGGGCGTTTCGATTTAGCCTAGCGCCACTG
>Ga0105242_10004780_pt1 | contig 10478 bp, 10 predicted proteins | sample KBSM24metaG_FD_81521 | JGI IMG/M metagenome (GOLD analysis project Ga0105242, IMG submission 81521) | Miscanthus rhizosphere microbial communities from Kellogg Biological Station, Michigan, USA - KBS M2-4 metaG | ecosystem: Host-associated > Plants > Roots > Rhizosphere > Soil | place... | reverse complement strand
GACGGCGGCGACCGCCGCTAACGCCCTTAAGCGCCTCGCCAGCGCAAGCCATAATAAGGTTTGCGTCCGTTCGAACCCCTATTCAAAAATTCCCACCTGGCAACCATTGCCGGTAATTTCTGGCCGCGCCCCCAAAGCGAACAGCGCTGGCCGGTGACCGACGTCCTCTATGAGCCCGAGCCCGGTGTGCAACTTTTGATCCGTGCGCAGGCGCCGGAGCGTCCCCACGCCGAATTAATTCTGATCCATGGTCTGGAAGGATCGAGCGAATCGGGCTACGCCCGGAGCATGGCCGCCGCGGCGCTGGCGGCAGGCTTCGCCACGCATCGCTATAACATGCGCGGCTGCGGCGCCTCGCCCTGGCATCCCAAGGCCAACTATCATTCTGGACAAACAGGCGATCTGCTGCACCTAGTCCGCGAACGCAAACGCGCCAGCGGCCTGCCAATCTTCGCCGTCGGCTACTCGCTGGGCGGTAACATTGTCTTGAAACTCGCCGGCGAGCTGGCAAGCGACGGCCCGGATCTGTTCGCTGGAGTCTGCGCCGTCTCCGCCCCCATAGACCTGGCCGCCTCGGTCGAAGCCACCGGAAAACCCCAAAACATTCTTTACCGCCGCCGTTTCGTCGCAAAATTGAAAGAACGAGTCCGCCGCCGCAACCCCCTGGCCCCCGACCTGTTCCCTCTCGGACCGCTAGCCCAAGTCCGCACCATCTACGATTTCGACGACCTCTACACCGCCAAAATCTTCGGCTTCGGCACCGCCGACAACTATTACTCCACCCAATCCTCCAACCAGTTTCTGGAACACATCCGCATCCCCACTCTGCTGATTCAAGCTAAAGACGACCCGATGGTCCCGTTTGCCATGTATTCCCACCCCGCGCTAACCAAAAATCCCCACCTCAAACTGGTAGCCGTAGACCACGGCGGCCACCTGGGTTTCCTGGACCGCCATCCCCCACGCCTCTGGCTAGACACATTGATCACGGACTGGCTGGCGGAGACGCGCAGCATGTCTTTCCGCGCAGGGCGTCAACCCCTTCCTTAGCGATGATCGGAACCATGAGCAAACCTGCGATGGGATCGGCCCACCACCAGCCGAAGAGCACATTCAGCAGCAACCCACCGAGCAGGATGGCCGACAAATACGTACAGAACTCAGTCTGCTTGGCATCCGCCGTCAGGGCGGCGCTCGCAATGCGAGCAGCCACGCGGCGTTTGGCTCGGGCTAAGAGCGGCATCACCACCAACGACACCATGGCCAGGACGATCCCGGTAAGGCTCTGTTCGGGAGTTTTCTTGCCTAAGAGCGATGTGATCCCCTCGTAACCCACATACACAGCCAGCGCGAGAAAGCTGATCCCGACAATTCTGAGGGATGTGGCTTCCATCTTTTCCCGCTGACTCTCTTCCGCGTCGCCGCGAAGGCGCCATAACAGCGCGCCGCCCGAAGCAACTTCGATCACGCTATCGAGACCGAACCCCACCAGCGCGATGCTTCCGGCCAGGAATCCAGCAATAAGAGCAACCAGACCTTCCAGACTGTTGTAGCCTACGGTGAACCATTCAAGCCAGACGCCGCGGGCAACTTGCTCGGATCTGCTAGACGCGATCCCCTGCATGCTACAAGTGTAGCCGCCCAGCTGGAACAACTTCGCCTCCGTCCACGTATCCTAAGCACATGGGTGTGTCGCTCTTCGAAGCTGTCCGGCTCGCCTTCGAATCCCTGCGCGCCAGCAAACTCCGCAGCGCCCTCACCCTGGTCGGCGTGATGCTCTCGACCGCCACGCTGATTGCCGTGATGGCGATCATCCACGGCATGGACGTCTACGTCGCGAGCAGCGCCTCCACCATGGGCACCGACGGCTTCCGCGTCCTGCGCGCGGCGTTTGGCGGCTACCAGGACGCCAAAAAGTTTTTTGAAGCCCAGCAAAAAAATCCGCAGCTCACGCAAGAAGAATACGAGTTCGTCAAAACCCGCTTGACCCTGGTAGGAGAAGCCGGCATCTCCGGCACGCGCCTGGGCACCATAACCTATGTCTCCGACGCAGTGCCTGGGGTCGCGATTCAAGGCGTGACCCCGAACGCCGCCGTGATGAGCAACACGCAAATCGACCTCGGCCGCTTCTTCACCGACATCGACGATCAGCGCCACCTGGCCGTGGCCTTCATCGGCTCCGACCTCAAAGAGCGATTTTTCCCGAACGTCGACGCCGCCGGCAAGACCATCGCGATCGACGGATTGCCGTTTCAAGTGATCGGCACCGCGCAGCCTAAAGGCAGCCTGTTCGGCCAGTCGCAGGACAACTACGTCTCGATCCCCGTCGGCACCTATTTCAAGATTTACGGAGACCGCTCCGGCATCGGCTACAACTTCCAGGCGCGCAACCGCGATTCGCTGCAGCAGACCGTCGACGAAGTGCGCACCCTGATCCGCGCCCACCGCCACCTGAAGCCGCAGCAGGACGACAATTTTTCCGTGCTCTCTTCCGATTCGCTGGTGACTCTGTGGGATTCGCTCACCGGCTCCATCGCCGCCATGGCCGTGGCGGTGGTCAGCGTGTTCATGGTGGTGGGCGGCGTGGTGATCATGAACATCATGCTGGCGGTGGTCTCGGAGCGCACCCGCGAAATCGGCGTGCGCAAGAGCGTAGGCGCGCGCCATCGCGATATCCTCACGCAGTTTCTGTGCGAATCGTCGATGCTTTCAGGCGCCGGCGGAGTGTTGGGCGTCTTACTAGCGTGGAGCGCGGCCGTGTTGGTGCGCACGCTAACTCCCGTGCCGATGGAAGTGCCGGCGTATTCCGTGCTGCTGGGCGTGAGTCTGTCGACTATTGTCGGACTGTTCTTCGGTATCTACCCAGCCCGCAAAGCCGCGCGCCTGGATCCCATCGTCGCCATGCGGGCGGAGAGCTAACATGGGTCCGCTTGCTAGCGCGCGCTGTTCGGTGCCACCACCCGCCCCCGGTACAGAACCGCGACCGCAGGGAGCGGACCCGCAATGAGACTCCTCCTCTCCGTAATCGCTCTAGCTCTCGACACCCTGCGCGCCAACAAATTGCGCTCGTTCCTCACACTGCTCGGCGTCATCATCGGCACTGGAGCCATCATCGGCGTAGGTTCCATCCTTGCAGGCCTCGACAATTCCGTCGCCGGATTGATCCGCAACCTCGGCACCAATTCCATCCTGGTTTTCAAATTCCGCCTGGGCCCGGCGTTCGGCGGACGCACTCCCGAAGAACTGCTGCGCAAGCCCCTCACCTATGAAGACGCTGTGGCGATCGCCGAGCGTTGCCCCTCGGTGGCACACGTGAGTCCGTACCTGATGCAGATTAATTTCCGCGGCGTCAGTCTCGATCGCGCGCGTTACAAAGGCAACGACGCGTATCAGATTAACTTGGCGGCGACGGATGAATTCTACACCGCCAGCGGCCAGGGCGACATCAAAACCGGCCGTTTCTTCAGCGACGCCGAAAACCAGCACCGCATCCCGGTGGCGGTGATCGGCGAGGACGTCTATGGGTCGCTCTTCGGAACCCAGATCGCCGAAGGAAAAAAGATTCTGGTGGACGGCCGCGAAGTGGAAGTGGTGGGAGTCCTCAAGCGTCCCGCAACGTCGCTGCCCGGCCAGACCGACAACCGCATCCTGCTGCCCTACTTCACCATGCGCAAGATGTTCCCGCAGGCCAGCGAGAATCTCTTCTTCGTGCAGCCGCGTGAGGGGCGCATGGCCGCTGCCATCGATGAACTGACGGTGGTACTGCGCCAGCGCCGCCATGTGGCGTTCTCCGCGCCCGATAATTTCGCGATCTCGACCGCCGATCAGATGATTGAACAGTTCCGGCAACTCACGTCGGTAACGGCGCTGGTGATGGTGGTGCTCAGTTCGATGGGCTTGCTGGTGGGCGGCATCGGCGTGATGAACATCATGCTGGTCTCGGTGACAGAACGAACTCGAGAAATCGGAGTGCGCAAAGCCATCGGCGCCCGCCGCCGCGACATCGTGCGCCAGTTTTTGACGGAGGCGGTGGTGCTTACCAGCGTAGGCGGCCTGCTGGGCATGACGCTCGGCTGGATCGTGTCCATCGCGAGCCGCTTGGCGTTCCCCAATCTGCCGACGTTGGTTCCGCTGTGGGCCGTGCTGCTGGGCATTGGAGTTTCCGTCGGCATCGGCCTGTTCTTCGGCATCTGGCCCGCGAGCAAAGCCGCACGGCTCGACCCCGTGGAAGCGCTGCGCTACGAGTGAGCGGGCGCTAGCAGCGTGTGCGCGGTGGGCCGTGGCCGTGGACTTTGCGGGGAGCGCAAAATGGATGAGGTCACGCCGCGCGATGCTTTGCTATTCGCGCTGCTGCATATTCTCCCGGAGGCGGTTTGGTAAATCTTTACCGGCAGCGGGTGGTTATGGAGAGTTGTTCAATTTTCCGGGATCGCAGGAAATGAGTGTGGCGGTTTTGCCGCGTAGCGAATCCTCCGCTAAAAAGTACGCACTCGCGAAGATTCACGCGGGTGGCCGCTGGATCTAGTAAAGCTCCTCCAATCCTGCAGGTAGCGCTCTCGGTGGGCGCGTCTATGCGCACGCACGTTCGCAGATAGCGTTGCGTTTCATTCAGTCAGGCCAGATGTTTCGTTCATTACTTGGAGCCACGGAGTCTTGATGATTCTAGCGGTGGCAGTTGCGAAACAAGCGCTGACTGGCTGCTCGCGTGCTAGGCTTGTTGCTTTTACTTTCGATAGCAAACCGGCCCGGAATACTTAATGAAAAATCACTTAGTTTTTTCTTGACTTTGATTTCCCGTTTGATATTCTCACCGTGTAGCGAACTAATCCCTCAGGCATCTCGCCTAATTTAATCGCAAAGGAGATTCGACTGACATGGATGGAATTCAACAGGGAATTCAACAGGGCTATCCGGGTGCAGCACAGTTCGCACCGCAGGGACTCTTCGGTAATCTAGCAGGCGCCCCCTTGGGCGGCATGATCGGCAGCGGCATCCCGGGACTATTCGGTCAACAAAATATTGGACGGCAAATGGGGCAAGGCGCGAATGGGGGAGCGTTCTCGCCCTACAATGCTGTCGATCCGGCAACAGCGGCTTATCTTCAGCAAGCTCAACTGCAGCAAGCTCAACTGGCACAGCAAGCTCAGTTGGCTCCGTTCGCTGGTCAGATGGGCGGCCAGATAAATCCCTTCCATCGCTTTGGCGCTGATCCCATCGCGCAGCAGGCGCAACAACTGGCGCAATTGGCACAGCTAGTTCAGCAACTGGCGCAACAGGTGCAGATTATACAATTGGCGCAACAGGCCCAACAGGCGCAATTGCTTCAGCACGGGCTGTTGGGGCATGCGGGCGGCCAATTCGGTGGGCAATTAGGCCGAGGCGGGTTCGGATCGCCCTGGCAGGGCCTCCCGGTCTACTGAGAAAACGGAGACGCGAGCGATCCGGTTCCTTAGGTCGAGGGCGCGCTCGCGTCTTTCTTTAACAACCATTTGACAGGACCTCAAAAGGATGAAACCGAGATGTCAGACAAAGCCGAACAACAAAGTACCAACCAGCCGGGCGCGAACCGGCCAGGAACCACGTCCAGCACGACGCGCGGCACTTCGGGAACAACTCCACCCGGGAAAGTGCTAGGGATCAACAAGAGACAATTCGTCATCGCGCCACGCCGAATGGATGGCATGATGCAGGCGATGGCGTTTCAGCCCATGGCCTTTGACTATTTCGAGCAGGCCGTGCGTTCCAGTCCAGATATCGAGATCGTGGATCGCATTGGACCCAAAGGCCTGGTGGGAACGCTAGCCGATGGCATGGGGGGCGCGCCCAACATTCTGGTTGTCAGAATGGCGGACGACAAAGCGGAAATACTCAGGCAGCAGGGCCGCGGACAGCTGATCGTTGAACGCGATCAACCGTTGCGTCTCTCGCTCACGGATACGCACCCGCCGGAGATGGTGACCGGTGCGGTGCTGGCGGGCTCGCCGGAAGTATCGACGGTGATTACGGTGCTCGGCCACAACAACAGCCCGGTGAAAGATGCCGAGGTATTTCTCTTTGGAAGTCTGCTGACTTCGAGCGGCTTGACGGATCAGCGCGGGCAAGTGACGCTATCGCTCGCCGGCGAAACCGCCCAGTCCGTACGCGGCTTGTATGTGAAGCCGAAGTCGGATTACTGGACGTTTTATCAGGCCGAACCGGCGCTCGACATCCATCAGCCGAATATCGTATACCTGCGCGCACTCTCGGATTCATTTCCGGACTTCCCGCGGCAACAAGTAACGGGCTGGGGGCAGAGGGCCATGCGCCTGGATCAGCTTCCCGGACACTACCGTGGCCAGGGTGTGAGAATTGCGGTGGTCGACTCAGGCGCCGCCACCACCTGTCAGGACCTGCAAGGCATCCGCTTCGGTTTCGACATCCTGAACAAAAAGACCGACCCGTCTACGTGGAATCAGGACACGGTTTCGCACGGCTCGCATTGCGCGGGCATCATTGCCGGCGCCGACAATGCGATCGGGATCCGCGGTTTTGCGCCGGATGCGGAAGTACACGCTTGTAAACTATTTCCGGGCGGACAGATCAGTCAGCTGATCGATGCGCTCGAATACTGCATCGAGAAGCAGATCGATCTGGTGAATCTCAGCCTGGACGGAAGCGAACCTTCGGAGGCGCTGGAGCAGCAGATTCTGCGGGCCAAGCGCCTGGGCGTCGCCTGCATTGCTGCAGCCGGCAATACCGGCGGAGCGGTGCAGTACCCGGCTTCCTCCCCCTACGTCCTGGCGGTCGCGGCAATCGGCAAACTGGGCGAATTTCCGCCTGACAGTTATCATGCCGAAACCGTGACCGCCATTGAGGGGGCGGGCCTCTATTCGCCGAAGTTCACCTGCTTCGGTCCCGAGATCGGCGTGTGCGGGCCGGGCGTCGCCATACTTTCGTGCGTGCCGCCAAACAATTATTCGGTGTGGGATGGAACATCGATGGCCGCGGCGCACGTGACGGGCTTAGCCGCTCTGGTGCTGGCGCATCATGCGGAATTCCAAGGTCCTTTCCGCGCGCGCAATTCCGATCGCGTGGACCGGCTGTTCCAGATCCTGAAAGGCAGCGCGCAACCCGTCAATTTGGGCGATCCGCGCCGCACGGGATTCGGGCTGCCGGATGTACTCGCCGCGTTGAGTCTGGCACCTTGGCCGGCTACAGCAGGAGCAGCGCGGGCGAATGCGGCCTCGCCCCAGACGTTCGTCCCGTTAAGCGCAGGCGGCGGTTGGAATCCTGGATTCTGGGGACCCATGGGCTCGTATGGTTCGCAGGGTGGCCCGTGGATGCCTTTTGCCAACGCTCCGTACTTTTTCGGTTCGTATGCTCAACCTGGAATTTACGCATTCGGACCGGGCGGGTTCGCGCCGGGAGCTTTCCACCGGCCGCCAGTTCTCGCGGGAGCCTGGTAGCGCGTTTCTGAGAATATCGGGGAACGCTCTTGCGAGCTGCTTCACGAGTTCGCTACAGGCAAGCAGGAGTGTCCCCGATATCGCAAGCCTAGAGCCGCATCCAGCCTTCCAGGACTTCGGCCTCAGCGCGCCGGCGGCCGATGGCGTAACCGGTCTGGAGCATGGTGGCGGCCAGCAGAACCAGGGGGACGGAAAAATCTGCTCCCATCCGCTGCAGCGCCATTTGATAATCCAGCATGGTCAGCAGGAGCTGGCGGCTGGCAGGCGACTCGATGCAGAGCTGGCAGGAATCTCTGTAGCGCGCGCGATACCACTCCGCAGATTGGAACTCCAGTTCGGTTAATGCGGAGTTGAACTGTTGAATTGGGATCATAGGGATTGGTTTTATGCTCACATTTCACCCCTGTGAATCACAGTTTACAGCATTATTAATGGGAATGGAACCCTATTTAATCATGTGAGGGTGAATTAAATTCCAAGCGTGGGGCAGTCGCGGTGCTACTGCAGGCCACGCAGGAAGTCATCTAACGCGTGATTGAATTCGCGTGGTTTTTCGAGGTTCACCATGTGGTCAGCGTCTTTGATGACCACTTCCTTGGCGGCGGGGATTTGGCGGGTGATCAGGTGCGCGCGTTGGACGACTTCGGGATCGTCACGGTCTCCCACTATCACTAGCGTCGGCATTTTGAAGTCGGACAGTTTGGGTAGGGGGATGTTGGGCGGGCGCATGAAGGGGACGCCGAGGAGTCCCGGCAAGTTTTGACTTAGGAACATTCGCATCTGTTGCGCGACTGGTGGCCGGGTTCTCGCGATCGTCAGCATCGGGTCCGCCAGCCAGCCTTCGACCACAGAAGCGGGGCCTTTTTCTTTAAGGCCAGCCATGATCGCCGTGGTTCGCCGGTCCGCTTCGTCGGAATACGGCAGCCAGCCGGGACTGCCTCCTACTACAACCAGCGCCGTGACCGCTTGTGGGTGGGCGGCGGCCAGATCGATCGCTTGCGTACCGCCGATCGAGGAGCCGACGATCGATGCTCGATCCATTTTTAGGAATTGGAGTAGCGCATAGAGATCTTCGGCGGGGATATACGGCGCGGTGGGCGGGTCCGATTTCCCGTAGCCGCGTAGATCGTAGCGGACGACTGTGAATTTGTCCGAAAAGTATTTGACTTGACTATCCCACATGCGGCTGTCCGCGATTCCGGCGTGCAGGAATATTAGCGGCGGGCCATGGCCGTCGACTTCGTAGTACAAGTGGCCGCCGTTGACCTCCGCTTTCCCGCTGGTGCGAGGAGCACAAAATGCGGCGGTCTGCAGACTCAGCGAAAGAAGCAGGCCCCATGCTCGCACTTTCATGACTGGGCTCCTAGGACCCTCCGTCCTTCGATGCGATATTTTCCTGACAACACTAGCGCGATCGCTTCGCTGTAGATGCGGTGTTCTTCTTTAAGAATGCGGGCGGCTAGGGACGCTTCGGTGTCGTCATCGAGGACGGGCACGGCGGCCTGTTGGATGATCGGTCCGGAGTCCAGGCCTTCGTCGACGAAGTGGACGGTGCAGCCGGAGATTTTTGCGCCGTGGGCTAGGGCGTCGCGGTGGGCGTGTAAACCGGGGAAAGATGGCAGCAACGACGGGTGGATGTTTAGGATGCGCTGGTGGTAGCGGCGGATGAAGGCGGGGCTTAGCAGGCGCATGTAGCCTGCCAGGCAGATCAGGTCGACGCTGGCTGCGTCGAGGGCGGCGGAAAGTTTTGCGTCGTAGGTTTCGCGGTCGACTCCGCTGGAGGGCAGCACCACCGCCTTTAATCCGCGGTTGCGGGCTATGGCGATGCCTGGGGCATCTTCGCGATTGGATATTACTATGGCGATTTGGGCGTCCAGGTGGGCGTCGGCTATGGCTACAAAATTCGAGCCGCGGCCGGAGATTAGGATGCCTAGACGCTTCACTCGTAGATAACTCGTTCAGCCCTTGCGGGGATGACGGCGCCTATGGGGAACCACTCTTCCTTCATCTTGTCTAGGATCTTGCCCGCCTCCGCCAGTTTGCGCGGGGAGATTACGAAGATCATGCCGATGCCCAGGTTGAAGGTGCGGCGCCAGTCTTGTTCGGGGATGCGGCCGATTTTTCTTAGCAGCTCGAAGATGGGGAGGACGGGCCAGGTGCCTAGGTCGATGCGCACTCCGAGACCTTTTGGCAGAATGCGCGGGGTGTTGTCGGTGATGCCGCCGCCGGTAATGTGGCCGGCTCCCTTGAGGATGCCGGCGTCGTCGAGGGCGCGCAGGGGTTTCAGATAACTGCGGTGCAGCTTTAGGAGTTCGTCGGCGATGGTGCTTTCCAGATCGTTCAGGCGCGTGGAGGGGCCGTGGCCCGCTACGTCGAACAGCAACTTGCGCGCGAGCGAGTAGCCGTTGGTGTGGAGGCCGGTCGAGGGCAGTCCGATTAGAACATCGCCGGTACGGATTTTCGCGCCGGTTAAGAGGCGCTTGCGTTCTACGGCTCCGACGATGAAGCCTGCGAGGTCGTACTCACCGGGGGCGTAGAAGCCGGGCATCTCAGCCGTTTCGCCGCCGATTAAGGCGCAGCCGTTGGCTTTGCAGCCGCGGGCTATGCCGGAGATTACTTCCGCCGCCACACGGGATTCCAACTTGCCCACGGCGAAATAATCCATGAAGAACAAGGGCGACGCGCCTTGTACGGCGATGTCATTGACGCAGTGGTTGACCAGGTCTTCGCCGATGGTGGAGTGGCGTCCGGTCAGGAACGCTAGCTTGAGTTTGGTGCCGACGCCGTCGGCGGAGGATACCAGCACAGGCTCGCGGTAGCCTTTCAGCAGAAAACCGCCGCCGAAGCTGCCGATATCGGTGAGGACTCCGGCGGTGAAGGTTTTGCGGGCCATCGTGCGGATGGAGTCGACCGCGCGGTCGGCTTCATCGATGCTGACGCCGGCGTCTTTGTAGCTGATGCCACGCTTTTTTAGAGCCATGAATTCTCTATGTTACGCGACGGGTGCGGCGGCTGTACACTGAAAGCGATGAG
>Ga0105242_10004776_pt1 | contig 10490 bp, 9 predicted proteins | sample KBSM24metaG_FD_81521 | JGI IMG/M metagenome (GOLD analysis project Ga0105242, IMG submission 81521) | Miscanthus rhizosphere microbial communities from Kellogg Biological Station, Michigan, USA - KBS M2-4 metaG | ecosystem: Host-associated > Plants > Roots > Rhizosphere > Soil | place: Michigan... | reverse complement strand
GTTCTTCGACTATTCTGACAAAAAACACGGAGGCGACGGCGATGCTTGGCACGGTAGCTCGAGGAACGTACGTGGTCGTTCTAGCGACGATGATCGTCGCCTGGGTTGTTTCGTTCAACAAAGAGGCCCCGGCTGACACCCAGCCTAGTGACGCCATTTGGTACATAAACATCTGAAGCGATTTTGTGCGGCTTCAGGTCGCGAGAAAATCTTCGACTTCCTCGAAAAATTTTCCCCACGCTGGCTCATCGGCCAGCAGGACGTGATTGTCGCTCTCAAGCGTCACAAGACGTGCGTTGGGGATAGAGGCGGCCATCAGGCGACCCTGTTCGAGGGGGACGACATTGTCGTGCCGCGCGTGCAGCACCAAAGTTGGCACACGAATTTTCGGGAGTAGGCTCGCGACGTCAATTTCATGACATGCGACACGAATGCGTGCGCCATTTTCGGCGGTTGTTGTCATTCGTTGGAGGTCCGCAAACCATTTGTTCTGCTCTGGCGTTCCATTCGGGATGAAGAGCGAGCAGAAGGCACGCATGAACGCCGAATGCTCGTCGCCCCAGCCATGCTGCATCAACGACAAAAACAGATTTGCCTTCTCGATCTCATCAAGTGAGCCGCGTTTGTTTCGACCCTGTGCATAGCCGCCGTACAGAACGAGTTTGGTGACCCTTTCGGGGTGAGCCGCGGCGTAGGCAATCGCGACAGCCGCGCCTTGTGAGATGCCCAGAATGGCAAACCGGTCCGGGTCGACAGCGTCGACGACGGACTCGAAATCGCGCATGAATCCATTAAATGAAAAGTCCTTTACGTCGCGATCCGACAGGCCGGTGCCACGTGTATCGTACCGAACAAGGCGATTTTTCTCCGCCAGGCGCTGAAGCAGCGGCGACCACACTGGGCTTTCCCAATCATATTCGAGATGTGTGAGCCAGTTGGCGGCCTTCATGAGGGGAGGGCCTTGTCCGACCTCGGCGAATGCGATGTTGACGTTGTCGGTCGATCGGCAAAACGAAATTTCTTGCTTGTGGGCGAGCCCAGATGAGCGGGAAGTTGCCTCTGGCCTAACCTGTCCCTGGAGAACCTCGCCGACAAATCGGATACCCTTGCGCGGAATTGTACGCACAAGCGCCTGTTGTTCTCCGCTGTCGCCGATCGCCTTGCGTACAGCGTTGATACGGCTGTCGAGCGTTGAATCCGAAACAACGCGTCCACCCCATACCGACGCGATCAGGTCGTCTTTGCTGACGACACGGTCACGATTTTGGATGAGGTAAACCAACAGGTCAAAAACCTGCGGCTCGATTGGGACGATCGTGCCACGCGCGCGCAATTCCCGACGCTCGCCGTCGAGCGCGAAATCTTTGAACGAAAACAGCACTTTGTCGCCCGCAACAATTGGAGGAGCAACTATATCCAATGTTCTCATCGATGAGAAATCAACCACCCCCCAAATCAATGAGCTCGCTGTCGGTGACTAGATCCACAAGGCCCGCAAGTCATCTGCGGTATGCTGGCCGAAGAACCTCCGAATTTCGACAAGACTGAGTGCGGGCCTGATACGTCGCGCCTCGCCCAGCGCCGTTCGCGCCTCTTCGTCACGGTCAAGTTTCAGAAGTACCCAGGCGACGACGACGCGAGCCGTGTAAAGGCGGCCATCGCGGCGTGCGGCCGCCGACGCTTCCGCCAACGCTTCCTCAAAACGGCCAGCCCGTCCGAGCGCGTAGGCGAGTATCATGCTCCAGAAAGTCAGTCGAAAATCCTTCGGACTTGATCGCATTCCGAACTTCATACTCTGGATGCCTTCGTCGAAGCGGCCGAAGAGAACGAGCGATGCACCCAGCGCCACGTGCGCCTGCGCGTTGCTTGGATCGAGAATGAGGGCGCGTCGCAGCAGCTCGACGCCGCGCTCATGCTCTCCGATGTCGGCAAAAGCGCAACCAGCGAATCCGAGGACATCGGATGCATTCGGATCTATTGTGATCGCGTGCTCTGCTTCCTCGCGTGCGCCTTTCTTCGCAATCTCGATATCCGGGACCAAAGATAGGTTGGCTCCGAAAGCATTGACCAGCGCCAGAAATGCGCGTGCCAGCGCGAAGTCAGGGTCGATGACAAGAGCCTGATTGACCCTGTGCAGCGCCTCTGCAACGGAGTCCTCGTTCCAGCCTTGCACGGCAATTGCGCCGGCGGCCCGACGAAAATGCGACCACGCATCGACGCTCTCGATCCTTCGTCGCTTCACTCCCGAAAGGTCGGCTTTGGTCAGCGCCGGTTCTAATTCCACGATGATGCGGCGCGCGATCTCGTCCTGGAGATCCAGTGTATTGCCGCGGCTGACGTCGTAGCGTCCGGCCCATAACTGATTTCCACTCTCTGCTTCGACAAGTTGGACATTGATTCGAACGCGGTCACCCGAACTGCGCGCGCTACCGGTGACAACGTAACGGATACCCAATTCGACGCCGATCTGACGCGAGTCAGCGCGCTGCTGGGTGTATGCGAATGAGGAAGCGCGGGCGATGACAAAGAAACCCGGCACTCGCGCCAAAAGGGCGATGATGTCTTCAGTGAGCCCATTGGTAATCAATTCCAGCGCTCGGTCGTCAGACATGTTCTCGAATCGCAGGACAGCGATCGAAGGGCGGTCGACGATGAGTGGTGGATGTGCATCTGCGGCCTTGCCGCTTGTCGCATCGCCGGCTTCGGCGACCACAGGCCGGTGTTTCTCCTGGACCTTGCCTACGAAGCGAAAGCCTTTTCGCGCGGACGTGCGGATCAGCCGCTGCTCTTTGCCGCTGTCGTCGATTGCCTTTCGTGCGGCGTTGATCCGGCTGGTCAGGGTCGATTCCGAGACTATTCGCCCACCCCATACGGACGCGATGAGATCATCTTTGCTGACCACGCGAGCCCGGTTCTCAATCAGGTAAACCAAAAGATCGAAGACCTGCGGCTCAACCGGCACCGCCGTGCCATCCGCACGCAGCTCCCGGCGCTCGCAGTCGAGTGCAAAATCATCGAACAAAAACAGCACGTTGCGCCCCTGCAATCAGGCTGCCTAATCATACCGGCTGGGCGTCTAAAGCGAAATCAAGACTTCCTCAAGGACAAATCAAGCGGGGCTCAAAGCCTTTCGTGCGGGAAAGGCGCATTCCAACGGCCAGCAAACGAATGGTGTGGAATGCAAACGGAGAGTGTCTATCGCAGAACCAGGGAGACGGGCGACATCGATCGCTGGCACCAGGAGGTGCTTGGCCGGCGCGCCCTGAGCAGAACTCAGTTCTTTCATGTTGCTCGATCGCTCATCGGAATCGTGGCGATTCTGGCAGCCTATATCTCTGGCGTGCGAATGCTGTCCCCATTGCCCGCTGCCGCCGAAGTACCCGATGCAATCGCTGCACCGGGTGAAATTCCCGTCACGAACGTCCACGCGGTCGGCGCGCAAGTTTACGAATGCCAATACGATCCAGCCGGCAAACTCGTCTGGCAGTTTCGCGAGCCGGTCGCGACGTTGCTCGTTGCCGGGAAGACGGTTGGTCGTCACTACGCAGGCCCGACATGGGAAATGAGTGATGGCAGCGCAGTCAGTGCCAAGGTGCTCGCTCGCGCGCCCGGTGCCAGTGCAAACGACATTCCGCTGCTCAAACTCGAGGTCACTGCGCGGCGCGGGCTCGGCAAACTTGGCAACGTTACGACCATCCAAAGGCTGAATACGCAAGGTGGTAATGCGGATGCAGCCTGCGATTCATCCGGTGCCTGGCTGAGCGTGCCTTATAGCGCCGACTACGTTTTTTACAGAAAAATATCCGATCAATCGGCACTGAATTGGAGAATAGAGGAGTGATGGACAACGAAAAAATCAAACGCCGTACCAACGGAACTGTCGACGTCGATTTCTATCGTCAAGAGGCTTCTCCAGCGGAGGGAAGCGACGAACAAATTCTTCAGGCACATCAGACGGGCCAGTCGACCATTCATCGGCACCGTCACGCTCATCGCCAATTACGCCTTGCTGACGCCGCGCGAGCCGTCACCGCCAAGCAACAATTCAATATTCGTGTCCGCTGAGGTTCCGTTAGTGCCCACCGAGCCGAAAATAATCAAGTGAGAGCATGAAGGAGAAATTCCATGGGAAGAGTTATTGCACTTCTGTACGGCCTCGTAGCCTACGTCGCGTTTGCCGCGACGATTGTTTACTCGATAGGCTTTGTCACAGGGTTGGTTGTGCCAAAGACGATCGACTCTGGTCCTGCAGGACCGCCCTTGCAGGCCATCATCGTTAACTTGCTGTTGATGTCACTGTTCGCTGTCCAGCACAGCGTCATGGCGCGCCCTCAGTTCAAAAAATGGTGGACGCGCATTGTGCCGGCGGCTGTCGAACGAAGTACCTTCGTTCTTTTTTCCAGTCTGGCGCTCGCGTTTCTGTTCTGGCAATGGCAGCCAATACCTGCCGTGGTGTGGCAGGTCACAAATCCACAAGTCGCGACGTCATTGCTGGCGTTGAGCCTGTTCGGCTGGGCCTTCGTGTTTGTCAGTACTTTCCTTATCAACCACTTTGAACTCTTTGGCCTGCATCAAGTCGCCAACAATCTCGTCGGCAAGCCGATGCCGGCAATGCGCTTCAAAACGCCGTTTCTCTACAATCTGGTGCGTCACCCGATCTATCTCGGCTTCCTCATCTTCTTCTGGGCCACTCCTGTCATGACCGCAGGGCATCTTCTGTTTGCCGCCGTAACGACGACTTACATCTTTGTCGGAATCGCCCTTGAAGAGCATGACCTGATCGAATTGTTTGGCGACGAATATCGCCGCTATCGGAAAAGAGTCTCGATGATCGTTCCCTTCTTCGGGAGGTCGTCGTAAAGCGCGGCCGGCGCGTGGCGGCGCATCCAATCATGCCGGTTGTCCCCGCAACGGCCGCCACCGCCGGCCTCGTTTCACCCGCTGCCTGTCCTCTGCTAACGTTCGCCAGACGGACCAGCAGAGGACAATCGTATGGCATTGGTGAATGCCGCTACCGGACAAAAAGGCCGGAATTCTGCGGCAATTGAGAAAGCGGTGGCCGAATTAACTGCGGCCTTCGGCAATCGCGTTGTCACGTCGCAGGCGGTGCGTGAGCAGCATGGCAACACCGTTACATGGATTGCCAATCAGCCACCCGACGCCGTCATCTACCCGCAAAGCACCGAGGACGTGCAACACATCGTTAGGATCTGCGCGGCGAATGCTGTAGCCGTCATTCCGTTCGGGGTCGGGACTTCGCTTGAGGGTCACGTGAATGCGCCGGTTGGCGGGGTTTCGATCGATTTCCGCGACATGAACAAAATCATCAAGGTCCACGCGGAGGACCTCGATTGCGTCATTGAACCTGGAATTACCCGAAAGGCACTTAACGAACAGCTGCGCGACAGCGGACTTTTCTTTCCTATCGACCCAGGCGCAGACGCTTCGCTCGGAGGTATGGCGGCGACCCGCTGCTCCGGCACTAATGCTGTCCGCTACGGCACGATGAAGGACAATGTCATCGCGCTTAAGGTTGTGCTGTCGAATGGTGAGGTGATCGATACTGCGAGGCGGGCCAAGAAGACGTCAGCCGGTTACGACCTCACGCGACTCATGGTCGGTTCTGAAGGTACGCTCGGGGTGATAACGCAGCTGACACTGAAACTCTCAGGCATTCCGGAAGCGATCTCTGGCGGAATATGTCCGTTCCCTTCGGTCGAAGCTTGCTGCAATACGGCCATCCATACGATTCAGTCAGGTATCCCGGTCGCACGAATTGAACTTCTGGATTCGTTGCAGGTGCGCGCGTGCAATCTCCATTCAAATCTAGGGCTGCCTGAGACACCCATGTTATTTCTGGAGTTTCACGGGACCGAGGCCTCGGTCGCCGAACAGTCAAAACGCTTCGGCGAAATCGCGGCCGAGTTCGGAGGTGGTCCTTTCACCTGGACCACGCGGCCCGAAGAACGCACGCGTTTGTGGGAAGCGCGACACCACGCAGCGCTGTCGAACTTCGCACTGCGACCGGGGGCGACCATCGTGGCCACTGATGTCTGCGTGCCCATCTCGCGACTGGCGGAGTGCGTGACCGAAACACAGCGCGATATAGAAGCAAGCCGCATCCTTGCGCCGATTGTCGGTCATGTCGGAGACGGTAATTTTCACCTGACAATGCTTGTCGATATGGATGATCGCGACGAACTCAAGCGTGCCGAAGCTCTATCGGAACGCCTGGTTGAGCGGGCGCTTGCGATGGATGGAACCTGCACTGGCGAGCACGGGGTGGGGCAGGGCAAGATGAAATACTTGGCGGCAGAGCATGGAAGGGCAGCGTTGGACGTGATGGCCTCCATCAAGCGAGCGCTTGATCCACACAACATCATGAATCCGGGGAAGATTGTCGCGCTTTCTTGATGTGGCGACATAGATTTGCCGCCATAAATCGCCAATATAGCCTCGATTCACAACTGGCTGAGGGTCGCGCCGACTGCGGCTTCGGCGCCGGAGCGGGTTTTGCAGACCACCCTGCTTGGATTAGCGATCGCATTCATTCTGGCGCTTCTTGCGGCGCTGGTCGGTCCGCTGCTGATCGATCTGGGCAACTATCGGTCTGTGTTCGAAACGGAAGCGCGTCGTCTTACCGGTGCCAACATCCGTGTAGCTGGGCCCATCGACGCGCGACTGCTGCCGTCGCCCCGTCTCACGCTGCATGACATCACGGTCGGTGACGGCAATGACGTTGTCCGCGCGCGGTCGCTCGACGTTGAATTCGCCCTTGGCTCCCTGATGCGCGGGGAGTGGCGCGCCACGGAAATGCAGCTTGTAGGACCACAAGTGGCCCTTGGTTTGGATGATTCAGGCCACGTGCGCGCGCCCAGCGTCGCCGTTTCGTTCAGGCCCGATGATCTCTCGATAAACCGGCTTCGGATCGAGGATGGGACGATTACACTTACCAATGCCGGAAATGATGGAAGCATCACGCTAGGGCGCGTGTCGTTCAATGGCGAAGTTCGATCGCTGGTAGGACCGTTGAAAGGCGAGGGTAGTGTGACACTCGCCGGCAAACGTTTTCCCTATCGTCTTACTACAAACCGCTTGAACGATGACGGCTCGGTGCGGCTTCGCGTTAATGTCGATGCGGCTGACTATCCCCTTAGCATTGAAGCTGACGGGGCCCTTGCCTTCGTCGCGCGGGAGCCGAGTTTCGACGGCACTTTGAATCTGTCACGACCTGTTGGAATTGTGGAGCGCAATGCGGCCGAACCAGCGGATGCTTTGACACAGCCTTGGCGAATTGGAGGAAAGATCAAGGCGAGCGGGAAATCGGCCTTGATGGACAATCTCGAGTTCCAGTACGGGTCGGAAGAACAGGGTTTCAAGCTGACTGGGGTCGCCGATCTAAAGTTCGGACGCAATCCACGTTTCCAGGGCGTACTGTCCGGCCGACAAATTGATGTTGACCGGGTGGTTTCTGGTTCCGGCGCCGCAACCCAATCGCCCGTTGCGGCCATACGAAAACTTACGGAGTTGGGGACTGCCGCATTTCGCACCACGCTGCCGGTGCAACTCGGCTTGGGCATCGATCTGGTCACGCTCGGGGGAAATAGTATCCAGAATCTGCGGGGCGATATCAGCAGCAGCGCGGAAGGATGGAATCTCGAGCGTTTTGAATTCCGCGCCCCCGGCATGACCCAGGTGCGCGTCAGCGGGCGCCTCGCGGTCAATGCAAATGATGTGGCCTTTACGGGACCTGCTGAGATCGAGTCATCCGATCCCAAGATCCTGGCGGCTTGGCTGGAAAGTCGCAGCGAGAGCCAACAAAATGGTGATCGTCGGCCAATGAGCCTTCGCGGCGATTTAGTTCTCTCCTCGGAAAAGATAGCGGTCGACCGCTTGAGCCTCGAATTCAACCGCCAGCCTTTGACCGGACGTTTCGCGTATTTTCTGCCTTCCGGGAATCGTCCCGCCAGGGTCAACGCCGAACTGACGGCCAATCAGTTCGACTTTGATTCAGCACTTGAATTTAGCAAGGCCCTGCTCGCCGGTTCGGTCCTCGATCGGCCTCGCGAAATAAGTCTTAAAGCCGACATCGGCCGGGCGACGTTTGCGGGCATTGAAGCGAACGATGCGCACGCGCTCATAAAGGTGGATGGCGATGGTTTACTGATCGACCGATTGTCGATTGGCGATTTTGCGGGAGGAAGCTTTGCAGCGAGCGGGCGCATCGAGACCGGCGGACATGCGCCACGCGGCACGGTGTCGGTCGATTTCGAAGCGAAGCAAACCGCCGCCATTGCAGCGATTGCCACAAAGCTCTCTACCGAAAGATCGCGGCCGGTCTTAGGATTGCTGGAGCGTTTCGGGCGAGGAAAACTGCGCGCCAAACTCGATATGAACGGGGACGATAAGTCCCCGGTGACAGATGCGCAGCTTGCGGTGAACGGGGATCTCGACGACCTGCGCATTGATGCCCGAGTGCGCGCAAGTGGCGACTGGGCCAGGCCGTCTACGGCAAACATCCGCGTGGACGTGGCCCTGGATGCGGCGCGGTCCGCCCAACTGCTGAAATTCATGAATCTCGACCGAATGGTCGCTGCTGGAAACGGTCCCGGACAGTTGAAAATTCAGCTCGCGGGACCGGTCAGCGGAGATATGGCGTTTGACGCGCAACTTGCTGGAGAGGGCCTGTCTGCGCGTGCGAACGGAACCGGTCGCTATTCAGACATGCAAGGGATAAAGGCCTCGGTCGGACTACAAATAAACGAAGCCGACCTGAAACCATTGCGATCGGCAACCGGCGGGTCTCTGCCGATCCGGATGAAGTCGCGTGTATCTCTCGCAGCGAGGACAGTGACATTTGATGACATCGACGCGAAGATTGCAGGATCCAGTGTTCGCGGCCGCCTCGCGCTGGGCGATGCAACACCACGTCGGATCGATGGGGCGATCGAAGCTGACGTCATCGATTTGCCGGCACTTGTTGCTCGTGCAATCGGACTGCAGCCGCAATCCGCGGGGAAAGACGCTGCATGGAGTTGGTCGGATGAGCCGTTTGGACCCGGCCTCGTCGGCGCGTTCACGGGCGGGCTTACACTCAAAGTTGCGCGAGCGGACGTCCTGCCGCAATTGGCGGTACGTCAATTCAATGCTGCACTACGGCTCGCAAACAATGAACTATCCCTGGAAGACGTTACGGGAGACATGGCGGGTGGCCGCCTCACCGGAAGAATTCTGTTCCGGAACGCCGACGATGGTTTGACCTCGCAGCTGAAGGCGTCCCTCTCGGGCGCTAATGCGGCAACACTTTTTGCGTGGACACCGCGACCGTCCGTAACCGGGTCCCTTGACCTGACCGCTGAACTGACGGGCACTGGCCTAAGTCCAATCGCGCTCATTGGTTCACTGAAGGGATCGGGCAAGATCATGCTGGCTGACGCCAAGCTATCCAGCCTCGACGCGCGAGTTTTTGATGTTGTGACCCGTGCGGTTGATCAGGGCCTCGTCGTCGACAATGGCCGCATTTCTGACCTCGCCGGAAAATCTTTGGCCAATGGGCAGTTTCCCCTGAAGCATGCGGAATTCCCGTTTCAGATTGTTTCCGGACAACTGGGAATGGTTGATGTTTCGACCGAGAGCAAAGAGGCGGGTATGTCGCTTACCGGCATGCTCGATCTCACCAACGGATCGCTCGATACGAAGCTGACGCTATCGGGCGCGAACGATCCTGGCGGATCTCGCCCAAAAATTTTCGTGTCGCTGAAGGGGCCTGTGACGGTGCCGTCGCGCAGCGTCGACACGTCCGCGTTGAGCGGATGGCTCACGCTGCGGGCGGTTGAAAATCAGACGAAACGGCTGCGCTCGATTGAGAACGTCCCGCCACAACCTCAAGGGCGAGGCTTGCCCAAGACCAAGCAAGCACCCGCCCTTCCGGCACCCATTGATATCAGGCCCGCGCCCACGCCGCGAAGCGCGGGCCAGCCTGCTGCTTCAGTCCGCTCGCAGAACTGAATGAACCACGCGCGGACTTTGAATCTCGCGAGCCTCAGTTTGCGGGATGCGTTCCTCACCGTGGATCCGGTAGTGGTCGAGGACAAAAAGGCGAATCGCGGATGACAGATTTCCGTGGCGGCGATCTGTATCGATTGACGCCACCAGGTCTGAGAGAGTGACCTCTCTGCCATTCGCGATTTCTTTCAGTCCCTTCCAGAATGCGTCTTCCAGACTCACACTCGTCTTATGGCCCGCGATTACGATCGAGCGTTTGACAACCGGAGATTTCATTGATGGTCCCCTATTTCGACCCGGTGCCGATCGAGGTCGCGCCCGGCTTTCGCCTGACGCGCGGCTTCAATCTTGCGAACGTTTTTGGGCTGGCCAGAGGCAAGTCGATTGGCGTGCGCACGTTGCTCGTGCTGTCGCCGCTTGTCCCGCTTTCGAACGGTCCGAAGATTGATCACTTCAGCCATTCCGTCGCCCCTCGATGGTAACGG
>Ga0105242_10004775_pt1 | contig 10492 bp, 7 predicted proteins | sample KBSM24metaG_FD_81521 | JGI IMG/M metagenome (GOLD analysis project Ga0105242, IMG submission 81521) | Miscanthus rhizosphere microbial communities from Kellogg Biological Station, Michigan, USA - KBS M2-4 metaG | ecosystem: Host-associated > Plants > Roots > Rhizosphere > Soil | place: Michigan... | reverse complement strand
TGGTCCTGCGCGATCATGAGCTGGCGATGCGTGCGGCGCTTGGGGCGCAGCGCGGCAGAATTCTCCAGCAACTGATTACGGAAAACGTGTTGCTGGCCGCGCTTGGCGGACTGGCTGGGCTCGCGCTCGCCGCGTGGGGTTTGGATCTGCTGAAAGTTTACGCCGCGGCTTTTCTTCCACGCGCTGACGAAATCGGCCTCAGCACGCCGGTGCTGCTTTTCACCGCCGCGATCTCGTTGTGCACCGGCTTGCTTTTCGGTTCGTGGCCGCGACTGCCCGGGGGCGGCGCATTATTCGGCACGCTCAAGGATGGAACGCGCGGCGCCGGCCTTCAGGGCGGGCGACTGCGCGGATTGCTCATCATTGGCCAGGTTGCCGTCTCCGTGCCTCTTCTGGTTGGCGCGGCCCTCGCGGCGCGCAGTCTTTTCCAACTCCACCAGGTCGATCCCGGGGTGGATACGAATCGCGTCCTCGGCGCGAGTCTCTCGCTCAACTTCACTAAGTACAACACCTTCGAAAAACGACTCGATTTCTGGGACCGGAACCTGAATGAGATCAGTCGCCTGCCCGGTGCGCAATCGGTGGCCGTCTCGGGAACCGTTCCGCTCAACGGCCTCGCCAACAACCCGAGCACGTTCGCGATCGAACATCGCGACGTTCAGGCCAACTCGGCGTCTGCGTCCGCGTTCGCTTTGATCAGCAGCGAAGATTATTTCAAGACCGTCGGGCAACCACTCCTGCGCGGGCGGTTCTTCAACAGCGGCGATAATCGCACAGCGCCGCCCGTGGCCATCATCAACCAATCGCTGGCCAGCCGTTATTGGCCTTCGGAAGATCCGGTCGGACAGCGCGTCACCTTCGATAACGGCCAAAACTGGGTGACGATCGTGGGCATTGTCGCCAACGCGCGGCAGCAGATCGACGCGCAGCCGCAGGACGAGATTCATTTCCCGTTGCGCGCCGGCAACGCGCTGAACGCCGGCTTCCTTACCGTCCGCACCCAAGGGACGCCCGGCGGGATGCGCGAGCAACTTCGCGAAGCGATTCGGCGCGTCGACCCGCAGCAACCGGTCACGCGGATTGAGACGCTCCAGCAAGTTCGCGCCCGGGCCCTGGCCTCGCCGACTTTGATCGCGACGTTGCTCGGTCTCTTCGCGCTGCTCGCGCTCATCATCACCGCTGCCGGCATCGGAGGGGTCCTCGCATTTTCGGTGAACCAGCGCACGCAGGAAATCGGGATTCGCATGGCGCTCGGCGCGAGCCGCCCGGCCGTTCTGAAAATGGTGCTCCGGCAAGGGCTGACGCTCGTACTGCTCGGGCTAGGCGGAGGAACGCTCGCGGCGCTCTTCCTGGTTCGCCTGATGAAAGAAGTTCTCTACGGCGTTTCGCCGACCGATCCGCTGACGTTCGTTCTCGTCGTTCTCATTTTGCTCGCGGTCGCAATCATCGCCTGCCTGATGCCCGCGCGCCGGGCGACGCTGGTGAATCCGATAACTGCGCTCCGAGCCAACTGAGCCGTTTCTTTTCGCAATCCAACCACCAACAGAAACAAACCATGAATAGAAGAAGATTCCTCACCGCGGCTGCGACACTGGGCGCCGCTACTGCTCTGCCCGCCACCCGCGCTTTCTCCGCGCCTAACGAATCGAACACCTCGGACGTTAAAGGATTGGCCACGGAAAAATACAAACTGACGCCTCCTGCCGACGGCACCATCCTGGTCGCGCTCGTTATTTCGGAAGGCGTTAACGTAATCGACTTTTCCGGTCCCTGGGGCGTGTTCTCCAGTGTCATGCTGGGCAGCGGCACGGACCACTCGATGCACATGACGCCGTTCGATCTGATCACGGTTTCCGATAAGACAGAGATCGTGACTTCCGGCGGTTTGAAAATCGTGCCGAACTATACGTTCGCGAATGTGCCGCCAGTGAAGGTCGTCGTGATCCCAGCGCAACAGGGGTCCGACGCGATGATCGAGTGGCTCCGCAAAGTCACGCCGACTACGGATGTCACCATGTCCGTCTGCACGGGCGCCTTCAAGTTGGCGAAGGCCGGCCTGCTTTCCGGGAAAGCTGCCACAACCCATCACGACTACCTGGATAAGCTGCAAAAGGAATATCCCGACATTCAGGTGAAACGCGGGGTGCGCTTCGTCGAGGGCGAAAAGATTTCCACCGCCGGTGGACTGACGTCAGGGACCGATCTCGCGTTACGCGTGGTGGAGCGCTACTTCGGCCGCGAGGCCGCGCAAACAACCGCGAACTACATGGAATACCAGGGCAAAGGTTGGATCGTTTAATTGACGTTGGCCTGTCGATCGACCCCAAGGAGCGGCGCTTTCCAAACCCCGCCGTCTGTGGCCGCTTCGGCGGCCTGGAGGGCGCCGCTCCTTGAAGCGCACCGTACTTCCGCGAATGGTCCTGTTGGACGACGACTTTTCGTCGGCCTAACGACCGCCGTCTTACTGCAGATTATAGACTTCCACCAACCCGACGCCGGTGCTGTTGTTTTTTCCACGGACGATTGCAGTAGTGGGCCCGGGCAGGAGCGTCGCGACGATGGCTGCCTCCAAATCATTTGAGGGAGCAACCGTGCTCGATCGAATCAAGTCTTCCTGCGAGTGCTGGGTCTGGTCGTTGATCTTCCAATTATCGTTCGTCGCGATGGTAGCTCCATTCGCGTCATGCAATGCCAGAGTCGGATCCTGGAGCGGTCCCTGGATTCCACTGCCGCTCAGTGACGGCCCGATCGCACGGACCAGGACCTGGGCCCTCGCACCCGTCTCGCCTTCTCCCGCTATCAACCCCGCGATCATGGCGTTGTCATCCGTGTCGACGAAGCCGCGCGTACTCATGTTAGCCAATCGAGAATTGGCGGCTTGGTCCAAATCGTATACTTCGACGACGCCGATGCCGGTTCCGCCGTTTTTCCCCGAGAGAGTCGCGGTATAAGTGCCGGGATTGAGCGTGATGACGATGGCGGACTCTGAATCGTTCGTCGGAGGAATAGTCGTGGCCTCAATCTCCCCCTGCTGGCTCGAGCCGTCCGGTTTGGTCTTCCAGTTATCGTTGGCCGCCAACGGCGTGCCGCCTTGGCGCAATTCCAGGGTGGGATCGGACAACTTTCCCGTGATGCCAAGCGAAGGGCCAATGCCGCGAATGATTACGCGTTTCGGATCCGTGCCGGTAACGATGAATCCGGCGATGAGAACCTGCTCGCCGGTGAGGACGCGCGCGCGGGTGGAAAGGTTGACCGTCTTAGACGAAGGCGGCGCCACCCGGACATAATAAACGTCCTGTTCGCCATTGAAGGTGGCGGTGTAGGCGACGTTTCCACCGCTCAGGTCGGACACGATGGACATGTAATCGCCCATCTTATTCTGCTGAGGATATCCAATGAGCGGATTGAACAGTTGGCTCACGGCGACATTGGGCGACCAGGTGTTTCCGCCGTCCCTGCTATAAGAGTAGAAGAGTTGTGAGTCGGTGTTGTTCGCGGCATTTCGTGTATCGAGCCAGACAGCGTCGAGGCGTCCATCCGGCGCTACCGAAAATGCGCCGAACCAATGCCATTTGCTGGAGTTGATGGGGTCGTCATTGATTCGGCGGGGAGCGCTAAAGGTCTGCCCGCTATCGGTGCTGCGCACGAACATCACGTCGGTGCCGTTCCCGGCAGAGCCGTAAGGCTTCAAGCTCGCCAGCATATAGACGTTGTCATGTGTGCTGGAGCCGGATCGGTCGATCGCGAGATAAAGCTGACCGATTATTCCCAGGGGATTTATTACGTCGCCGGCGCTGACGTTGCCGCCCATGTTCACTGCCGTCGCCAGGTCGAAGGCCGGGGTAACGGCCGCGTTCTTGGCGTTGGTCGACCGGACGCACCAGATCTTCTCCTGATCTCCGACACCTGAATCGACGCCGACGAGGAACAGGTCGCCGTTCGAGTTCACGTCGAGCGTGCCCCACGCGATCTCGTTGGGAATGCTGACCGGCTCCATCCAGGCCAGTCCGCCGTCGGTCGAGCGAGTGAATTGTTTCCCTGGGGTAGGGTTGCTGGCGGTGCTCCACAATTGGTACTGAAATCCGCGGCCCGGGCTGTTGGTGGTATCGATCGTAAACCATTGTTTGTCGCCTCCCTTGGACGGGCCGAGACGCGTCCACGATTGCCCGCCGGTGAGCGAACGCCAGAGGTCGGTCAAAAGCGAACCCGTGAGGCTGAGATAAAAGAAACTCCCGGTGGCATCGGAGGCGAGCACGGGGTCGCTGCGGAAGATGTTTTCAAGCGAACCGGGGAACGTCCAAGACGTGCCGCCATTGCTGGTGTAGCCATAGCCGGCCTTCCGAAAATTGGAGCCAATGCTGTCGAATTGTCGCCAGCCGATGCTCATCCTGCTGCGGTTTGTTGGATCCACCACAATCGATGGCTCGTTCGCCGCGTCGCCCGTGATGTTTTGGCCGCCCGACGTCACATTGACCTGATAACTCGTAAACGGGCCTTGCTGCGAAATCATCGCCGGCGCGAAAACCCCTTGGTGGAAGATATACATCGGCGCGTCGTCGGGTTTCTCGAGATGATCCTCCGGAAGAAACTTGCGAGGCGCGGTCTGGCCGGGTGCGACGCCGATTCCGAACAACAGAATCAGCGCGGCAAAAAAGCTCGTGATGGACGTTCGAGACAGAGTCACGCGGGACGAGGGCATAGATAGGCTTTGCCCGGAAAATGTCCGGAAGTCAATATCCTATCAACCGGTTTCGCGCGTCGATCTTGAAGCTCTCCGTATTTCGAAGAATGCTCCTGCTGCATGACAAACCCTGATGACTTCTCCTCCATCGATGCCCTCATCACCGCCGCCTACGACGTCATCTCCGGTCCCGCGGCAGCCAGGCGCGATTGGGAACGCGAGCGCTCCTTGTTCTTCCCCGGCGCCCGCTTGATTCCCACCGCGACCGTTCCGGGGCGAAACGACGTCGATCTCGCACCGCTCATCCTCGACGTCGACGGTTACATCGAACGCGTCGAACCGATCTTCGCGAAAGCCGGCTTCTACGAAACGGAGCTGGCGCGCCGAACCGAACAATTCGGCCGGATCGCGCACGTCTGGAGCACGTATGAATCGCGCTACAGCAAGGACGATCCCAAGCCATTCATGCGCGGCATTAACAGCTTCCAGTTGTTCAACGACGGCACTCGCTGGTGGATCGTGAACATCTACTGGCAGCACGAAAGCGCTGACTACCCGATCCCGCCGAAATACGAAGTGAGCGCGTCGACCTAAGCTGACGCGCGCGGCTGCGAAGCGTCGTAAAGCGCGGCGTAGAGCTGGTCCAGGTTCACCGGTTTCATCAGGATCGCCGTGGCCCGGGAATCGGCGATCTCGCGCGGCGCGCCGGAAACGAGGATGACCCGCGCATCGGGATACTTCGCGACAATGTTCCGGCATGCGGTCGCGCCGTTGAGCTTCGGCATCTGGTAGTCCATCAGGACGACGTCCGGTTGATGCCGGCCATAAGCCTGGATCGCTTCCAGCCCCGAGGTCACGACCTCGACCACTTCGTGCTGGCACCGTTTGACTAATTCGGCCAGGGAAGCGCCGACACTCTTTTGGTCGTCCGCGATCAAGACCCGCATGAGCCGAATCATCGCAGAAATTCGCGAATTCGCCGAGTGATTTCGCGGCCTTGCTGCGGCCCGGCTTTTTGGTCATCGTCGCCCGATGCAGGGACCGGCTAAACCGCGCTACGATGTCGTGATTCTGGGCGCCGGCCACAACGGTCTGGTTGCGGCCAGCTATCTGACCCGCGCAGGCCTCAGCGTTCTTCTGCTGGAAAAGAACGATTACATCGGCGGAGCGACGACTTCGCAAAAAGTGTTCCCCGATTACGAGGCGCGGTTGTCGCGCTACTCGTATTTGGTCAGCCTTTTCCCGGAGAAGATCATTCGCGATCTCGGGTTGAAACTCGAGCTGCGGCGCCGGGCGACGGGTTCGTTCACGCCCTATTTGAAGGATGGAAAACAGAGCGGCCTGCTCCTGAGCAACGTTTCGGAAGAAGCGAGTGCGCAATCGATGTTCGAGCTGACCGGGAACAGAAACGAACACGAGCAGCTCAAGAAGTTCTACAATTTGTCGCGCGTCTTCGCGGAGCTTTCCTGGGATTCGATGCTCGAGCCGCTCATTGCGAAGGATGAAATGCGGGAACGATTTCAAGGTGACGACGTTTCGCGCGAAGCGTGGCGAAGCCTGGCGGAGGAACCGCTCGGCCGCGCGATTGAACGCTATCTCGAGAACGACGTGGTGCGCGGGCTCGTCATGACGGACGGCAAGATCGGCGTCTTCACTCACTCGCACGATCCATCCCTGCTTCAGAACCGCTGCTTCCTTTATCACCTTATCGGGAACAAGACCGGTGAATGGAAAGTGCCGGTCGGCGGAATGGGCGCGGTCGCGCGCGAGCTGGAAGACAGAGCGCGAAGCGGAGGCGCGGAAATTTTGACGAACGTCGAACTGAAAACCCTCGATGTGACGGGCAAGGGGAAGACGATCGAATTCGCGATCGATGGCCAGAGCCACACCATCGATGCGCGCTTCGTCCTGGTGAATTTCGGGCGCAACGTGCTGGCGAAATATTCGGGACACCATTTTCAACCGGACGCGACCGATGAAGGCAGCGTGTTCAAGATCAACATGCTGTTGGAGCGTCTGCCGAAACTGAAAGCCGGCCGATACCCGGCCGCGGAAGCTTTCTGCGGGACCTTTCACAGCGACGAAGGGTACGAGCAGATGAACGCGAGCTACGCACAGGCGGCGAATGGACGTCTGCCGGACCGCACGCCGTGCGAGGTCTATTGCCACACGCTCACCGACGACAGCATTCTCGCGCCCGAGCTGCGGCAGAAAGGATTCCAGACCATGACGCTGTTCGGCCTCGATACGCCTTACTCGCTGTTCGCCGAAGATAACGACGCCATGCGCGAGCGGGCCGAGAAGAAATTCGTTGAGAGCCTCAACCAATGGCTGGAGGAACCGTTGGAAGATTGCCTCGCGGTGGCGCGCGACGGCAGCCGCTGCATCGAAAGCAAGAGCCCGGTCGACATCGAGGAGTCGTTAGGCATGTATCGCGGCAACATCTTTCACGATGCGCCTACGTTTCCTTTCGCCGAGCGCGCGGAGCAGGCGGGAACCTGGGGCGTTGAGACCGAATTCGAAAACGTCTTTCTGTGTGGTTCGAGCGCCCAGCGCGGCGGCGCGGTTAGCGGAATCCCCGGACACAATGCCGCGATGAAAGTGCTGGCCAGCCTGTGAGTTCGCGCCCCTCCGGCGATCGCCTCGCGCATATCGATACGCTGCGCGCTGTCGCCGCGCTGATGGTGGCGTGCGCGCATATCTGGGAAAAGTTTTTGCCGCTGGGACGGCAGGCGGTCGAGCCGGCCGGCAAAAGTTGGACGCGCTACTTCGAATTCGGAATCACCGGTGTCGTTTTGTTTTTCGCGATCAGCGGGTTCGTCATTTACGGGACGTTACGCGGGCCGCGGGAAGGAACGGGGAGGCGCTTTGTGATCACTCGGTTCTTCCGCCTCTTCCCGGCCTATTGGGTTTCGGTCATCACCGGCCTGGTCTTCATCTGGTGGTGGCAGGGTTGGCCGGTCACGCCCGCGATGATCGCGGCGAACATAACCATGGTGCCGGACCTCTTCGGGCAATCGCCGGTGATGGGCCTTTACTGGACGCTCGGCACCGAGCTGACGTTTTATTTTGCCTGCTGGCTCATCTGGCGAATCGGCCGGCTGGAAGATGCGCGCTTCCTGGCCGGACTGGTCATCGTTCTGTCCCTCATCTGGCTGGGCGTAAAAGGCGCGAAGCAACTCGGCGCGATCGATGACGATGTTTCGGCCGCGTGGAAGAATCTGCCGCGCCATTTGGGGATCATGTTTTGGGGCGCGTATTTCCGGATCATTTACGATGAGACGAAAGGCTTCCGGGAATCAGTCCGGCGCAATCGCAAAGTCTGGGTGCTGGCTGCACTCACATTCGTGATCCTGGCGGTGGGCGGGGCGCGTCAATTTCGCTTCTTCATTCATCCGGAACGGATCTGGTTTTCGGCCTACGTGGTGGGTCCGGTGGTCTTTTGTCTTTGGGTGATTTGGTTGCGCCCGAAGAATCGGATCATGGCCTGGCTCGGACGGATCAGTTATTCGCTCTACCTGTTTCACCACGTGGTGATGATTCCGCTCGCGGTGTGGGTTGGGGCTGAGAGTCACGCGGCGTTTCGCGGCTGGCCGGTGGGTGCTTATCTGATCGTTACCTTGCTTGTCACCGTCGCGGTAAGCGGACTCGTTTATTACGCGGTCGAGTTGCCGGCCATAAATCTAGGCAAGCGCCTGGCCGGCCGGCGTGCGATCGATTTAGAGACGCAGGCCGCACCGTGATCAATCCCGCCAAAGTCGTTGCGCTCCTTTTTTGCCTCAGCGCGCTGGGCAGCGAAATGCGGGCGCAGGAAGCATTGCCGCTTTCCCGCAAGAATCGATCGGTTCTTCAGGCGCAGACGGAAGCAGCCGTGCCGTCGAGCGGGTTCAAGAAAGAGGATCATCTCAGTGGCGACTGGGGTGGCTCGCGCGAGCGCTTGTTCGCCTCCGGCGTGGAGATGTTCGGGTTCTACAACAGCATCCTGAATGGCAATATTTCCGGCGGCACTCACCCGCGGCATGCCACCTACGTCGATGACGCGTTCGTCGGATTTAAGTTCGATCTCGAAAAGCTCGCGGGCTGGCAGGGCGGCCTTTTTGTGGTGAGCGGGATCAACCGGAACGGTGACGATCTCACCACCCGGTATATCGGAAGCATCTTCTCGACGCAGCAATCTGTCGGGGGTCAGCGCCCCTTTCTCTACCAGGTTTATCTCCAGCAAAAATTCGGCGACGACCGTTTCACCGCGAAGTTTGGCCGGTTCTCGGCCTCGGACGATTTCAACGGCTCGCCGCTCTATGGTTACTCGGTCAATAACGGGATCGACGGTGACATTCGCAACGTTCTCTTCGACACCCGGTTTTCCGCCTATCCATTCGCGGTCTGGTCGGCCGTCCTGCTTTACGATCCGACGCCGGAGTTCAACTTGAAGCTCGGTGTTTTCCAAACATCCGACGACATGTTCGAGAATGACGACAACGGCTTGAACTGGGGCATCGAGAGCAGCGACGGTTACACCGCGATCGCGCAGTTTGGCTGGTCGCCTCAGTTCTTCAAGCAGCCGGTTTCCTCAATGACGATGGACGGCAAGTCGGGCCCGGTCGCCATGAAAGGCTACCCCGGGCATTACTGGATAGGGATGACCTATTCGGAATGGGACCTGTATCCGCGTTTCGCCGGCGGATTCGAGGATCACTCCTATGGCTTCTACGTGCATGGCGATCAGATGGTTTATCAGGAAACGCCCGGCAGCGATCAGGGCCTGACGGTTTTTGTTGCTTCAGGTTATTATCCGCAGACGGAGATCTCGATCGTGCCATTCCAGGTGAACCTCGGGTTGAACTACAAAGGCTTGTTTCCGGGCCGCGATCGCGATCACACGATGCTGCACTTTATTTACGGGCACCTGAGCGATGACTACGCGGGAAGTGTTCGCAAGCCGGGCGGACAATTGGCGGACTCAGAAAAAGTGATTGAAGTGGCGCACCGTTTTCAACTCACATCCTGGAGTTATTTCCAACCGGACATCCAATATGTTATCGATCCAGGCGGAACGGGGGATATTCCCAACGCCCTGGTAGTTGGCGCGCAAATGGGTTTCACCTTTTAGTTCGAGACCGCACTTATGGATACTTCTGCCCCGCATCATCCCGCGCCCCTCGATCCGCGGCCGGCGCCCAAGCGCAGCATGTTCGTGCTCGAGGACGGCCGGAACGTTCTCTTCGTTTTCGTCCTGCTCATCCTGCTCTTTGCGCTCTGGGGTTTTTGCAACGGGATGATCGACGTGATGGACAAGCATTTTCAGGAAGAGTTGCACCTGACCCTGGCGCAATCGGCCTGGGTCCAGTTCGCGCATTACCTCGGTTACTTTCTCATGGCGCTGCCTGCGGGTTGGCTCGCGACGAAGCTCGGATACAAAGGCGGCATCATCACCGGACTGTTGATGGTGGCGGTCGGCGGATTCTGGTTCATCCCAGCGACCCACATCGCTTCGTTCTGGGCGTTTCTCCTCGGCGTCTGCGTGATCGCAGCGGGGCTGACCTTCCTCGAAACGATCGCGAATCCTTACACCACGGTGCTCGGGCCGATCCAATACGCCGCCACCCGCATCAACCTCGCGCAATCGTGCAACGGCATCGGCCTGCTGCTTGGTCCGGTCGCGGGCGGAATGTTCTTCTATTCCAAGAACGCGGCGGGCGAGAGCACGGGCAGCGAAAACCTTTGGATCCCGTACGCGGCGATCGCCGTGATCATCATCGTCCTCGCGATCATTTTCTACTTCGCCAACGTCCCCGAAGTGAAGATGGAGGA